>OQVP01000056.1_pt1 | contig 36323 bp, 29 predicted proteins | sample 1691541 | NCBI WGS metagenome assembly OQVP01 (sample SAMN03418258, study PRJEB22391) | human gut metagenome | biome: human-gut; feature: organic feature; material: feces | host: Homo sapiens | place: Tanzania | collected 2013-01 | reverse complement strand
TTTCTCAGGTTATGACAGTGGGCTTCACACCATTCTGCTGGAGGAGACGGAAGCATATTTCGCAGGGGATAAAACACTGGATGAAACCGTGGAAATTATGCAGATGCGGGCTGTTCTATATATGAATGAAAAGATAAAATAAGATTTTGAAAACTCACCGATAAAACCTGAAAATAGGCGATTGACACGGTTGGTTTATTGCCCTATCCTAATGGTAGAAAGGTGTGGTTTTATGAAGATACTTCACTGTGCGGATTTGCATATAGACTCCCGCATGAACACAAATTTTGATGCGGAAAAAAGAAAAAAGAGAAAAGCGGAAATCTTAAACACCTACAGGCGGATGATAGAATATGCCGCAGAACAGGGCGTCGCTGCCATCCTCATTGCGGGTGATTTGTTTGACACGAATTCTGTTTCCCGGACAGCCATGAGCGCTGTGTATACAAGCATCAAAGAGCATCCCGATATTGCGTTTTATTATCTGAAGGGAAATCATGATGTCAACAGCTTCCTGGCTTCCATGGAGGAAATCCCGGAGAACCTGCATTTGTTTTCCGACACCTGGTTAAGCTATGAGGTGGGAACGACCAGACGGGGCAGGGTGATGCTGTCCGGCGTGGAACTGAATGCGGAAAACAGCAGCCTGATTTATCCGGCGCTTTCTTTGGACAGCAGGGATTTAAATATCGTGACCCTGCACGGACAGAGTGCGGAATACCGCTCCAAGGACAAAACGGAAGTTATCAGCATGGCGCTTTTGAAAAATAAAGGAATTGATTATCTGGCACTGGGACATGTGCATGCCCATGTGGTGGAAGCACTGGATGCCAGAGGAATTTACTGCTATCCGGGTTGCCTCGAGGGAAGAGGCTTTGACGAATGCGGGGAGCATGGTTTTGAAATGCTTACCATTGAGGAAGAAACCGGAACGCTTACCCATGAATTTATTCCGTTTGCTTACCGCAATCTGTATACCGTGCCGGTGGATGTGACGGGCTGCCTGCATTCCGATGAAATGATACAGAGAGTAGAAGAGGTGCTTCGGGAAAAGGATTATGCACCGGGCAGTTTATTGAAAATAGAACTTACCGGAGAAGTGGATGTTTCCTGCGAATGCAATGTTTCCTATATACAGGAACGTTTTTCACCCCGCTTTTTCTTTGTAAAAGTAAAAGACAGCACCCGGCTGAAGGTGGATTACACGGATTATCTTTTAGACGAGTCCTTAAAGGGCGAATTTGTCCGGACCGTCATGCAGGATACGACCCTGACACCCGAAATGCAGAGTGAAATTATACGCTGTGGCTTGCAGGCACTTGCCGGAGAGGAGTTCGCAGGATGAAATTAATTAGTTGCTCCATTGAAAATTTTGGAAAATTAAACGAATATGAGAGAAACTTTTCGGAAGGAATTACGGTCTTTTTAGAGCGCAATGCCTGGGGAAAAAGCACGCTGGCGGCATTTATCAAGGTCATGTTTTTCGGCTTTGCCGGAGAAAGCAAAAAGCTTTTGGCGGACAGGGAGCGTGAAAAATACCGTCCCTGGAACAAGGGCACCTATGGAGGAAAAATTGTCTTTGAAACCGGCGGAAAGCGTTACATTCTGCAGCGTACCTTCGGTGCAAAAGAAAAGGACGACAGCGTCGAGCTCTACGATGCGGCTACCAATTTTCCTTCTAAGGATTTTTCCTGCGACAATATCGGCGAGACATTGTTCGGACTGGATGACAAGTCCTTCCTGCGCACAGTGTTTGTGGCGCAGAATGAGGTAAATGTGCAGGAGGACGGAAAATGTGGCGTCAGCGACAGCATCAATGCGAAAATCGGCAACCTGACGGATGCCACGGACGATTTGACCAACTACGAAAGCGTCATCAAGGCCATGGCGGACGAGATGAACCGGCTTTCTCCCACACGTTCCACCGGACAGATTAAAAAGCTTGCCTCGGAAATTGGTTCCTTAAGCGCGGAAGTGCGGCAGGAGGAAACCGTGGAGGGCACGTTACAGGATGTGGAAGAACGATACCTGAAGGAAAAGGAAGCCTGCCGGCAGATGAAGGCAAGGCAGAAGGAAGTGGAGGAGGAATATTCCCGCTCCTTACTGACCGGTTCCTTACAGGATTTGCGTCGGGACTACGAAGAGAAAAAAGAAGAAGTGCGCTTAAAGAGAACCCTGTTTGCGGGCAGCGTTCCCGAAGAGGATGAGCTGGCGAACATGCAGGAACTGGGCAGGGAGCTGGACAGAGAGAAGAGCATTATGCAGGAAAACCGTCTGTTTGCCGAGGACGAGGAACGGCGAAAAGCATTGGCGCATACTTTCTCGGCGGGACTGCCGGAACAGGCAGAGCTGCTTTCCCGGAAGGAGCAGATTTCCCGTTATAAAGAGGTGCAGGGCGAACTTGCAGCGAGCAGACTTTCCAGGGAAGAAGAGGAACGCCTGCAGATTTTGTCGGAAGCCTATCCGAAGGGCATGGCGGAAAAAGAAGAAATCGACGATATGCTGGCAGACTGGAACCGCAAAAAGGCGGTGAAGGCGGAACTGGTACATAAAAAAATCCAGGCGGAATTTTTGCAGAACCAGAACAATCACAAGGAAAGACTGTTTTTCCTGTTTCTGGCACTCGGCGTTATTCTGCTTATTGCAGGCGGCGTGCTGTTTTTGGTAAGTACTCCTGCGGCTGTTGTGGGACTTATTGCAGGCGTGCTGATGCTGGGACTGGCGGCGATGAACCGTCCCACCGGCAAGGAAGAGGCAGCCGGTTATGCCAAAGAAGTGGAAGAGGACGAAGCAGGCATCAAGGCGGCGGAGGACAGAATGCAGTTGTTCTTCCGTGATTTTGAGCTGCGCGGCTACCCGGATACTGTGGAAGCGGTGCTTTACGATATGCGGAGAGATGAGGCGGAATACGACAGGCTGCACCGGAAAAAAGAGCTGGCTGCCGAGCCGGAAAAAGTGGCGCGGGCAGAGGAAATGCTGGCGGACATTACAGCTTATCTTCGAAAGTTTTACCCTACCATTCATATTAGCGAAAACAACATTTCCGAAAGCTTTGAACTTCTGTGGCGGGAGGCACTGGAATACAGCGAGCTGAAACGCAAGAAGGATGCTTTCGACAAGGCAAAGGAAGTCTACGAGGATGCGGACGAAGTGATTGGCGCTTTCCTTCAGAAAATCGGGCAGACTCCCCATCCCGACCGGGTAAAGCAGCTTAAGGATATTCACGAGCAGCTTATCCGTTACCATGCTGCCTATGAAGAACTGGAAAAGGCTTCTTCCAAATTAAAGGAATTTGAAGAAAGTAACGCGGATGTGCAGGCGGCTGCGGCAGAAGCGGCGGGCACACAGATGCGCAGCAAGGAAGAAATCCAGGCGGAGAAGCAGAAGCTGGAAACAGATATTTCGTACACCGAAAGAGCAATACGGGATTACGAAAAGCAGATGGAGGAATTAAGGGAACGCGCCGGCAGCGTGGAGGACGCCAAGGAGCGTCTGGAGCAGCTTGCGGAAGAAAAAGAGGAGCTGGCTCACCGGTATGATGTAGTGGACAAAACGAAGCAGTATTTGTCACAGGCGAAGGAAAACCTGACCGCCAGATACCGCGACCCCATCATGAACGGCTTTAACAAATATTACGAAATGCTGACCGGATGCCTGCCCAGGGAATACAAAATGGATGCCAACATCAGCCTGACGAAGGAAGAAAGCGGCGGCAGAAGACAGATTACCGCACTCAGCAGCGGCTGGCAGGATTTGGTAAACATCTGCCTGCGTATGGCACTTGTGGATGCCATGTATAAGGAAGAAAAGCCCTTCCTTGTCATGGATGACCCGTTTGTCAATTTGGATAAAGAAAAAATGGAGCTTGCCAAAGGGTTCCTGCGGGCTATCTCCAAAGAATACCAGGTTCTCTACTTCACCTGTCATGAAAGCAGAATTTAAGGAAAATTGCATGAAAAAGAGATACTTAATATTGCTGGTTTTATGTGTATCTTTACTTGCGGGCTGCGGTACGGACAAATGAAACTGCATGCGGGAGAAATTAGCTTGTAAGCGAAGGGGTTAGGCAGGTTTGAAACCAGATTACGCGGAAAAGAAGGAAACGGGTCAAAATCCGCGTAGGGCTTGAAAATGATTTACGCGGAAAAGAGAAGAAAAGCCGAAAATCCGCGTAAGGCTTGAAAATGATTTACGCGGAAAAGAGAAGAAAAGCTGAAAATTCGCGTAAAGCTTGAAAATGATTTACGCGGAAAAGAGAAGAAAAGTCTAAAATCCGCGTAAGGCTTGAAAATGATTTACGCGGAAAAGAAAAGAAAAGCCGAAAATCCGCGTAAGTCCCCCCAAAAAACTACGCGGGAAATGGAAGAAAAGCCGAAAATCCGTGTAAGTCCCCCAAAAATCCTACGCGGAAACGAGAAGAAAAGCTAAAAATCCGCGTAACCGCGAAAAAAGCTCCGGTTCTACGGGCGCTTGGAGAGAGAAAAAAAGGAGCGAGAGAGGCGGAAATACGCCCGCTCCCATATTTATAACAAAAAAGAAACCGGTGCGCTGCCCCGATAGGGGACGGCGGCACCGGTCTTTTTATATAAATAAGCAATCGTATATCATGTAAAAAGCATGCGGCTATGTGAAACAGTACGCCCGACGGGAAAACACACCGGACGTGCGCGATGCGGCACATGCCATGTGAAGCGCCCGTGCGGCGCGGTTCGTACTTAGTACAGCACCTTCTCCAGGGATGCAGGGTCGGAGGAAACCTTCAGGGCTTCGTCGCGGGTGACCTTGCCGTCGTTGACAAGAGCAATCAGGTCATCGTTTAAGCTGTGCATACCCTCTTTTCTGCCGGACTGCAGCATGCTGGGAATCTGGATGGTCTTGTTCTCACGGATGAGGTTTGAAATTGCCACGTTGGCAATCATGATTTCCGTTGCGATGACACGTCCGCTGCCGTCCGCTAAAGGAAGAAGCTGCTGGGTGATGACACCGCGGATAACGTTGGCAAACTGAGAACGGATCTGGGCCTGTCCGTCGATGGGACATGCATCGATGATACGCTCGACGGTCTGGGCTGCACTGGTAGTATGTAAGGTGGAAAGTACTAAGTGACCGGTTTCAGCGGCGCTGATAGCAGCGCTGATGGTTTCAAAGTCTCTCATTTCACCTACTAAAATAATGTCAGGGTCTTCACGAAGGGCGGAACGAAGGGCGGAAGCAAAGGAAGACACGTCCTTTCCGACTTCACGCTGATGAATCATGGCACGGTTGTGCGGATAAACATATTCGATAGGGTCTTCAATGGTCAGGATATGGCGGGAAGTGGTCTTGTTGATGTGATCGACCATGGATGCCAGAGTGGTAGACTTACCGCTTCCGGTAGGACCGGTAACCAAGACAAGTCCTCTGGGCATTTCAGAAAGCTCTCTGACTACATCGGGCAGACCAAGCTGGGAAAATGTGGGAATTTCCTGCTTTAACAGACGGATGCTTGCCGCTAAATTGTTGCGCTGATGATAAATGTTGGCGCGGATGCGGGTGCCGTCACGAAGCATACATCCTACGTCCAGGTCCTCCCCCGAAGTGACCAACTCTACCTGTTTCTGATCCAGAAAGGCAAAAATCATGTTGCGGGACTCTTCGGCCGTGGGACAATCCGGAAGAATTTCCAAAGTACCGTAACGACGCAGAGCTAAATTGGTACCGACAGTGATATGAATATCAGAACAGTCGGTCTTTTTGGCATATGCCATCAGTTCTTCAAAGTTCATGTGTTCTCCTCCTACAGCATTATAAGTTTATATAAAAATATTATATGGTATAATGGCGGAAATAGAAAGACATTTTTATAAAAGTTTTACGTTAGAATGAAGAGAAAATAACGACTGCACAAATTTACTTTTCCGGGCAGCTGTGATATAGTGAAGTTATTGAGAAAAGGAGCAGCAATGGAGAATTACCTGAATATCACACAGCTTGCCGGGCTACGGAATGCCACCACGGAAACCTTGCGGCACTATGACCGGATAGGACTTCTAAAGCCCGCTTATGTGGACCCGGACACTGGTTACCGGTATTACTCCACGGAGCAGGTGGAGATTTTCGATACCATTATGGACCTTAGGGATATGGGGCTTCCCCTGAAGGAAATACAGGAGTTCATGGACCACAGGAATGTGGAGAATTCTTACGAAATTTTATCAAAGAAGGCGGACGAACTGCGGCAGGAAATTGCGGAGAAGCAGAAAATGCTTCTGCAGATTGAGCAGAAAACCACCTATATTAATATGGTAAAGAATGAAAAGCTGTTTTCCTTAAAGCAGTGGAGAATCACCCACATCGGAAAACGGAGCATGGTCATCTCCCGCGTAAAGGAGAAGGATTTGAGTGATTTTATTTGCGAATTTACTAGACTGCGGAAAAATCTGTCGGATGACTTCAATGTATTCGGCACCAATATTTCAGGTTCCCTTATAGATCCGGGTTCTTTTCTGCATACCGGAAAGGAAAGACTTTTGCGCTACCCGGCGCTGCCCTACGGTATCTGCGAGGAGGAAATCCGTTACGGTGAGCTGACGGAGCTGCCGGAGGCGGACTACCTGGTCTGCTTCGGAAAAGGAGTCTTAACGGCGGAGTCGTCAGAGCTTACGAAAATACGCAGGTATCTTTCGAAAAACGGCTACGAAGTCACGGGGTATCTGTATGAAAGGGACATTATTGACATTTCCCTTACAAACGACCCGGCGGAGGTTATTTACAGATTAGAAATTCCGGTGCGGAAAGCATCCGGAAAAGAAAATTAGAAAAATTTGTTAAAATGTATTGACCTTTGTGTAACACAAAGGTATATATTGCGTTATATCACAAAACAAGAAGTCAAAAACGTATGACAACCAACACTCAAAGGAGAGCGAATTTATTATTTGCTCTCCTTTTTGTTTTGAAAAAAATCAGAAAGATGCTTTGGCTTCGGACAGGAAACAGGAAGGTGAAAGCTATGAAAAAAGAAAATAACATGATTGAACTCATAGGCGTAACAAAACAATTCGGAGACATGACGGCAGTCAACCACATCAACCTTACTGTTAAGGAAGGCGAATTTATGACATTCTTAGGTCCTTCCGGCTGTGGCAAGACGACTACCCTCCGTATGATTGCCGGATTTGAAGACCCCACGGACGGTAAGATTTTCATCGACCATACCGACTGTGACAACGTACCGGCAAACTTAAGAGATGTCAACACCGTCTTTCAGAACTATGCGTTGTTTCCCCATCTGTCCATCCGGGACAACATTGCATTCGGCTTAAAATTAAAGAAGCTGCCCAAGGCGAAAATCGAAAAAAAAGTGGACAAGATGGTGGAACTTATCAAATTAGAGGAGCACATCAACAAAAAGCCCTCCCAGCTTTCCGGCGGACAGAAGCAGAGGGTTGCCATTGCAAGGTCATTGGTAAATGAGCCGAAGGTACTGCTTTTGGATGAGCCTCTGGGGGCGCTGGACTTAAAACTCCGCAAGGAAATGCAGATTGAATTAAAGCATCTGCAGAGAGAGTTGGGCATTACCTTTATCTATGTTACCCATGACCAGGAGGAAGCGCTTACCATTTCCGACCGTATTGCCATCATGAACAAGGGCAACATCGAACAGCTCGGCACGGCGGAGGAAATTTACGATACACCTAAGACAAAATTTGCAGCCAACTTCATCGGCGAGACCAATATTTTAACCGGCTTTATTATTTCCCAGGACAGCGACAAGACGACGGTTAACCTGCACAACCAGATACTTACCGTTTACGATACGGAGAAAAAGTACAAGGACGGTCAGAAAATATGCGTCTGTGTCAGACCGGAAAACATGCACTTTGTGGACTATCTGGAAAACTATGAAGAAGACAGATACAACACCATTACCTGTATCTATGAAGAGCAGATTTACATCGGCAACTTAAGAAGACATATCCTTCACACACCGGAGGGCGAAGTCGTAAAGATTACCCGGTATGCCAGAAAGGGAGAAACCTACAAGCGCGGCGATTACGTGAAGGTCTGCTTCAGCAAGAAGCGCTGCATACTGGTGGAAGATGAGGAGGTGTAGCGGATGGAAACAAAGACAAAGAAAAAAAGTAAAAAGGGTGTTTTCGGAAACGTACTTCTGACCATCGGTCCCATGTCCCTCTGGACGGTATTGTTTTTCGTATTCCCCTTCATTTACATCATTTTGGTAAGCTTCTGCTCGAGGGACCAGTTCGGCAACATTGTTTACAGCTTTTCCTTAGGCGCTTACAAGACTCTGACAAAAACGGTTTACCTGCAGGTTATCTTCCGTACCTTAAAGATGGCAGCCATTGTTACGGTACTGGTTACCCTGATTGCTTATCCATATGCTTACTTTTGTTCCCGGGCGAGCAAAAAGATACAGAACCTGTTAATCATTGCGGTTATGATACCCTTCTGGATTAACTCGCTGCTCCGTATCTACGCGATTATGAACTTTACCTCCAAGAACGGACTTATCAATAACTTCCTGATGGGAATGGGTATCATCAAGGAACCCATTCAGATTTTGTACACCACGGGAGCCGTTTACTTCGGTCTGGTATACAGTCTGGTTCCCATGATGGTCATGCCGCTTTACTCCTGTCTGGAGAAAATCGACCCGGCAGTACTGGAAGCCGGAAGAGATTTAGGATGCTCCTCGGGACAGCTTTTCCGGAAAGTAATTTTTCCGCTTTCCATCCCCGGCATTATGGGTGGTCTGGTCCTGGTATTTGTCCCCGCCATGTTTAACTTCTACATCGCGGATGCCCTGGGCGGCGGCAAAACCATTATCATCGGCAACCTGATATCTTCCCAGTTCTCCACGGCAAAGAACTGGCCGCTCGGCGCAGCCCTTTCCGTAGTGGTTATGGTTATCAGCACCGCCGTTATTATGATAAAGAATAAAATAGAGAGAGCGAGGTCGTATTGATATGAAGAAAAAACTTGGGCCCGGAGCCATATTCTACATTTTACTGTTTTTAATTCTGCTCTACGCACCTATCGTCATGATGGTTACTTATTCCTTTAATAATTCGGAATTAGATATGGGCTGGAGCGGATTTACCTTAAGGTGGTACAAGGAGCTGTTTGCGGCACAGGATGCGAAAAAGGCGGTTATCAATTCCCTCATTGTTTCCTGTACCAGCACGGCAATTTCCATTTTGCTCGGCGCCTTTGCAGCTATTGGTTTTCATAAATTTGAATTTAAGGGAAAGAATCTGCTTGACTCTTTCTTTTACATTCCCACCATTGTACCGGCGATGCTGCTTGGTGTTTCCCTTTTGTCATTGTTCGACATCATGCACATCAGCTTAAGCAAGGTTACCATTATCATTTCCCACGTAACCTTCTGTATGCCGGTCTGCTTTAACAACATACGTGTGGCGTTAAACGGCTTTGACAAGTCCATTGAAGAAGCGGCGCAGGATCTGGGATGCACCCAGATACAGGTTATCACCAAGGTACTGCTTCCCAACTTAGTACCGGCAATGCTTTCCGGCGGACTGCTTGCCTTTACCTTTTCCTTAGAGGATGTGCTTACCACCTTCTTCGTGGCAGGCCCCAAGGATATCACACTTTCCATGTACATCTTCGGACAGATGAAATCGGGCATGAAGCCCACCATTAACGCTTTGAGTACCCTGCTTATCATTGTCACCGTCACCATCGGCGTCGTTATGCAGGTCATTCAAAATAGAAGCATTGCAAAAAACAAGTAGGAGGACAACATTATGAAGAAAAAAATCTTAGCCTTACTCGTAGCATCCACCATGGTGTTCAGCCTTGCGGCATGTGGTGACGAAAGCGCATCCACCACCCAGGGAAGTGAAAGCACTCCCACATCTGCATCGGACGGAGAGGACGCTTCCTCATCTGCTTCCGGCAGCAAGGGCGAATTAAATTTACTTGCCTGGTCCGGTTTTGACGACGAAGCCATTAAAAAATTAGAGGAAATGACCGGTTACACCATCAACTACACACAGTTTTCTTCTTTGGAAGAAATGGAAACCAAGGTAATGTCCAACTCCACCCAGTATGATGTGGCAATGTGTTCCGACTATGTCATCGAAGCACTGGTAGCACAGGATGAGCTGGAAGAAATCGATACCTCCAAACTTTCCAATTACCAGTATCTCGGCGAACAGTACTTAAGTCCCTCTTATGACCCTGACAACAAGTGGTCCGTTCCCTATTCCGGCGGCGGTATCGGTATTTTAATCAACAGAGATGCCGTAGATACCGAAATCACCAGCTATGCGGATTTGTGGAAACCGGAGTTGGAAGGTCAGATTGCTTTTACCAACGATGAAAGAATGGCGCTCTGCATTGCCAACTTAGTAAACGGAAACGATTTCAATGCCACTGACGAAGCCTCTATCCGGGCAGCGGGCGAAAAGCTCACCGAGCTTCTTCCCAACGTACATGCCTTTACCTACAACGACTACAAGATGATGTTAAACGGCGAAGCAAATGTTCTTGTGATTGCCACCGGTTCCGAATATAAAGCAGCCAAGGAAATGGATAACTGGGAATTTGTTATTCCTTCCGAAGGTATGCACATGTTTATTGACAGCTATGTAGTTCCCAAGGGCGCAAACATGGATGCCGCTTATGCCTTTATTGATGCCATTATTTCCGAAGAGTACCTGACCAGAAAGGGCGAGGATACCATCTGGGGCTACGGCTATTGCAACACCCAGGTAGAACAGGATGCAATCGATGCCGGTATTTCCGAAGACCTGATGCAGGTTGCTTATCCGGATGTGGATTCCGCAACCACCCACTACATGGCAAACATCGGCGAAGCTTCCCTGATTTACGACGAAGTATGGACCGAACTGAAGCTGGAAGCCAGCTCCAAGATGGACTAAACAAAAATTTTCAAAAGAAAACCTGAATTAACCGTTTGATTTTCAGAAAGGAGGAAAGAGGATGACCAGAAAAGAATTTTATTCCATCACATTAAAGACGGTTCTGCCCCTGATGCTGCAGTCGCTTCTTACCTCCAGCGTGAACTTTATAGACCAGATAATGGTAGGAAAGTTAGGAGTATCGGAGATTGCTGCCGTCGGTGTCGCAAACAAAATCTACTCCCTTTTCTATCTGGTCTTATACGGAACCTGTTGTGCCTGCGTCATGTTCGTTTCCCAGTACTGGGGACGGAAGGACGTGGAGGGTGTCCGGAAAATCATGGGCATGACCTGCTCCATTACCGTGACCCTCGGTGTGCTTGTAACACTGGCAACCCTGCTTTTTCCCAGACAGTGCCTGTCACTGTTTACCCCGGATACGGCGGTAATTGACAGCGGTGTAGGCTACCTGCGTGCCATTTCCGCTTCCTATCTGCTCTTAAGCTTCATCTATCCCATTAACTACCTGTTAAGAGGACAGACAAGGGTGGGAATTGTACTGGCGACCGCCATCGGTTCCGTGTTTATGAATTTTTTTGCCAATTACGCCTTTATCTTCGGCAACTTCGGTATGCCCCGGTTAAATGTGGTGGGAGCCGCCATCGGCACCGTAGCCACCAGAGGCGTGGAGCTGACTATCCTCATTATTTACCTGATAGCCAGCCACAACGAAGTGATACAGGACATCCGGGGGATGTTCCGGTATAAAGGTCATGAATTTGTTACTTTTATCAAAAAAGCGTTGCCCCTTGCTTCCAATGAATTTTTGTGGGGCGTCGGTACTTCGATTTACTTAGTGGTTTACGGCCACATGGGAACGGAGGAGCTGGCAGCCATGAGTATTATGAACACCCTGCAGACCATGGTGCAGACCTTCGGCCTATCCCTTTCGAGCTCCGCAGCCGTAATTGTGGGAAATGAAATCGGAAAAGGCAACAAAAAGGATGTGCTTGTCTGCGGCGGACGGTTTCACAGACTGGCGGTGTGCATGGGAGCTATGGTGGGGTTAGGACTTTTTGCCCTGATTTCCCCCATTACCGCAGCCTATTCCCTGACAGGCACCCGGACGGGAATACTCCTTCGGGAAACCCTTACGGTGATGTGCTGCTACCTGCCGCTCAGCTGCTACAACTCCATGAACATTGAAGGGCTGTTCCGGAGCGGCGGCGATATTAAATTTGTCCTGCTGATGGATACCGGCGGTATCTGGATGGTGGGCATGCCTCTTACCCTCCTGTTGGGAGATGTGCTTAAGCTTCCTCTTCTGTGGGTATTCATGGCATATGTATGTGTGGAAATTTACAAGCTTTTGATAGGATTTTTCAGATACCGGTCGGGAAAGTGGCTGCATACCCTGTCCCTGTAACCGCAGAAAAAGGAGATGCCAATGGCAGAAAGGATGAGGAATATGAAAATACCCAAAAACAGTGCATTACTGGTAATTGATTTACAGGACGGAGAGGCAGAGGACGGCATGAACGACGGTATTCCCGTTATGCAGGGTTCCCACACCTATGAAAATGCTCCGAAGATTATTAAATTTTTCCGGGAGCATAACCTTCCGGTGGTACAGATCAGGGAATGCCACAGAGCGGACAAATCCGATTTCGGCAGGGAGTTAGACGGCGTGGAAAGCGAGCATTGCCTCGAAGGAACGAAGGCGGTGGAATATCTTCCCATTACGAAACCGGAAGGCAACGATTACCTCATTGTAAAAAGAAGATACAGCGCGTTCATCGGTACGGACTTAGACATTTTACTCCGCTGCCTGAAGGTGGACACCCTGTTTTTAATCGGCGGACTTACCGATGTGTGCGTGCATTTCACCGCAGTGGATGCCCACCAGTGGAACTACCACTTCTATGTGGTAACGGACAGCGTGACCGGTTCTTCCTGGAAGGCACACGAATATGCGCTGAAAAACATGAAATATCTGCAGAGAGAGTCCAACATCACCACAGAAGACATTCTGACGGCAGAGGTGTAGGAGAGGAGAGTGACAGCTATGAAAATACCGGAAAACAGTGCTTTATTATTGGTGGATGTGCAGGCATCCAAGGTACATATGCCCGTATACGACGGCGAAGAACAGCAGCAGAGAATTAAGTATTACCATGAAAATATTGTGAAGGTTGTGGATTTCTTCCGCCAGAAGAAGGACTTTCCAATTATCCATATCATTGAACTGCACCGTGACGATTTATCCGACTTCGGCAGGGAGTTAGACGGCTCCGAGCATGTGCACTGTCTGGAAAAGGACTCCTATTTCTGGGAAGGCGCCGCTCCCATCGAAGGCGAATATACGATACCCAAAAGAAGATACAGCGCATTCTTCGGTACGGATCTGGAAATCCTGCTCCGCTGCAAGGGCATTGAACATCTTTTCATCTGCGGCGGCATGACGGACATCTGCGTGCATTTCACCGCTGTGGAAGCACATCAGTTAAACTATCACATCCACGTATTAAGAGAGGCATGTCATACCCACAGTCCTCTTGATGTGGCAGAGGCGGCTTTTGAAAACATGGAATATTTCCAGACCGGAGCCGTTATGAGTGTGGACGATTTGGAATGGTGAGCCTATGAAGAAGGAAGAGATACGGGAACTGGAGCAGATTGCGGCAGCATTTGCTCCTTCCGTTGAACAGATAGCGGATGGTCTTTATGACCATCCGGAAATCAAATACGAAGAGTTTTTTGCATATAAGACCTATACGGATTATTTGAAGCGGCAAGGGATGACTGTTACGGAACACGCAGCAGACATAGCTACCGCTTTTGTGGCTTCTTATAAACAGGGTGAAATCCGTCTTTACGGCTGCCCGGCAGAAGGGAGACGCGTATGGAAACACTGAAAGAAAAAGAGTGGATAACCCTGAATAAAGTAATTTTGGAAATATACAGCATTGAAACCATGGAAGAATTTGCCTCCCATATTCTGAAAATATGCCGCAATCTGGTGCCCTACGACATGGGCTATTTCCTGATTTACGATGAGACCGAGGCGGTCCGGGAAGAAACAGGTTATTCTGCGGCGGAAGGCATGGACGACGTGCTGTTTTCCGTCTACTTAAAGGAATATTATGCCAAGGACTATCTGCAGTATTTTATCTCCCTGTTTAAGGAAAGCGCCTGCTACCGGGATACGGACATCATGGATGAGAGGCTGCGCACCAAGACGGAAATCTTCTGTCATTTCATGGAGCCCAACGGCATTCCCTACGGCGCCGGCTGTGTGCTCTGGAAGGGCAATAAAATGCTGGGCGTTCTAAACTTTTTTCGCAGTGGAACCTCCGGGGATTTTACGGACAAAGAAATGTTTATCCTGAATTTACTGCAGGACCATCTGGCGGAAAAACTCTATCAGTTGTTCTTAGGCAAAAAGAGCCTTGCGCAAAATAAACAGGCGGAAAAAATGGTCCGCTTTGCGGACCGGATGGGTCTGACGGCGCGGGAGAGGGAAAGCTTTACTCTGTTAATGGACGGAAAAAGCAATCAGGAAATTGCGGACGACTTAGGCATCTCCCTTTCCACGGTGAAAAAGCATGTGGTGAACATTTTCGACAAATGCCATGTAGGAAGCCGCAGCCAGTTAAGACAGGCGTATGAACTTCAGGAAAATTAAAAAAGTACCGGAAAAGTACCATAAAAATACAACTCATGGATAATTGTTAATACTTCTGAAAGGACTACAATAGAACCATGATTTACAAAACAAAGGAAACACGAAAGAAAGGTGGAATGTGTTATGCAGAAGATTTTTACTAAGGAATTCAAGCCCGGTGAAAAATGGTCGGGCTGCATCGGAAAAGGCAAATATATTCATTTTAAGGCATTGGGTGATGACGCCAATGTTTCTATTCTTCTCTACAATATGAGAGATACTTCGGAAAGGTACAACATGCCGGACTCCACAAAGGCACAGTACACCTACCACCTGACAGCGGGCAATGTACTGATGAGCGACAACGGACGCGTCCTTGCTTCCATCGTACAGGACTCCACCGGCTGGAACGACACCATTTCCGGCCATACCACCAGAATGATGACGGATGAAAAATACGGAAAAACCTCCTACCAGAAGGAAGGCAACGATTATTACCGCTGCGGCGAAGAAAACTTCAAGGTGGAATTAGTCAGAAACAACATGTCCAAAAGAGATCTGGTTCCCTGTGTCAACCTGTTTTCCAAGGTTTATGTGGAAGAGGACGGCAGCATGCATTATGTATCCGACCATTGTAAATACGGCGATACGGTAACTCTCCGCACCGAAATGGACATTATCTTTATTGCTTCCAATACACCGAACCCCTTAGACCCGGCGAAGGAATATCCTTCCGTACCGGTTACAATGGAAGTTTACGATGCGCCTCCCGTAGATTTATTAGACCCTTGCGTACAGAGCAGAACCGAGAACTACCGTGCATTTGAAAATACCTGGGACTACAACAACTTACTGGGAATTTAATGGGAAAGGATGGCGATTATTATGTATGGATTTGTAGAAAAAGAAAGCGAACTGAAAATAGAAGATGCCGTATACGATAAGGTACTGGATGCAGGCCTCGGCTGGCTCCACGAATTAAAGAAGGGACAGAAGTTCCGTATCTTAGACCTGGAAGGAAACCAGGCAGTGGACACCACCTTTTATGACCTGCACAACCCCGAAGACCATTACGGCGCCATTGCTACCATCGTGGCACAGCAGAATATTTACCTGACTACCGGAACGATTTTAAGAGCCGAGTCCGGAAAGCCCCTGCTTAAAATCATCGCAGACAAGACCGGCAGACATGACACCTTAGGCGGCGCCTGCTCCTCCCAGTCCAACACCGTGCGCTATGCGAGGGAAAAACGCTACATGCACAACTGCCGCGACAGCTTTATGCTGCAGCTTGCGGACACCACAGAGGATATCCGGAAACGTGACCTGGCGCCCAATATCAACTTCTTCATGAACGTACCCCTGACCAAAGAGGGCGGCTATAAATTTGATGACGGTGTATCGGCACCCGGTAAGTATGTAGAAATGGAAGCGCTGGAGGATGTCTGCATCTTAATCAGCAACTGCCCGCAGCTTAACAACCCCTGCAACGCATACAACCCGACACCGGTGAGATTGCTTATCTGGGACTAAGGTGTGAAAAAATTTGTGCCTACACAAGGTGCTTTGGCACCGTCGCAGAGAACTGAAAGGCGTGAGATTATGCTTCATAAAGTACTGATTGCCAACAGAGGCGCGATAGCGGCTCGAATTGAGCGGACACTGAAAAAGATGGGAGTGGGCAGCGTGGCTGTCTACTCCAAAGCAGACAGGGACAGCCTGCATGTGGCAGGTGCGGACGAAGCCGTTTACCTCGGTGACGGTACCGCAAAGGAAACCTATCTGGACGTAGAAAAAATCATAGATGCCTGTAAAAAGACCGGAGCGGATGCTGTGCATCCCGGTTACGGCTTTTTAAGCGAGAACACCGAATTTGCCATGCTTTGTAAAAAGAATGGCATAATTTTTATCGGTCCCACCGTAGAAAATATCCGGCAATTCGGCTTAAAGGTACCGGCAAGGGAGCTTGCACAAAATGCCCATGTGCCCCTGCTTCCCGGAACGGGACTTCTCTCGAAAGCGGAAGAAGCGGTCGACAAGGCTGACGCCATCGGCTATCCGGTAATGCTCAAATCCACTGCCGGCGGCGGCGGTATCGGTATCCGTATCTGCGAAAATGCGGCGGAATTAAAGGATGCGTTTGACAAAGTCCGGCATCTGGCAGAAGCAAACTTTAACGACAGCGGTGTATTTTTGGAAAAGTACATTCGCCGTGCCCGCCATGTGGAGGTGCAGATTTTCGGAAACGAATACGGGGAAGTGACCGCCATCGGCGAACGGGACTGCTCCGTACAGCGCAGAAACCAGAAGGTGGTGGAAGAGTCACCCGCACCGGGACTGACCGAGGAAGTAAGGGCAAAGATGTACGAAGCGGCGGAAAGTCTGGCAAAATATGCCGGTTACCGCAACGCCGGCACCGTGGAATTTTTATATGACGAAGAGCACCGGTCCTTTTATTTTCTGGAAGTGAACACCCGCCTGCAGGTAGAACACGGCATTACGGAAGAGGTCATGGGAATTGACCTGGTAGAGTGGATGGTAAAAGAAGCCGCCGGAGAGCTGAAAGGCTTAAAATCCCTTCTTCGCAAGCCGGAAGGACATGCACTGGAATGCCGTATCTATGCGGAGGACTGTTTCCACGATTTCCGTCCCTCCTGCGGCAAAATCGATGAAGTGGAATTTCCGAAAGAAGCAAGAGTGGAAACCTATCTTCGCAAGAACATAGAAATCACTTCTTTTTACGACCCCATGCTTGCCAAGGTGATTGTGCACGGAAAGAATCGTAAGGAAGCCGTGGAAAAGATGGTAAAAGTGCTTACGGAAACGAAGCTCTACGGTGTCACCACCAACATCAGCTATCTCGCTTCTTTACTGCAGACGGAAAACTACAAAGAAGCCAAACTTTTCACCAGGATGCTGGACGGTTTCCGCCCGGAAGAAAATGCCATAGAGGTAATAAGCGGCGGCATCCAGACCACCGTGCAGGACTATCCCGGCATGATTGGCTTCTGGACGGTGGGCGTTCCGCCCTGCGGCGCCATGGATGACTTCCATTTCAGGCTGGGCAATGTTATACTGGGAAACGAGGAAGGCGCGGCAGGTTTAGAGATGACCATGCAGGGCGGTTCTTATCAGTTCCGCACGAAGGTAAGCTTCTGCCTGACCGGCGCGGATATGGAGCCGCAGCTTGACGGCAGACCCATTCCCATGAACCGCATAGTGACGGCGGAAGCGGGAGAAGTCTTAAAGCTTTCCATGTGCAAGAGCGGCATGCGTACCTACCTTACCGTAAAGGGAGGTCTGGACATTCCGAAGGTCATGGGCTCCTGCTCCACCTTTATTGACGGTAAATTCGGCGGACACAACGGACGGACCTTGCGTACCGGCGATGTCTTAAAGCTTCGCAAAGAGTGCGTGGCGGAAAAATCTTCTCCCGTTGCCGTACAGATTTCCGCCCATCCGGAATACCTGCCGGTCATCACGAAGGACTGGATCATAGGCGTCCTGCCCGGACCGCAGCCCACCGGAGAATACTTAAAGCCGGAATATTTACATACGCTGACAACCCATGAATATGTGGTAAACTTTAACTCCGCCCGTACCGGCATCCGCTTAAACGGTCCCATCCCGGAATGGGTAAGGGAGGACGGCGGCGAAGCCGGACTGCATCCCTCCAACATCCACGATAATGCCTATGCCATCGGTACACTGGATCTGACCGGCGACCAGTCCATTTTACTGGGACCCGACGGACCGAGCCTTGGCGGCTTTGTCTGCCCCGTGACTACCGCCAAAGGAGAGCTTTGGAAATTGGGACAGCTTCATCCCGGGGATAAGGTGCATTTTGAACTGGTTTCTCTAAAGCAGGCAGCAGCCATAAGAGAAGCGGAGGAAGGAAATCTTCACGGAAGCTACCGTCCGGTGCCTGTTCCCTTTGCCGAGGATTTACAGCCCTCTTACGCGGTGCTGGCAGAAGGAACAGAGGACGGCATTTCCTACAAGCTGCGTCTTTCCGGTGAAGAAAATATACTGATGGAATTCGGGGAAATGGAGCTGAACCTGGATTTGCGTTTCCGGGCGCATGCCCTGATGGAGGCGCTGAAAGGCACAGACCTTCCCATTATTGATATGACACCCGGTATCCGTTCCCTTCAGATACATTTTTCCGTGGACAAAATTTCGCCCACAGAAATGGGCAGAAAGGTAGTGGAGGTAAATGCTTCCCTGCCGGATATGGATGACATTACCGTGCCGTCCCGTATCCTGCATCTGCCGCTTTCCTGGGACGACCCGCAGACACAGCTTGCGGCAAGACGTTATCAGGAAACCACAAGACCCAATGCACCCTGGTGCCCCAGCAACCCGGAATTTATCCGCCGGATTAACGGACTGGACTCCATTGAGGATGTGAAGAAAATTGTATTTGAGGCTTCTTATATGGTACTGGGTCTGGGCGATGTTTATCTGGGAGCGCCGGTTGCGGTGCCGGTGGACCCTCGTCACAGAATGGTAACCACCAAGTACAATCCCGCCCGTCCCTGGACACCGGAAAATGCGGTGGGTATCGGCGGCGCTTACCTCTGTGTCTACGGCATGGAGGGCCCCGGAGGCTACCAGTTCGTAGGACGCACCATCCAGATGTGGAACCCGTTACAGGAAACGGAGTATTTTACCAAAGAAAAGCCGTGGCTCCTTAACTTCTTTGACCAGATACGGTTCTACCCGGTTTCCGCCGAAGAAATTTTAAAGGACAGGGACGATTTTTTACGCGGCAGGTTCCCCATTGAAATCGAAAACACGGAATTCGGTTTAGGTGACTATAAAAAATATTTAGCTTCCATCAAGGACAGCGCGGCAGCCTTCAAAAAGCATCAGGAAGAGTCCTTCTTAAAGGAACGGCAGATGTGGAAGGAGAAGGGGCTCGACCATTATGACTCCGAAACGGAGGACAGCCTGCAGAGCTTTACCGCTGCCTTACAGGAAGGCGAAAACGGCGTGGAAGCCACTATTCCCGGCAGTGTTTGGAAAATCCTAAAGGCGCCGGGACAGCAGGTGGAAGAAGGCGAGGAGATTGCCATTCTGGAGAGCATGAAAATGGAATTTCCCATTACGGCACCCGTAAGCGGCACCGTCACCCAGGTTCTGGTAAAACCGGGCGACAGAGTGGACGGCGGTCAGGTGCTGGCTGCAATGAAATAGGAGGCGAAATCCTCTGCTCACCGGAGGATTTCCAAAACAAGGAGGCTAAATCCTCTGCTCCTGCAAGGGCAGTCGCATTTTGCTTCGCAAAACAAGGAGGATGGCTATGACGAACATACCGGAAAGACTGACGATTGCATGGATTAAGAAAGCATATAAGGACGGCATCCTGACCCCGGAGGAATTGGTGGATGCCATTATCAAAAGGAATGAGGCATATAAGGACTACAACATCTGGATTGTGCCGCCCACAAAAGAGTTCGTGAAGCCATACCTGCAGGCACTGCAGCAGATGGATAAGGAGCTTCCCCTGTGGGGCGTTCCCTTTGCCATCAAGGATAATATCGATCTGGCAGGGGTGCCCACCACGGCAGCCTGCCCGGACTATGCGTATACACCGAGAGAAAGCGCCACGGTAGTGAAAAAGCTTATGGAAGCGGGCGCCATTCCCATGGGCAAGACGAACTTAGACCAGTTTGCCACCGGTCTTGTGGGAACGAGAAGTCCCTACGGAGAGTGCCATAATGCCCTTGATCCGAAAATGATTTCCGGCGGCTCATCTTCCGGGTCCGCTGTCAGCGTGGCGCTGGGACTGACTGCGTTTGCCCTGGGCACCGATACCGCAGGCTCCGGCAGAGTTCCCGCCATGTTAAATAACTTAGTGGGCTACAAGCCGCCCGTGGGTTCCTGGTCCTCCAAGGGCGTGGTACCCGCCTGTGCTTCTCTTGACTGTGTAACCGTATTTGCAGGCAATCTGCAGGAAGCGGAAACCGTGGACAACGTGGCAAGAGGCTTTGACGAAGAGTGTCCCTGGTCCCGTGAAATCGAAAACAGGGCGGACAGGCTTCCGGCAAAGATTTACCTGCCGAAAAGCAAGCCGGAATTTTACGGACAGTGGGCAGACGAATACGAAGAAAAATGGGATGTGGCAGTGGAAAGAATAAGTTCCCTGGGTATTCCCGTGGAAGAAATCGACTATAAGATGTTTGAGGATGCGGCGCTTATTCTGTACGAGGGTGCTTATGTGGCAGAACGCTGGGAAGACCTGAAGGGCTTTGTGGAGTCCCATCCCGGCAGTACCTTCCCCGTTACCGAAACGATTTTACGCTCCGGCGGCAGGGAAGACCAGACGGCGGCAAAGCTGTTCGGCAACCTGCATGAACTGCAGGCGTACAAGCACAAAGCACACATGCTCTTAAAGGATGCGGTCATGATTATGCCTACGGCGGGCGGTTCCTTTACCCGCGACGAGGTGCGGGAAGACCCCATTAAGACCAACAGCAAAATGGGACTTTACACGAACCACTGCAATCTTCTTGACTTAGCGGCAGTGGCAATCCCGGAGGATACCTCCGACAGGACAAGACCTTTCGGCATTACGGTATTCGGACGTTTCGACAACGAAGCGCTGGTGCGCGGCTTTGCGGCAGCCTTTTTAGAGCAGGAAACCATGCTGTTTGCCGTCTGCGGGCTGCACAAAAAGGGCGGCTCCCTTGCTTACCAGTTGGAAGAACTGGGCGCTTCCTATGTGGAAAGCACTTGCACGGACGAGCATTATGAGCTTTACCGTCTGCACACCGCTCCCGTAAAACCGGGTCTTATGAAGACGGAGGGTGTGGGAAACCACATTAAGGTAGATTTGTATGCCCTGCCGGTTGTAAAGCTGGGACGTTTCCTGAGCCGGGTAGCGGAACCGCTTGTGCTGGGTGACATTACCCTGCAGGACGGCCGCGTGGTAAAGGGCTTCCTATGTCAGGGATATGCAGCGAAAGACGCAGAAAACATCACCGCAGAGGGAAGCTTTTAAGAGCATATTGGGAAGAGCAGGTGTATAAGTCTGGAATTTATGCGCCGGCTCTTTTTGCGTTTATGTACCGGTATGCTCTTTTTGGGGGAGTATGCATCGCAACTCTTTTGGGAGGTTTATGGAAATAGGATGTCACTTATGTTATAATGGGTGAGGCAAAAAAGTATTATTCCAATGAATTTAAGGGATACTTTGAAATTGTTTCCATGACGGGACTCCTTCGGTCCCATTTTTATGAGGAGTGATGGTATGAAAAAATTAGCAATTTTATTCCCGGGAGTAAATTACAGTGTGGACTGTCCGCTTTTATATTACGTGGGCAACATTTGTGAGAATGCCGGTTTTGAAATATACGAAGTGAAGTATGAAGGGTACGGAAAAGCACAGACAGCCGCAAAGGCTTCTTCCCTTGAGGAGTGCATAGAATTAGAATACGAAGCCCTGAAGGGAAAGCTTCCGCGTGACATTCTGCAAGAGTATGGTGAGCTTGTGTTTGTTTCCAAAAGCATGGGAACCGTTCTGGCGGCGCATCTGGAAGAAGATTATGGTTTACAAAATGTTACGCATGTGATGCTGACGCCCATTGACCAGACTTTGCCCTATCTGAAAACGCAAAAGAAGATAGCATACATGGTGACCGGCACTGCGGATAACAAGGTAGATCACGGGGCACTCCGGAAAATGAGCCGGGAGCACAATTATCCCCTTACAGAGATAGTAGGAGCCGGACACCGGCTGGAAATCAAGGGCAATGTGCAGAAAAGTATCAAAATTCTGGCAGATATTATGGAAGCGATAGAAAAGGACCGCAGGCTGGCAGTCTGAACGGTCCTTTCGGCTTTTTATTCTGCTGTGGGAAACAGGGGAAGCTCTCTTAAGAAAACGATGTCGGTACGCTTAGCAGAATCGCCCTCAGCTAAAACGGCAGCCCTTTTTACAACATTGGCACCGGCGGCTTTCACAAGTTCTTCCAAAGCATGCAGGGACTCACCGGTGGAAATAACATCATCTAAAATGCAGACATTTTTACCCTTGATTTTTGCGGCATCAATACCATCCAGATATAGTTTCTGGGTACCGGAAGTGGTAATGGAGTTTACTTCATGGGAAACCACATCCTGCATATAATTCTTTACACTCTTACGGGCAACAATAAATTCTTTCAGGTTTAATTTTCTGGACACTTCATATGCCAGAGCAATTCCCTTGGCTTCGGCTGTTACAATTGCATCCACGGGACCGATTTTTTCGGCTAAAGGACCGGCACAGGCGGAAATAAGTTCCGTATCTCCGATAATTACAAAGCTACCGAAGGAAAGAGAGTCATTCATTTTAATTAAAGGAAGCTGGCGCTTTATGCCGCACACTTCGATTTCGTAAGTTTTCATAACTATATCCTTTCTTATCATTCACGACATGTAAAAAAGTATAGCATCTCAGGACGGGAGTGTAAATGACAAACATTGACAGTATAGTGAAGTATGGCAAAAAATGTTATAGAATAGGGGAGAGAAGTATTTTAAAGCAAAATCATGAAATGAATAAGAATGCTTTACAAGAAAAATCAAAAGGTGAAGCAAAAAGAAAATCTGCCCGAAGAAGTAAATGAGATGTTTGAAAAGCCGGGAAAATTGAAGGCGGGCGCAAGGCAAGACAGCAAAAGCCGGAATGAGCAAGACAGCAAAAACCGGAAGTCATCGCAGAAATTATAAGACGGCAAAGGTCAAAACAGGGATGCGCAGTATCTTTGGAAAGTGTGATATATGGAAGCAGAAAAGAATTACATATCCGGCAAGCAGGATGCGGATATATTTGTGAGACAGTTATTGAATATAGGGGAAGCCATGTACCAGTCCGGCGGCGAAATCTCCCGGATTGAGAACAGCCTGCACCGGCTGGGCAAGGCATACGGCGCCCAGCATGTCAGCGTGTACGCCATTACCTCCAGCATTCTGATAACGGTGGAATTTAACGATGATTATTCCGTCACGCAGAACCGACGGATAACCAGGCGCGGGGCAATCGACTGTACCAAAATGGAAAGCTTAAACCAGTTGTGCCGGGACTGTGCGGCGGATCCCATTGCGGTGGCGGAATTAAAGGAACGTGTGCTGGCGATTTTACAGGAAAAGCCGGGCGAGCTTCAGCGTTACATCGGGCAGCTTATTGCGGCAACCATGTTCACTCTCTTTTTCGGCGGGGATTTTAAGGATGCCCTCGTGGCGGGCATAGCGGTTTTGGTGATTTGCGCCATGCAGAAATGGGTGTGGAGCATCTGCTCCTCCGAGCTGTTTTTCAATGTGGCATGTTCGTTTGTGACGGGTACATTTGTCAGCCTGATAAACCGGATAGTTCCGGGGCTGCATGTAAACCAGATTTTAATCGGTGATATCATGGTGCTCATACCGGGAGTTGCTATTACCAATTCCATCCGTTATATCTTGAGCGGCGACATTATTTCCAGCTTTGAAAAACTGATGGACAGCCTGATGCAGGCATTCGGCATAGCGGCGGGCTTTATGCTGTCTTTGATGCTGGTAAGGGGAAACATCACGGACTCCGGAATAACCTATCATGCGCTGGAGCGGGCTGTTCAGTTGCTGGCTGCGGCGCTTGGCACCTGGGGATTTTGTATCATTTACAATATGCGGAAAAAATACATGGCGGTTTCCATGGTGGGCGGCCTTTTGTGCTGGGCAACGTTTCTTCTCATGCAGTACGGTGGCTTCTCCATTTTCGTGTCCACGCTGATGTCCGCATTTGTGGTGGGAATTTACGGAGAAATTTTTGCTTATATTCTGAAAGTGCCGACGACCATATTGTTCATTCCGGCGTGTCTTCCGCTGATACCCGGGAAAAATCTGTATTACTCGGCAATGGCGATTATTGCTTCGGACTGGACGGGCTTTCAGGACAACATTGTTCTCCTGATTTTGTATGCCGTGGGAATAGCCATCGGGCTGGCAGTGGTGGTAGAACTGGAACGTATCGTGAAAAAGCTGCCACGGAAAAAACGGTGATTAACAAATGCACTCAAAGGCAGCAGGAGTATAATTTCCGCTTTTTCCACATAATAACTTCAAATGCAAGTCCATGGTTTTCAACGGTTTTCTGCAAAGAAAATCTTTTTAAACGGATACTCTATTAACTCAGTTTCAAAAAATGAAAAATTTTACGATTTTGAAACCGACAGCTTGCATATACTATTTGCAGACAGTATAATAAGTATTGTAGAGCGGTTTCAAAAAATAAAAAAATTTCAACTTTTGAAAGCGGGTGGCTATATGAAAACCATTACAAGAGAAAAGTATCTGGAAAGAATGATTGAACTTAACGGAACGCCGGACATCAAGATTATTACCGGTATCCGCCGTTCCGGTAAATCAAAATTGATGCAGGCATATATGGAGTATCTGAAAAGTCATTTTGAAAATATCAATATCATTTTTATTGATTTTATGGACCTGGCTTATGAAGATATTAAGGAATATCACGCATTGCACACTTATGTAGAGGAACACTATCAGGCAGGAAAGACAAATTATCTTTTTGTGGATGAAGTCCAAATGTGTCCGAAATTTGAGCTGGCAATTAACAGCCTGTATGCAAAAGACAAATATGACATCTATGTGACAGGTTCCAATGCGTTCCTGTTAAGTGCAGATTTAGCGACGCTTTTTACGGGACGTTACATCGAAATTCATGTATTCCCGTTTAGCTTCCGGGAATATTGTAAGTACAACGAAGATATTCAGGATAAGGATAAGCTGTTTGAGGATTATTCCATCAAGGGCGGTCTGGCGGGTTCTTATGCTTACAGAACGGAAAAAGACCGGACAAATTACATCAAAGAGGTTTATGAAACCATCGTAACAAGAGACTTAATACAGAAATATGCCTTGCCGGATACATTGGTTTTGCAAAGATTAAGTGAGTTTTTAATGGATAATATCAGCAATCTGACTTCACCCAACAAAATCAGTCAGCTTCTGACAGCAAACGATACACCTACCAATCATGTAACGATTGGCAGATATATTAAATATCTTTGCAATGCATTTGTGTTTTACGACATTAAGCGTTATGACATTCGCGGGAAAAAATATCTTGAAAACTCTGAGAAATTCTACCTTTGTGACAGCGGTATCCGCTATGCAGTTCTTGGCAGCAGAAATATGGACTATGGCAGGGTTTATGAAAATATAATATGTATTGAGCTGCTTCGCCGCGGCTATGATGTTTATGCAGGAAAGCTCTATCAGAAAGAAATTGACTTCGTAGTACAAAGAGGCAGTGAAAAAATCTATATCCAGGTGAGTGATAACATTTCCGGGCAGGAAACCTTTAACCGGGAAGTATCGCCGCTTCTTCAGATAAGGGATGCTTATCCGAAACTCATTATTGCCAGAACGAAACATCCGAAATACAGTCATGAAGGCATAGAGATTTATGATATAGCGGATTGGCTGCTGCAGGAATAAAAAGAGCATACCCCGGTTTTTATGTATAATTCCTCCGGTTTTCTACATACTACCTATACAGCACAAAATATGGAAAGTATGTAAGAAGCAGGAGGAATTTTTATATGCGAGCAACAGGTATTGTACGAAGAATAGACGATCTGGGAAGAGTGGTGGTTCCGAAGGAAATCCGGAGAGTCATGCGCATCCGGGAAGGCGACCCGCTGGAGATTTTTACGGACAAGGACGGAGAAATTGTCTTAAAAAAATATTCCCCCATCGGAGAAATGGGATATTTTGCACAGCAGTATGCGGAAACGGCCGCCCAAAGTTTAGGCTGCGGCGTGTGCGTCTGCGACAGGGACCAGATTATTGCGGTGGCCGGGCTGCCGAAAAAGGACATGTTGGGAAAAAGTCTTCACAAGGAACTGGAAAATGCCATTCAGAGCCGGAAGGCGATTTGTGCCAGAAAGGGCGACAAGCAGTTTATCAGCATCTTAAATCAGGGTGACAGCGAATATGATATGCAGATTATCCAGACCATTATTTCTGAAGGTGATGCCATCGGAGCAGTCATTCTGCTGACAAAGGAAGAGGACAAAACCATTGGCGAAACTGAAAAAAAGGCAGCCATGATAGCTGCCGGTTTTTTGGGACGCCAGATGGAAGGATAGTTATTCGCTGATAACACAGTTGCGGCCGGCTTTTTTGCCCTTGTAGAGCATGAGGTCGGCTTCTTTTAACAGATCGTTGATGTCGATATCGGCAGTAGCCTGTGCCAGACCTAAGGTCATGGTGATGCGGATCTCGTTGCCTTCATAAGGAACCTTAAGCTCCCGGATGCGGGAAAGCATGGCCTCCGCATAGGCGTTGGCTTCGGAAAGGGTGGCGCCTTCGTAAATAAGAAGAAACTCTTCACCGCCCCAGCGGGCAACACAGCCGCTTCCGTGCATTTCCTTTCTCATGACCTTGCCCACGGCTTTCAGGACTTCATCGCCGCATTCGTGACCATAGGTGTCGTTTACGGATTTGAAATAATCTATATCGCCGATGCAGAGTACATAAGGCGTGCCCTTTTCCGTAAAACGGCGATGGGCCTCGGAAAGCTTCTGGTCACCGAAACGCCGGTTACTTAAGCCGGTCAGGGTATCCTGCTCCAAAAGGTTGCGCAGAGAGCGCTGCATGCTTAAAGCGGAAACACCAATCTCACTGAGTTCGTCATTCCGGCTTAAAACTTCCTGCCCCAGAGAAGCATTCAGGTTACCGGAGGCAATCTGGGCAAGGAAGGTGCGGATTTTGTGAAGCGCTGTCAGGATTTTGTGCGTGTAGGAAGACGAAATCAGACACACAATCACTATGCTGCACAGGGAAATGATCAAAATAGGAAAAATAGTTGCCTTTACCGTCCGGTTGACCTGGGCGCAGGGCATGCCGGCATAGACCATTCCCACGACGGTTCCGTCGCTGTTACGGAGAGGTGCATAATAGGCAAAATAATGGACATTGCTGATGGTGGTATTGGTATAGAAGCAGGAAGAACCGCCGTAGAAAACATCCTGCATGACCTTGGGATTGGCGCCGGTGCCCACGATGCGCTGCCCCTGTTCATCACAGATGGTTGTCAGGATACGGGTGTCTTCATAAAATACAGTGAATTCCACACCGGTATTTTCATGGAATTTGTCGATAACGGAATAATCGGAGGTGATATCCTGTTCCCCCTTGAAGAGACGGTAGCCGACATCTCCCTGCAGGGTGTAATCGCCGGGGTAGAGCATGTCATAGGAAGAGATGAGCATATCCGTCATGTTCTGAAGCTCGGTGTGAACCTGGTCGTACATGGCGTTTTGTACAGTCTTAAAGCTGAACATCATAATAATAAGCCCTAAAATAAGCATCGGAACGGAGCTGAAAGCCTGTAATGTATAATACAGTTTACCTTTTTTCTTTATCTTCGCCATATAAAAACCCCATGTCTTTCTCATAGCCGTATTTTGTACGGAATCACACGATGATTATGTTTTATTATACTGCTTTTTTCCTCTATTGACAATGTCGCAAAGAAAGATTTATAATAAGCACATTGAGAAAGACTGTGACGGAGACAGTAAGTTTTCAGGCGAAAGGATAGCGAGCCGGTGACGGTGCAAGACCGGTGCGAGTAGCGGATTACCCAAAATCACTCCCAAGTCGTGCGTGCCAAAGGCTCTGCCCGGTAGTGCGTGCCGGCATCCTGCCGTTATCGGGAACCATATACAAAAAGTGTATGTTGTAACAGGTGGTATGCGAGTCTGACCTCGTCCTTTTACGGACGGGGTCTTTTGTATTGCAGAAAAGAAAGGAAGAAAATCATGTACAAGAAAGTATCAACCGATTTAAACTTCGTGGACAGAGAAAAACAAATCGAAAATTTCTGGGATGAAAACCACATCTTTGAAAAGAGCATGGACAGCCGCAAGGAAGGCCCAACCTACACCTTTTATGACGGCCCGCCCACCGCAAACGGCAAGCCCCATATCGGACATGTGCTGACCCGTGTTATTAAGGATATGATTCCGAGATACCGCACCATGAAGGGCTACATGGTACCGAGAAAAGCAGGCTGGGATACTCACGGACTGCCGGTAGAAATTGAAGTGGAAAAGAAACTGGGACTGGACGGCAAGGACCAGATTGAAGCATACGGTCTGGAGCCTTTTATCAAGCAGTGTAAGGAAAGCGTCTGGAAATACAAAGGAATGTGGGAGGATTTCTCCGGCACCGTCGGTTTCTGGGCAGACATGGAAAATCCTTACGTTACCTATCATGATGACTACATCGAGTCCGAATGGTGGGCGTTAAAAGAAATCTGGAACAAGAAGCTGCTCTACAAGGGCTTTAAGATTGTACCTTACTGCCCCCGCTGCGGCACCCCGCTTTCTTCCCAGGAAGTGGCACAGGGCTACAAGGACGTAAAGGAACGCTCCGCGATTGCACGTTTCAAGGTAAAGGATGAGGATGCTTATATCTTAGCATGGACCACCACCCCCTGGACCCTTCCTTCCAACGTAGCGCTCTGCGTAAACCCGGAAGAAACCTATGCCAAGGTGAAGGCGGCAGACGGTTATACCTATTATATGGCAGAAGCACTGTTAGACACCGTGCTGGGCAAGCTTGGCGATGCCGAAAACGGCGTTAAGGCATACGAAGTGCTGGAAACCATGACCGGTAGGGATTTAGAGTTCAAGGAATACGAACCGTTATTTGACTGTGCCGTAGATATTTGCAAAAAGCAGAACAAGAAAGCTTATTATGTGGTATGCGATACCTATGTTACTCTGACAGACGGTACCGGCGTTGTTCATATTGCTCCTGCTTTCGGTGAAGACGATGCCAAGGTCGGCAGAAGCTACGACTTACCGTTCGTACAGCTTGTTGACGGCAAAGGCAACATGACGGAAGAAACTCCCTATGCGGGCGTCTTTGTAAAGAAGGCTGATCCCATGGTACTGGAGGATCTGGATAAGAAGGGACTTTTGTTTGCGGCTCCCAAGTTTGAACACAGCTACCCTCACTGCTGGAGATGCGATACCCCGCTGATTTACTATGCAAGAGAGTCCTGGTACATCAAGATGACAGCCGTAAAGGACGACTTAATCCGCAACAACAACACCATCAACTGGATTCCCGAATCCATCGGAAAGGGACGTTTCGGCGACTGGCTTACCAACGTACAGGACTGGGCAATTTCCCGTAACCGTTACTGGGGCACCCCGCTTAACATCTGGGAATGCAGCTGCGGTCATCAGGAATGCATCGGCAGCCGTGCAGAGCTGGCGGAAAGAAGCGGCAATCCCGAGGATGCCAAGGTAGAGCTTCACAGACCGTACATCGATGCCGTTACCATGAAGTGTCCGGAATGCGGCGGCGAAATGCACCGTGTACCCGAAGTTATCGACTGCTGGTTTGACTCCGGTGCGATGCCTTTTGCACAGCATCATTATCCGTTTGAAAATAAAGACATTTTTGAGAAGCAGTTCCCTGCCCAGTTTATTTCCGAGGCAGTTGACCAGACCAGAGGCTGGTTCTACTCCCTGCTTGCGGAGTCCACTATTCTGTTTAACAAGGCGCCTTACGAAAATGTTATCGTATTAGGCCATGTGCAGGATGAAAATGGACAGAAGATGAGCAAGAGTAAAGGAAATGCCGTAGATCCGTTCGATGCACTTGAAACCTATGGTGCAGATGCGATCCGCTGGTACTTCTATATTAACTCCGCACCATGGCTGCCGAACCGTTTCCATGGCAAGGCCGTTGTCGAAGGACAGCGTAAATTCATGGGAACTCTGTGGAATACTTACGCATTCTTTGTTCTCTATGCAAATATTGATAACTTTGATGCAACGAAGTATACCCTGGAATATGACAAGCTTCCGGTTATGGACAAGTGGCTTTTAAGTAAGCTGAATTCCATGATTATCGAAGTGGATGAGGATCTGGATCATTATAAGATTCCAGAAGCTGCAAGAGCACTGGAGAGCTTTGTGGATGATATGAGTAACTGGTATGTCAGAAGAAGCCGTGAGCGTTTCTGGGCAAAGGGCATGGAGCAGGATAAGATCAATGCTTACATGACACTTTATACCGCACTTGTTACGGTTGCCAAGTGCGCAGCTCCGATGATTCCGTTCATGACCGAGGACATTTATCAGAATCTGGTGCGCAGCATTGACAAGACCGCTCCGGAGAGTATTCATCTGTGTGACTTCCCGGTGGCAGACGAAAAGCTGATTGACAAGAAGCTTGAAGAGGATATGAAGGAGGTTCTGGATATCGTTGTTATGGGACGTGCGTGCCGTAATACCGCCAACATCAAGAACCGTCAGCCGATCGGCAGCATGTTCGTAAAAGCAGACCATGCACTTACCGATTTCTATGTGAATATTATAGAAGATGAATTAAATGTTAAGAATGTAACCTTTACCGACGATGTCAGAGACTTCACCAGCTACACCTTCAAGCCGCAGCTTAAGACGGTTGGACCGAAATACGGCAAGCAGCTTGGCGGAATTAAGGAACACCTTTCTTCCTTAGATGGTAATGCAGCAATGGATGAGCTGAAGGCAAAGGGTGCACTTGTATTTGACGTTGCCGGAACCGAGGTAAGCCTTTCCGAAGAGGATCTTTTAATTGAAATGAGCCAGAAGGAAGGCTATGTGTCCGAAGCAGATAACTACATGACGGTTGTTCTGGATACCAACCTTACACCGGAGCTTATTGAAGAAGGCTTTGTATATGAAGTGATCAGTAAGATCCAGACCATGCGTAAGGATGCAGATTTTGAGGTAATGGATCATATCCGCGTTGCAATTAACGGCAATGAAAAAATTGCAGACATTGTCTGCAGGAATGAAGAAGCCATCGCACAGAAGGTACTGGCAGATGAAATTCTGGTGGATACGTCTCTTGAGACTTTCAGGGAATGGAATGTCAATGGGGAAAATGTCACAATTGGAGTTGCCAAAAACTAACATAAGGTTTAAAATATGGTAGGAAAGCGATTCGGCACATTGACGTGTACAAGTTTCAATGTGCCGAAGTGTTTGTAAAATGCAGGTTGTGAAACAGCGGTTTTATGAATGGAGTTCTGAATAGTTATAATATACGGATAATTATGAGAATAAACGTGAAAGGGAGAATGGAGGCTCAACATGGTAAAGAAGACAACATCGGCAACGCTGACCTTTGACAAAGAAATGTTCAAAAAGAATGTCATGTATAATGTGAAGACGTTATACCGTAAGACATTGGAGGAGGCAACTCCCCAGCAGATTTTTCAGGCAGTGGCTTATACAGTGAAGGACACGATTATTGACAACTGGCTGGAAACACAACAGGAATATGAAAAGAAAGACCCGAAGACGGTTTATTACCTTTCCATGGAATTTCTGATGGGTCGTGCACTTGGTAATGATCTGATTAATCTTCAGGAGTACAAACCGGTAAAGGAAGCCCTGGAAGAGCTGGGACTTGATCTTAACGTGATTGAGGATCAGGAGCCTGATGCAGCACTTGGTAATGGTGGTCTTGGAAGACTGGCAGCATGTTTCCTGGATTCCCTTGCAACCCTGGGCTATGCAGCATATGGCTGTGGTATCCGTTACCGTTATGGTATGTTCAAGCAGGAAATCCGTGATGGCTATCAGGTTGAGGTGCCGGATAACTGGTTAAAGGACGGTAATCCGTTCGAGCTGCGCAGACCGGAATATGCAAAAGAAGTTAAATTTGGCGGTTATGTCAATGTTCATGTGGATGAAAACGGCAGAAATAATTTTGTGCAGGAAGGCTATCAGAGTGTCCGTGCGATTCCTTATGATCTTCCGATCGTTGGATATGGCAACGGCATTGTGAACACCCTTCGTATCTGGGATGCAGAAGCGGTAGACTGTTTCCAGCTGGATTCCTTTGACAAGGGTGATTACCAGAAGGCCGTTGAGCAGGAAAACCTTGCAAGAAACATTGTTGAGGTTCTTTATCCGAATGATAACCATTATGCAGGCAAGGAGCTGCGTTTGAAACAGCAGTACTTCTTCATCTCCGCTTCCGTGCAGGAGGCCGTTGACAAATATATGCGTAAGCATGATGATATTCATAAATTCTACGAGAAGGTAACCTTCCAGCTGAATGATACCCATCCGACTGTTGCCATCGCAGAATTAATGAGAATTCTCATGGATGAATATTATCTTACCTGGGATGAAGCATGGGCAGTCACCACAAAGACCTGTGCATACACCAACCATACCATCATGGCAGAGGCTTTGGAAAAATGGCCGATCGAGCTGTTCTCCAGACTTCTCCCCAGAATTTATCAGATTATTGAAGAGATTAACCGCAGATTTGTGGAACAGATCCAGCAGAAGTATCCGAATAATCCGGAGAAGATCCGTAAGATGGCAATCATTTATGATGGCCAGGTGAAGATGGCACACCTTGCAATCGTTGCCGGTTATTCCGTAAACGGTGTTGCGAAGCTTCATACCGAGATTTTAAAGAAGCAGGAGCTGAAAGACTTCTACGAGATGATGCCCCAGAAGTTCAACAACAAGACGAACGGTATCACGCAGAGAAGATTCCTTCTTCATGGAAACCCGCTGCTTGCAGACTGGGTAACCGCTCATGTGGGAAGCGACTGGATTACCGATCTTCCGAAGATCAACAAGCTGAAGGTTTATGCAGATGATGAGAAGGCACAGCAGGAGTTCATGAACATCAAGTACCAGAACAAGGTGCGTCTGGCTCAGTACATCTTAGAGCACAACGGTATCGAAGTCGATCCCCGATCCATCTTCGATGTACAGGTTAAGAGACTTCATGAGTACAAGAGACAGCTTCTTAACATTTTACATGTCATGCATTTATACAACCAGCTGAAGGATAATCCGGAGATGGATTTCTATCCGAGAACCTTCATTTTTGGTGCAAAGGCAGCAGCCGCTTTCTTTGAATGTAGGCTACAAGTTCGATAATGGCAATGAATTAAGTGTAGACTTCAGCAAGATTAAAGAGAACAATCAAAAATCTACTACCAGCACAACTGTTATGGTGCCCGGTAAGGTATGGCAGGACAAGGTACAGACAATTTATAACGATAATAAGCGTACTGACTATGCTATTACTTATAAGGGCTCCGATGCTAAGCAGGACTGGATGTTCAGAGCTTATAAATCAGTATTCGATAAGCACTATAAGAACCAGAACAATACCCGCATGACGATGATGGGACGCCCTCAAGGTTGGAAGTTGCAGGATCCGAAGGTTGATACTGTTAAACGTACCCTGAGCGTTATTGAAGGCAAGGATACCTTCAACCTGAGCGATAAGAACAAGCTGACCGCTGGTTTTGAATATCGTAAGGATGAGAGTGAAGGCACCCGCTTAAAGAAACCGAGTACATCCTTGAACGGTACAGATGCTCATGCAGCTTTTGACAAGGCAGATATCAACTATCTGGCAGCCTATGTGCAGGATGAATTCAGACCGGATGAGAAATGGCTGATTATTCCTTCTGTACGTTTCGACCACAGTGATCAGTTCAGCAACAAGCTGACCAGCAATCTCGCTGCAACCTACAATGCTGCCGATGACGTGCGTATTAAGGCTGTAGTCGGTCAGGGCTATAAAACTCCGACTGTAAATGACTTGTACATTTTCTGGGAAATGTATGCCGCAAATCCGGGTGGCAAAGGCCAATTCTATGTTGGTAACCCTGATTTGAAACCGGAAAAATCCTTAAGCTATGAATTATCCGTTGAAAAGGACTGGGGCGACAGATCCACTGTTCATCTGGGCGTATTCAGAAGTGAAGTTAAGGATTTGATCAGCACCTATTGGACCGGTAAGATGACCGATGATGATCCGGCTTTGTATCCCGGCGTTAAAGGCGACCAAGTTATGGCGTACAAGAATATTCCTGAAGCAACTCTGCAGGGCGTAGAGCTGTACGGTTCTCACAGACTGGGCAAGAATATTTATCTGAATGCCGGTTATACCTTTCTGGATGCTAAAGACAAAACTGCCGGAACTCGTCTGAAAGACAGAGCTAAGCATCAGGTAACCTTCGGTGTTTCCTATCAGCCGGAAAACATCTATGCTTGGGACCTGAGCTTTGACCTTGTATCTAACCTTGGCTATTACTACAACAATGGTGACAAGAGCACCATGGGTAACTTTGTTTACGAAACCAAGGACTTCACCATTGCCAATATCATGGCTTCCAGACATCTCAACAAGGATACTAAGATTTATCTGGGCATTGACAACATCAGCAATCACCAGAACTTTGGTCCTTATTCTGACGGCAATCTCGGTCGCTTGTACAGAGTTGGTATGGAATATAAATTCTAAACATAGCGGTAAAGTAAAAGAACAAATAAAGCAGGCCCGATGGCCTGCTTTGTTTGCCTAACGAGGAAGTATTATGCGAAAAATTTTCAGTTTCATTTTAACCGTTCTTATGGTATGCTTATGTATAAGCGGTTGCTCGCCGCTAACCGGCAACTCCGGTTCGGGCAGCGCAGTAAAAATTACCGATGATAACCAGCGCATTGTTACCTTGAAGAAGGTTCCGGAAAGAATCGTTGTTCTGTCCCCGTCCTTCCTGGAGCTGGTGGAGGCTGTCGACGGCAAGGTTGTCGGCCGTGCCAAAACACAGGTAGGCAAGGTGCCTGCTTTTGCCAAGGATGCTGCCGAGGTAGGCTTTATCTTTAATATTAACGTAGAAAAAATTGTGGAGCTGAAGCCTGATCTGGTAATTGCTTATAAGGGCATGCACGAGCGTTATCTGCATACCTTGGAATCCAACAACATTCCCGTTGTTGTGTTGAATCTGAAATCCTATGAGGATGTTAAGCACAGCATGCTTACCATAGGCAAGATAATGCGCAAGGATGATAAGGCGCAGAAGGTTGTGGCAAACCTTGATAAGGATATCAATGCTACCGTAAGCAAGCTGCCTAAAAGCGAGCGCAGCGTAGCGATTCTGCACACCACCAGCATGGGCATTACTATGGAAAAGGAAACAAGTATTGCCGGCTGCTGTGCCAAAATGCTCAAATTGCGCAACGTAGTACAGGGCGAAACCAAGCCTGTCAGCGGACCGATGGGAACTCAGCCTGACAAGGCTCCCTACAGCTTAGAGGATTTGCTGGAGAAAAATCCGCAGGTAATCTTTATCACCTCTATGGGTGCGCCCAGAGATAGCGAGGGTAATCCCAAGCTGGAGATTATGAGCAATCCTGCGTGGAATTCCATTGATGCGGTAAAAAACAAACAGGTATTTTTCCTGCCGGATGATTTGTTTTTGCTCAATCCGGGTTTGGAATATCCGAAGGCAGTACGCTATATGGCAGCAAAAATGTATCCTGAGGCAGTAAAGGAGTAGGCTGATGACTGATTATGCAAAAAATATTCAGGCGTTTTATGAGCGCGATGATTATAATGCTCTTGCCGGCCAGCCGGGTGCAACTGCTGTAGAAGCAAGCTTCAAAGATCTGACTTATGTTCCGCGCAAGACCAAACCGTTGCCGGGGATGATGGCCGGAACGATGCTGCAGGAGTTTGCTGTGCAGCCGCCGCAGCCGACGGCGCTGTATCTGCATATTCCGTTCTGCAATCTGCGCTGCTCCTATTGCAGCTTTTACCGCAATCCCTTTGAGGCAGAGCAGGTGGAAGAATATGTGCAGGCGCTTTTGGCGGAGCTGGATTTCCTGCAGCAGCAGGGCGTTTTCGCCAAGCAAAGACCGGAAGCGGTTTTCTTTGGCGGT
>OQVP01000051.1_pt1 | contig 37787 bp, 24 predicted proteins | sample 1691541 | NCBI WGS metagenome assembly OQVP01 (sample SAMN03418258, study PRJEB22391) | human gut metagenome | biome: human-gut; feature: organic feature; material: feces | host: Homo sapiens | place: Tanzania | collected 2013-01 | reverse complement strand
ATGGACCGTTGAGAATCTCATGGGTGCAAACGAAATGTACGATGTGGCAAAATTCAGAGTACTGACAAAAAAAGCCAACGCAATAAACATTGCTGCAAGCCAAGCTACAGACGGATCAGAAGTATGGATTCTCCCCTACTCTGCCAACAAAAAACCAGGAACAATCAAAGCCTCTGTTAAAAGTGGGGAAACATTCATGGAATCGTACCGTTACTACAATATCCAGACAACAGCATCTAATATTGAAAACGGTTCACCAGTAATGAACGACAAAGGAGAACTCATAGGACTCATCCAACCATCTTCAAATACTAAACAGGCCGATGCCTATGCTGTTTCTGCACCATTTGCGGCAAACCTGAAACTTAACGGATTAAGTTTCAATGATCCTGCAATACAAGCTACAAACATCGATATTGCCATTCCGTCAGACATCAACGATGCACTTCTGACACTATTCGTTGCACGCAACGCTTTCAAGACGCAAAAATACACAGATTACGTCAGACGTTTCGTAAAACAGTTTCCCGAATCAGCCGACGGCTACGTCAATCTAGCAAGAATTGCCATCAGCAACGAAAGCTATGAAGAGGCCGACAAATACCTTCAACAAGCTGTGAAGATGGGAAGCAACAAAGCTGATGCACACTATCAGTATGCACAAACAGTATTACAATACTGCCTCCAAAGCAACGACAAAAAAACTTTTGCCCCATGGACTCTCGACAAGGCACTTGCAGAAGCACGCGAAGCCTACAAGACAGAACCACAAAGCGTTTATATGCAACAGGAAGCTCAAATTCTATATACACAAGGGAAATACGACGAAGCCGGTGACCTCTATATGAAGTTGACAAACAGCGACCTCAGAAGTGCAGACATCTTCTATGCCGCATCACTATGTAAAGCTCAGAAAAAAGATACCGTACAGCAACTTGCACTCCTCGATAGTGCAGTAGCTCTATACAACAAACCGTATTTGAAAGAAGCTGCACCATTTCTTCTAGCACGCGCACAAGCCAGACATGACGCAGGAAAATACCGTTTGGCTGTTGCCGACTATAACGAATATGGCACTCTAATGGTTGCACAACTCGACGCACCATTCTATTATATGAGAGAACAGTCGGAAGTGGCAGGACGCCTTTACCAACAAGCTCTCAGCGACATCGACAAGGCAGTAGAACTAGCTCCTCAAGCCACACTATACCTAGCAGAGAAAGCAGCACTTCTGGTAAGAGTTGCCATGTATAAAGAAGCTATTGAAGCCTCACAACAACTCATCACATTGGCACCAGACGAAAGCGACGGCTATTATTTCCTTGGCGCAGCACAATGGCTGTCAGATAACAAAAAAGATGGAATGGCCAATCTACAGAAGGCCAAACAAATGGGCAATACTGCCGTACAAATCTTCATGGATCGGCACACTAAATAACAATAAATAATAACTTTCAAAAACGAGGCATACTGTAATCAAGTATGCCTCGTTTTTCTATCCTATTACAGTCCATATTATATCATCAAAGGATTACCCCAATATACAAAAGAAGTCATTTTATTTACATTTTCAAAATTTACAGTTGTTACAGTTATTACAGTATTACAGTTTTCAAGGAGCAAATACGATGAGTTAATAGTAAATTTGCCATCTCAAAGATATCAAAATCGCATTCAAACTGGTAAAAATTCCGTTTTCAAAAACTGTAATACTGTAATACTGTAATGCGTAAGAGAATTTTTCATTCTCGACGCTACGAGTTTAACCGAACATTTCTTTGACAATTACCTTATCGTACATCATCACACAACATATTCCTTTCACATACAAACACAGTAATTCCTAACAAAATCCCAAGTGAGTCCCAATTAAGTCCCATAACCATACAGAAGCAAAGGGAACTTGATAGGAGAAGTAAAAGACTACTAAGGTAAATATCGACAAGGCGTCAAATCACTTTTATTATTTCAGTTTCAGAATTGACTTCTCAACGAAGCCCCCTTCACCCTATTATATGTTTCTACTAATACATTATCATTAATCTACACTTCGTCCATTAGCCAATGCCCATGCCGCGTATACCTACCAAAGACGAGGCATGCTATGGTTAGCAAGCCTCGTCTTTCCATAAATGTTTTCAAACTATAAGGATTACTATTATCCCAATCTTTGAAGTTCTGATCAACTACTAATACCTAAAAGATCTGATCTGGTTATCAATCATGCATCAAGTGGTCAATTTCCTCAAACTGCTTTCCCATATTGAGGTTGAGATAAATACGGTAAAGTGCAGGAGCCCATTTCTTTTTCTCATTAGGTGCAAGTTTGCGATAAGCCTCCATATAAGGCCGCGCTTTGATATAAAATTCACGAATCTTCGTTTTGTTGTCGCGTGCCTTCACTCCCGTTTCCATTGTCAAAGCCTGATTTAGATAAGCAGACCCTATCGTATAGTATGGTTCCGGCATCGTATCACAATCGGCAATAAGCCGCTCGCTGATCCGCACACTCTCATCATAACGTTCAAGATTAAGCAGAGACGTGGCTTTGGCCAACTGGAAGATAGTGTTCTGTGGATTTACCTCAAGAGCCCGTTCTGCATATTTCAGCGCCATCTCAAAATTACCATTCCCCGTATAATAGTCTTCCAAATGCGGAAAGAAATAAGGATGTTCTGGGAAACGCACGAACCCCTCGTCAAGAGTTGCGAGATAAGACGAATCATTCCGTTGCCATTCGTAAGCCTCAGCCACATGCAACAGCGTATAGGCGGTCTTTGCTGTGTCAGCCATCGCCATAGGAGCATAGCGCAACACCTTGTCGGCATCATTCAATTTGTAAGCCGAATAGACAGCCCAATAGGCCGCCTGTGGCATTCTGGAATCTTTTGAAGAATAATTATATCCTTGGAAAAGTGGTTGGTTGTCGGCTTCCAAATAGGTTTCAAAGAAGCGTATTGCCTCTTTATAATTACCCTTACCTACATGATAGGTTCCGCCGAAATAGAGGTTGGGACGAAGCTGGTTGAGCAAACGCGCATGACCCTCCCGATACTTCAATCGCGGTTTCTTTCCACCATGTTCTGCCACATCTATTGAATCGAGCGACTCAGCAATGGCATATAGACGGTGAGTCAATCCGAAGAAGGCCGCTGTATCGTATTTCTGTTTAAGATACAATTTTTCGTTGGCCGCTTCGTATTGTTTCAAGACAGAAGTAAACCACATCAGATAGACTTTTTCATTCGTATGACACGTAGAGTCTTTCTGAAGCAGGTCTGTCATGAGTTTTTCCGCCTTGTCATAATCTTTACCACTCTTGATATAAGACCGTGCCTGACCAAGCTCTTTCTTCTGAGCCTGCAGGCACGGTATAAAGGAGAGCAGCAAGAGAAACAAGGCAAGCAAGCGTTGCTTCTTCATCTGCTATAGTATTGTCTAATTATTTTGCTTCTGCTTCTGCAGCCTTTGTTTTGGGATCGTCTGCACCATAAAGGCCGTAATATGCTTGGTAACGGTTGTAGCCCCAACGTACCTGCGCCTTGTCTGGATCAATTTCCTTGGCAGCATCAAGTGCCTTTACAGCCTCTTGGAAGAGTGCCTTGCGAACATTCACATCTTCAGTATTTCCAGCTTGAACAATCAAACAAGTTCCAAGATAGTACTGTACCACAGCATTTTTGTCGTTTACAGCAATTGCCTTACGCAGCCATTCTGCACCAGCTTTAGGATCGTTGTCGTCAATAGCGAGAAGCATACCTTTGTCTGCAAGAGCTGTGAAATCGTTAGGGTATTTAGCCAAGTGATTGTCGAGCAAAGCATCTTGAGCTTTTCTGTCTTTCATCTCACCATACATGATATAAAGACCATCAAGTACGACAGCATTTTCTGGGTTCTTCACATAAAGATCCTTCAAGGTTTCAATATACTGAAGAGAGTCCTGCTTGGTCTTCAGTTCGCTACGACCAAGATACAGTTTCAGATTCAGAGCTTCAGTCTTCTGTTCGGGATCTTCCATAGCCATATCGAGGTATTTATTTGCACGAGTCATATCCTTTGCCTGGGCAGCATAGCGACCGGCGAAGAATGCAACCTGTCCGAAATAAGCCTTCTGTGACTCATGTTCCTGTGAAGCGAAAAGGGGATCAGCTGATGAATCGAGGAATGCGCCCCAATATTTCAGCACAGCAGCATCGTTTCCTGAACGTGAAACATCTTGACCGATATTTACAAGATGAGTACGTACAGACCATATACGCTGAGCATTCTTCTCTGCAAACTTTGGAGCTACTTTGCCTTTGGCGTTGGGCTCTTGATCGTATTTGTTACACTCGATAGCGTCGTTGATTGCATTGCAGATAGCATCAGCAAGTCCGAGTGTATCGTATTGCTCCACTTTACCGGTCTTCATCTGCTCTGCCAACTGGTTCTCTGCAATAGTACCAGTTTCCTTGGTAACCTTCGACATGGCCAAATCTACCAATTTGTTGTAAGCCTTAGCTTTCTCTTCTGCATTAGGCAGATTAGCAGCTTTGACAAGACTTGCAGCTTCATCGTAAGTCTTAGCCTTCAGGATAGCCTTCAATTCGGGGCTGTCACCAGCAAATGCAGCACCGCTTGCGATGCACATCATTGCCATTACAAATAATTTTTTCATAAGCTTTAATTATTAATTAAACTGTTATTTTATACTTTTTCCTTTTTCAAGCTATTATGCCTCATCGTCATTCACATCCACCTCTTCGGTTTCGATATCTTCATCGGCATTGCTATCAACCTTACATACGGAAGCGATTGTATCGTTTTTCTTGGTAAGGTTGATAAGACGTACACCTTGGGTAGCACGTCCCATGATACGTACATCGGCAACTTTAAGACGAATAAGAATACCGCTTTTATTGATAATCATCAGATCATTCTCGTCGGTTACCACCTTGATGGCTACAAGGCGACCAGTTTTTTCGGTCACGGCAAGAGTCTTCACACCCTTAGCTCCACGTGAAGTCTTTCTATAGTCTTCTACATCGGAACGTTTTCCATAACCGTTTTCTGACACAACCATGATAGACTCTGTCTGTGGATCGTTGACGCATACCATTCCTACGAGTTCGTCATCTCCTTCGTCAAGTCGCATACCGATAACACCGGTAGAGACACGTCCCATTGTGCGTACCTGATCTTCATTGAAACGTACAGCACGTCCGTTTCGGTTAGCCAGCAGCAATTCGTTATGACCATTGGTCAGACGTACTGCAACCACTTCATCATCATCGTTGATATTGATAGCCTTCACACCGATAGCACGCTGATGGCGATATGCTTCAAGACAAGTCTTCTTGATGATACCCTTCTTGGTGGCAAACACCACAAAGTGTGTTTTGAGGAATTCCTCATCGTTGAAGTTCTTCACGCGGAGTACAGCATTAATAGCGTCGTCAGACTCGATGTTGAGCATGTTCTGGATGGCACGTCCCTTCGAGTTCTTGTCGCCCTCGGGCACTTCATAGCATTTCTGCCAATAGCAACGTCCCTTACGAGTAAAGAAGAGAAGCGTGTTGTGCATAGTGGCAGGATAAATATACTCTGTGAAATCGTTGTCACGATGTCGGGCAGCTTTGGCTCCCACTCCACCACGTCCTTGCTCGTGGAATTCGTCAAGTTTCGTGCGCTTGATGTACCCCATGTGCGAAATGGTAATCACCACAGGATCGTCTGGATAGAAGTCTTCTGCATTAAACTCATGATCAAATGGAATGATTACGGTACGACGCTCGTCTCCATATTTTTCCTTCACTTCCTGGAGTTCCTCTTTCATCACTTCCTTACAACGCTCAGGATTGTTCAGGATTTCCTCCAAGTCGGCAATGAGTTTCATAATATCATCATACTCCTGATGGAGCTGATCCACGCGCAATCCTGTGAGTTGTGCCAAACGCATGTCAACGATTGCTTTCGACTGCATTTCATCAAGTTCAAAACGCTGTTCCAAAGCGCGTTGCGCATCGCTTGGCGTTTTGCTCTGACGAATCAGATGAATGACCTCATCGATATTGTTGACAGCAATAATCAATCCTTCAAGAATATGTGCGCGCTCCTGTGCTTTCTTCAAATCGTATTTGGTGCGACGTATGGTCACATCGTGACGATGTTCTACGAAGTACTTCACGCAATCCTTGAGTGTCAGCAGACGAGGACGACCATTGACAAGCGCGATGGTATTGACAGAGAAACTGCTTTGCAGAGCAGTCATCTTGAACAGTTTGTTGAGCAGTACATTGGCATTAGCGTCACGCTTGCAATCTACCACGATACGCATACCCTGTCGGCCAGACTCGTCGTTAACATTGGCAACACCTTCTATCTTGTGTTCATTGGCCAAGTCGGCAATATATTTAACAAGGTCAGCCTTATTGACACCATAAGGAATTTCTGTTACCACAATTTTATCATGGGTTTCACCGGTCTCAATTTCAGCCTTTGCACGCATTACAATACGTCCGCGACCAGTTGCATATGCATCTTTCACGCCCTGCAGACCATAGATGTATGCTCCTGTTGGGAAATCGGGTCCAGGGATGTATTCCATAAGTCCATCCACATCAATGTCTGGATTATCAATATATGCACAGCATCCGTCAATCACCTCATTCAGGTTATGGGTAGGCATATTGGTGGCCATACCCACGGCAATACCGTTACCGCCATTAACCAACAGATTAGGAATCTTGGTAGGCATTACGGTAGGCTCTTGGAGGGAGTCGTCGAAGTTGTTGGTCATATCTACGGTGTCCTTATCAAGGTCATCCATGATATGCTCACCCATTTTCGAAAGTCGGCACTCTGTGTAACGCATGGCAGCAGGTGAGTCTCCATCCACCGAACCAAAGTTACCCTGACCGTCAACCAACGTATAACGAAGGTTCCAATCTTGCGCCATGCGCACAAGTGCACCATAGATAGAAGAGTCTCCGTGGGGGTGGTATTTACCAAGCACCTCACCAACGATACGTGCACATTTCTTATAAGGTTGAGTTGATACGTTGTTTACATTCATCATACCATAAAGGATACGGCGATGAACAGGTTTGAATCCGTCTCTAACATCTGGAAGGGCTCGTGCTACAATAACCGACATGGAGTAGTCAATATATGACGACTTCATCTCTTCTTCGATGTTAATTTTAAGGATTCTGTCGTTGTCGATAGTTTGATCCATTATTTAATTGTTTTTTGTTTTCGTCATTTTTGTGCAAAATCGCGTTTAAGGCCGTTTTCGTGGTCTCTGACGCATTTCACCACTTCAATTTCAATGTACAAAGGTATAAAAAAGTGAGCAGAACACAAAATATTTTAATGATTATTGGGAACAAAATACTGTTCTTTTTGGCTAATTCGCAGTTCACGATGCCATTTACAAGCGGATTACATGACGTCGACGGTGTTTGCGTGAAAGTCTGCGGTGCTTGTTGTGTTCATATTTGCGTATGACCACAACAACTGTAAGTATGGCAACAGCAGTCAGAAGGAATACCGCAAGTCCCCCTCCAAGATTATCTCCTTTTACTTTTGACCACATGTCGAGCACCTCTGCCGTATGTTCGCCTGCATCATGAATCATAGCGCATCGGGATACCACCTGACTGTCTGGATACATAATAGGATTGAGGTGCGCCTTATGTGCGTCTTTTCCAAAGAAATAGCCTAAATTGACTGTTTTCGGATATTCCACGCTATCACTCATTTGCGCCAGGATTTCGGGAGTTGCCACACTACTGACATACCCCGTTGTTTCCATATTTGCAAGAGCCACCTTGGGTTGACATAGGTAGTTGATAAAATAAGCTGCGGCTTTCGGATTACGTGCATATTTGGGAATAACCCATCCGTCAAACCATACATTACTTCCTTCGCGAGGAACTTCGTACCCCAGAGCGACTCCCACTTTACCAGCCTCTTCAATAGCCCAGACAGCATCTCCGCTCCACGTCATATTCAGCCATGACTTTCCTTTGGTCATCGTTTCCTTGCCAAAATCAGACTCCCATCCTTCAATATTAGGTTTTATAGCCTTCAATTCCCGTTCCACAGTTTTGATGGCTTCTGGAGAATAATCATTCATCAGTTGGGCTACGCTCAATTTTCCTGAAGCAATTTCCTTGTGATGTGCCCAAATGAGTGCTGTTCCGTAGGAATCACGATAGGAGTCTTTCATAAGTAAACGGTTGCGATAATTGCTATTCCACAACGTCCCCCACGTTTGGGCGTCTTTTCTATCTACATACGCTTTATTATACAAGATGCCACAAGTTCCCCACATATAAGGCACGGCATAATGGTGAGCCACACGCCCGTTATTACTTGTTGCATCAATCTGCCGAATGATATAGGGGGAAATATTCCGTATGTAATTGGGAGTTTTTCCAAAACAAGTATCTATCGGCAAGAGCAGATTCTTGCGCAACATACGTTCAATAATATATTCTGACGGGCACACCACATCATAGTCTTCATGCCCCCGCTCGATTTTGGTAAGCATGACCTCGTTGATATCAAATGTCTGAAAGATGATTCGCACCTTTCTTCCCGTTTGCTCTTCATACCATTTTGGGAAATCAGTCAAAACGTTCTCATCGATATAATCAGCCCAATTATAGACCTTGAGTATTTCCTCTCTGTTTTCGCTATTATAGCAAGATGTCAGAAGCAGCAACGAGAGCATCAACGAACATATTATCGAGTTTATTTTCTTCATTGTCAACAGTACATTATCTTATATTCAGGTATTTGATTCACTCTTCACTTTTCTTCGATTAAGCGCTACAAGCATGAGCAGCACAACAACAAAGATAATAGTACTAAGCGGACGCAACTCTGGAGTCAGGCCTCCTTTTCTTGCATCGGCATAAATGTAGGTGGAAAGAGTTTCAAGACCTTCATTACCAATGGTAAAGATAGTAACGGCAAAATCATCAATACTCATCGTAACGGCAAGCATGAAGCCCGACACCATTCCTGGTAAGACTTCAGGGATAATGATTTTGCGGAGTGCCTGCATGGGCGATGCTCCCAAATCGAGTGCTGCCTCATAAAGATTCGGATTCATCTGCTTCAAACGTGGCAAGACACACAGGATGACATAAGGCAGACAAAAGGTGATATGCGACAGAACGACAGTAGTATAGCCTTGCGGGATGCCCAACGTAATAAAGAGTAAAAAGAGCGAAATACCAATAATCACATCACCATTAAGGATGGGGATGGTATTGACAAAAGAAATAGCTCGCCGAATGCGCCTATTGCGCAGATTATGGATACCTATGGCTGTGATGGTACCGAAAACTGTTGATACGGTTGCGGTGATGAGTGCGATGCTTACCGTGTTAATAAATGCAGCCGTTAAGGAGTGATGTGCATTATCCGAAAAAAGATTCCGGTACAGCTGAGTGGAAAATCCCGTCCAGTTTCCCATAACCTTAGCCTCGGTAAACGAGAATACTACTATGATGATAATTGGGGCATAGAGGAGCAAGAGCAACAGCCACAGGTAGCCCTGGCAAAGTATGCGTTTAATCATCTGATGCCTCCTTCCTGGCTGGCATCGTCACCAGCAATAAATGTAGATGCTCCTATGAGGAAGAGCATGATAAGCGAAAGCGCGGCACCATAATTCCACATAGAGTTGTTGATATTCTCTTGAATTGTTGTTCCAAACAATTTTATATTGTTCATGGTCAGCAGTTCGGAGATGGCAAAGGTGGAGATCGTTGGCATGAAAACCATCAGTATTCCGCTTGCCACACCAGGCATGGAAAGTGGCAAAACCACTTTGTAGAAACGTTGGAAGGGCGAGGCGCCCAAATCTTCCGCAGCCTCAAGATAGCTACGGTCCATCTTTTGCAACGTATTATAAATGGGATAAATCATGAACGGTATGAAATTATAGACCATACCAAAAAGTAATGCTGTTTCACCCAGGGGAATATCAACAAAGTCGAATAAAGCAACCGTTGCCAACGTACGTACCAGCACATTCACCCACATGGGAAGAATAAAGAGCATCACTATCGTAGAGGAATATTTCATCTTGGTCTGCGCCAAAATATAGGCTGCCGGATATCCAAGCGCTATACAGATCAGCGTATTGACAAAAGCTATTCCGATAGAATAGACAAAGGTATTAATGGCTTCCGGATGGGCCAAGAACTTCTGAAAATTATAAAGTGTGAAACACCCTTCTTCATCGGTAAAAGCAAAGGCTACAATAAGCAGCAAAGGCAGTACGACAAAAATGGCTGCAAAAATAGCATAGGGCATCGTCCAACTCTGCCGGGAAACCATTAGCTTTATCCTTCTTTTCTCCATTGTCTTTTTGGTATTGTTGTCAGGGAACTGCTTCATACTTCATCTCGCCACATTCCACTTTCTGTATGGTAATGCCAACATGATCGCCCAAATCCCACACGTCTTGTGTGTCAACATAGAGTTTTTCGCCCCAATCGGTATCTATGGTAAGATGGTAGTGATTTCCTTTATAGAGTATAAAACAAATATCGCCCGTAAATGTTCCGTCTTGCTCGTTATCAAACAATTCAACGGCATCAAACGCAACTTTCACATCAATTGCGTATGCGTTCTGTAGCCGTTCTGGAAGTGACAACCGGAATTCCTGTCCGAGAAATTCCACCACGTCCGGAGCATTCACCTTCGCCCGATAAATATTGGCGGTACAATCCTTCCGCATAATATGAATATTGTCTGGAGTGATATTCATACCCACAGTCTGCCCCACTTCGAAGTGTTTGTAATTCTGAACCAGCAGTTCGTATCCGTTGTCGGTTACCACCAACATCTCATAATGTACGCCTTTGAATATGGACGAGGTAACCTGTCCAACGAACTGGGCTTCAGCCGTATTGGTTGTCATCTCAACATCTTCAGGTCGTATCACCACATCCACTTGTTCATCAATCAAGAATCCCTTATCCACACAAGCGATGTCTTTTTCTGCCACAGAAACAAGACAATCATGGCGCATCGTTCCGTCAAGAATATTACTCTCTCCGATAAAATCTGCCACGAAGGCATTGGCCGGTTCGTTATAAATATCTGTAGGAGTTCCTATCTGCTGAACCTCTCCTTCACTCATCACCACGATACGGTCGCTCAGCGTAAGGGCTTCTTCTTGGTCGTGGGTAACGTAAACGAAAGTAATCCCTAACCGTTCATGCATCTCTTTCAGTTCGAGTTGCATATCCTTCCGCATTTTCAGATCGAGAGCCGCCAACGGTTCATCCAACAAGAGCACCTCTGGTTCGTTGACAATAGCTCTGGCGATAGCAATACGTTGCTGCTGTCCTCCCGACAAGGAGTTGACATCACGATATTCATAATCACTCATGTTTACCATCTTCAACGCAGCTTTTATTTTCGGCATGATTTCGGCTTTAGGCGTATTTTTCAACTTCAATCCGAAAGCTATATTATCATAGACGTTAAGATGTGGAAATAATGCATATTTCTGAAATACCGTATTGACATTGCGTTTATAAGGTGGTGTGTTGGTAATGTCAGTACCGCCAAAAGAGATAACTCCCTCTGTAGCTGTATCGAATCCTGCCAACAGGCGAAGCAAGGTGGTTTTACCACATCCTGATGGTCCCAAAATGGTCATAAACTCACCTTTACGGACGAAGAGATTGATGTCGGCAAGTGCCACCTTCTCGCCAAACCTTTTGGTGACGTGTTGTATATTTATAATATTTTGAGTTGTTTCTTTCATTAGTATGTTATTAAAATTGCCAACAAAAGTACATCTTATTTTTCTGTTTGCACACCTTTCGCGACATGATTCACCTTCACTTTATGTTTAGCCCTTGTTTGCCCATGATCAGCCCATTTGTTAGTTTGAAATCACTTCTCTGCCATCAACGTCAGCAACTTTCAATCACAAGCCAACAGTTCTATCTCAAATATCAGAGTAGAACCGGCAGGAATTCCTGGTTGGGAAAATTTCCCATATCCCATTTCTGCAGGGATATACACTTCCCATTTATCCCCAACATGCATCTGCTGCATAGCAACAATCCATCCCTGGATAAGATCACATAGCCGACAAGCCAACGGCACACCACCACGACTAGTGTCAAAGACCCGATTGTCTATGGTCCGTCCTGTATAATGGGCCGTAACAATACTTCTCACAGTAGGCATAAGACCAGATGGACTCCCCGTTTCCAAAACTTTATAATATATGCCATTGGATAGAGGCAAAACATCTTTCTCATTCGCTTTATTGTTCAACCAATCCTTGTTGGCCTGAATATATGCACGCTTTGATGCCATTTTTAAACGAATTTTATTGAACATGAACATCTGTAAGGCGACCAGCAGCAATAGTGGCTGTAAAACGTAAAGTCTGACTATGGGACGCCTCACGTTGCACAGCCTGCATGGTTACGCTTACGTGATAATCCATTTCACCCGTAGTCTCATTTTCTACCTTTTTCACTTCCCAGTCATCCGCAAAAGTAATATCTGCATTCGTCAGGTCAACACCACGAGAGGCAAGCAGTTCGCGGTTGGCGCTATTGGCACAATAAGCTCGTACAAGCCCGCTAACCATTTCGATGTCGGCAGAAGACACTTGCATGCTGGAGCATTTTTCAAAATTCGTCTTCGCATCATCAATATATTCACCATCGGCATGCTTTTCAATATATTTCTTATACGATTCCAAAGTATTTTGAGTAACAGCAGAAACCCAATCAAGTGAATCGATCTTAATACGTGCCTCTGTTGCATGAACGCTCTCTGGATGTTCTTGAATGTATCGTTCAAGGGCATAGGCAGACTGACTGGCAAAAGCATTATACCAATCGTTGTCTATCTGTTTCAGAATATCTATGTGGGCCATGATGGAGTCGCGACGTTCCTGTGGTGCTTCGGGATACATATCAAGATAATTCTGAAGCACAGCAAGTTCATTACTCTCCATAGCATTTTCATAAGCGGCTGTCTCGTTATCCTGTTGCGTCTTATTATAAAAATACCAACCAACAAAGATTATTGAAAGGGCAATAAGGAAAGAGGCCAAAAACAACTTCCAGGATTTAGAATGATTGGGCTGCTCTTCTGCGGCATTATCTGATGCAGGAGCTCCAGTCTGATTTCCTTGCTTGCCTACTGTTGATTGTACGGAAGGTTGCCCGACCGCAACCCGATGACTGCCCGAAGGATTCTTTGCAGCAATAGGATCTTGCTGACTTTTGAGCGCAATATTCGTATGACAGTTTGGACATACATTCTGATTCGCTAATACTATTTCTCCACAATGGGGACACTTTACAATATTACCAGCAATAGCTACCCCACAACTGGGGCAAGTGGTGGCCAAACTGCTAACCTGACGGCCACACTCAGGACATTTGATAATTGGCATATCTGATTCTTATTTCTTTATTACTTGGTTTTTCTACAAAAAGACTATTTCCGATGATGAAAGCGTATCTCACGCAACTTATGATGTCCCATAAATCTGCTTTTATCAACATAACCGCTAATACCCACGATACGCCCCTTACCGGTATATTGCCATAAATGAATGTCTCGCTCGTCAGCTAAAACAGGTTCTTCATCGGTGTACATGGCTATCATGAGTTTATACCCGTCGAGTTTTCCTAAAAGATGCTTATTGTAGAAGTTGCGGTAAGTATAAACCAAAGGCTTCTGTCCATATTCTTCTTCCACCAAGTCGAGAAACCGGAACAGAGAGTCGCAAAACTCATCGGTCGGCAACCCACTTGTGGTCTCCACATCAATCATAGGGATAAGGTCCTGCTGGTCAGGCAGACATTGAGAACGGAAATTCTGCAACTGCAACTTTTGCTCCACCTTTGGGCGATAGAAATGATAGCTACCCACTTTCAAGCCATAACGCTGGGCCATTTCTATATTTCGCTCAAACATCTCATCGATACGGGTTCCCCCTTCCGTCGCCTTGAGATAGACATAAGCCATCTTGGTATTGTCGCCAATAGTCTCCCAAAAGACATTACCCTGATAATGACTCAAATCTATTCCATGAATATGACTACAGGTGTCCTCACATTGCAAAAAAGGGTCTTGTGCCATGACGTCTAAAGTGGTGACAACAAGGAATATAAGTGTAGATATAAACGTTTTTCCCATTATCTTTCAAAATTTTAGATGCAAAGTTACTAATTTATTCACAAATATACTTATCTTTGCATTCGAAATAGCACAAATTTAAACTTATGAAATATCTATTAACGACAATTCTTGCTGTATTAGCGTTCACAGCATGCTCACATGATAACCCATCAGAATCAAATGAACAGGGACGAACGGTCATCGTTTATATGGCTGCTGAGAATAATCTCTCATCCATCGCACAAGTCAATATCAACGATATGATCATCGGGGCAAAAAAGCTGGGAAGCAAAGACAGACTTCTCGTGTTTGTTGACAGACAGAACCCACAGGAGAAACCTTTTATCATCAGACTGACCGGCAACGACAAACAACCTGTTGATACCGTTTATCAATTCAACAACGATTTCTACAGTTCTGATTCAGAAGAAATGAAACAAATATTGGGATGGTGCATGAAAGAATACCCCAACGATTCGTATGGCCTCGTTCTATGGGGACATGCAGACGGATGGCTGTTTCACAACACAACAACACCCAAAGCCTCAACGCCAAGTATCAAAAAAGCCTTTGGACAAGATTCAGGTAAAGACCTCAACAAAGAAGAAACGAAATGGATGGAGATAACAGAAATGCGTGACGCGCTTGCAGCCTTGCCACACACCTTCAAATTCATCTTCGCAGACTGTTGTGCTTTCCAGAACGTAGAAGTGGCTTACGAGCTCCGTAACACTACAGATTACATCATCGCATCACCAGCAGAAATACCAGGAGCAGGAGCCCCCTATGCCACCATAATACCGGCGATGTTCAACAAGACAGACGCCACTATGTATCAACAAATATGCGATCGCTACAATGAAGCTGGAGGAACAGGAAACAGAGTTCCCATATCAACGGTAAATACCGCAAAATTATCAGATCTTGCCAGCGCCACACGCGATATCATCAGCAACGAACTCAACGGTAAGACCTTCAATATGGATGGACTGGTGTATTATTACAACAACGTCAACTATGTTTACCGGGCAGAGCGCATCATGTACGACATGATGGATTTCTTGCGCCAAAACACGGGCAACGAAGCTTACCTGAAATGGAGACAAACCTACGATGCCGCCGTTGTTTACAAAAAGAAAAGCAGCAAATGGGATACCAACGGATTGGTTGACTTCGATGACTTTTCCGTAACAGATGACAACTTCGGCGGAATGAGTATGTTCATACCTTTGAACCGTTACAACAGCACAAAGAAAAACTATAACGAACTTATCAAACAAATGGAATGGTATAATGCAGCAGGATGGTCATCTATAGGATGGTGACCATCCTTGTTGCATTACCGTTATTGCTTGTCCACAGACGGTTCTACTGTTGACTGATGAACCACAACCTTTACTTTTGAAATACGGCGCTCTTCAAGTTCCAATATCTCAAAGGTAAAATGGCGATAGTCTATCCGCTCATGTAACTGTGGGAAATCTCCTTTGATTTCAAGCAGCAAACCTGCAACAGTATCTGCATCTCCCTCTACATCAACGAAGAAATCATCATCAATCTTGAGAATACGGTAAAAGTCACTCAACAGCGTCTTTCCTTCAAAGACAAAGGTATTGCTGTTGATACGCACATAATTATGTTCATCCTCATCGTATTCGTCATTAATCTCACCCACAATTTCCTCCAATACATCTTCCAATGTGACAATACCACTCGTACCACCAAATTCATCAACAACAATGGCGATATGAACGCGATTCGACTGGAACTCACGCAGCAAATCGTCTATTTTCTTAGTCTCTGGAACGAAATATGGAGGACGGATAAGAGATTGCCAACGGAATGTGGCAGGTTTACCCAGATGTGGCAACAAATCCTTGATATAGAGAATGCCTCGTATGTTATCACTATTATCTTGATAGACAGGTATGCGAGAATAGTTATTATCTACTATACATTTCAGCACCTCACTAAATGAAGAACGAAAATCCAAATCTACAACATCCTGACGACTCGTCATAATCTCTTTAGCTGTCTCATCACCAAACCGAACGATACCTTCAAGCATACGTTGTTCTTCCTTGATATCATTCTTATCTGTCAGTTCAAGAGCCTGTTCCAAGTCATCAACGCTCAACACATGATTATCCTTCTGTACCACCTTTCCTGCCAACACACCAGACTTGATGAGAATGGTTGCAAAAGGATAGAACAGTTTACGGCAAAACATAATGCCAGACACCACACGACGACAAAAGCGAAGTGGTTGTTGGCGGGTGTAAATCTTCGGAATAATTTCTCCAAAGAGCAACAACAGAAATGTCAAAAGAACCGTAATACACAAGAACTGCAACCATACCGCATTACCAAAATCAACTACACGCGCAAAGAAATAGTTCAGCAGCATGATAATGGTTACATTCACCAAATTGTTGGTAATCAGAATGGTTGCCAACGTACGTTCAGAATCGTTACGAAGCGCTATGATCTTGCCGTCTGATGCCGACTTTTCCTCTTCCAATTCATTCTCGTCATTTGGTGTCAAAGAGAAAAAAGCAATCTCGCTTCCAGAAGCAAAACCAGAGACAAAGAGTAAGGCAAATGCCAAAACCAATGCAATAACGGCCCCGTAATCTGGAGTCATCAACTGCACTTCCGATAAAATATGTTGGATATCCATTGTCGCTTAGAAAGGAAGAGCTTCTGCATCATTATTATCCACAGAAGTCATTGATGCATTCTGCCCATTGACAGAACTTTGAGTATTATCATTGGAATTTACCATGGTCGGGTTCTCTGAAACAGAAGAAGAACTTGATGCATACTGAGAAGTTTCTGTTGCGGGATTGTTTTGCATTTTAGGAGAAAGCAACTCTATGTTATCAGCCCATATCTCTGTTTTGAAACGACGCTGACCCTGACGATCATCATACGAAGAATAGCGAATGCGTCCTTCTACATACAGTTTATCACCTTTATGCACATATTGTTCCACAATTTCAGCCAAACGTCTCCACAGAATTACGTTGTGCCAATCGGTATGATCAGGAACCTGCGTACCGTTCTGTAAGGTATATCCACGTTCGGTTGTTGCAAGCCGTACCCGTGCAACTGCCACACCTTGGTCAACATATCTAACCTCTGGGTCGGCACCAACATTTCCTATCAGCATCACTTTGTTCATAATATCTCTATAATGATAAAATTCAAACCGCCATGTTTGGCAACATGTTATTTACACAGGCCCAAGAACTGGAAATGGAAATTCTTTCCTTTTGCAGATGGGAACTGACTTCTTTCGTCAACCCGTTCACGCAAGTGCTCAATAATACGATTATAACAATCCATTCCTGATACCGCCTTACATTGTGCTACAAAATGGGTATCTCGATATTGGAATTTACCCGTACCAGGAACTATTTGCACACGCTTAAAATCAAGCGAGCCTTCATACCAGCCAAACTTTTCTTCGTTCAGTCTTGCCAATGCCGATACATTTTTTTTCTCATGAACCTCTGGCACAGGATGCAACGCACGCTTCTCCTTAAAGTCAAGCATCGTCTTGGCTTCAGTCTTTATGATGATAAAATAGATTCGTGGGCGAACTTTATAACGCTTAGGATAATACATATCGCTGTTATAGTAGTTGCGAATGTCTTTCTCAAGAATAGGATTCATTCCAATCTCGTCGATATCTGCAAGAAACTGAATAGCATCATCAACGTTATCAACAAGAACCTCTTTATCAAAATAGCGTATATATAAATTCATCGGTAAATATTTATCTTTTTAAAATAAAAAAAATAGATTTCGGTTTTCCTTAGGATAAATAAAAAAAAGAGCGGAAAACGGGACTCGGACCCGCGACCCCAACCTTGGCAAGGTTGTGCTCTACCAACTGAGCTATTTCCGCTTATTTCCTCTCACAAGGAGCATCTCTCTCGATTGCGGATGCAAAGTTACGCTATTTTTCTGAATTACCAAAATTTTCTCGCATTTTTTTCTAAAAAAAGTATCAATCCATGCGATTTCGATAGTCTTCATAGCCAAAATGGCGCAATATTTCCAATTTTCCGTCCATATGGAGCATTCCAATGGACGGGTGAGAAATACCATTAAACATGTTTGTCTTGACCGTTGTATAATGAATCATATCCTCAAAAATAATCTCCTGACCGATCACCAATGGATTTTTAAAGCGCCAAGACCCCATAAAATCTCCAGACAGGCAACTATTACCACCCAATCTATAGGTATTTTCTTTGGTTGCCTCCTCCAAATCGACCAATTCTGCCCCACGCACCTCTGGATGATATGGCATTTCAAGACAATCGGGCATGTGGCATGTGAAGCTGACATCAAGGATGGCAGTCTTGATTTCTCGATCATTCACAATATCCACAACATGGGCCACAAGCGGTCCAGTCTGCCAGGCAAAGGCGCTTCCTGGTTCAAATATCACTTTCAGATGGGGATAACGCTGGTGGAAACCTTTCATTATACGTTCCAACAACTCTATATCGTAATCTTTGCGAGTCACCAAATGGCCTCCTCCGAAATTGATCCATTTTATCTGCGAGAACCAAGGAGAGAATTTTTCTTCTATATGCCGTAGTGTCCGTTCAAACACATCTGCCCCACTCTCACAATGGCAATGGCAATGGAATCCGTCAATATCCGACGGCAGTTCTTTCGGCAACTTATCTGCCGTAATGCCAAAGCGTGTACCTGGAGCGCAGGGATTATAGAGCATGGTACCCACTTCCGAATATTCAGGATTGACACGCAATCCTATCGAACATGACGATGCACGATGATGAAAGCGCTCGTATTGCGACAACGAATTAAACGTGATATGCGATGAGCAAGCTACAATATCATCAAACTCTCCATCTGTATAAGCTGGCGAAAAGGTATGGGCTTTCTTTCCAAACTCATGATAAGCGAGCATAGCCTCAGAGAGCGAACTAGCGGTAGTAGATTGAATATACTCCCGAAAAATAGGAAATGTTTTCCATAATGCGAATGCCTTGAAGGCAAGAATAAACTCCGAACCGGTTCGTTCAGCCACGTCTTTTATCAAAGCGAGATTACGTCGCAATTTCGCCTCCTCTATAATATATATAGGTGTACTATTTTCCATTTTTTTGATATAAATCTTGATTTCGACTGCAAAGTTAGCTTTTTATTGTCATTAAATTGCATTATTCCATATAAAATGATTACTTTTGCATTTGATTCTAGATTATTGCAATGAAACTCATAGTAATGACCAAGCCCACGTATTTCGTGGAAGAAGACAAAATATTGGCAACACTTTTCGACGAGGGACTCGACTGCCTGCATTTATGCAAGCCTGGTTCTTCGCCAATGTATGCTGAGCGCCTGCTGACTCTACTGCCAGAAGACTACTGTTCAAAGATTGTAGTACATGACCACTTCTACCTCAAGGAGGAATACAATCTGAGAGGCATCCATATTGACGAGGCAGGACAACCAGCCCCGCAAGGCTATCGTGGACGCCTGAGTCGCACCTGTCAGAAGCTCGACGAGCTCAAAGTGACTAAACGCAACGCAGACTACGTGTTTCTCAAACACATCTTCGACAGTCAGACGGGTAATGAGAAAGCCTCATTTACTCCCAACGAACTGGAACAGGCTTCTAAGTTGGGACTTATCGACCGTCACGTGTATGCATTAGGAGGCATGAACATAGACAATATTCGCATGGCCAAAGAACTCGGCTTTGGCGGAGTTGTCATTTGTGGTGACCTGTGGAACCGCTTCAACATCCATCAGGGATTAGACTACAAAGAACTTATTGCCCACTTCGAAAAGCTCAGAAAGGCCATTGGATAGACAAAAGAAACAACTAACAACAATAATTACTACAAAATGAGAGAATCGAACTCTTACATGGTATTTTCAGGCACTGCCACAAAGTATCTGGCAGAGAAAATCTGCCTTAGTTTAGGATGTCCGCTCGGTGAACTGCAAATCACAAAGTTCTCCGACGGCGAGTTTGCTGTCTCTTTCGAGGAGTCTATTCGCGGTCGCGATATCTTCCTCGTACAGAGCACATTCCCCAATAGTGACAACCTGATGGAGCTGTTGCTGATGATCGATGCTGCCAAGCGCGCCTCTGCACGCACCATCAATGCCGTTATCCCCTATTTCGGATGGGCACGTCAGGATCGCAAAGACAAGCCCCGTGTCAGCATTGGTGCCAAACTGGTAGCCGACTTGCTTTCCGTAGCCGGTGTTGATCGTGTCATCACCATGGACTTGCATGCCGACCAGATACAAGGTTTCTTTGATGTTCCCGTTGACCACCTCTATGCTTCCGGCGTCATCCTCCCCTATCTTCAGAGTCTCAATCTAGACGACCTCGTTATTGCATCACCTGATGTCGGCGGTTCTAAGCGCGCCAACACCTATGCTAAATATCTGGGTTGCCCGCTGGTTCTCTGCAACAAGACCCGCGCTCGCGCCAACGTTGTAGCCACCATGCAGATTATTGGTGACGTCAAAGACAAGAATGTGGTGATTATCGACGACATGGTCGATACAGCTGGAACCATCACCAAGGCTGCCGACATCATGAAAGAAGCAGGTGCTAAGACTGTTCGCGCATGTGCATCCCATTGTGTGATGAGTGGCCCTGCAAGCGAACGCGTACAAGAATCGGCCCTAGAGGAAATTGTCTTCACAGACTCTATCCCCTACACACAACGCTGTGCTAAGGTGAAGCAGCTCTCTGTGGCAGATATGTTTGCAGAAACCATCCGCCGCGTGCTCAACAACGAGAGTATCTCAAGTCAATACCTTGTATAACATCCATTCTTCAGATGAACATCAAGACATTATTTATAGTGACAGCAGCAGGCATTACGCTTGCTGCTTGTCATTCAAACACGTACGAAATCAAAGGTTCTGCCGAAAACATGCAAGACGGAGACACACTCTTTCTCACGACCGACATGGTAACCGGCATTCCCAGCGACACCTTAGTAGTAAAAAACGGAAAGTTCAGTCTTTCGGGGAGTGCAGATTCTACATGTTTCTGCATGCTTTATAGTGCGAAAGCCCACCAGATCAACGCCACATTCTTCAGGGAGAATGGCAATATCGACATCCGGCTTTCCGCAGAACCTTCCGCATCAAGGGTTGGCGGTACGCCTTGCAACAACGAGTGGCAACGTCTCAACGACTCGTTGATGGTTGTAGGCAAAGCCATCAATCTTATTGCAGAACGCATCTATGCCCATCCCGTCAGTCCGGCAGAACGAGAAAAGGGTATGAAGGAAATAGAAGAACTCAACAAACAGTTCAGCAACAAGGTAGAAGTTGCCGCCGAACGCAATATCGACAACGAATTCGGCTATTTTCTCATCCTCAACTTTTCCAAGGATATATTCTCTGCCACAACGACCAAGCATCTCATCAGTCAGATGCCGAAGGAATTGCGTCAGCGTACCGCCATCCAGCAAATGGAACAGGAATTGGCCAAGCAAGCCAATACAGCGGAAGGATCCGTCATGCCCGACTTCACGCTTCCTGATGCTGAGGGTAATCCTGTGAGCGCTTTGGCAGAGATAAAGAAGCACAAATTGACCGTTATAGATTTCTGGGCATCTTGGTGTGGCCCATGCCGCAGAGAAATGCCTTCCGTGATTTCCCTCTACGAGAGTTACAAGGATAAGGGTCTGGGCATTCTCGGTGTTTCTCTTGACAACAACAAAGACGCTTGGACAAATGCCATCAAGCAATGGGGAACGAGTTGGACACAGGTTAGCGACCTGAAAGGCTGGGAATCATCTGCTGCTACATTATTTAATGTAAAAAGCATCCCTTGTACCGTTATTGTAGATCAAGAAGGCAAAATCCTGCGTCGCGATCTCCGCGATGAACAACTCAGAAACTTTGTTGCTGATTACCTGAAATAACAATCGCAACATCCACCTTTAACCCCCAATCGGTCATCAGACGGATTGGGGGTTTATCATCAAGGCGGTTGTATAGAAAAGAAAGAGAGTGGCTGTTCTTCCACACGAGGAAGACAAGCCACTCTCCTTATCTTATCTGAATGTCCAACAGATTACTGGTTGTTGGGCAATTCAAGCCATTTCACGTAGCAGAAGTCCTGACGGTGAGGCAGGTTCTTGTTCTTCGGATACATGCGGACAGCTGATTTATAGGTACCGGCCTGCTGAGGAGTCAGCTCAACTTCGAAGGTATAGTTGTTACCCTCGTGACCAACCATCTTCAGAGGTTCTACATTGAAGATACGCTCCTCTCCTTCCTTGTTAACATAGAGATTCACCTTCTCCAATCCTACTGCATCTTCAAGACCTTGCTCGTTGATGACGTAAGTCAGCTTGTACTTACCACCGGTTTCAGCACCACTTGCAGGGAAGTCCCATGATGCAGAAACGACGTTGATGGCATCCCAACGCTCAGCAACAACTTCCTTCCACTGTGCAATTTCCTTAGCCAGACGGCAGTTGTCCTTGCTGATTTCCTTGAAGCGTTTAGCCTCTTTGGTGTAGAACTTGTCATAATAGTCGTCGAGCTGACGCTTCATGGTATAGTGTGGAGCGATCTGAGCGATAGAGTTCTTGATAACCTTGATCCATCCCTCGCTGAAGCCCTTCTTGTTCTTCTTATAGTAAAGAGGAATAATCTCGTTTTCGAGTAGCGAGTAGATTGTAGCCGCATCGAGCTGGTCCTGATGACCCTGGTTCTGATAGGTACGCTTTTCGGTAAGTGCCCATCCTGCACCTTCACGATAGCCTTCAAGCCACCATCCATCAAGTACAGAGAGGTTGACAACGCCATTCATCTCAGCCTTTTCACCAGATGTACCAGAAGCCTCAAGCGGACGAGTTGGAGTATTCATCCAAATATCAACACCGCTGACAAGGCGACGAGCCAAGAGGAAATCGTAGTCCTCAAGGAAGATGATCTTACCGAGGAACTCAGGACGCTGGCTAATCTCATAAATCTTCTTGATGAGTCCCTGTCCTGCACCATCTGCGGGGTGAGCCTTACCGGCGAAGAGGAACTGTACGGGATGCTCTGGGTCGTTGACGATCTTGGCCAGACGGTCGAGGTCGGTAAACAACAGGTGAGCGCGCTTATAGGTAGCGAAGCGACGGCAGAAACCGATAATCAACGCATTAGGATTGATGCGCTCAAGCAGGTTGAGCACGCGTGAGGGATCACCCTGATTGCGCAACCATGTGTCACGGAACTGTTCGCGGATATATGACACCAATTTGTTTTTCAGCGCCATACGAGTTTCCCAGATTTCTTCATCGGGCACATTATAGATAGCCTCCCAGATGCTCTGGTTCGACTGATCGTACATGTGGTTCTCGTTGAAATACTTGCCATAAACCTTACGCCATTCTGTAGCACACCATGTTGGGAAGTGTACACCGTTGGTAACATATCCCACGTGGTTTTCCTCTGGATAGTATCCGTTCCAGATAGGAGCAAACATCTGCTGGCTAACCCATCCGTGGAGTTTTGACACACCGTTTACTTCCTGACAAGTGTTGCAAGCGAAGGTTGACATGCAGAAGCGCTCGTTATGGTCTTCTGGGTTGATACGTCCCATACCGATGAACTCATCCCAAGAGATACCGAGTTTTGCAGGATAGCCTCCCATATACTTACCGAAGAGTCCTTCGTCGAAGTAGTCGTGACCAGCAGGTACTGGAGTGTGAACGGTATAGAGTGAAGAAGCGCGAACGAGTTCGAGTGCTTCGTTGAAGGTCATTCCACCATCGATATAGTCACAGAGGCGCTGCAGGTTGCAAAGTGCTGCATGGCCTTCGTTGCAATGGTAAACATCCTTCTTAATGCCGAGTTTCTTCAGCAGTAGCATACCACCGATACCAAGCAGAATTTCCTGCTTCAGGCGGTTTTCCCAGTCGCCACCATAGAGTGAGTGAGTGATTGGTCTGTCGAATTCTGAGTTCAGTTCGTTGTCTGTGTCGAGCAGATAGAGCTTTACACGACCCACATTCACACGCCAAACATAAGCATGAACCTGATAGTTGGTGTAAGGAACATCTATTACGAGAGGATTGCCGTTCTCGTCGAGTTCGCGCTCGATGGGGAGTGAACCGAAGTTCTGAGACTCATAGTTGGCAATCTGCTGTCCGTCCATAGAAAGACTCTGTGTGAAATAGCCGAAACGATAGAGGAAACCCACGGCACACATATCAACATTAGAGTCAGAAGCCTCTTTCACATAGTCACCAGCCAACATACCGAGACCGCCTGAGTAGATTTTCAGGGCAGAATGGATACCATACTCCATGCAGAAATAAGCTACAGAAGGACGGGTTTTGTCGGGCTTAACATCCATATATTCACGGAAGAGTGCATAAACACTCTTGATGCGCTTCATCAGAGCCTTGTCCTTGAGGATTTCCTCTTTACGGGTAAAGCTCAGACGCTCAAGAAGCATTACGGGATTGTGCTTAGCCTCATGATAAAGCTCAGGGTCAAGGTCACGGAACAAGTCGCGTGCCTCATAGTTCCACACCCACCACATGTTGTGGGCAATCTCATTCAAACATTTCAACTGCTCAGGAAGGGTCGATTTTACAGTCAATTCCTTCCACTGAGGAGCATTTGCGTAATCTGCTTTGATTTTCATACTTTTCAATATATATACGTTGATACTCTATTTATTATTTGTTCATACGGTTCTGAGCCTTACGCAAAGCGATGTCGTAAGCCTCATAATAGTATTCGATAAACTCGCTCCAAAGTGCTTTTTTCGAAAGTGCATCGGCTTTGCGTCGGCAACTTTCAACATCTTTCTTCGGCATGGCCGAATATTTCGCCACCGTATCCTTGATGGCATCTGCTACTTCAGAATAATTATAGTCTGTGCGATGAATGACCTTCACGCCATCCTCTATCTCACCTGCATGACCGAACACGCCGTTAGCCCAAAGTCCGAAGCCTGCCAGATCTGTTGTGATACAAGGCACTTTGAAAGCAACGGCCTCCAGCGGAGTATATCCCCATGGCTCGTAATACGATGGATAAATGCACAGGTCATTACCCAATACCACATCATAATATGACATATTGACTATTCCGTCACGTCCATTGAGATAGCAGGGCAGGAAGATGACCTTCACCTGATCGTCCTTACGGTTGTGCATATCGTAGTATTTCATCATGCCCAACACGTTATCGTGACTCATATTATGCAGCCAATGGGTCAGCTGTGGAACATCCAATGGTGTTTCATACTTTTCGTTCTTCGCCAAACGTTCCTGCAAATCCTTACGTGGCTCGCCTACCCATCCCGGCACTTCAATAAATGCCAAGACCTTTTTCTTCAGTTCTCTGTCGCGAAGCAGACGATTCATGGCCTCTACAAACACGTCAATACCCTTATTACGGAATTCGTAACGTCCTGATGTTGAAACGATAAGTGTATCGTCGTCGAGCGATTCGCCCAATAAGGCATTAGCCACATCAAGAAGGCGCTTGCGAGCTGCCTTGCGCTTTTTGGTGAATGTGGCGGCTTTAGGCACGAAACTGTTGTCGAAACCATTTGGCAACACCACATCAACGGGCTTGTCAAGGAGTTCACGACATTCATTGGCAGTAATATCACTTACCGTAGTAAAACAATCTACATAATGAGCGGTTTGCTTCTCTATGGAGTGCTTACTCTGCATATTAAGTTCTTCTGCCATCTGATCGCCATTATAAGCAAAGAGATAGTCATAGAGTGGCTTCTGGTTGCCTGCGATTGAACGACCGATACTGGTGGCGTGAGTGGTGAAAACGGTACCGATCTGCGGCAACACATTATTTATATATAATGCTCCGAGTCCACACATCCATTCGTTGGCATGGTAAATCACATGTTTTCCCTCAACTTCTTTGCCCAGCCAACGGTAGATGCTTTCTACCACGAGTGCTGCGGCATAAGAGAACATAGATGCTTCATCATAATCGCCATAGGCATGAAGCGAATCCACCTGATAGTGTTCCCACAACCAGCCATAGATTTCATTTTTCTTCTCAAAAAAAGGTTGGAAATCCACCAAAATAGCAATAGGTTTTCCAGGAACAGCCCAACGGCCTACCTTTACTTTCAGCCCCTCTTCTTTCGCCTGCCATTGCCATTCTGCCAATAGCGACTTTTCCTCTTGAAAATAAGGACTCTCGTTATCATGCCACACATCTGGACCGATGAAGATAATCCGGTCGCACATGGCATCTTGAAGTGTTTTAGCTCGGCTGGAAAGCACGGTATATATACCTCCTACTTTATTACAAACTTCCCAGCTCGATTCAAAGACATAATCTGGCTTAATCAATTCTTTTCCCATATATACATGTATAACGGCCACAAAGTTACTTAAAAATATTAAAATCATGCGAGTTTAGGCAATTATTTTTCACCCAAAAACACATTTATTGATATAGATTTACTATCTTTGCGGCAAATTAATACGCAGATGAAAAGAAAACTATTCATAATAATATTTACAGCCATTTTCGCAACAGTCGGTGCCCAACAGTCACAGGGCACTTTCAGTGGATATCTCACCAATGAGGAATACGACGTTTATCTGCGAATCGATTTTCAAAACCAGAATGTCATCATCCCCGGACAAGAGATCTATGGTGAACTTCCTGGCTATCTCGGAAAGAAACACAATTCTTTCTGCTGGCCGATCACATCGGTCAAGAAAAAAGGAAGCCGAGAGATTGTCATGACGATGGTCAACGACTTTGGCAGCGAAGACCTCACCGCTACCCTCACCTTGCAAAGTGACTCCACCTACCTGCTGAAACAAACAAGTGGCAGTACGCTGAAAATTCCCAAAAACGGGAAATGGCAGAAGTTGCCCAAAACGCTAATCTTCACAAAAGGGCATTAAATGGCCTTTATTTCCCCCCCCTCAGACCGTCCAAAAACCTTGATTTTCTGCTGTTTATCACTGTTTTGAGGGCATATAAAGCCCTCTAAGCTAGTCTGGGGACCAGCTCTAAAATTTCGATTTCTAATAAAATTCATAATTGATGTGCTCAAATCGAGCGAAAATAAGTGATAGGAGGTCTAAAAATTAAGTTGTGGGGACCTCCTTCTTCCCCTTATGCCATCTTTGCGATCAATTGTGGAACGCCAAGCATAGAGATGGCTCTACGCATGTTATAGGAGAGGCAGATGAGGGCCATTTCGGCCTCCACCTTAACCTTCGTTTTCAATAAAAAATAATACGCCCCTAAGGTTCTCTTCATCGTTCCAAAAGGATGTTCTGAGAGACACATTCTTTGCGCCATCTTCTTCTTGTCTAAATGAAGTTTGTATGTCACAATCTTGTGTTCTTTAACTTCTCGTTTCATCTTAGTCTTAGGAGGTTCCTGGTCTTCCTGATGATTACTGGAGTCTACCTTGTAATTCTGAGCTTTCATCACGAGAGTATCCTTGTTGAAGTCTGCTTCTTTAAATGCTGCTTTAGTACACTTATGCGAGCATTTTTTGCAAGCCAACTTATTGCAATAACGGATACGGCCATCCTTCTTTAATGACTTCTGACGTAATATAGAGCCCTGCGGACAATACACTAAATTCTTAGCAGCATCTCTAACAAAGTAGCCTTGCAGCGCAAGCTGTTTGAGTTCCTCATCAGACATTTCCTTTATATTACTTAATGCCGTACATTCGTAGGATTTACGAACACCAATTTGGGGAGAGTCAAGGATGCCTGCATAGGCAGTTGGTATTTTGCCAGCCTTAAGGCAAGTTTCGAGATTCTCGGGCTTTTTGCTGTTTAGCATATCATCTGTTACGGTAGCTTCTACATATTCAAACTCTACTTCAGCAACATCATCGCCATCTCGCTGTATTACATTAGGGATGATTCCTGCAGCCAAAGCGTTTGCCATGTCTTTTGGATCTTGATAACCCTTGTCGGCAACAACTTCTACTATTTCATGTTCCAAATCATTCTTGGCCTCAGTCAGTGTTTCCGTAATTTCGCCATGATCAGTAGGATTGGTGGTAACATTGTAGGTGGCTATCAGATGACTGTCTGCCTCGACGGCTGTCTGTACATTATAGCCAACGTTAAAACCGTCATTGAACTTCATCAACTTAGAATCAGGATCTGTGAGTGAAAGTTGTTTCTCTCCACTTTCCTCCAGTTGATTACGATATTCTTTGTAATCCGCCTGACGGTTCTGAACCACCTCCAGATTAAGCTCGGTTTCATCCCTGCCAAACTTACGTTCATCATCGAAGTCGTTCTTTTCCAAATCCTCCAAGTACTGACGCTCATGCGCTTCAAGACGGGCAATACGATCATCAAGCTTATTGAGAGTAAAGTTGTTATCCTTTGAATTTACAGCCTTGAACTTACTACCATCAATAGATAAGTAAGAATGGCTGAAGAGTCCAAAGGAATCCAACTGCTTATTCAATGATTTAAAAACTTTCTTGATAGGCTTCAAATTATCCTTTCGGAAATCAGAAACAGTACGAAAGTCAGGGGTTACCTTGCTTAAAAGCCACATAACCTCGATATTGACAACGCACGCTTTGGCCAACTTTCGAGAAGAACGGATAGAATTGAAATAACCATAAATGAGTAGTTTCAATATGTCTGAAGGGTCATATGAAGGTCGTCCACCATTTCCAGGAGCCTCACGTTTAGTATGATTGAAGCCGAGTTCTTCTAAATCCTGGCTATCTACAAACGCATCAATGTAGCGAACAGGATTATCCTGCTCGATGTACTCGTCCAGACAAGCCGGAAACAATACGTATTGTCTTCTATCTTCACCTTTAATGTACTTCATAAACGATAAGTGTTTGATAGCTACAAAGTTACGAAAATATTTCGAGAAAACAAAAGATTAAGTGTTAACAATAAGAAATATTAGGAGACATTTTGGCTGCTATGGGTTTTCAGACAATCTCCCCTGATATTTTCCATAAAATCATCACGTTTTTTAAAAAAAAATAACGCTAAACTATTGAAAATTTAGATTTCTTTACGTATCTTTGCAGCTAAAATAATATAGATTTTTAAGAAAAAGTATGAATCTACTCAACTCTATCCTGAATTGGTACTTCAAGAAAGAAGCACTGCCATACTGGTGCATGTTCTTGATTGATACTGCTACCATTTTCTTCTCCGGTCTCTTTACCTATTGGATTTTCAACAAGACAGGAGCATTCATAGACCATCGGTTTGAACTGCTATATACCCTCTTGCTCTACGTACTTCTCACTTGCGTAGGCTTCAGAATATTCCACACCTATTCTGGAATTCTTCGCTACTCATCATTTGTCGATTTATGGCATGTGGCGATGAGTAATGCCGTCGGCTTGGCATTGTCGCTGATAGCCCATTTCACCATGGAGTATCTGCATGTTGACAAAATAGGCATACTCACATTGACCGAGACATGCACCATGTTCCTCATTGCCACATTAGCCATGTGGACCATTCGCGTGCTGGTAAAGATGCTATACGACGTAATATTGGCGGATAAGAAGGCGGTACGCGTACTCATCTATGGTGCAATGGAAGGAGCGGTGGGACTTGCCAAGTACATTCGTACCCAGCAACCTGCCAAGTTTGTGTTGATGGGATTCATTGCCCATGAAAAGAGCAACGAGAACCGACTTCACCATGTCCGACTGATGGGCAAGAAAGTATATAACACCCAAGACAATATTGCACATATCATCAAGAAATACGGCATCAAAGGTGTACTCATCTCCCCTACTCGCACTAAAGACTTCCAAAACGACCGTGAGATGCAGAACACGCTGATTTCCACCGGTGTCAAAATCTATATGACAATCAGCGCCCATGAGATGCAGGTTGAAAACGGAAAACTGACTGACAGCAGTCTTGCCGACATCAAACTGAAGGAAGTTAGCGTTGAAGACCTCCTGCCACGCGATGAGATACAGGTAGATATGAATAGCGTCGGTGCCCTGCTGAGAGGCAAGAAAGTGCTCATCACAGGATCAGCAGGTTCTATCGGATCGGAAATGGTTCGCCAGATTGCCATCTACAAGCCCGCAGAAATGATGCTCATCGACCAGGCTGAGACTCCACAACACGACATCAGACTGATGATGCACAACGAATATCCTGACATCGTGGCACATACCGTAGTGACCTCTATCTGCAAAGAGAAACGCATGGAGGAGATTTTCAGCACGTTCCAGCCTGATTACGTTTTCCATGCTGCTGCCTACAAACACGTGCCGATGATGGAAGACAACCCCAGCGAAAGCATTCAAAACAACGTATGGGGCACCAAAATCATTGCAGACCTCAGCGTGAAATACAATATCAAGAAGTTTGTGATGATCTCTACCGACAAAGCAGTCAATCCCACAAACGTAATGGGTTGTTCGAAGCGTATCTGCGAAATCTATGTGCAAAGCCTTGACAAGGCCATCAAAGACGGTAAAATCAAAGGCATCACGCAGTTTGTCACCACACGCTTCGGAAACGTGCTCGGTTCCAACGGATCTGTCATTCCGCTATTCCGTAAACAACTGGAGGCTGGCGGTCCATTGACCGTCACACACCCAAAGATCATCCGCTATTTCATGCTTATACCAGAGGCTTGCAAACTGGTGCTCGAAGCTGGAACACATGGTAAGGGTGGCGAGATATTCGTGTTCGACATGGGAGAACCTGTACTTATTGCCGACTTGGCAAAGCGCATGATACAGTTGAGCGGAGCCAAAAACGTAGAAATCAAATACACGGGACTCCGCGAAGGCGAGAAGCTCTATGAGGAAGTGCTCAACGAGAAAGAAAACACCAAGCCTTCGTTCCACGAAAAAATACGTATTGCCGAGGTTCGTAGCTACGAATACGAAGAGGCACAGCAGAGTATTACCGAACTATACCAGATTTCCGCTGCTTACGACGACATGAACACCGTAAGGAAGATGAAGGAAATCGTACCGGAATACATCAGCAAACATTCACGCTACGAAGCTCTCGACCAAAAATAGCACTACAAGCATTCACGCCATAATAAGAAGACCCTCCTATCATACGCAGGAAGGTCTTCTTTTTCTTTATCCCACCCTTTGCATACACCATGAATGGCTTGTGAGAGGAAGAAGTTGGGAGTCAGAAATTGGACATGTCCGAAAAGGCAAATCTTCCAATATTCCAGTTCTTCCAAATTCCAATTAAGGGTATGAAAGCGCAGCCCCCCTTTAGAGTATTATAACTTATTAATAATTAAATAGTTATACATACAATAAGAGAAAAAGACACCCTCGAAAAATTAATTGGAAGATCTGGAATTGGAAGATTGGTACAATCAAAAATCCGCCTAAAAACCACATAATCAACAACTTACACTATAAGAGGCTACAAAAATATTCCAGCGCAACCAGCAAAATCAACATTCCAAAGCTGCAAAATCATGGTAAAAACCACCATTTTGGGGCTATTTTGCCCATGTGAGCATCAAAAAATCGAGCTCGACTCCCTTTTTCGATGAATTTCCCTTTCCTTGGCGAACGGGGAAATGATGCGAAATAGCAATATCGCGACTGCATTTGGAAGGTAAACAAGCAGATTGAAGGGTGTTTTTCACTTAAAACAGGCGATAAACATCAGACTTATGGCATGTGAAGTGGAAGGAAACGATCAACTTTCTTGTGGAATCTTTGAATGATGGTGCAAAGTTACATCTTACAGCTGCTTTTACTTTTGTCCTTTCAGGACGAACACCGTCTTGTTTGTAACCATGTCCGCAGGGTGTTACCCTGGGCTAAGGAAACCATTGGGCTTTCAGCCCGTCTTTGCTTGTATGAGGGTAGTACTTTTTGTTGCATCATCATAAAAATGTCCTTGAATCGCAAGAAACGTATAGAAACGTATGATGGACAAAAACGAATGTTGTATCTTTGCAACGTGGTTCAAGAGAGAATCACTTTCGCACTAACATTCCGTCCGCACACAGACGTGGTCAACTCCTCAGTAAGTCACAAGTGACTCCACACTAAGTCCCAATATTTAGCGGACAATGATGGGACAAAGTTGGGAGAAACAAGGAACAGAACAGAAGAATACCACGATGTGGGAATGTGGAGAGCGAGAAAATATAACATCATGAAACAGCAAAACCCGAACAAATCTCGTTGACGACCCGAACACACAGGGAAGCAATAGTATGATATAAAAATTAAGCCAGATGCCCCGAACAATACCTCATAGAGAGAAATCAGAATGGATATCCGATAGCAAAATGGAGGGTCTGGTTCTTTTTGAAACCATCAACATTGTAGATGCCACCCTTGCCCGTATCGTAAGGCACATGAATACCGATACCCCAGTCGAGACGCAACACAAGAAAGTCGAGGTCGTAGCGCAAACCAAGACCCGTGCCGACAGCCATCTCACGAAGCACATTCTGAATCTTGAACTTGGTGGTGGCATAAGGAACTGAAGTGCCATAGTTGTCGCGGACATTCCAAACATTACCTGCGTCAAGGAATACAGCTCCATAGAGACTGCCGAAAAGATTACGGCGATACTCAAGATTGCACACCAATTTGATGTCACCATTCTGCATCAGATAGGACATGGCTTTATCCTCGATGCCAGGGAAGCTGCCAGGACCTATACCACGCACAGAAAAGGCACGGATGCTATTGGCACCACCCACATAAAACAGTTCGGTATTGGGCGCCCAGTCGGTATTTCCAAAACAATAGAGCACACCAGCGTTGACATGTCCCAACAACTGCGAAGAAGCATCAAGCGTCCAGGTTTTGGTAAAATCCGTTTCTATCTTGACAAACTGCGAATAAGGGTTCTTGAAAAGTTTCTTTTCTCTCTCGTTCCATTTCTTACCAAAGGCAAGAAGCGCCAACGAAGTGAAGTTGCCCGACTCAGACACCGTGGCGGTCCATCTCACAGGATGACGCAACGTAGAAGGACTGGTATAGGTATAGCTATAGCGCATCTCTGGCACGAAATAGTCTTGCATGGTGGCACGGAGATAGGGATTCTCTTCCATCACCTTGTCAAACTCGGCGGTATGGCTATTCATAAACTGGTATTTCACCGTAAGCGGCGAGAACTCATGTTTGCTGGTGGCAGAGGTCTGCCAGTTGTATGCCCACTTACCACTCACAATATGCATCTTGTAATAGCCAGGCCGACGGATGGTATTGCTCGACACCTTGGCAACGGTAGAGGGTGTTGCGTAGAACCGGCGAGGAAGGCGCACCGTGCGACCGTCGGGCAGCGTATAGCGTTGCGTGCTATTACCGCCAAAATATGGTGCAATAAGGCGTGGAAACTCTATGCTCGCATCAAAGCCATACTCGTAGTTGCTCATGCTGGAACTGCTGTTGGTAGCCCACTCATAGGATCCATGAACCGACAGATCTATCTTCTCGCCACCATGGAAGGCATTGCGACGCACCAGTCCAAGTTTGACCTCTGGTCCCACGCGACCTATCGCACTACCATTGAAATTGGTTTCGATATACGAATCCCACGGTTTGTCGAAGGTGCAATTGAGTGTCAAGTCCAGCGTATCGCAAGATGGCGAATTGTCACGCGGCGTAAACTGAAACTCGGTAGAGGAAAACAATCCCATCGCATTGATTTTCTGGGCACTCTGCAAGTAATCGTCATAGCTATAGAGCTGGCGCGGACGAATTTTCATATCGGCTATAATGACACGCGGACGAACCGGTGGGCGCCGACCGGCATAACGGATGGTCAAATAGCGGTAAACCATAGAATCGGTAAATGCCTCATTATACGTTTTGCGCATATTGATATTCACACGACCGATATACCACTTGTGGCGGGCCTGAGCTGGTGTCTCCTCTGCCAACTGGAAGCGCAACTGCACCTTACCGTCCACAGCAAAGGTATCTGCCAGATAAGAGGCGTAGCTGGGCTGGTAATAATAGTAGCCGTTATTGCGGAGCAGATTACTGATTCGGCTACGCTCCCCATCGAGATTAGCCACCACGAAGGGATCACCCTTGCGCACAATGGCAGAGGCTGATGTGGCATGGATCAGGCTGTCTGCCTCACGGTTAAATCCCACATAACGCACACTATCTAAGGTGAAGAGATGACCGAACGACACATCATAGCCGATCTTGGCTGTTTTCATGTTGTTTTGCTGAACCACTTCTGCGTCAACATTTCCATGGAAATAACCGTGATTGCGCAACACACCTTTGGCAACCTGTGCACGCAACTGAGGATTGACCCACGACATGAGGACAGGCTGTTTGCCAAACGTCTTATTCATCCAATGACCAAGACCAGAACTGTCGGCAGAAAAAGCATTCCATACCGAAAGACCGAAGGAGAAAGGAAGGCGATGATAGCTGCTACCCAATATCGCGCCATTAGGAGCTGTTGCCAGGGCTGCGTCTATCTCTTCTCTTGTAGCAGAATAATTATCGTTCTCTTCATAGTCGGTATAGTTGATTTTCGTTAATCCGATGAAGAGCTGGTCGTCGTCAGGCACACCCTTGGTCATACTACAGGCACTAATCACCACAGCACCTGTCAGCAGATAAATGTATCGTTTGATTGTTGAATGCATCATAATCGAGAATTATTTGTTAAGGTTCACCACCCTCACGCTATCACGCTTCAGGCTATCGGTACGCATAGGCGTTGGTGGAACATATAGGGGCGTATTGCCACTACGGAACCGGATGATATCGCTGAAGGTCTGCAAGGTGCGCCTCCATACGAATCCTGCGCCATACTTCTGGGTGTAACCGTCAAGCCAGTCATAGGCATTATTATCATAGAAGAAGGTCACGTATTTATTGGCGGTATCGTCCAACCGATATTCCAACGTCACATTGTCAAATACTGACTCTGTACCATTCTGATACTCACTACCCGACGACACCTTGCCGCCCACTACCACTTTGAGGCGGTTGTTCCAGAAGCGCTTGGCAAACTTAAACGAGTAATCTGTATGCATATTTCCTGCAGCATCTGTAGAATTGTCAAGACCGAAGGAGAGATCAAGGGTGCGCAAGGCATTACCCGTAATCTGGTTGATTTCGGAATTGAGAAACGAGCTGAGGGCTGAGTTCATCGAGAAAGCATTTGTATTACCTTCAGAGAGATACATACCCGTGGTGAGCATGGAAACGGCAAGTTTGCCACGACGTTCCACACTCATGGCCTGCAACTCACTATGAAGCTGCATGTCTTCAGGCGCATCAAGGGTAAACTCAAGACCCATATCGTTGAGCGTACGGGTGATGATAACACCACAAGTGAAGTCCACGCTCCTCCCCACTCCATTACTTCCCGTCACGGTAGCCTTGGTTGCTTCTGTTGCCGTGATATGAAGAGTGGGATTCATCATGTCGCCCGTAAACTCAATATACGATCCATCCTGGATAACAAAAGTCTTGAGCGGAATAACGGGCAACGAGTATTTCATCTCGCCATTACTCAAGGTGTATTTACCTGTCAGTTGCAGATTGTCGGCTGGATTATAGGTCATGCGCAACGTGCCGCCACCCATCAAGTCAACATAGTTGGAATGGTCGGCATTAAGATAGGCTATCACGTGTGCGCCTTTCGATACTTCCATCGTCAGATTCATATTGAAGCCTGCCAGGTCTGGACGATTCACCACGGTCTGCGTTGTATCGCTAAAGTCTGTAAACTTCACCAGTTCGTCAAGTTGGTTGTCGGTAGATAGTGGCGAGTCACGCAGAATGTAACGCATATCTGTAGAACCAAGTACGTCAAGTTTTCCACGCATCGTGAGATTGGAGAGTTCGCCATTCATGCGACCCATGAAATTGACAAAGGCTTTACCATACGCCTCACTCCTACTATTCTCCTTGGCGTCAATAATCTGATAGTTGGCGGCTCTCATACGCATATCAACCGTGATATGGTCAAGGTCTGCGAAATTGACGTTTCCCATAATGGTCAACGGATTGTCGTTATGGGCATAGACGTTAAAGTTCTCAAGCAACAGGTTGGAGCCTACGATACGCACAGGGTCGTCATCGAAGCGCAATTTCATGCCGTAGGGCACGCTGACAAGATAGGAGTTCTCAAGCATCAACTCTCCATTCACCTGGGGTTTGTTGAGAGGCCCCTTTATCGTCAGTTCCCCTTCTGCGAATCCCTCAAGACCGGCAATCTGATTGGGTACAAAACCATTAACCAGTTCGAGTGGCAGACGTTGCAACTGCAATACAGCATCGAGCGAACCTTCACGGGCATTATAATAGGTTCCTGACAATACGCCGATCTCCTCGTCGTCTTTCATCAGACGCGCCTCAACGGCATGGGCATCGTCTTCTTTCTGCAGATATATGATTTCGGAACTTATATCGCCCCATTTACAACCCTCATAAGCCATGTCGCTAACTGCCACACTTCCCACGACAGAGAAACGACCAGAAGAGTGTTGCACCACATGATAGTCGCCTTCCATCAAACCGCCCAAACGAGGAACATAGGGAAGAACGGCTGTGATGCTGGCAAGGTTGAAGCGGTTCATGCTGACGGTAATGTCTTGCAAGGCATCAGGATCACTCTCTGTAGAATAGACCTTCACACCCGTGCCATCATCGGCAACAAGATTGATATTGGCCTTCACCTTATTGTTGGCACCAAGGAATATATAGTTGTCTTTATTCAGCGAAAACTCCTTATATCCCAAAGTAGGACGGTCGGGCAAGAGATGGATACTAATGCCGCTATCCACCATCTCTGCCTTGGCTCCAAGACGCAAGCCCAACTGGTTTTTGTCGTCATAGAAACGCAGACCTACCGACGCACCACGCTCCTGAACAACACCATTAAACAAGGTATTGAACACAAACTGCGGGTTGCGCTTATTATTGCGAACCTGTCCATGGAATGCCAACTGGTCTTTATACTGTAGGAGTTTCAAATTGATGGTATCCAGACGCATACCATCATAGACTAACGAATGGATATAACCATCGCCGTTGATGCCTTTTTGAGGCGAAGTCTCCAAATCAAAATGCAAATTCTTGTAGTCGATATGTTGACCTGTACGCAACAGATTGGCTATGGGGTTGTCGCTCTGACTCTCCACATGAAGACGCATAACAGGCAACAGACTGCGTATGGCAGACTGATCGATAACCTTATGCTCCATCTGCGATATAATCGAATCGGAAACCTGTGTCAGCGAGGCTATCAAGTGCTCATAACTACCAGAGGCGTTAAGTTTTAAGTTGAGGTCGCCACATTCCAAACGGGCTTCTGTGGTATCGGGATTGAGATTGGCAAAAAGGGTGATGTCGCGAGGACGATAGACACGAGAGGAGTCGCGGATGGTAAGGTCGTTGAAAATACCATTCACATAATGCGTGGTTTGCAGATTACTGCTGGCATCAATATGTCCACAGAGTCCTACCACAAGAGGATTATCGACCACGCGCAAATGGAAAAGGTCCAGACGCTGCAGGTCGGTTGTCAGAGTGGCTTGAAGACGTTTCTTATTCATCAACGCATCGAGCGTGACAATACCCGTAGCCAACTGGTTTCGGCTGTCCACCTCAACATGGGCTACGCCAT
>OQVP01000046.1_pt1 | contig 39169 bp, 46 predicted proteins | sample 1691541 | NCBI WGS metagenome assembly OQVP01 (sample SAMN03418258, study PRJEB22391) | human gut metagenome | biome: human-gut; feature: organic feature; material: feces | host: Homo sapiens | place: Tanzania | collected 2013-01 | reverse complement strand
CTATGCCTGTACAAGAAACACAGCAGCCTACCATATGACCGCACCGAACAAAGCCGTCAAAGCAATCCTTGCTACTGAACCGACCTGTCCGGAATGCGGACGCAGAGCAGAGGAGCTTGTGTTTATCCCCGCACAGACAAAATCTGAAAACAGTGATACCCTGAACCGTGATCTTGGAGAACATATTAACTATGACGGTTCCTGGCGCATCCCTCCGATCATCCAGGGAAGATATGTCTTTGAATACCGTGACGGTGATGACAAACATCTGACAAGAATGGATGACAACATTATGATGGAAAACACTGTCATCTTTCCTTCCGGAAAACAGTTCACATGGGAATCGGAACTTTCCCAGACCATGGATCTTATCCGCCACCGTATCGTAAGCTATGAAACCCGTATTGATGGCAGAGGACGTACACCTGTCGGCATTGCACAGGAAGTGACTAACCCGTTTTTGTATGCAAACCCGCAGAACGCCCTGAGCATTGAACGCAAGACTGACGTACAGGATACCACACAGGCTGTGAATGCCGTTTCCACTTTCGGCCGTGGCCATGAATTTGAAATCACTTCTTTCAAGGATAATATCTTTGGAAAAGCCTTTGGTGAAATTACGACCTACCGTCCCCAGGACAGCAGTGACAACCGCCTTTCTGGCTTTTTTGCCGGAAACGACGTCTGTGTCGGCGGTATCAAAGCTTCAGCAATGGACCTCATGTCAACCGAAGTCGGAAACCTGAAAGCACATGCTGCGATCGAAGCATTGAAAGACAAAATGCCGCATCCTGTGTACACCGACCTTGTACATAACGGACTGTGCTTACAGCAGCACAAAAAAGGTTCCACGGAAGAAAACACAGCTGTCCGCACAGAACTGCGGAATCTTTACACTTACATGGCCGTCCGTTATCCGGCTTCGGTTGTCTATGCCGCCCAGCGTGCAGAGATGCGTGCCGTGAACTATGAATTTGCCGAACGCCGTAAGGCAGCTGAAATAGCAGGATACGAGGCAAAGATGGCAACAGACAGTGCCCGTGCAAAATTCTTCCGCGAAGAGATGCGCTTTGTATCCGAACAGCTCTGTGCCTGTGACGACAAAGTATTAAACGAGATCCGTCTTGCCGGCACAAAATCCCCGGCATATGTCTTAAGAAAAGATGCCTCCGGAAAGAACGTCATTGAGAAAGTACCGGAGTTCGATGTAGATGACCCTGTACAGGACATGAAAGACCGTCTGGCATTCTTTGTCTACGGTTTACAGGAAGGCTTTCCTGTTCCCGGTGACATTGCCGTGAAATTAAAGGATGCAAAGACATTGCAGGATGCAACCAAGTCCACAAAAAAATTAAAGACCAACTTTAACAACGATCCGATTGCCGTTGCGAGCAATGTCTATACGCTGCGCAAATGGGGCATCACGAACAGTGACCATGTGAAACAGGCGCTTGACCTTATCACGGAACAGTCTCCTGACGTGAACCCGCCTGCAATAAGGATCAAAGGAAACCGCATTGAACCAACCCGTAGACACAGAAGTTTCGTAAACGCCGGTATCCTTTCACCAATGCGTGACCGTACTGCGGTATCATTCGCAAAGCTGTACGGAAAAACACATGATACCTCAGCCATGATCTCTGAGATATTCGATAACAGGACAAATGATCCGAAAGACAGGGAATCCTGTTCGAAATGGAGACAGTTCACGGAAGATGTCAGACTGTACAGTGACCTTGCAGACAACCCCGCCGTTACATTTATCCGCACCAAGGCGGACCTTGCTGTGAATGAAAACTCCGGCGAAACCATTGACGAATGGGAGCAGAAGAAAAACCAGCTCAGAACCTATCTTGATAATAACGACAAGGACGGCATCCGCCTTGCTTACCGTGACTTTGCCGGTATTTACGGTGCCGATACGGTAGAAACGGTCAACACTCTTGCCAGGGAAATCAAAACAGACCGCCAGATGGATGAGATCAAAAAATACGCAAATGAGAACGGCATGGAAGAAGCCCTGTCGAAATACAGCGAATTCCTGTCACGGTTCGATGACCCGGAGCAGGCTGTTACAGACCATCACATGTTCTCTGACAGGACACTCCTTATTGCAACACGTAATAACAAGCCACTGTTCGAGAGGAACTTAAGAGAAATCCATGATGAACTCTCGGAAATGGCAAAGAAAGCTGTCACGGAGAACGAATACCTGACCCTTCCTGACAAAATTCTTGCCATGAACGAGACCATTCCTGTGGATCTGTCGAAACTTCCAAAATCACAGTGGGATGAAAACCCAAAAACCGTACCGGAAGGCACAATGGGTGAGTTTTCCTTCCATGTGCTTGACAACCGTTTTGACTTTGTAAGGATTGCCACAGACCTGCGTAACTGTGTTGCCGGCGGCAGTTACTTCAAAAGTGTAAAAGGTGGCAAGACCATGATCGTCAGCATGAAAAATGAGAATAACCAGACATGTGCCTGCATCGAACTCATAAAAGAAAGAGATGACAATCTTGGCACGGAATGGACGATGAAGCAGCTCCAGGGTTACCGTGATGCCGTCGTTGACCACAGGTACAGCGAAGCCATTAAAGAATGGGCCGGACATCACAAAATCGACATCAGTAAAGATCCTGACAGCAACATCAAACCATGTATGAACGGCGAGAAAACATGGTTCTACGGTGCCGGTAATGCTGACTTCCACCGGGATGAATACGATCCTGTGCTGAATACCACACTTGAGAACTCCAAAATTGAAAAGCTCAGAAAAGAACGTGTGGAAAAAGCAATCGCACTCTATGGAGGAGATGAGGCAGGCGGCCCGAATCTTCCTGAGGTGCCGGATGATTTAAGATACTGATCAGACGGTTCCCGCAAAAACAGACAATTCCCCGGATACCCAGGTATCTGGGGAATTTTTTTACACAGGGAACCTCTGATACGGACAGCATCCTACGAATGATTCGGTAAGAAAAAGAGCTGGCAATATTATCGCTCGTTTCTTCCATCTCTCTACTTTACCGACTGCTTAACTATCTTTTCGTCACGTTATTTATGCGAGACATGGCTGACGCCATGTCCGGTCGCGATAATAGACAGAGATATACATAATCTGTACTCTGCAAATCAAATCAGTATTATAATTTGAAAGGAGAATTCGTATGAAAAACAAGCCAAGAATCATGGACGTATACGATGAACATAGAGAACAAATCAGAAAGGGTACTGCAAGAGCCGACAGAAAAGCGAAGCTTATCTTCACCGTAAAGTGGCTCGGCATCGGTTTCGTGGTAGGTCTTGTCCTTACCATGCTCACCAGCTGCGGCACTCCTGATGTTCCTATGAACGCATCACAGGAAACTGCTGTTACAGAATCTGCTGAAGAGACTGTAACAGAAACTGTGCCTCAGACAGAAACCGAAGAAACAGAAGTTCCTTCTGAAACAGTTCCTGAAAGCACAGAAGCAGAGACCCACGAGGCACCTGCTGCAACCTGGCACGCTTCTTCCAAGGAGCACGACATCAGTGTCAACAGCATCCTTACTTATGAGAATGGTGCCATCTGGAACTTTGCAGACTGCACGGCTGTCGGTGCCGGTGTGAACTCAGACATTGCCGTGCCGGCGGAAGCAGACTACGGCTTTATTGTAACTGTACTTGACAGCAATTCTGCCACTATTACACCTTACAATAACTCTGCTGAGTATATTGTTCCAACCAAGGTTACCGCAGAACTTTCCACTGGAAACCTTGAGACCACAGAGAGTTATGAATCGTATACCATTACTGGTTACGACGACTGTTCCAATGGTTTTGGTACGGTAACTGTCGATTTCTCCAACGGCCGTACACTTGTTGCCGGTGTATTCAAAGAAAACGGCAGACTTTACGCCGTCAACATCAACAGCAACAAAACTATTGCAACAAATGCCGTTGACAGAAGACTTGTCCTTGCCAAACTTATGCAGGATGCAGGTATCACTGAAGAGGACTGTGTCAGCACAGATCCTATCTACTACCCTATCGTTTCTGTAAACAAGGGTGAGGTTACGGATACTGCATACTGGGTAACAAAGTCTTCTGAACTTGTAGAAGATAACTGGACCGATGCCCACAAAATCATGACCTTCTACAACTACGTCATTAACAACTTTGCTTATGATAACTGGGTTGTTGCACAGGGAAGCAAAGGCAGATGCTTTTACAACAATGACTATTCTGGAAAATACTACATCAGCAACACAAATGTCGGCATATGTGAAGACTTTTCACAGGTCATTGCTATCATGTGCAGAGCACAGGGTATCCCAGCTCTTGTACTTGACAATCATAAACATGCTGTAACTGTCGTTTACATTGAAGATTACAACAGATGGTTCTTGATTGACAGCACTGCTGACATTGAAAATGATGCTTACCAGGAAGATTATACTGTCTGGGTGAAAAATGATAGTGTTCGATATAAAAGCTTTGGTTATACCACTGCAACAAACTTCTATAAAGCATCCATTGGTAATTACGCTGATATGGAACAGTTCGGCATTCCTATGTTCCAGTAACCACTTTCCCTGTCCCTTCGTGGACAGGGAATTTTTTTTGATTTTATTCACTTCCCTTTATGTGTATGACAGTGTTTACTTTTAAGACGGTGTAAGTGGCCCAAGGCCACTTACTATTTAAGCAATAAGGATTTGTTATATGTTTCAAAAGGTTTTGGAAAGTGAACAAGGAGGAAGAAGAGGATGACAAAAGGAATGACAAAAGGCAACAGTTTGAAAATCGCTATGCTTGCCATGGGTGTTGCCATGGGCATATGTGGTGGTAATATGATCAAGGCGAGTGCTTCTGACGTACAGCATGCTGCTCCTGCAGCAATTGAACATGCTGCACCGATGGCATATACACAGGTAAGCGATGCCGGTGACAGTGAAACATATCATAGCGACGTTCTCGCTATGGTTGAAGATTTGTAAGAAAGTGATGCACTTTGGGAGCCTGCTCCTAAAGTGCATATTTTTTAAACCTGCGTGCGGGAAAAAAGGATACCCGCACGGCAAAGACGGCAGTTTCACAAATCATGCAGGTTTTATGATACTGCACCTGCCGGCACCCATGCCGCCCGGTGCGGATGTAAAAATCATAGGTAGGTAATGGCATGGATCTGCCAGGATTTATCGAACCCGCGGAGGATCTGCTCCGTAAACTTGACAGACGGCTTTTAGACTATAAAGACAGTCATCCTGATGCCTGTCTTACATTCGCCGTCTATGACACAGACTCTGCAAGAGAAGACGGAGACCCGCTGTACTTTGATGCAGATAAGAACGCATCTGTACGGGAACTTATGTGGGAAACCCATTCCTATCTTGTCAGCAGTGTATGCGCCGAACTGCGGCAGGGTGATGAAGCTCTCATCTTCGTCGATGACGCTGACTTATGTCTTACAGCCGGTGGTGTCGCACTTTTGGGTATCAAAGACCCGCGGCTTATTACAGAACATATAATAAAGAACTGATGTTTTGGTATTGTATTGTAAGTCAGGCTATGATACAATGACTCTTACAGCAATGCTGTGCATTGCTTCTGTAATTTTATTGCTGCTTTTTGCAGCGTATTGATGAGTTCGTGCCGAACTCAGTGCAGACGGGTACCCCAAATACCCGCGCTGAGACGTCTACGACGGCGGAAACGCCGCGACACCTGCTATTTTCGAAATGGCGAGCAGAGACCTTACGGGTCCGGATCCTACCTTACAGAAATAGCCAGGAACAGCACTCCGGTGACGGAGTGGCCATAATTCCGGCAACGGGATTATGGGACAGTACAGGGAAGAAACGCTCTGTGCAGACGAAGACGGTACGGAATTCTACTGAATACGTGGGACACCACGTATGTACACGTAATGTGTGCCAAGCTAATAGATGACAAGGGTGGCGATACTCACAGGATAGCTCCTGTGGGGAAATGAAACGTCATGAAAGACCACGGGTGGTACCGTGGACTGACATGATGGGGGATCAGCCAATTGTGGGGGAAATTTCCGTCCCTCGTAAAGCCAACATCTATGAGTCCATCCCGTGTTGCCACACGGATTTCGTGGACACCTGAGACGGAAACAGGGGCGAAGCAGCGCTGGCAAGGACAACTCGTCCGCCCAAAAAACATACAATAATATGTTGTCAAAATCCGGCAAGGAATGCTGAAAAGGCGATGACTTCACCGGAACAGTTGACTAAGATATTATCTCACCAGGAAATGGTGTATCCCCGCTGGGGATGTTGGGACAGTCAGTCGTTAATGCGCCGCGGATGGCGTATGACCACAGCATGCGAATGTGAGGCGTGCGGAGATGATGTGAAGGGAGTAGCTGCCCGGCACGGAATTGAGAACACAAATCACAGCTGTGTGACAGAGTGCGTGAGGTATTATCCGGGAGCCAAACCGTGGAGACACGATAATGGTTCCCTTAATTGCAGGGAGTTGGGCGACCGACAAAACCGCGAAAGTGGTCTCCCCGGCACGGATTCATCAATACGTTGCAAAGGCGGGATGTCAGAGACATCCTCTGTAAGGGCAACAGAAAGCCGTAGGGACAAGCTGTGAAAGGCCCCCTTACGGAAGCAGGTTCGCCGAAACGGGCGCCGGGTGGCGTCTCGTGGCTGGTAAATGCCGGGATAAATGCGAACAAATCCGGCACAGGACAATGGCGGTCATCGCAGACTGTCGTCCTGCCTGCAAAAAATATGTCGTGGTGGCTCAATTTGGTACAGCATCCGCTTGCTAAGCGGACACGTCGGAGTAAAATCCGGCTTCCAGGTTCAACTCCTGGTCACGGCGTTTCTCATTACAAAGCCAAAGTAGCTCCAACAGGAAGAGCGGCTACGTTCCGATCCCGCGTGGGTTTGACTCCCACTTTAATAAGTGATATGACGGGCTCCGGGGAATAGGCTATGACCCATCATGTTTCGGTCGGCGGATCGCAACGCCAGACAACTTAAGATCATGATGGAACAGCGACGGTGTGCGCCGGTGTGTGGTTCGAGTCCCACCTGCGGTTATGGTAATGAGAACATATTGGTTTGTAGCTCAATGGTAGAGCGGCCGGCTGTTAACCGGTAGGCTGGGGGTTCGAGTCCCTCCATTCCAGCTCCCCGGATCCGGGAGGATGATGCAGATTATCTGCATGCACAGTGCGGACCACGGGAGGACCCGGCAATGAACGCGGTTGCGGGCAGCAGGCCTTGTAAGGCAGGATGGCTGTCCGGCTGCAAACGAGAGACGCCGGTAAACGATGGCTGCCCGAGTGAAGTGGGCAGTGAGCATCCTAAGGGTGGATGTAAACACCAGCCTGGATCGGCTGGGAAGAAAGGCTGTGTATCTGAGTGATCAGAAGACAGCCAACAGAAAAACAGGCGACTGGTACTTATGTGCCGGCTTGCCTGTTTTTTTTATTCCCGGCGTGATACACAGGCTGTGGACGCAGGATAGCGTCCCCAATGCAGATGCAAATATTGTGTATTCTACAGGAGGGAAAGTTTATGGGAAAATATGATTGCAACAGAGCAGACAGACTGCTCGTATTCGATATGGACGGCACGATTGCAGACCTTTACAATACAAAGGACTGGTCTCACCGTCTTGATATAAGCGATGCAACCGTCTACCATGATGCAGCACCCATGGTTGACATGACGGTATTCACAAGTTTACTCCACATTCTGCGCACGAAAGGTTACCGTGTTGTTGTGCTTACGTGGCTTTCGAAAAACGCAGACCCACAGTTTCATAAGAACATATGTATCCAAAAAAGGCAGTGGCTTGACCGGTACGGCATCCCTGCAGATGACGTCATCATGATGGACTACGGCACAGATAAGCATCAGGCTCTTATGGCTAAGTACCCGGATGCCAGAACGATTCTCTTTGATGACGACGCACGTGTGCGTGATTCCTGGAAGAGCGGCATGACCGTTGACCCGGTCACCTGTGACATCAATGCTGTCCTTGCCGGTCTGCTTGCCGTGGAAAGACATGCGTATCATTATCATTATGAATAGGAGGATTTTGTTATGAGATACTATGCAGGTATTGGTTCCCGCGAGACCCCGCAGGGAATCCTTGACGCTTTTTATGAAATCGGCCGCCAGGCTGCAGCCCTTAACTGGACACTGCGTTCCGGCAGGGCACCCGGCGCAGACTCTTTCTTCGAGAAGGGATGCATCGCTGCGAACGGAGCGTGCGAGATCTTTGTGCCGTGGTCAGGCTTCCCGAACGGCAGTGACTTAAGGACACGTCCGGCATATGTCTTTGACAGACTGGACAGGGCGCAGAGAGACGCTGCCATTGCATCAGTTTCTGTATACCATCCGGCGCCTGAGAGGCTCTCACCCGGTGCGATGAAGCTCATGGCACGAAATTACTGCCAGATGCACGGCCCGAAGGCAGATTCTCCTGTTACAGATCTTGTGGTCTGTTATACAAAGGACGGCAGAGCCTCCGGTGGCACGGGGCAGGCGATCCGCATGGCGGAAGATGCCGGTATCACGGTCTTAAATGCCTATAGCTACGAAGACCGTCCGGCTGATTTTGTCCGTGATGTTATTGCCTATATGCAGACTGTCTAAGATACGTGAAGCACCAGTAGGAGAACCTGTTCTCCTACTGGTATTTTTTTCACACGAACCCCAACTTTATGGCCCACCGCTGTGGTCCTCTGTTGTTGCATCAATGTTCTGTAATCAATCACATTACAGTTGCTTCAGGTATGGGAACGGCAGGTAAACCGTGATGAAAGAGGTTTGACAAAAACCCCGTCACAGCGCATGCGCGCAGACAATTATCCCTGTTGCCGGGTCAGGCCGGTCTGAAGCATTTTACCTGAAAACTTTCTCCTCACCCTCACAGAAACCTCCTTCTGTGAGGGAATTTTTTTATTCTGGCCTGTGTCATACGTTTCGTGCATTTTAAAAGCAAATCAAAGCTGCCCGCAGCTTTCCTGTCAGTGCAAAAAAGCGGCGACATGCCGTAACCACAGGAGGAAACCATCATGAGGAGAAAAATGTTAATTGCGATTACACTAATGTGTACGCTGCTTACCGTCGGTGTACTGACGTGCATACTGCTTGTCGGCTGCGCAAAGTGCATCGACACCCGGTACAGCGATGTGACTGTCACCATCACGGATGAGTATTACCGTCCTGGATACAACCAGGTCATGTACATCAATAAAAAGCCGACCCTGATCTGGCATAGCCCGGATTACCGGATCGATGTTACATACGGGGATCATACATATTCCGTTTATGGCACCGACACATGGCATGCCTATCATGAACGGATCGGTGATACCGTCACCGGCGTACTGGAGACAAAGACGTATGATGATGATTCCATTAAGATGAGAATCACAGAGTTAAAGGAGGAATGAACCATGGCTTATAACATCTTTAAGAGAGGTGCCAGACTGCGCACCGGAAATAAACTGGTGTATGTGTGTACGATTTATGCAAAAGATGCTGTCGAGGCAATGAGACAGTTCTGCGGCCAGCCACAGAACTGCCAGTTCGTCGCCATGGAAGGCAGCTGGAACGGGAACAGCCGGTATAAGATCGCCGGTAACATAAACTTTGCATAGGCAGGTGGAAATCCTGCCTTTTTATGAGAAGGAGGAAGCTATTATGCAGTATTTTGGAAAATCAGTTGTTACTACGAAAAACAGCATCTATATCGTGGACTGGGACGAACGTCTCGTGGACGGTGGAAGGTTTGAAACACCCACTCCGTTTGCAAACGGGTTCTGTCAACAGGGCTGCAATATGGTTCTTTATTTATGTGATGGAGGTGTTCTCCGTACATCCACGGTACTCGATATCAAACAGGAGGTAAAACATGAAACTGCTCGCAAACAACAAAAAGGCTTATCACGACTTTTTTGTTTTAACAGAAATTGATGCCGGTATCCGGCTTGCCGGTAACGAAGTGAAGTCGTTACGACAGAACAACGCTTCATTTAACAATGCTTTTATAGTGGTTGAGAATGGTGAGGCTTATATCTACGGCCTGCACATCAAGCCCTATGAGCATGGCACGGTCTGGAACGTGGATCCGGACAGAAAACGTAAGCTCCTGCTCCACAAAAACGAGATCCTTTTGATAAAACTAAAATGTACTGAGAAGAGTCTTACAGCCATTCCCCTCAAAGTGTTCTTTGAAGGGTCACTTGTAAAAGTCACGGTCGGACTGTGCCGTGGCAAGAAATTATATGACAAGCGTGCCTGCTTAAAAGACCGTGACATGAAACGGGACGCAGAGCATGCCTTAAAACAGGAGGTGTAATGATGATAAATGCAGATAAGGCACGTGTCGGCCAAATCGTGTACACTTATAACCACTGGTCAAATACAGTGGAGAAAGGCACTATCACAAAGCTGTTCGATGACGGTGCCTATGTACAGAGCAAATGTGCCGTTGACAAAAACGGCAAATTCATCTGCCAGACGCACGGCACCGGCGGCGGCAGATTTGAGGATCTGTATGAGACAGCTCTGGCAGCCTATGCCGCACAGGAAGTCAAAGAGTGTGAAAAAGCTGCAGAGTACTGTGAGCAGATAAAAGATGTACCGTCGCTGCTTACGTTTGCATTAAATCACTGCCTGTGCGGTGAAGAGTACACAGATTACTCTGCTATCAGGGCGTACAAAGCCTCCGCAAAGAGACTTCTTGGTATTGACCTGTAGCACATGTTTCCACGGGGAGTTACTTCCTCGTGGAATTTTTTTCTGACAGCAGCACCTGCTGCTCCGGTCAGTGCATGACAACTGTAAACGAACGACCTTTGTGCGGGAGCATCCCGTGCAATGGGCAGCTTTTTGCCATCAGTCCTGATATGTGCCACGACAAAGACTCTGCTGCATACCGGGACGGCAATTACTGCCGGTACGTCTTTATGCAAAATTCATCTGCCAGCCCGTGCCTGCACGGGCTGGCATTTTGAATGACTGGAGGAGAGAACTATGACTGCGAAAGAAAGGCAATTTATTCACAACCTGGAACTTGTGGAACGCAACCGGACAGAACTGAGCGTTCCTGTCTGCATTAACCCAATGGCCGTGATCGTACCCTACGGTGCTATCTCTGTCATTTTTGATGGAAATGTATTCCGCCTGTCTACGACCAGAGAGCCGCTTGGTGACACACCCAAAAAAGCCGCGGCCACACTGCGTGAAAAAGATTTACACTACGTGAACACTGCGTTCATAGAGTGCCGTGGTCTGACGGAATTTATTATTAACTACGACACCACGGAAGATGAGCTTAACGCATTTTTAAGAGAATGCTACTCGGATCGCAAGACTGCAGGTGCCGTACTTAAGAACCCTGAGGCAGTGATCAGTATCCGGGAACATCTGGGTGAACTGGACCTAAGCGTACGGTTTGACCAGAGATCGGGACTTAAGAATAAAAGTCACTGCAGCGTGCACGAGCTGTACGAGTATTTACAGGAGGTATCCAAATGACAGGAAACATTAAGAATAAAAGGCAGCTGCGTGATACCACGCACGCCTTGCACTGTCTTGTACCATTACAGAAAGAAGCGTACATGCCTGTCTACGAAAACGTACATGATCCGGAAAGCAGGATGCATCCAAGGCGTATCGTCTACAACGGGAAGTGCTACTGCTTCTCGGATACCGGAGAAGTGATCTGCCCGGACGCAGAACGTGTGGCGAAAGAGCTGATGAACCGTGGCCTGCACAAGCGCAGCAACGGACAATCCCTGGAACATGTATCCTGGATCGCCAATGAGTGTATCCTGTCGCCGTGGACATCGTTTTATGAGTTTCATAAATTCTTTGAACAGATCCGTGAGACTTCGCCGGTTGCCTATCTGTACAATCCGGACGCTGTGATCTTACTCACGAGTGACCCGGATGCCGGTGACCATAACCTGATCGTTACGTTTCATGAGATGTCAGGACTTCCGGACATGGACCACTGCAGCATAGAAGAACTGTGGGTCTGTGTCCGTGATAAGTTTCTCATAAAACAGAAAGGAGAACAGAATGTTTAAGAAACCTGAAAATATTCCTGTCGTTACAGAGAATAAATCTGTTTTCGACACGGCAGTCCGCACAAGGCTCTGCCAGAAAAACAAGGCATTTGGTGACCTGTACGATAAGCTGTGTGCCATCCATGATGATAATCAAAAATACGTGAAGATCCCCGGCATGCCGGACATCATCTTTGATGGCGAGAACTTCCGGATAAGCACCGGTGCCTTTATCGGCAGACGCCCGGAAGACTGTATCGACATCTGCGGGATGTATCCTGAATCTTTACTCACAGCCGCGGTTACACCTGCTGCCTGTGAGATTGATGACAGAACACTGCTCATCACGACAAGCACCACCCGTAAGGATGTCATTACCTTCTTCGCAAAGAGGGTCACCTGGGGGACGCTGTATCTTAAGAACCCCGATGCGACGATCCTATTGTTAAAAGAAGGCGGTATGGATGTCTATTTTGATAAAGGATGTGAGCATGAGAATTTAAGGTCAGCCACGCTTTCCGGTCTCTGCCGGGAACTTGGTTTATAATACTGTATGTATTCGTGTGTGTGACAGCTGTTATTCCATGGGTAGTATGTGGTTTCACATATTGCCCATATTTTTTTGTGTATCTGCACGATTCCTGATGGCAGTCCAAAGGACTGCCCTGTCTGGGAATTAGAAACCAATACATACGAAAGTTGTTGAAAAATGGAGGTAGAAAGTTATGTACAGATTTGAATTTATTTTGAGTGATGGTTCCCACGTTGCAGTTATGGCAGACAGCCGTGTAGAAGCTGCAAAGAAAGTACGTGAGATGCTCAATAATGATTAACATGCAATCACAGGCCAGTTGTCTTCGGACAGCTGGTTTTTTTTTTGATATAACACTCCCGGCTGCCCGCAGCCGTCCGTGACAAAATTATTTTTTAATTTGCACCGGCCAGGCAAACCGTCCCTGCCTGCAGGGCCTGTTACAAAAGATGCCGGTGGCAAAAACAGATAAGATCTTCCCACAAACATATTGCATGTGCTGCTTTTCGCCTGCGAAATGCACATGCCGTAATTCTGGGATAAAAATATGGGATACCAATCCTGCCGCAAAAACAACCCCTTCCCCGTCCCGCCCGCGGTCCGGTTCGTGTATCTTACTTAGGCACAAAACAAATATGACAGATACCGCGTCCTTTGCAGGAAGATGAGACGTCACACCCGTGTGCCGTCTTATGATATGACTGTCCTGCCAAAGTCCGGCAAAGACACATCTGCCCTGTCCGGGCGGAAAAGCGTTTTACAAAAACAGTATCCATCAAAAGATTTTAGCAGACCAGAGGTCTGCTTCTGTTCGTGAATTAGAAACAGATAGAGACAGGATTGCGTAAGAAAAGGACAATCAAAGATTGTCTCTGTCAAAATAGAAAACAAAAAAATGGGAGAAAGGAATCCCGCATTGTCGAATAAGGAGGACAAAATTATGGCAACAAAGAAAAACGCATGGATGAATTATATTTCTGAAAAGATGGTTCACATCAATAAGACTGGCGAAGGCAAAGAGTTTGCCAACATCAGCATCGCTTGCCCGAAGTCCAAGACCGGACTGGCAACAATCGCTGTTAACCTTGGTCAGGTCATTGACGCAACCAAGAAAGACGGCTCCGTTGTCGAGGGTATGAAGAACGTACTGCTCGGTGACCCCGCAAAGGCCCGCAAGGTAAGCATCGCAACCAACAAGAAGGGTACAAACTTCAAGACGGTTGAGATGACGAATCAGGAGATCGCAGACATGGTGCTCGCAGAGCGCCAGGCTTACAGAGCCGCTCAGAAGGCTGCTGCTCCTGCTGAGGCATAAGCCCGCACATTCCCCTGCCGGAAACGGTAGGGGAATTTTTTTATTGTCAGGACTCACAAAACCGGATTCTTATCGTGCCTTATCTGTGCTGCCAGCAGCACGGGCACATAAGAATCTTTTTTTTTAATCCCAGAACCAGACAGGAACCAGTCCTGTCTGTTTTTGCTGTACACCCGCCGGCACTTGTGCCCGCAGAAACACGGGAACATCATGGATCTGCGTACTTATTTTGTCAGACCAGTCTGACAAACACAAAAGATGTCCGGTAATACCGTCACAAAAACAGGTACAGCCCTTCCAGGGCTTATGCGTCATGGACGCAGTCTAAAATGCATTTCATGCATTTCTGTTTTGAAATCAGAACTGGGAGAAAGAAAATCCCGAAATCAAATCATGAATCCTAAGGAGGAACTAAACTATGGCTAAAAAGACAAACTTATTCCTGAACTATGTGAGCGCAAAGCTCATTCACTCTAACCAGACTGAGGACGGATCCCGTCAGTTCGCAAACGTATCTGTACCCATCGCTGACTCTGACAACGGTTACGGCTCTTTTGCAGTAAATCTCGGACAGATCCTTCCTGCAACAAAGAAGGATGGCAGCGAGGTTGCCGGTATGAAGAACATTCTGCTCGGCGAAGCTGACAAGACCCGTAAGGTATCCATCCAGAAGGGTGGCAAGTATGAGTCCGTTGAGATGACCAACCAGGCTATCGTAGACGCTGTTGCTGCAAGCCGCAAGGCTTACAGAGCTGCACAGGCTCAGGCTGAATAAGGTGCGATCACAATTCCCCTACCGGCAACGGTAGGGGAATTTTTTTAAGATCTTAAAAATCTGACGGCACCTGTGCCGTCAGATTTTTTTGTTGATCACAGCCTTGCATACGCATGTCATGTTGTGGATCAGGATGCGCCTGCGCATCCCTGTGATCATACGAGTACGCATAAGAAGAGGAGGATGAACTTATGACTAAGAAAGAACGTAGACAGTATATCATGAAGCTGCGCATCGCAAGCTTTGCGGCAAAACTTGGCGTATTTGCCGGTGTGATCCTGCTTGCCGGCGGTGTTGGCAGCATAGACTTTGCCGTTGAAATCGGTGAGGTGCTCACCAAATGGCAGGAAGTGCAGGCTTATACCACATCTGCTGTCGGCATTATGATTGCAATTTTGTGCATCTGTGTTGTCAACTGGTGCGACAACGTGGTGGATGACATGTTACAAAGATGATCAGATCCGTTGCAGGAACAATCCTGTAACGGATTTTTTTTAAACGTGCGCCTGCGGCGGCAAAGGCAAAAGGACATGCGGTGACCTTGGTCACTAAGCCTTTTTTACATCTGTGTACAGGAATGAGTCAGACCCACAGATGTAAAAAAATTTATTTAAAGTAAACCTGTCCCTGAATGGGACAGTCATCAAGAAGTTCCGGCACCTGTTGCTGCGACATGCGCAGCTGGTGCCTGACACCATGGCATGATTTCATAAAGATATGTGCAGCAACAGGTGCTGCACACGTGGTATAGGGTGTCTGCCTGCCTTTCGCAGGCCAAGATGCTGCTGCACCCAGGGTGCCAAGTGGATTCCCGGCAAAGGGACAGCATAAAACGGGACATTCATAAATGTCCTAAGTGCCCGCTAAAGGACAGCGGCTGACTGCTTCGCAGTCTATGGCGACTGTTGGCCGCCACTTTCATCTATGTGGTGATAGCGCGGTGCTCATGAAAGATGTCTCCTGCTTTGCTGCAACAGGTGCAGCCCGCAGGCAGTCAGGCAGATCTTTCTGATAAAGGATGCCGTTGGCATATATGTAACTTATATGTGTAACGGTTTTTTGCGCGGCGTCAAAAAACCTTATTCATCCTGTCTGTCCGCTGCAACAAGTGCCGGACAGATATCCGAAAAACATTCCCGTGATACACACGTGAATCTGTTTTCCTGCACAAAAGCTGCCTGCCTTGCAGGACTAAGTGACCGACGACTGCGACACAAACATACATCCTTTCGGATGTTTCACTCAAAGACAACGCTCATGGCTCATATGATAATGCCTGCTTTTTGTGACAAGCACCACCGCAGGCTATCAAGAATGCCGGTCTACAACAGGTGCAGACCGGGCTTTTAGGTTCGGGTCCTGTCCTTGTCAGGACCTATGTGAACCCGTCCCCAAGACGGGTATTTTTTAAAGGCTTTTTATGCTGCTTAAGGCAGCCAGGCGGTTTTGCTACGCTGCGGCAAAAGGCCGGCAAAAGCAATATGCCTGTGTGTATCTGTTTCCTGCGGTGTGTACCGGCTGTTTTTATGTTGTGTATAAAATACCATCAGGAAACGACCTGTGACATGCACAGGCCACCGGATAGGGTACGGCCCAGCCTTCGGCTGATCCTAAGCGGATCTGGAAACACAGCATGGGAACAGGTATCTGATCAGGGCTGCCACAACCGGGTTTGCAATATATACGTTTTGTTTTCTCTGTCCGTCAGGCAGCTTATCTTTTATACGAGAACCTGTCCGCAACAGGTGCGGCCAGCGTCTCTGCAGGGGGTGCTGCCTGCCTTGCAGGCCAAGCTTTCGCTACGCTGCGGCAAAAGCCGGCAAAGACAGATGCATCTGTTTTTTTGAATTTCCTGTATTATGTACAGACAGCATAGGATAAGACCCTGCTGTTCCACTGCAGGGTGATATATGTTCTTATCAAGAATGCCGGTCTGCAACAGGTGCAGACCTGACTTTGAGTTCGGGTCCTGTCCTTGCCAGGACCTACGGGAACCCGTCCGCAAGACGGGTATCTTTTAAAGACTTTTTTATCTGAAAATACCGTCTGCAACATGTGCAGCCGGCATGGGTTGGGAGGGTACTGCTGCCGTTGGCAGCCAAGCGGTTTACGGTTTTTATAAAAACCGGCAAAGGCAGCAATTTATCCCGTGTATTTGCATACAAAATGATACGGTAGCATGGGATAATTTTGTGAATACAGGTCAGATGCCCATGAACGGATTTTTAATTGAATGTCTTTCAATCAGACCGGTTTTTTATTTCTTCATGGACAGGGTAAATCAAGCACTGTCCGGCAACAGGTGCCGGCCATTCTGCTAACAAGGGGCCGTCACTTACGCACCGGCCTAAGTGGTGCCAGGATAGATGGAATCAGACCATTGTTTACGGATGCGACCGCCGGATCATTGGAATGTGTTATCCTAAAATACAACACGCAACAAGTGCGTGACTGCGCTCTGTTCGGGAGGCTGCCCGCTTTGCGCGCCAAGACATGGTCAGAGTATCCGACTACAGAAAATGACACGCGGCCGGATCCCGGCAAATGATACTGCCATGTTGCCGGTCTGACCATGTGTGTCAGAGCGCATATAAAAATAACCCATTTTTTGGCCTGTTCTGGGGCTTCAAATGGGTTATTTTTTATTCATATGATAAAAAATCGCCCATTTCGGAGCTTATTCTGGGTCAGAAATGGGCTATATCTGGTTTTGAGCAAAATTCTGGTTGAAAATGTCGCCCACTTGTGGGCTTATTTTTGATAAAATGACCCATTTTGGGGCTCATTATGGGTTATATTTGTAAAATATCGCCCTTTATGGGGTCAAAAGTGGGTTACTTTTTATTTTCTGGACTTTTTCGGGGCTTCAAATGGGCTACTTTTCGCAAAAGTGGACTTTTTCTGGGTCAGAAATGGGCTACTTTTGGTCCGAATTTGCGAAAATGGACCATTTCTGGGCCGCAGGTGGGCTATATTTTTAAAAATTAACCCATTTTGGGGCTTCTTATGGGCTACTTTCGGTCAGGTTTTTGCTACCCGGGACGTCTTACGCATACAAAATACGTGTAACAAGTACACGGGTTCTCATGGATATGATTGTCTGCGTATCCGTCCCATTCCGGCACTGTGATCTTCACGTTCCTGTTCCATGCCGGCCTGCGGCGAATGTGGCTTTAAGACTGATCTATCCGGTGTATCTGCTACGGATACTGGCAGCCAGTGTGCGACCAGCCTTATATAAGAATGTGTCGCACATTTATGCTTTGTGATCATGACGAAAGGTGCCCTCTCCGGCTGCGACAGGCACACCCGGTGGTGCAAATACACCATTTGCACCTTCCCTACGGGCACCCGTAAAAGGCGTCTGTATGAGATCCTGTAAAGCAGATACCAAACGGTATTGCAGCGACGGATATTTACTTTCTGTGATGCCAGGCATGACTCCACTGTGACAAGCACGTGGTTTGTGAATGTGTATGCCGGCAATGGTGGCTGCAAAAGTGCTCCCATGTGGAATGGGATATACGTGAAAAGGCTCCGCAACCGGATGAGGCGCCGTTTGCCTGCAGATGGCGGCAATCCGTCTGCACGACAAGCGTGCTCCTGCTACCGGCATATGCCTCCGGCCCGTGTGTTACGTGCGATATAAAGGCGTTTGCTGCCGTATTGCGGCCACGGGCACCGTATGCAGATAATAAGAGAGAGTAACACGCGCCAGGCTTGCAGCACGGGAGGAACAGACCTGCACAAGGCAGGATGCGGCGGCTGGGATGGGCGTGTGTGACCGGGCGAAAAAGTTGGTGCAGGCGAAGCGCGATTTTATGCGGGATACGCCGTAGATTGTGCCAAGCTGGGCCCACCTGGGCATAGGTGGGACAGAGGTGTTGGCACAAAGGCAAAACGGTGATGATGTAGCGTTGCAGCCCATGGGTGGTAAGGTTGCGAACCATGGTGGGGACCACGGAAAAAAGGGCATAAGGGGGAGTAACACATTCGTCGCTACGGCGGCACTCCGTTTGCCTGCTCCGAATGTGGTCGGCATAGCCGACACTCCTGTGCTACTTTCGCCTGCAGGCTCAAGTATCCCACCTTCGCTTCGCTCAGGCCCTTACTGCGGCAACTGCGTTGCCTTGCCCTCCGAAGCAACAAGTTGCTCTCCGGGTGCCCTGACAAAACTGCGGATGGAAATCAGATACATTCTGTACTCGGAATATCCATCCTGCGGAGTAAATGAACATATGTTCTTAAGAAATCAGACATCCATGAAAATCATAAAATCGTTGCCTTCTGCAACCACAGATGATAAGATTTTCAGGACGGCTAATAGAAAAACAGCACTGAAGAACAGAACATGAACTAACATGTAAAGAAAAGAGGGTGATGTAACCAGATACATTGTTCACACTGACAAAAACTGCTCCATGTGTTACGATTGCTTTCAGCAATCAGACATCGCACGTAAAACACAAATAATATCACAACTACAAGAAAAGCAAGCTAACTTAACAAACGAATACATGAGACATCCTGGTTGTGCAGGTATCCTTACTGTACCTCGACAGTAGAAACACAACCTATCGAAATTATCACGGCACCGTAATCCGACCCTTGGTCTTTCATCACGTATTCGGATGCCTTAAAAAAATACAGATATATTTTTGTCAAAATAAATACAAGTGTATTTTTTCTGACAAACAACGGTTAAAAAATAAATGCTTCGCATTTTTGATTATTTTTTTCAAGACCATTTGAGAAAATTGACCATAAATGGTCTATATTTTTTCTAAAGAAGATTTAAGTAAAATCCCAACCGTAAGACGATTACAATAAGATTATTGTATCCCTCTACGCGTGCTACAATAGTAATCTTGCAACTTATGTCATAGAAAAGAACTGCAAAATATGGCGAACACCAGTTCTTTTGATAGATAAGAGGAGGTTCAAATATGACACAAGAAATAGTAAATAAAATGATTAGCGATATGAAGGAAAGCAGAGAAACCAGTACCGAAATTATCAAAACTATCGTAAATGACGTTTTGGATGAATATGACAAGCTACACAACGGAAAATCTACAGCGCTCCTCTCCATCGACGAGGAAATAGAAAATGGATTCACGGAAGACGAAAAAAACAGTATAAATATTATCCGTGGAATATCATCGCAACCGAACTGGACAGATTTTCATGACACTGTATGGCGTGTCATACTGGAATTAAAGCACAGTGTGACATTCAGACGTATCACAAAATTTTCGGACACGGATTTGACAAGTCTTGCCAGAAACATCGACATTGACATGAACAGTGTCCGTGAAGAATACGAAAAGAAATATTTGGATTCTCCTGTTTTGTCATATGACGGAGATCTTGTGATATGTGACCCCACTGTACTGTTCAATGAATCTGAAGAAGAACAGTGTCAGTCCCTATACAGAAGAAACACACTGGATAATGACACACCATTCTATATGATCGTCGGAGATAACAACAGCCTGCTCGGAGCCATCACAACACCTACGGTAAATATTTGTACTGTACTCGCAAAAGACATATGGTCCATTCCTTCTGCCGGAGATGCTCTGAAAAGAATGGATACCACAGACTATACATTCATTAAGCAATTTCACGGAACCGTACAATTCTTCGTTGAATCTGCTAACGGAAAATACATTCTTCACATTGAAGGAAAAGGTAACAAACCGTTCAGACTGAAAAGAGTAACAGTATAAAAGATATGGAGGAAAAAACTATGAAAATAACACAGGAACAATTTGAAGATAAGTGCTATGGTGCTTATCAACTCGACTGGATGATCAGTCATGGCTATACACTGGATGATTACAGAAAAAATCTATCTGACCTTGCAGGCGAGGCTATCGAGGAAGACGCCGGTAACATGCCTGTCGATACAGAAGAAATGACGTCTCTCATCGAAGACGCAGATACATCATTTCAGGAAGAGATGGGATTCTGCGGATCTCTCTTTGCTTGCAAAGATGAGTTCCTTGGCGCAGAATACCTTGACCCGGACTACATGGACGGTTTGCTTTCTGCTATGGACAACAGCAAGAGATACAAAGCCATATGGGAACGCTTTACGGGATTGAAGCTCAAAGTGACTAACACCCTAATCCCCGGACCGACATATAACATGCCGATCAAGAACGGACACCTTGACATCTTTGTATCACAGGATCCAAACTATCCAGGCATTGACATACAGTATATCTCCAACAAAGAAGACGAACTTCCTGACAATGAGCCTTACACCCGTCCACGTGTACTCATTGAAAATAATGAAGGTGTATTACGTGCCGTTGTATGGGCTGATCCGTCACAGGAAGACTACACAGATGCCATTGACTTCACATGTGCAGAAGACATAAGCACATCCGAAAAGGAGTAAAAAATGTCAACGAAAATATATGATGCCTTCAAATTCGATAAACAGTATTCTGTTCTCGAAATAGGACAGCTTGCTGACAAATGGCGCAAAGATCTCGCCGGTATTGCAGAACAGGAATACGCAGCTCTATATATGAAACAACTGGTCTATTATTATGATCTATATAAGATTCGCGGCACTGAATTTATCGAGCAGCTTGTCAAAAAGACAAAAGAAAACAGTAAAGAAACCTATGTGACACACATGATGGAAGATATGGTTGCTAACGGATATAAATATCTGATGATTCATATTGACAGATATCTGCGTAAAACCATCAAAACAGATGAGTTTCTAAGCTGCAAATTCAGATGTAAAATGACGATACATCCCATTCCTCGTAAAACACTTTGTATGATATTTGCAGGCAACGAATTTTATAACTATCTGGCAAACCAGCCGGAACTGAAAGATTATCACTATCAGAACCAGACAGATAAACCAGATGAAATCAGCAAAAGAGAATGGGACAGACGAAGAGACGACTGGGATAAAGCCATAGGTCCGGATTATATTCCCATCAATCATGGTCTGTCAATAACACTGCTTGATCCGGAATCATCAAATGGCATGTGCTTCATCACGAACAGTATTCTGCATAATATGAAAAACCATGCAGACTTGATGCCGGACATAAACAGGCGTGCAAAAAAGATTGCCGAAACATTCGAGAATCCGGACAAAGATTTAAGCAGCATGAGTGTTTCAGAAATTATAGATTACACACGAAGTGACGAATACAAATCCTGGATGGACAGTAAAATACAGGAAATTTTGCCGCAGTTGGATACAGACATCACAACCATACTTTCAAACATCACAGAATAGAAAGGAAAATACAGCATGAAAGTAACAAACATCAAATGGGACATTGATATGGACCAGATCTATGACAAATTGGATAATATGACAGCAGAAAATGCTGCGGAAGCGCTCAGCTTACCAAAAGACGCCTATGCGAACATGACAACCAGCGAACGTCATGATTATGCATATGAAGTGCTTCATGGACATGATGACATGACTGCTGAATTCATGGGACTTCCCACAGAAACAGATATTCCGGATGACATCGGCGACGATGAAGATGCAATCAGTGATTATCTGTCAGATGAATACGAGTTCTGTCACAAAGGCTTCTCGTTGGAAACGGATAATAAGAATAATGAATAAGAAAGGACAAAGAACATGGGACAGAGACTTGTAATTACCATTGAAAATAACAAGAAATCCCTCGCAAAGGGTTATTATCACTGGAGTGGATATACCAGATCAGGTTTGATTACAACAAACGTGGCCGTCGCAGCATTTGAGAAATCTCTCAATAGAGCCATGGAAAACATAACACTCCTTGCAATCACGGATAAAACACTTACACCTGAAATTATAAAGGATAAGGTCGAACTCCTGACAGCATGCTACATGCTGTTTGCAACGGATGCCGGTATGCAGATGACCGGAGAAAAATCAGAACAGGACGTATTCAATGAGATATTTCCGAACATGAACCATTCTGTTGGCGTAAACAGAAATGAGGGGTTGGTTGCCATTACCAAAGAAGGTATGACTGATTTACAGAAATGGTCAGAAGCTGACGTAAGAATCAATCTCGATACCAAAAGTGTCAGTGTGGCCGGACTGTTCCTCGGAGTTGATAACAATGATGATGAAGAAGAGGAATATGAAAATGAAGAGGTAATGAGCATCGAAGGAAACTTAGATGAGATTCCGTTTGAAGATTTGAATCAATTCGTCGAAAAGATTACCACAGCAATCAACAACAAGATCTACACATTCAGTAACAACGGCGATATGCTGGGAGCAATCGCATAGAGGAGGAAATCATATGAGTAAAATTCTTATTGTCGTAGACATGCAGAACGATTTTATCACAGGAAGCCTTGGAACAAAAGAAGCTGAAGCAATCATTCCGAATGTCGTAGCGAAGATCAAAAAGCTGAAGCAGACGGATCACATTATCTTCACACGTGATACCCACCATCAGGCAGATTATCTTCAATCACAGGAAGGAGAACTTTTGCCTGTATATCATTGTATCGAAAAGACCGAAGGTTGGGAAATTCATGATGACATTCAAAATGCCACTGAATTCTCAAACTGCCACAACAGATACTATATCAACAAGCCTTCATTTGGAAGCCTGGAACTCCCCGCAGCTGTAAATCGTGCGCTCTCCAAAAATACTATGCTGATAACAGAAATTGAACTGATCGGATTATGTACAGACATCTGTGTTGTCAGCAATGCACTGATTCTGAAAGCATACTTCCCTGAGACAAAAATCACCGTTGATTCTTCCTGCTGTGCCGGAGTAACACCTGAGAAACATGAAGCCGCACTGGAAACAATGAGGAGCTGCCAGATCAATGTTATCTAATCAAAACAACGGCATGAATATAAACATATCTGTGAACAATGACAGTATCATATGTGAACTCATGGATAAAAACACCTGTGTCAGTTCATGCCGTATAAACATAACAGAAAAAACATGGACCATATCGTCCTGGTATACAGCAAAAGACCAAAAACACAACGGCTACGGTAAATATGTGCTTCAGACAGCTATACAGAACGCATATTCCAAAACAGGCCGCCCGGATAAAGTTGAGTATATCTGGAACGGTGCAAACCAATATGTATATGACTGGATGTCAAAGCACTTTGAACCGATTAGCCGATGTCCGTTGGCTGTACAGAAATATGCATCATGTGATGACTGGGAATCACACATATACATACTGAATGTGGAAAAGGTCCTAAACTATTTCGGAATTGCATAGAAGAGAGGAAATATATTATGAAATTAAAACCTATTATCAATTCACTGCTTGAAAATGACCTGTACAAATTTTCCATGGGAATGACGATCCTGCATCAGTTCCCGGAATACAAAACTACATGGTCGTTCAAATGCAGAAATAAGGATGTAAAGTTCACAGCAGAAATGCTGCAGGAAATTCGTGAACAGATTAAGCACTTCTGCACTCTCAAATTTTCAGAAGATGAACTGGAATATCTTCACAGCATCACATGGCTGCAGGGCAACTACGTGGATTTCTTACGCTTGTGGCACCCTCGCTTTGAAGACATTACAGTATCTGATGAAAATGACTGTGGTCTGGCAATCGAAGCTGCCGGTACATGGCTGAACACTTCCATGTATGAGGTTCCGATCCTTGCTATCGTCAATGAAGTGTACTTCCGCATGGCATATGACTATAGTGATCTGCTTCAGAGCTTCAGACTTCGTCTGGATGACAAGTATGCGAAACTGCGTAATGGCCGCTGGTACCTTGGAACATTCTCTGAGTTCGGATTGAGAAGAAGATTATCAGCCGAAGCACAGGAAATGGCTGTGGAAAAGTTCTCCCATCTGAATGATACAATGCATTGTGCTTCTACATTCATTGGAACATCCAACGTATACCTCGCCAGAAAATTTGGTCTCACACCTGTAGGTACCATGGCTCATGAATTCTGCATGTGCGTGGGTCAGGGTAATCATAAGCATAACCCTGCATATTCCAACTGGTACATGATGAAATCATGGGTAGATGAATACGGTGTGCTCAACGGTATCGCCTTGACAGATACCATCGGAACGGATGTATTTCTTAAAGACTTCCAGACCACATTTGCCACACTGTTTTCCGGCGTAAGACATGACTCCGGTGATCCTATCAAATGGGGTGAAAAGATGATTGCTCAGTACCAGAACCTCGGAATTGACCCGAAGCAGAAAACACTCCTGTTCAGTGACAGCCTGAACTTTGAGAAAGCTGATGAAATCTTCCGTCACTTCCGTGATAAAGCTCATGTGGCATTTGGTATCGGAACATACATTGCAAATGACACGTATGTTGACCCGCTCAACATCGTCATGAAAGTTACCAAGTGTAACGGACAGGATGTAGCAAAGCTCTCTGACACACCCGGTAAAGGTATGTGCAAAAACCCGGATTACATCGACTATCTCACAAAATGCATCAACTGGAGACTCGAACATGAAAAATAAGATCATTCTTATACTCGGGACATTCAACCCGCCAACCATGGCTCACGTCAAAATGAGCCATGAGTTGCACCGTGATTATCCCGATGCTAAGATCTGCTATGTTGTGTCAAGTCCGTCCTACGTGGAAAAATGGAAAACACATCAGACACTTTTAAAAGCAAACGTCCGAACGCAGCTGCTTCTTGATAACATCGACAGTGCATATGCTTTCATATCGCTATTTGAAAACACGAAAGCATCTGATGGTACAACAATTACGACAGCGAGACACTTTCGTGAACGCGGATACGATGTGACATTATGTATCGGATCCGACAATGTGGCTAAAATTCCAGAATGGCATGAAGGACTCACACTTGCTAAAGAATTCAAATTCATTGTAATTCACAGAAATGACGAAGGAAAAGAAGTTCTTCCAGAAGAACTTAAACCGTTTGCTTCGAACTTCACATTCAAAACATACGATCTTTCGCCGGTATCTGCATCAGACATCAGAGCAGCCATGATTGCTGACAAGTTAGACGATTTGCAAGATGATATTCCACAAAACGTATATAAATTTATGAAGCGTCACAAGAAAGCAATCAAAGCAGCCCAGAAAGGAGACAACACATGTCAAACCTGTACGTTTATCTGATAAGATCACGGTACAAAGATAACAAAACCGTTAAAGGATTCAGACCAAGATCAAAATCCATACTGGAATATGAAGAAAACGAGCAACGTATTCTGGAAGAATTTGAAGACTTTGCGAAGAAAGGTCTTCCTGGCGAAAAGACGAGATTATACAAATCTGTCAATTCCAGAAATGAAGATAAGACCCGCCATGGACTCCTCGTGCGAATGCTGAGAGATGGAACAAAATTACCAACTCTCAACAACACGCTGGTATCCACAGCACTAAGAGCTGAATGCCGGGATGAAAGTAAATGGCTGTTCGACTTTGACATCGATGACGAAAATGCGGTGAGTGCGTTTGTAAAAGACATACCTGTCAAAACAGACATCACAAAAACACCACACGGATATGCTGTCGTATGTGAACACAAATTTGACACCAGACCGCTTCATGAAAAATGGCAGACACAAATTGACAATGATGATATTACTCTGAAAAGGGATGATCTGTTGTTTATGGATATACGCACGTCAGACAGAAAGGAACGAAACAAATCAATGGATAATAAAGAATTTAATGCAAAAGCAGCAAAAGAATCCATTATCAAATGGATCAGGGAATGGATGGATCAGAACGGCAAAGACTGCTCTGTCGTAATTGGAATATCCGGAGGAAAAGATTCTACAATCACAGCTGCATTATGTGTAGAAGCTCTCGGAAAAGACAGAGTTTTTGGCGTACTGATGCCGAATGGCAGACAAAAAGACATTGGAGATGCTATCTGCGTGGTAAAATACCTCGGTATCCGCTCGTCAATCGTGAACATTAAAAAATCATACGACGCTGTACTAGACACCATTCAAACAGGTATGGTTAACAATCCCGTCGAAATTTCTGATGCATTGAAACAGAATCTTCCACCTCGTATCAGAATGGCAACTTTGTATGCTATTGCACAGGGACTACCTGAAGGTGGCCGCGTGGTAAATACATGCAATCTCTCCGAGGACTGGGTGGGTTACTCCACAAAATATGGAGACTCTGCCGGTGATTTCTCACCTCTCGGAAACTATACCGTAACAGAGATACTTCAGATCGGAAACCTGTGTGATATTCCGAAGGTTCTGATATGCAAGGCTCCTTCTGACGGATTATGTGGAAAAACAGATGAAGAAAATCTCGGTTTCACATATGCCGTCCTTGATCATTACATCAGAACAGGTGAATGTGAAAACCCTGTGATCAAAGAACTTATTGACAAAAAGCATAGAATTAACCTGCATAAGCTGGAGCTGCTTCCAAAAGCACCAAACAAAAGCCCAATTGTGGCATAAAACAGGAGGAATGAACCATCATGGAAATTCAGAGCTTATCTATATGCTGTCCGTCGCTTACGGGCTGCATAAATAACTGTAAGACATGTACTGCAAGACAGCATGACAATCCATATAAGGATAAATATGATGCCACCAAAGTAGAATGTTTCGAATACTGGGAAGATGTGAAAAAACGTATGATATATGCCCAGAGGCAGGGCTGCCAGACCGTAATGCTAACCGGTTCGAACGAACCACAGCAGAACAGACGCTGGCTCGAAACATTATATCAGGTGATGCAATCATTACCTGAAAAATTTGTCAACATCGAAATGCAGACAACAGGTGCTCTTCTGGATTACGATTATATCACATATCTGAAAAGATTCGGTGTAACAACAATTGCCGTATCTGCATTCAACATCTACGATGACAAAGTCAATAGAGATATTGAAGAAAACGTAGACAAGGGACTGAATCTGGAAGCACTTTGTGGACGGATTACATCTATGGGTATCACTCTACGCCTCTGCCTGAATGTAACAGATTACATATCTGAAAACATCAAAAACGTAGACATTGCCAGCACTTTTGATTTCAAACAAGAAGTAATCAAGCTGCTTAACAGATGTTATAAACTCGGCGCTGATCAGGTAACATTCCGCAAAATGTGGAGTGCTCCGGGTACACCCGAAGCCGAATGGATTGCTAATAACTGTAAGTTTGATGATTATGTAATTGATGCCATAAACAAAGAAGTAATAAATAACGGCACACTAATCTGCAAACTTCCGTATGGTGCAAGCCGCTATGATTTTCGTGGATTCTCAATCGTTGTAGATACAGATTCCATGGCAAAAGACGAAAACAATCTTGCAACAAAATATTACATCATCAGGGAAGATGGCAAAATGTATTCGTCATGGGATTCTAAAGCCAGCATTGTATTCTAAGAAAAACAACAGGAAAGTGTGATTATCATATGGAAAAATTTTATATTGTAACAAACAAAGGTTTCCTTGGTGAAATTGATAAATGCATCGAAAATGTTAAGAACCAAAAAACTCTTATTAAAGAATTCTTCGAAACACATGGAATCACAGGTAAAGTATATCACGTCGGAGGTAATGGTTTCAGAGCCACAGAAACGGGCCAGCAAATGCTTGATGATGTATATCACATAGGCGGCGATGGTTTTGTAAACTGTCCATTTTCAGAAAAAGAAAAAAGAAGAATCCGGCTGAGCATCCCTGACTGCGAAAATAACAATGAAAAATTCGGAAAAGAACTGTTAAAACCCGTAAAATTATTCTGTGATTCTGACATACTGATGAGATCTTTCAGAGCCAACAGCAAAACACTCAAAGAATTTCAGGATCTGTGTATTGAACGACAGATTGTGATCAATATTCATAGAGTGAGAGTAGGCGACTACTTCAAAGAGCTTCATTATGGCGGATACTCGTCTTCATACTTTGAATACAAAGGGAAAATGTATCTCCGTGTAGACAAAGATGTTGCAAGCATCACACCAGAAACAGATGGTTTCACAGAAATCAAAGGCAGCAAATACTTCAAGGCAAAAGAAGCCTTTGAAGAAGAAAATGGCGATAAGTAAACTATCGTCATGTGCGGTAAATCTCCGAAAAGGTGTATGGAGAGTCTGAGCAGACAGATAATGAGTTGGGATTACAGTTCGAAACTGGTCGTTGGTTCCTAACAAGAACTACAGCGTATGCTTCTGCAATGGGAAACTCTAGCTTTGTTGTGAGGTTCGAATCCTCACCCGCACATTACAAAACAACAGGGAGATAATATGGATATAAAAGTAATATTCTTAGACGTAGACGGCGTGCTTAACTCGCAGGATGATTTAATGATATACCGCGAGAAAAATAACATAACAGGTTCTATATTATATGACGCCGTAGAAGACCGGGCATTAAACCTGTTAAAGGAAATCGTCGAAAACACAGGTGCTAAAATTGTCATATCATCGTCATGGCGAACAGAATATGACGATAAAGAAGATAACCCTGACGCCAATCTTTATAATAAATTAAAATATCGTCTGAAAGACTACGATATGGAAATTTATGATGTGACACCATTCATTCGTAAGACTGACACACATCGCGGCGATGAAATAAGAGCCTGGCTATCCAAAAATCCAGTCCAAAATTTTGTTATACTGGACGATGACTCTGACATGCGTGAATTTTTACACACAGAACATTTCATCAAAACAACATATAAACACGGTCTGACAGAAGAATTGAAAAATAAAGCGATTACCGTACTCAACGAGAGAAAGGGGATGATCATATGAACCTCCTTGAGCACTACATTATAGAAATTCACGGTGTAACGGACTGTACAGAAGAATTTGAAAAGCATGCCGGATATAAACCTGAAGAACCTTTCCTGAGGGTAGATCTGACATATGACTGCTATGGTCAAAAAGAAAGAAAAACGGTATCATTCTTTCAATCTGCATTTGAAAAAGCAAAACGAAAAGGATATTATATGGCATAAGAAAGGAGGAACATACAGTGGCGAAAGCTATTACAATACACATACAAGGTATTAAATGTGATAGCAAAGACTGTGACTACAAAGACATGTCTGTATCATACGAAGATTATCCAAAATGGATCAACAAGCCTTGTCCAAAATGCGGGGCTAATCTTCTCACTGTACATGACTACAAAGTCTGCCGAACAGTCATGACATTGTCAAAACTTTTTGGAAACATAAAGGTTCCTGAAGAGAAAATTGATACCCAGATGAACATAATCCTTGACGGTACTGATAAAATAGATTTTGATGTTAGAAAATCAACAGGAGAATCACTTATGGAAAAGTATAGATGTATCAAAGATTTCAGCATCCCGAAATATAATGAAAACGAATGTCCTACGGAAGAATATCTTACTGTGCGTAAGGGAGCTGTATATGAACACACAGAAGGATATGTAAGTAAGTCAGTCAGACATCAGACTGTATCTGGAAGATGGTGACGACGATTGTGGTTATCTTGACATCACATACAAGACACTGGAAGAGTACTTTGAAAGAATACAATAAATGAAAGGAATCACGATTATGAAACAGATCAAAACAGAAAATACAGCAATTATGACCTCAGACGTAGAAGGTCATACGAAATATCTTCAGGGTATTAACCTTCCAATCATGGTAAATACCATTGCTGAAGACAACAGCGACGAATTAAAGCCGTCACCAGTAGCAGAGATGCATATCGGAATTGTTGACGGAAAACAGGTTGTTCTCATCACGCCGCAGACAATCGCATTATAACCATGGAGGTGCAGAATATGCCAGGAAAAATGACAATAGGTGAATTTTGTCTTCATCATACACAGGTCGGAGAATTATGTGTATTCAGAGATGCTGGATACATTGTCGGTTCAACATGGATAGACATTGAAGATCTCTTTGCAATACCCGACAGAATCCGTAATACAAAAATGAAATCTCATTCATGGGGAACCATTTCCATCACAACAGAACACGGAGACAAGTTAGGCGTTCCGTGCCACTACATAGACTTCTAAAAAAAAAACATGGAGATATAAAAAATGAGTACATTAACTGAAAGACTTAAGAATTACGCAAAAGAATACAGAACTTCTCCGCTCGGCCGTGAGATTCAGGGAACAGCCGAAATTATGGAAGAAGCCGCCACAGCATTAAACGCAGCACAGAACACAATTGATAGTATGAATATCAAATATGTACAAGGAATGGACGTACATCGCCAAGGTCTTGATGAATCAGACGGAATCGAATGCCCCGTCTGTAAATATGAAGTTGCCAGAAATGATGATTATCGAGAAATGCGCCCAAAACATTGCCCTGAATGCGGAACAAAACTCATCTATTAAGAAAAGAGGATACAGATATGAGCCAGTTTATTGTAAATCAGTCCTGTGATATGTGTAAAAACACAGATACGGGACTTGTCAAAATGACAGTAGGTGATGTAGTGCATCACCTGTGTTATTCCTGTATGTGGAAATTCGGAAAAGACGTCAAGCAGTTTCTTGACATGAACTACAACGAAGAACAGATCAAAAAGATCGACGGAGAAGGGATCGATGAAACATGAGCAGAATCGGCACATCATCAAATTTACAACAGCCAAACAGCAGATGTCTGCAATGTAAAAACTGGGAACCGACAACACAGTTTGCATATGGACTTACCGTCGGTGGACACTGCAAGTCCGGTTACTGTAAAAACCAGAAAAGGGGTGTCAAATATGGGAAAAATCGTTGATATGAGTGATTTTGATGCTCTCACTGACAATATGGAAGAGTATTTGAATAAACAGGGATGCTCTCTCGGAGATGAAGCTGAAAGACTTCAGAAATTACTATTCAGCATTCAATACTGTTACATTCATGGTGTCCTGACAGACAGCCAATGTAAACAGGCAAATCAAAAATTCCTGAAAAAGTTCAATGCAGCACTACATGAACTCACTCCTGAAGAAATCAAGAAAAACAGCAAGAAAGGAAAATAATATGCAGAATGAAGAACTGGACAAGACAAAAGACTTATGTACAAGGCTTTTAATGGCATGGCTCATAGCCGAAAAGAACAAACCCGACATGGCATATTCTCCGGCGGACGAAGAATTCATGACAAAATCATTCACAGCACGTATTCTCAGTAAAAAGCTGGAAATGTTTAACATGAACATTCATATTCCCGCATATCTTTACATGTTGATTGCTGTATGCTGCAATGAAAATCCAGGACAGGCACAGCTGATCCTCAAAACGCTGTTGAACAGCATCAAGAATAACAAAGGTCCAATCGAAGCAGGTTACATCATCAGAACAGAAGATTTTGTCAACTGTTTTGCAAACAGATTTCCGATCATGACTATTCCTGATGTCAGCGATGAATACCGGAAACTGTGGGAAGCCCAGAAAAAACAAACAAAAGATCCATTTCTGGAATCAGACAACAAGTGCGACACACCGGAATGGTGGCTTGAAGTTATGGCTTAGTGCAAAATTAGTGAAAATTTAGTTACCCGCCCAGACAGGTAACTAAATTTTTTACACTGAAAAATAACACATTTTTGCTCAAATATGAAGACAAACAGAAAAAACTGTGATATAATGTAGACAACGTATGTCACAATACATAGAAAGTAAGGAGGAACATCATGGCATTATTAACAGATGGTTTATGGATTTCTGGTATCGAGCTGAGTATCAACCGATCCGATGCACCGATTCCGGATAACATGAAAAAGGTACCAATTAAGGTGGAATTATCAACCACGCAGATCAAGGCAATCGCTGCTGTTCTTGGTCTTGGTCTGGAAAATGGTGATGTCGTATGCTATAATGACAGAGATCTTGACAGATTTATGAAAGATCCGAAAGATTCCCTGATCGAGGATAAATATCGTCTCATGACAGCTGAAGAAATGGCAAAACGGCGTGTAGCTGCAAAGGCATTTGAACCCATTGTCAAGAGCAAAGATATTTCAGACATCTGGAACCAGGACGGAATGATCGAAGAAGACATGACACGTATGAATGGTGACGGATCTCTTAGTGAAGAGGCACACATTGATCCTGATGATACGGGAAACAATTAGATTAAAAACGGACAGCTGCGCAAGTGACTGTCCGTATGATGCTATTTTTGGTGACCAAAGGTCACCTCTATATATCTATTGCTTAAATACTATGGCGGGTGGTAACAATGATTGAACCTCTGGTTATCAGATAGGGACGACAGACGGTCGCCTATGACTGAATGTCATACAATCATCAAGGGTTGCCTGAGAAAGTGTATGAGAGTATTCATGGACAATATGCAATAATCTAAGCAGAAAATAGGACTATGCTGAAAACACATATAAGAAATGAAGATGGTACATACTATGGTTTGGTTCGATTCCGGACCCCGCCGTTACTGGCAAAAAGCCGGTCTGCACAGATACGTTCCTGTGCCGCATCTTCAGCTGACCAGTCAGCTGAAGAGAAATACAACGGAACGGACACAGATAATATCTGTATTTCGGGGTGTAGCTCAGTTTGGCTAGAGCGCTTGATTTGGGATCAAGAGGCCGCAGGTTCAAGTCCTGTTACCCCGATGGATAGGAAGGGTGATTGAGGTGCGGCAGCACTGATACGTTACAGATATGGATCACCTAAGACAGCATGATGGTTAGGCTGTCATTTGAAAAATTATAGCGGGATGACGAGCAATTGGGAGCTCACCGGGCTCATATCCCGGAGTATGCAGGTTCGAGCCCTGTTCCCGCAACTAAAAACGCATATCATGACGCAATGATGGGCATCTTTAAACGTAGATAATGATATGCCATACAGACAGGTTTAAATCATTTTTGCTGTCTGTTTGTTTTACCGGAATGTTGGCCTGAAGCAGCCATCATCTAAGGAGTAGGAAGTGGAAGAACTGGTACTGCAGACCGGCTCAAGAGACACGCAAAGGAAACTGATTCAATGCGCTCCAACCACAGGGAAATGAAAATAGAACGGTACAAGCAGTAACAGTCAGGAGTCAGTCTGAAATGGCTGATGAGAGCCTAAACACTTCTGTATTCGACACCCTATAAGTAATGTGTAGTATGATAAGGTTCAAAGAACAGAAAAGCTCTGGACTTAAACAGCAAATGCAACATTCAGTAAAAGCTATGCTGTGATGTCATACGTGCCCTCAGACCTTTTGGCGTATAAGCACACCGGTAAAATAACAAAATAATCTTACATAGCTCAATAGCAGAGCATCTGATCACATCAGAGGATTGTGGGTTCAAATCCCACTGTAAGAATTAGGTCGACTTGGTAGCACTAGCACTCCGAACCACAAGAAAGCCAATGCTATATGATGACAACATTGATACACAGATTATGAGCGAAATGGTTTAATAGTAACTCAAACATCTGTGTATCTAAATAGTCAACCCCCTCTTTCCAGCGGTTTTATCGCCTAGTTGGTTATGGCACTTTTTAGAAGAAAAAGAATAACACGGGTTCGAATCCCGTTAAAACCGTTACTGCATCGAAGCAAGAGAATCCTACACCACAGCAGCCCGTGCACAGGTAAATAGCTGACAAAGGAGTGTAGGCTGGGAGGTCACTTAAGAAGGTTATGCCGGATAAAACCTCATCATAAGATGCAGTTTTTTGGCCCCTTGGTCTAGTGGTAAATGACACTGCCCTTTCACGGCAGTAATGGCGAGTTCGAATCTCCCAGGGGTCATCACTTGATAATCAAAACACATGAATGGTGCTTTCACCATTCCTATCAGGAGGTTACTATGCATACCGGAGGAACAACATTGTTTTGATGCTGATATAGCTTAAACGGTAAAGCAACTGATTCGTAATCAGTAGAGTGTAGGTTCAAGTCCTATTATCAGCTTTAGCCTGTGATCAGGCTTACATTTACATGATGTAGCCGTATTATGAATTGACGGCTTCGTGCCACCACCGTTGTCGGCAAGAAAAAGAGTTTGGCACGTATAAAAACACGGTAGCAAAAACCAACGGTTCTATTTTATCCGTTAAGATGTGCGGTTGGCTGACCTTAAAGCTATGAAAAAAATATGGGGTAGTACTGGTTTCGACAGGGATCAGAAAGCTCAGAAAAGCATCCGACCACGCTAAATGAAGTCGTTAAACTCAATAAGCAAAGAATAAACGCTAGACCCGTTTGTGCAATGGCTGCTGCCTAACCCGTAAGGGCTATGTAACAGCTAACTGACAACTTCCTCGAAAGCTGTCCATTCGGCCACTCTCCTTATCGGGTGGATCACCGGGTGTCATGAAGATAAGAAACGCCTCAGCGACGCTTGTAAACTGAGTGACGTATCACAAGCTCATCAATATGCTGTCTTTGCCACGAATCCAGCATGGAGAAACACCATCCGGCCAGTCCCCGGAAGAATCGGGCTAAGATGCTGATACAATTTTCTGTGTAAATATGGTTTTTGGACATGGGTTCGACTCCCATCTACTCCACTACATCAGGCAGACATCTGCCTGAAATTTTTTGATGTGTAGCTCAACTGGATAGAGCATCCGGCTACGAACCGGAAGGTTGCAGGTTCGAATCCTGTCATGTCAACGAGGGAGTGTTGACATTTACTGCTTTCCAACGACCCTGTAAACGGTACGAAAGCGGCGTTACGGCTGTGGTATGATTGCCACGGCTGTACCGAAAAGTTTATGAAATTACGGTCATTGTCAGGATTGTAAAGCGCTTTGTAATTCACCCAGGTGAATTACTTGCATGACAGCTGCATGTGTACAAGAGCGTGAAGAAGATAGGGCCTGAGAATTATATCCGTGCCATGGACTGAGGTTGGATTCCTCGCGTTACAGACGTAACCTTACAGGCTGATTACCTGTCTGAAGGCTCATGATGAGCGGAAAATGGAGTAACACGGTTATGATTACGGAGTTCGACTCTCCGCATGACCTTTTAAAATAATAAGGCTTTACTTGGTTCTCAGCAAGAGGAAACATCCACACTACTGGTTCTCACTGATCTCCCTCAGTGTAGACGGTTCGATTCCGTCAAAAGCCATTTCAAATCGCAGAATGGATCCCAACAGGCCTGCAGTTTTCAGGTGTTGCCACAAGCAGCGAATCCAGTCATGACGAAATTCTGTGATTTGCGAAAAGTGTAAAGCAACGGAATGTTGCAGTGAACGGACACTATCCCTACCGACAGGCAAAATACGGCGCCTCATGTGGTTCAAATGGGATTACAGAGTCATGCTCTGTATACACTTTTCAAAAAAGCAGATATGTTACAGACATCACGCATGTTGGCTCGAAATGGCGGATGCAATGATGATACTGTAAAATCTGCTTATGCCGATGTGGCTCAATTGGCAGAGCAGCTGATTTGTAATCAGCAAGTTATCGGTTCGAGTCCGATCACCGGCTTGCTGTCAGACGGATATGACAATAAAGTTGTCCGAGGTTAGCACCTAAAAGATTTTGCACGGATTTGGCTTCGAAAACCCTTTGCGTCTAGTGGAGACGAAAATTCGTGCAAAATTAGTAAAATCTTCTGGCTACAACCGCATTGCAGTGCACCGTGAGACCAAAACAAAGCCGTTTCCTGCAAGAAATAGCTTCCACCCCCGTTGGAAGATGACCGGGGACTACGGAGAAGTCGCATAGCCTGGCTGATTGCACCGGTCTTGAAAACCGGAGATCGTGTTGAAAAACGGTCCGTGGGTTCGAATCCCACTTTCTCCGCTAAGTATCTGGAAACTGACACGACAGCTTTCAGATACTGGGTACATAAGGTCTATGCCTTAAAGTATCTCCTTTCGTATGTTTGTACAATAACCCTACATTGGATGGCCGTTGGCTCTGCCGACGAGGGAGCTTCAGGGTTTCCAAAAGGTTTGGAAAAGCTCCTTCCTCCTCTGAAAAAATTTACAACCGGTTATATCTACGAATATGTAAACGCAGTCTTTTACGGCAACTCCAAAAACCGCAGCAAACTGCAAAAATAGATATGAATTAGAACATAACTCCAGTATTGAAAAGAATGAGATTGACGGTATGACTTATTTACTGATTCCGTTGTCTGCTGCTTCAGATATTGAGATAGATGGTATAAGATTAAGATAATTTTGGAGGCACTTTATGAAGAAGAAAAATATTTTTGCAAAAAAAATAATCGCAGCTATTTTGATAATGCAGATGATAGTTATGACCTGTTTATCAGTGATGGTAATAATGGAAATTACTAAAAATAGCAAAAATACGGCAATCAACAATCTGCAGACAATCGTACAGGAGAGAAGTCAGATTGTGGATAATTATGTACAGGAATCCGAGATGATTCTGTCAGCATACAGTAAGGCAGGAGAAATTTTGAATGTCCTCAAAAATCCGGAAAATAAATCAGCAGTTGATGCAGCACAGAAATATACGGAATCCTTTTCTGCGGATATAAACAATCTGGAAGGACTGTATGTAAGTGAATGGAATACCCATGTACTTGCCCATACCAATGCAGGAGTGGTTGGTATTACTACAAGAGAAGGAGATTCCTTGAAAGCATTACAGAATGCACTGATTGCTACGGATGGGGTATATAATACAGGAATCATTATATCGCCGGCAAGCGGCAATCAGATTGTCTCCATGTATCAGGCGATCTATGATGAAAGTGGGAATCCTGCAGGACTTGTCGGGGGTGGAATTTATACTGAGGGACTTGTGAATAAGTTGGACAGTCTTGAAATGAATGGAATGGAGCATGCGACTTACCGCATGATTAACGTAAAGGATCACAAATACATTTTCCACAATCAGGCAGAAATGATTGCCACAGAAACAGAAGAAGAGTATCTGCTGCAATTATGTGAGAAATATAAGGATACTGCGAATAGTGCCAGTGGTTATGTAGAGCACAAAGAAAATGGAAAAGACTATATTGACTCTTATTGTTATATGGCAGACCGTGGATGGCTGTTTATAATTGATGCCGATGAAGATGAATTATTTGCAGCTGTTGTTTCTGTAAGAAATCAGTTATTGATTATGTGTGTAATCATGTTACTGATTCTTGGTATAGTATCTGTTATAATTATCAACAGAATGATGTGTCCTATGATGCCTATTGAGAATGGTATAATAAAGCTACAACAGTTTGATATCAAAGAAAATGAGGAAATAGAAAAGCATTATACAAGAAAGGACGAGTTGGGAAGTATTTCAAGAGCAACAGGTACACTGATCTGTTCGTTGAGAGATATTGTCCAGACTCTTCGGGATTGCTGCGGTACTTTGCATGGAAAAGCGGATGATTTACAGAATTCGGCAGTGGAACTCGTGGATGATATGACGGATCAGACGGCAACAACGGAGCAGCTGTCTGCCTCTCTGGAAAGCACAAATGATGCGATTGCCCATGTATATGAAGAAATAGGGCATATCAATACCATTGTGGAGAGCATTATGCAGGAAATCCGGGATTCAGATGATATGAGCAGAAAAGTGAAAGCAAATGCAACGGAGATGCAGTCAAGTGCCACGGAAGCATATGAAAAAGGAAAGGAAGAGCTGGAAACAACCAGAATTTCTGTTAAAAATGCAATTTCCAGCCTGAATGGGTTATCCAAAATTAATCAGCTGGCAATGGAAATACTGAGTATTGCAAATAAAACGAATCTTTTATCTCTTAATGCGTCCATTGAAGCAGCAAGAGCCGGCGAGGCCGGAAAGGGCTTTGCTGTTGTTGCGGGTGAAATCGGCGCACTTGCTGATACATCCAAATTAACGGCAACCAATATCCAGCAGATTTGTGCGGAAGCAAATGACAGTATTGACAGTGTTAATAATTGCTTTAATGATATGATGGGTTATATGGAACAAAGTGTTGTACGGCAGTTTGAAAATTTTGCAGAGCAGTCAACGGATAACCGATCGGCTGCGGAAGTAATTAAGAAACAGTTGGATGAAATAAATATCGCAATCGGGCAGCTGGAACAGTCAGTCAGTCAGATTGGCGAGCACATAGAAGATGTCCATGAAATTACCCAACAGGATCAGGAAGCAATAGGCGGCATTGTACATAAGAATGAAAAGCTTGCTGTAGTGGCAGATGCGATCCGGAATCAGGCGCAGGAGAATCAGAATATTGCACGGCAGTTGGCAGAAATTGTGGATCAGTTTGAAATGTAGTATTGTGTATGAAAGGCCGTTCTTATCATGTGTTGTATCCTGGTGGTTACAATTTTGTACGGCTTGCGTTTGCAAAACCCGATAAACTATAGTTTATCGGGTTTTCAGTTAGAGTTTTTCAGGTTGTTTACACGTGGTGAAAAGGTATAATAAAATCATCAAATGTTTCTAAAACAAACAAGAGGGAGGCAAATATGAAACTGAAAAAATTAACAGCTTTATTACTTGGCGTTACCATGACAGTAACCATGCTGGCTGGCTGCGGTGGCGCTACAACAACAGATGGCAGTAGTACATCATCTACAACAGAGACTACAACCGAGTCTTCTGACACA
>OQVP01000037.1_pt1 | contig 41214 bp, 28 predicted proteins | sample 1691541 | NCBI WGS metagenome assembly OQVP01 (sample SAMN03418258, study PRJEB22391) | human gut metagenome | biome: human-gut; feature: organic feature; material: feces | host: Homo sapiens | place: Tanzania | collected 2013-01 | reverse complement strand
GTAGAACTGCTCAACAACCTCGTGGCCCTGAGCCTTGAGCTCGGCCATGGCGGTCTTATCCATACCGTCGGTAACAAGAATACGCATAGTAACTTTCTCCTTGTAAAATGATAATGTTGATGATACCAGCCAGTCCGGCAACCCAGGAGCGTCCAATTCGAGTATAAGAATCAGAGGCATCGGCACTTTCGGTGGATCGAACTCTTCTCCGCTGATTCTTATTGATGGGGTCCAAGGCGACATTGATGATGTTGACCCTTCCCAGATTGACAAGATGTCAATTCTGAAAGACGCAGCGTCTTCTTCCATTTATGGCTCCCGTGCTGCCAACGGAGTCATTCTGATCACGACAAAGCGGGCTCAAAAGGATAAATTCTCTTTGACCTATAGGGGCTATGCCGGTTGGTCTTCACCCACTGACATTCCAAGTCTTGTGGATGCTGTGGACTACATGAAACTCAGCAGGGAAGCGTCGCTTAATGATGGAGATGCGTCCATCTATTCGGAGGAATTCATCGCCGGCTATCTTGAAAATCACAGATATGACCCTGACAGTTATCCTATCACGAAGTGGCAGGATAAAATCCTGAACGGTTCGGGATTCTCGCAAAACCACACTTTGGCGTTCAATGCGGCCACTGGTAAAATGCGGAACAGCGCTTCCTTTGGTTATCTCGATCAGGATGGAATCATCAAGCGTCAGGACTATAAGCGTTACAATTTCCGTGACAACATGACGATAAATGTGTTTGAGAATCTGTCCGTCAATTTTGACGCCGCTGTGAATTACGGGCATAGAGACGCGGTGCCGCTCGCGGCGACCCTGTTCAATATGATGAACACCAGAGATCCACTGATTCTTACCCAATGGTCTAACGGGGATTATGCTCCTATGACAGGCGGCTCTGTTAACATTTTGCCTGTGACAGATGGTCAGGGAGGTGAGAAAAAGGTTGACAGACTTCGTCTTAATGGCTCCGCTTCCGTGAATTGGGCTCCGTTTGAATGGCTGACTCTGGAGGGAAAAATCGCTCCGCGCCTCAACGTGTCCCACACGCACCAGTTTGATGATGTCATAAGTTATTCATCTGACGCCTATGGAACGAAATCCCCGGTGACAAGCCGATTGTATAACGAATTGTCTGAGTCTCAGTCTCAGAATTTCTACATGACTTACCAGGCCACGGCTGTATTCCATAAGAATCTTGCGTCCGCACACGATGTTAAGATGCTCTTGGGTGTGTCACGCGAAACTATGGACCAGAAGTATTACTTCGCATCGAGACAAAGTCTTCCTTATCCGGATTATCCTGTCCTCAGGGTCGGCGCGGAGGATGAAACGATGAGTAATGATGGCACACGTTCGCAATGGGCTTTGCAATCATATTTCGGAAGGGTTAACTACAACTTCAAGGAACGCTATCTATTTGAGGCCAATGTCCGTTTCGATGGCTCGTCCCGTTTCGCCACGGGACATCAGTGGGGTGTTTTCCCATCGTTTTCCGGAGCGTGGAGAATGTCAGAGGAGCCTTGGATGAACGAAGTGAAGCACATTCTTACTGAAATGAAGATCAGGGCGTCCTACGGAACCCTCGGCAACCAGAACATTTCCTCTTCCAACTATCCTTTCGCCGAGTTGCTCAACATGGACATCTATTCTGTTAATGACGTGCTTGTTCCGGCGGCCTACAGGAGTTCACTGGCAAACGAGGGAATAACATGGGAGACATCGGAAATGACCGACATCGGGGTTGACCTGTCGTTATGGAATAAGTTTACCGTCACTGCTGACTGGTATTTGAAAAACACCCATGGAATCCTCATGACTTTGAACATTCCTTTGTCGACCGGACTTGGCGCTCCGTACAGGAATGCCGGCGAGGTAAGGAACGTGGGATGGGAGATTGCCGCCGGGTATCACGACAGTTGGGGTGATTTCCGTTTCGGATTCGACGCCAATGTCTCCGACGTTGTGAACACCATCACTGAAATGGACGGCCAGTATGAAAGCAAGTCGGGAGGAATAATCCGGAATCAGGAAGGCTCGTCAATCAACTCCATTTACGGTTTGAAGTGTCTGGGAATGGCGAGAAACCAGGACCAGGCTGATTGGATCAACATGAATCTGCGGCAGTACGGAAGCGACATCAAGCCAGGAGACCTTATCTATGCCGACACAAACGGGGATGGTGTCGTCACCGACGCTGACATGACGGTCATCGGCAGCGCTATCCCAAGGTTTACTTATGGAATGACTTTGAATCTTGGGTGGAAGGGTTTGAATGTAAGCGCTTTCTTCCAAGGCGTAGGGAAGGCTGACGCGTACCTGAGCTCTTACTATGTCCAGCCTTGCATCAATGGAGGTACGTTCAGAACGGAGCATCTGGACAGATGGACGCCTGACACTCCAGACGGGAAGTATCCAAGGATGACCTACAAGAGCGAGCAAAACCGTAAGCAGTCGTCATTCTGGATGCGTGACGCGTCCTATCTTCGCCTTAAGAACCTCAATGTAAGCTACACCTTCCCTTCAAAATGGTTCAGACATATCTCTGGTCTCACTGTCTTCGGATGTGCGGAAAACCTTTTCACTGTCACGGATTTCTATCAAGGCTATGACCCTGAGGTGTGCTACGATTCAAATGGCTCAAATGGAGTCTCCATGGGAGCCGTGGCGGACAACTATCCACAAGTGAAGACTTATACATTCGGACTTGAATTAAAATTCTAATGAATATGAAAGCAAACATTATAATGATGTTATTGGTAGTGTCGGCTCTGGCTTCATGCGATCTGGACAGAAGCCCACTCAATGGTCCTTCCACTGTCGGATTTCCTTCCACGCAGGAAGAAGCCCTTGCCGGCACCTACTCTGCCTATAAGGCCGTTGCCCAGAACTACGGGCATCTTACCGCAGGATGGTGGAGAACCATTGACTGCATCACAGACATCGGCACTGGAAGGATTTCTTCTAAAGCGGTCAGGCAGCTTACCACATCCACCATCTCTACTGAAAACAGTTGGATAGTGCAATTCTACAAGAAATCTTATGTGGCTATCGGCAGGGCGAATTATGTGCTTGACGGAATTGATAATCTTAAAGGAAAAGTGTCGGATGAGTCACTGTCCTCCATGAAGGCTGAGTTGCTGTGCATACGCTCGTTTTGTTATGACCAACTTATCCAGTACTATGGCGGCGTCCCTTACATCGACCATGCCTTGAGTCTTGATGACATGTACTATCCAAGGATGGACAAGATGGAGATTGTAGGACGGATTCTTGACGATCTGGATGACTCTTTGCTTGACGCGCTTCCTCAGCGATGGCCGGCGGCTGAAGGCACGGCGAGATTCAGCCGGGCCGCTGCGTATATGCTCAAGGCAAGAATCTATCTGAATTATGCCACGGAAGAGAATGGCTACATGCAGAAAGCTGTTGAATATTCAGACAAGGCAATTGAAATCGCTGAGAGAAACGGTCACAAATTGTCGGAATATGATTTGACATATTACTCCGACCACACGTCGGGAGAGCCGAATTGCCGGTTGTTCTCCTATTCCGGAGAGCAGGATGATGAATGGCTTTGGTCATTGCAGTATAATTCATTGAGCACAGACCTTGTCACAATCAATGTCTATTATTGTGCTCCACGAACCTTGAATGGAGCTTCATGGATGGGACCTTCTCAGTCTTTCATAGACGCGATCCAATGCACGGACGGAAAATTCATCACCGAATCAAGCCTTTATGATTGGAAGAATCCTTGGAAAAACCGTGATCCCAGGCTTGATTTGTTCTGTGTGAGAGACAATTCCAGAACCATGGGCGTGGAATATTCCCTTGACGTGACAAAGGAAACCGTCAAGGACTATCACACCGGATCCACTATCGCCAACTCCAACGTTGTGGGCAACAAGAGCGAGTACGGTCCGAACGGAGCCCAGGGACCTGGTGGATACCTTTGGAGAAAAGGCTACGACGATGCCTTCTATGGGGCCATCACGGGAGGAAGCCGTGAGCAGACAAAGGATGCGATTAACAATGGGGTCTTCCGTATGGCGGAACTCTACCTGATTGCGGCGGAGGCGAGGATCGAGGCGGGAATGGAACTGGACAAGGCTGCGGGATACATCAATAAGGTCCGTGCCAGAGTCAACATGCCTGATGTCGAGGGAACCGACCAGGCTTCCCTTAGAAAAGCCCTCCGCTACGAAAGAATGGTCGAACTATGCAACGAAGGCCTGAGATGGTATGATCTGCGAAGATGGGGGATAGCGGAAAAGGCCATGAACCGTGTGTTCATGGCGCCTGGACAGTCCACGGCCGCTTCTCCTAGGAATTTCATCTCCAATGCCAGACCGACGATTGATGAAGACTGCATCGTGACCTATTCGGGAGAGACTTGGAATGGGGAAAAGAGCAATCTGCGCAAATTCAACACTTATGTCTACAAAGTAGGAAAGGATGAGCTTTGGCCGATCCCAAAATCCGAATTGGATGCGAACAAGGCTATGGGAGCATCGGCTCAGAATCCTGGATATTAATTGAATATGATTATGAAACGCTTGATATTTCTTTCTGTGGCGGTGATTCTGCTATCCTGCCAGAAAAATGAAACCATCAATTTCGATGGAATTACCGATCCCGTGTACGGGACTGTCACATGGTCAGACGGCTCTCCCGCATCAGAAATCCAGATAAGTGACGGATTCACGATCACGTACACTGACTCCAAAGGAGAGTATTCGATAGAGAACCGGAATGTCTATGCCCAATGGGTCTATTATTCCGTACCGGCTGACGCGAAGCTTGAGATAGGACAGAATGGGCTGCCTTGTTTCTACAAGGCATTGGAGCGGGATAACCGCCGGTATGACTTCACGCTTACCAAAGCCCCTGTGGAAAACAGGTTCCGATTGCTTGCGATAGGCGATCCTCAAGTCCGCGAGTCAAACAACGGAATCCACCGTTTTACAAACGAGACGGCTCCGGACATCAGGGATTACGTGGCCTCCAAGAAAGATGACATGCCTACCTATGCCGTGGCTTTGGGCGATTTGGTTCACAATGAATGGAACCTTTATCCCCGTGTGATAGAGATGCTTTCCGTGAAGAGTCTGTCTGTCCCTTGTTTTCAGGTGATCGGCAACCACGACCATGAATTTCTCTCATCCGATCCCATCCCTGACATAAGGGGACAAAGAAAATACGAAGCCGCAATGGGGCCTGTCAATTATTCTTTCGACAGGGGACAGGTTCATTTCGTTGTGCTTGACAACATTGACCACAAAGGCAAGAGTGAAACTTCCTGCACCGAAGAAATCTGTGAAAGGGTGATGACATGGGTGAGGACGGATCTGGAGAGGGTCCCTAAGGAAAAGTCAGTGGTCGCCCTTATGCACGCCCAGTTGAGCCCTGCTCAGGCCGAGGAATTCTTCAATCTTCTTTCCACCTTTGCGAATGCACGTCTTGTGTGCGGACACCTTCATTACTTGAACAACATGATAGAAGAGGTCAATGGCAAGACAATCCACAATGATGACGTGTGTACGGCCAATGGTGTGGATTGGTGCGCGCAGGTGGCCGGCGGAGGCGAGCCTATGGGATATGCTTCCTATGAGTTTGAAGGCGGATCTGTCAAGAACCAAGTCTACAAGGCCACTGGACTGCCTGAAGGGTACCAGATACGTCTCTACCGACCGTCGGATTTCCCCGCGTTCAAATATGCTGTCCAGAAAGACGCCGCCAGAAAGTACGAGTTTGGAGTTTCAGGTGACGACAAGATCGTCGCCAACATTTGGAACGCCACAAGCGAATGGTCCTTCGAGGTGTATGAGGATGGCGTGAAAACTGCTGATAAACTTGAGAACATGCCTATGCATGACGCTTGGTCATGCTGGTACTTCTACATGGTCTTGAATAAGAACACATACAGTTATTCACGCAAGTCCACACACATGTACTATCATACCCTTGTCAATCCCCAGGCCGAAGAGGTCAGGGTAGTGGCAAAGGATCCGTATGGGAACACATTTGAACAGAATGTTTTCACTACCAGAAATGAAAATGATTATCCTGCAATTAGATAGACTATCGCGATGAAATCAACAAGAATAGGATTCCTGGCCATTATCCTGTGCTCATGCTCCGTTGGCGGCTTGGACAGCACCGAGTCCGTCGGCATCCCGGCCACTTTCAAGGTGGCGGGGATGGAGTTCAGGACTGCTATCGGGGAGCGGAACGCATCCGGTGCCCGGCCAATATCCTGGGAAAAAGGTGACGCGGTCCGCATCTTTTGTGAGAACGGTGCTGATTGCGAAGCCGTTTCCGAAGCGTCAGGCGAGCGGACTTCGCTCTCGGCTGTCCTGCCTGCCGAATCCACGCGCTATTGGGCTGTGTATCCGTATTCGGCTGTTTCTTCTTTTGGCGCCTCTGCGCTTTTGGTGACGATTCCCGGCGAACAAAATCGGGATTTTTCGGACTCTCATTTTGCTGTTTCATGCACGACAGACAGTGAGAGAACCTTTTCTTTCCACAACATCTGCTCATGGTTGCGCTTCACTGTAGACGGAGACGGTGTCTCGTCCGTGGTGTTGAAAGGCAATGGAGGGGAGAGGCTGGTCGGGGATGTGTCAGTCTCATTCTCTGGGACATCCATGGCGGAAGTCGCCTGTCAGTCGGAAGGGGTCTCCATGGTCACGAAAACCGTCAATGGCTCCGGAGAGTATTACATTGCGCTTGATCCAGGAATCGTCCTTAAGGATGGTTTCTCTCTGGAATTATATTCAAATAGTGAAAAGGTTCGCACCATTGTGGCAGACAAGGCTCTTGTCATCGGACAAGGTTCCATAAAGAATATTGGAGTCATATCCTCTGTGTCCAACGGCATAGGCGGCACGGTAAGAGTAGATGGAGTTCCAAGGTCCGGGGTCGCGGTCAGTGATGGGAGAACAGTTGTCATCACTGATGAGAATGGAGAGTACCACATTGCGTCTCCAGCCGAAGACGCCATGTATGTCTACTATTCCATTCCTGCTGACGCCAAAGTGGAGATTGGGGATAATGGCCTTCCATGTTTTTTCCAGAGGATAACGGAAGAGAAGTACAGGTACGATTTCAACCTGACCGGAATCCCGGTGGAAAACTCATTCAGGCTGCTGGCGTTGGGGGACATCCAGGTGAAACACCGGACGGAAAACAATGGACTGGAAAGATTGGAGAAAGAGACGGTTCCGGACATCCGTGAATACGTGGCGTCAAAAGAAGGGAATATGCCCACTTATGCGATCACCATGGGTGACCTTGTCCATAACAGGTGGAACCTTTTTTCTGATGTTCTTTCCTGTCTTGCGGCTGACAAGTTGGGCATTCCTTGTTTTCAGACCATCGGCAACCACGACCATGAATTCAAGGAGGATGGCTCTGTCTCCGACCGTCAGGGACAGAAAGCATTCGAGAGCCACGCCGGTCCTGTGAATTATTCCTTTGACAGAGGGAACATACACATTGCCGTGCTTGATGACATAATTCACGGAGGTGTCAATGAGAAAGACATCACTGTCGGATTGTCGGATGAGGTTAGGCGGTGGTTGACCGCGGATCTGGCAAATGTCCCAAAGACCAAAGGCATCGTGTTGTGTATGCATGCCGACATAATAGAAGACAACAATTTGTATGGCATGCTGAAATCCTTTGCCTCGTACCGTGTGATCTGTGGCCATGAGCACTACATCATCAACACAAGCCACAAGGGAGTTCCGGTCTCTGTGGTAGGTTCCATAAACGGAGTGGACTGGGAAGGAACGGTCTGCGGAGCCGGGGAGCCGAACGGCTATGCCTCCTTTGAGTTCAGCGAAACTGTCCTGCGGAATCACATCTACAAGGCCGTCAATCATCCGGAGGGCTACCAGATGCGCATGTACCGTCCGGATGACTTCAAGGACAAGGAATTTGAATATGTCTTTGACGGCGGAACGACAAGACTCTATCGTTTCGGCATTTACGGCAGTGACAAGATAGTCGCCAACATATTCAATGCCAAGGACAGTTGGAAGTCTATCAGTATAATGGAAGACGGCGAGGAAACCGGAAGCATGACTAAATTCACCGAGCGTGGGACTAAATACGACCTATGGTCATGCTGGTATTATCTGAAGCGCGCGAACAGGTCAACAATCAGTTTCGCCAGGGCGAGTGACCACATGTACTACGGGACACTTCGGAATCCGGATGCGGCCGATATCAGGATCCGGGCAGTGGACACCTATGGCAATGTCTTCGAGCAGAGCCGGTTCACAGGACCATGGCCTGATGATTACCCGGATGTTTACAGAAAAGACAGATCTTCGTCGATTGACGGAGCGGAGCAGTATGACTACACATGGACAAACTATTAATACCAAAAACGTTATGCAAAACAAAACAATCAAGCAAAACTACATTTCTCCTTCTCTCGAAATCATCGGGATTGCCTTGGAGAGTACAGTACTTTTAGATAGCGGCTATGAGTGCAAAAGTGCTTTTTTTGACAGTGCTGAGGAAAGTGATTATGAATGGTAGGAGGATTTCATTATGAAGAAGACTGCACTTATAATGGCTGCGATGCTTTCCGCCGCCGTTTCCTGTACAAAGGAACAGATTCACGAAGAGAAATCCGACAAACCTGAAATTGAGGCTCCCGGTGAGTCTAAGGGATCTATTCCGATGGAATTCACAGCTGTCTCGGATTTGACCAGGACATCGATCGGTGAACTTAATGGAGGCAAGAGGGAGATTTCCTGGGTCAAGGATGACGAGATAAAGATCATTTACAACAACAAAAGCACTACCGCGAAGGCTGAGACAACGGGAGCCTCCACCATATTCAAGGCCAATGTTGACGAGGCTCCGGCTTACTATGCGGTCTATCCTTCTTCTGCGGCCACGGTCACGGAGGACGGGTCGTGGAAAGTGGCGATTCCAGCCAAGCAGGATGTCAGCGGTGGATTCGGATCCGCCCACTATGCAGCGGCCGTGGCAAAGGACGGCAATCTTGCGTTCAGGAATCTCTGTGGTTGGTTGAGGTTCACAATCGCAGATCAGAGGATCAAGAGCGTGCTTATCCGTGGAAATGGAGAGCAGTTTCTGGCGGGAAACCTTGCTGTCACCTTCGATGAGGAGGGCAACATCGCTTCAAAAACCGTTTCCAATGGCAACAGCAGGATCATAGTGAATGTCAACGGTGCCGGAGAGTACTATGTGGCTGTCCTTCCTGACGTGAACCTTGAGAATGGTGTGGGATTCAGATTCTACACTTCCAATGAAATTGTCAGCGAAAATGCCATCGAGACCGGTGTCTTCAGCTCAAAGGCTCTTTCTGTCGAACAAGGGAAGATAGTCAACCTTGGTGGTCTGGACAGCAGGATTGTCACTGACTGGTGGATCTCTCCGTCAGGAACGGGAGATGGAAAATCCGCTGACTCTCCGGCAGCTGGAGTTGAGTTCCTCCGCGCCAAACTCGCCCAGGATGTCACTTCTGACAAGACAAGGAATGGCCTGGCAAAAGGCTACGGCTGCATGGGAATCACAATCCATGCCGCAGCCGGGGAATATGACTTCGCGGGTCAGGAGATCAACATCACATGGCCCGGACACACATCTTCTGTCGGCACCACAATTCTGGGTGCTGAAGGAACGATTTTCAAGAATACGGGTTCATCAAGATTTTTCAAAATCGGGAAAAGCGTGGATCTGAAGTTTGAGAACATCACCTTTGACGGAGGCAATGCCGGTACAGAGAACGGTGGTGCCATTTGGCAAAACGACGCCACTGCCATTCTTGCATTCAAGAACTGCGCTTTCAAAAACAACAAGGCCAACAACGGTGGTGCGATCTACATGGCCGGGAGTAATATGACCTCAGAAAGCACGTCCTTTTCCGATAACACCGCCACAACTGCCGCCGGTGCTGTCGGAATAGCCGGCACGGCTGAACTTGTCTCATTTACGGATTGTGACTTCACATCCAACACTGCCGAGAAACACGGTGGCGCCCTCCAGAACTGCGGAGGCGAGAAAACCCGACTCACGGTCACCAGAGGTGCCTTCTCGAGCAACAAGACAACTAACGGTACTGGCGGAGGTGGCGGCGCCATAACATTCAGAGGCGATAAACCATCAATAACAATAATTGACGGAGTTACTTTTTCCGGTAATAGCGCTGGTTGTCAAGGCGGGGCTGTCAGGGTGAACACGGTCAATGACATTTCCATTAAGAATAGTGTCATCAGCGACAACAAAGCTCTTGATGGAGCCGGTCTCTATGTGGGCGGAGCCGCGAGTGTCAAAATTGACAAGACGCAGATCAGCGGCAACCAATCAAAGACCTATGCCGGAGGAATCTATGTAGGTGCGGATGCGGATGTCTTCATGAACGCATGTTCTATTTTTGACAATTCGAACACGACTACAACCGCAGGAGTAAGATGGGGCGCGGCAATATTCGTGCAGTCAAGTGTTAAAGCTAACATCTGCCTCAACAACAGTTCCATAGCCGATCATACCACAGCAGAGACGGGAAACGATACAAACATTGACATGCAAGGAGGGAATCTTGTCTTTGCCAATTCGACCATGATCGCTTCCACGACGGCGGGGATGCTTCGCATTCACACTTCCGCCTTAAGCGGAACGTTCATCAACAGTGTCATTGTCAATAAGAATGGCAAGTCAATCAATTACAATGGACCGGAAGGGAAACTGACATCTAAATATGTCCTGTCGGGAATTAAACAGAATAAGTATAACCCTACAGCGGGCATTGACAAAGCCGGTCTCACCTATGCGAATTTAGGTTCACCTGCATTCGATGCCGCCGACCATGTCTACAAATGGAACGGAACCATGAATGTGGAATATCCTTCAGCGCCGACAACAGATGTGGTGAATGGCCTTATTGAAACAGCTAATAAGTCTTTCTACGATTGGCTTTTGTCGGTTGCGGCATTGGACGTTGACCAGCTGGGCAACTCGCGCGCGGTGAACCGCCAAGGAGCGTATTGCGGTAATTAGGATGATTTCTAACTGATGATTATATAATGATGAAGAAGTTTGTCACTGCACTTTTTGCAGTCCTTTTTGCAGTCCCGCTTTTAGGGCAAGGACGGCTCGCCGGTGTGTGCGCCATGTACGAAACCCCGCGCGAAGAGCGTCTTTACCTGCCTGAAGGCTACGAACCCTGGGTCATAAGCCATTACGGACGGCACGGGGCGCGGTTCCTGACATCGCAGAATCTGTATGATTCTGTCTATGATGTTTTCTTCCATGAAGCGTCAAAAGACAATCTTACTGAATATGGAGCCGAAGTGTATGACAAACTTCTTTCAATTAAACCTTACATCGACGGCAACGCCGGCGCTCTTACCCGCAAAGGGGAGGAACAGCACAGGCGGATAGCCGCAAGAATGAAGCGTCGCTTCCGTTCTGTTTTCAAGGCTGATCCTCAGATAAGCGCCGTGTCAAGCACGACACCTCGTTGTGTCCGCAGCATGGAGGTGTTCTGCGAGGCGTTGAAATCAGGCCCGATAGAAATGCGGTCTGACTCCGCCGATTTGAGAATACTCAACCCTTTCGCTTGCCTTGAACCTTGTGATGCTGTCAACTACACGTCAGAAGCCTCATGGAAGCCATATTTCCGCTCTTACTGTGATGAACTGATCGACACGTCACCATTCGAGGTCAAACTGTTCAAAAGCGGATATTCCTCGTCAACGATGTCCCTCGGGACATTTGAGGCAAGGCTCTTCAACATCATTCAGAACCTACCGTGCCTTGATTTCAAGTCTCCTTCCTTCAACGGGCTGTTCTCAGAATCCGAGAAAAACGTCCTATGGGAAAGGGACAACATCAATTGCTACCTCCAATCCGCCTATGGCTTCCCCGGCAATGACAGAAAATACTCTGTATGTTACCCTCTTCTCGAGGACATGATTCTGTCCGCGGACAAAGACTTGAGAAGTCAAAGGCCGTCAGTACGTCTCAGATTCGGTCACGACATGACCTTGAACGGACTTCTTACCCTCATGGGCGTTGAAGGGTGGGACACGAGGGCGGAGTCTTATGCCCAAATCAAGAATGTCTTCCAGAATTGGCGTATGCCTATGGCCGGAAACGTCCAGATGGTTCTTTACAAAAACGTCTCTGAAGATAGCCAGCCCCTTGTGCGTTTTTTCCTGAACGAGAAGGCGATAGCATTGCCGCTTCCCCCTGTCGGAGACAGGCTGTATGAGTGGCGGGAATTTAAGGAAATATATCTCGGGACGGTCGCAGAAGCTTTCAGGACCATGAACAAGCCGGCCTGCAACTATCTGTTCAAGATAGAGTCCGAGTACAACGGACACGCCATGCAGGCGTTTTCGATAAAGGATGAAGTGGTTTATGTGGCATACGATTCGGGGCTGTGCCGTACGTATGACCTAAAGAGTGGAAAGCAAGTGTCCGAGTACCCGCTTGGTTGCGCGACAGGCTCTAACCATTGCGGAAACCTCAATTTCCTGGATTCTTTGCTTTATGTGTCAGGAGATCTGAAGAACAAGGCCTGTTATGTGGAAAGGGCTACCCCTTTCGGCTCGAGGCTGGTTCAAACCATACGGTTCAACCTGTCGGGAGACCACGGCGGCTCGCAGGCTGTAATAGATTCCGGAAGGCGGGTAATTGTGTACATGAGACGGGAAAACGCTAAGATAAACCTGAAGGACAATCGTTTTCTGATTTCGGAATTTCCGCTCCCGGATGTGTCGCAGGGAGATGTCACCTATTCGGATGATGATGCGCTGCGTACGTTCTCGTTGGAGAAGTATTTCCCGATTTACCAAGGAGCAAGCATATTCGAAGGCAAACTTTTCCAAGCCTTTGGAGGTCCCTCTGATTGGCCGTCATCGGAAGGCACCGGCTTTGCCGTGTTTGATCTGAATGACGGACGTCTGCTTGACGTGGTCAGGCTTCCGTTCGGCCGGGAACCGCAGTCTGTCCTTAACCATGACGGGAAAATATTCATGAATTTTGAGGGGTGTGGTCTATATGAGATAATCAACCACATGTCACGTGACTACATTGTCGGAGCATATGTCTGGCCGTCATGCCATAATGATTCCCTTGCTTTCCGGCATCTATGGAGTGAGGAAAACGGGGAATGGGAAGTCATACGTAAGGGCAATCCTCGTTTCCTAGGTCATTACCAGCCAAAGGAACCGCTATGGGGCTATGAGCATGATGATGATCCGGAGGTCGTTGAAAGGTGGATAAACACTGCTCTTGAGCATGGTGTCAACACTTTCATCTATGACTGGTACTGGTACCGCGGCTATCCTTTTTTGGAGGGGGCTCTGGATAATGGTTTCTTGAAGGCTCCGTCAAACAGGAAGATGAATTTTTACATCATGTGGGCCAATCACGATGTGAAGTACGACTACTGGAACGTCCATCGGTATCTAGGCAATGAAGACATTCTTTTTTCCGCCGACATCACATACGAAGAGTACAAGAAGGTTGTCAAGAGGATAATCGGAAAATTCTTTTCAAGGCCAAATTATCTGAAAATCAACGGATGCCCTGTAATGGCGATCTACAGCTTCAACAATCTTGTCCGAAGCTTCGGCTCTGTGGAAAAGACGGCTGAGGCACTTGAATATTTCCGTGCGGAGGTCAGGAAAGCCGGTCATAAGGGATTGTACCTTATGGATGTACGCGGTGAGGGAGGACGACTGACCGAAGCCCGTGTGAAAAACACCCGGATGAGGATTGACAGCCTTGGTGTGAATGGCATTGCATTCTATAACATGGGTGGCTTCAATGTCGATTATGCCAAGCATGGGGAAAGAGCGTCAGAGTTGCGCCGTGCCTGGGACGCCGAGTTTGACGTGGATGTCTTTCCGTGCGTTTCAATCGCGTGGGATGACACGCCGAGATTCCCTTCCAAAGGAAAGAATGATGTGTCACACATCAACGTTTCTCCGGAACAGTTCAAATCATTCTTGAAAGAAGCCAAGGCCTATGTGCGTGAGCATCCTTGCCAGCCTCCGATCTTGACGATAAATGCTTGGAACGAATGGGTTGAGGGCAGCTATCTTCTTCCTGACAGGAAATATGGCTTCTCCTATCTTGAGGCGGTCAGCGAAGTGATGGGTACTCCGTACGACTGAAGTCAACACTGACAGGTAAGTAATTTTTGCTTGTCCTCTCGTGCAAGATTTCTGAGCGGCGGGATTCTGTTATACGTAGCCCCGCTGCTTGATTTATTCTTAAACTACTCTTTGCAGAGCATGATCTGTTGGATGAGGTGATCGGTTGACTGCATTCCGAGTGAGCCGATCCGGCCGAGATTCCGGATTGTCTTCTCGATGTCCTTGTCGATGATGCCGTCGGTTTCCTTGATGCAGGTACCCATTAAGGCCAGAACACAGGACTGTACGGCGCAGGCCACTCCGGATGCCACTTTCATGGCGCATCCAACCTTGGCTCCGTCACAGACCATTCCGGTGATGTTGCCGATCATATTCTTGATCGCCGCGCAGACTTGGGAATAGCTTCCTCCTCGGAGGAACACAATTCCGCAGGCGGAACCGGTTGAGGCGATCACGCAGCCGCACAAGGCGGACAGCTTTCCGAGATAGCCTTTGATGTGGATGGCGACAAGATTGCTGAGAATCAGCGCTCTGGCCAGCCTCTCGTCATCGACATCGTATTTAAGCGCGTACGCGATCACCGGCATGCTGACAGTTATGCCTTGGTTGCCACTGCCGGAATTGCTCATCGCCGGGAGCTTGCATCCCGCCATCCGGGCGTCCGACGCGGCAGCGGTCATCCCCATGGCGAAGCTGATGAAATCGTCTCCGAAGACCTCCTGCTGGTTCTCCCTGATGGCCTTGCCTACATTAAGCCCATAGTCACCGTTCAGACCTTCATGGGCAAGCGCAAGGTTCAAGTCCCTGTCCGCCAGGATGAACCTGATGTCCTCGAATGCGGCGCTTTGGGCGAATGAATATATTTCCTTGACAGTCAGATTGTAGTCCAGCGTACACTTTACCGGAGCGTTTTCCCCGTCACCGCCTTTCCTGAAATCAGAGACAGAGGAGTCAAGCCCTGTCTCCACAATCCTGTCGTGGTCGTCCTCGATGACAGCCCAAGCCTTGTGACCGCAAGATTCGATTGTGACCTTGACATAGAGAATCTTAGGGTTCTCGGAGACATTGATCCGCACCTTGCATGCCTCAACCAAAGCCTTGGCCGCCTCCACATCCTTGTCTGTCAGGTCTTTGAGAACCTCAAGGCCGTATTCGCTCTTCCCGCAGACGGCTCCGAGGGCAGTGGCTATGTAAAGTCCGACCATCCCGGTGCCCGGGATTCCGACCCCCATGCCGTTCTTGAGAATATTCCCGCTGACCTCAACGTCAAGTTCATATTCAGAGAGTGCCGGGGCTGCTGTTTTCAGTATTTCCGTGGCTTTGGCGGCGGCCAGCGCGACGGCGATCGGTTCGGTGCAACCTAAGGCTGGCTTTACTTCCTTATGCAGGAGTTCGATAAGTTCGGATTCTCTTGGAGTCATAACTGGTTATTTGTCAAGAAATTTCATTATGTCTTTGATTAGGGATTCTATCTGGCTGTCCTCTGTGATCACCTCGATCGGGAAGCCGATGCAGACTGTCCTGTAACCTTCCCCCTCGAAACATGTCCCGGCAGAGATGTTCGTGTCTGAATAGCGAAGGAAGGCTTGTGCCTTGTCGCAGGACGGAACGATGCCGTCAGGGGTCTCCACGTTGTAGATCACAGGGTTGCGGTCTTTCCTGAAAGAAATCTTGCCCGAGTCCGGCTTAAGGAGGGAGTTGTTCTTCGGGCAGACTGTCGCGCATCTGCTGGCATAGTTGGTCATCCATCTGTAGCCCAATGTCTTTTCCACAAATGCCTTTGTCATGGCAGTGTAGATGCTGTCCTTGTGGACTGGATAGATTCCGTCCCAGACATCAGTCCCGATGTTCGCGCCGGAAACCAGCACATTCCCTCCGCGCTCGGTGTAGCAGGAAATCGCTTCCTGAAGCCCGGCAGGGAAGACTTGGAACCTGTCAGGAACCTGTCCTGTACCAACGACAGTGGTGATCTGTTTTCCGCAGATCAGGTCTACCGTCATGTCCTTTTCTGCCAGTGACCTGTCATCGCAGAAGGCCGCGGCACTTGCTGAATGGAAAGCGTAACCTGCCGCCATCAAGGCTTTTCCATGGATCCCGCAGTAGTCAAAGGTGTTTCCGGCGAAGACTTTTCCGGCCTCGTCTGTCCAGGCGGCTCCGAAGCCAGGATTGTCATCATCCATCCACGGAAGCTCTCGGCGGAACTGGTACTGCTGGCCGATGAAATTGATCTCCCGGCCGTAAGGAACTCCGGCGTCAAGGTCGGCGTTGAATCCGGCATATTCTTGAGAATCAAACCATGCCGGAGCCGAGACCCTCGTGAAGTTGTTGACGACCAGAACGCTCTTGCCGTTGCCGTCTTCCGGCAGACCGACGCTGAGGGTCTCGGAAGGGAAACTCTTTCCACCTTCGTTGAAGGCGATGATGCGATAGCTGTAGATGTGTCCCGGAACGATTGAGAGTTTGGTGGAGATCTCGTCTCCGGAGACTTTCACATTGTCCAAGACCCTTCCGGAATCAAAGGTGCCATTGTCCACGCGGGTCTGGAGAATGTACCCGGTTGGCACGGCTGTGGTCTCAAGCGAGTCCAAAGTGGCCTTCCAGCTGAGACGTATCTTGCTTCCTTTTTCCAATGATGTCGCGAAGGAATTGACTGGCAGCGGCTGGACAGCATAGGAGCATCCGTATCGTGCGCTCAGGTATTTCAGCATGCCTTTATAGATCGCCCTGCTGACAGTGAAACGGAAAGACGGGTCAAGTCCGAACTTCATGTCGGCGAAATTCTGATGCGACAGAAGCTCCAGAAGCATGGCCGGAACCGTGGCCGTGCGTGATTCGCTGTAGGAACGGTCCCAAAGGCCTCTGCGGCTCCAGTCAGGATTGAATTCCTTACGTATGTCATTCACGATCTCCGTCTGCACAAAGTCTGCGTACAACCTCTGCTGGAGTCGGTTCTCGCCGTTGGCGAACTTGTCGCTGCCGTCGCAGAGTAGTGTATAGATGGACAGCGTACCGATGATGGAATCGTCCATCGTGGTCCCGGCGTCGGTGTGGAATGCGAACGAAAGGTCTATCGGAATATTCAGGCCCTCCGCGTCAGGATTTGTCCTTGAGCCGCCGGACATCCAGCCCACCCACGCTCCACGGTTGCCGTAGTCGGAGGTGTAGTCGTCTTCGTATTTGCTTAATATGGTCGAGTCGGCGCCCGCCCACTGCATCCAGTAGAATGCTCCTTCTGTGAAAGAAGGCATGCCTGAGGTGGTATATTCATTGACAGGCTGATTCTTAAGGCCTCTGGCGATTTTTCCCATCCCGCCTCCGAACCGCACCGCATCAGCCGTGATGACGGCGTTTCTGGCGACATTGTAACCTTTCGGCACGCTGTTGTCGAGGATGACACAGCCGTCCATGCCCTTGTCGAACTCAAATGTGCCGAGGTAGATCCATGTGCCTCCGCCCATCTTCTGGTTGACGATGAACTCGCTTTCGCCGCCGAGATGTCTGACGGTGTAGTGGGCGCACGGGGTGCTGTGCGGAAGCGTCTTGTAGGAAATGTAAACGGAATATTCCCCACGCTCCGGAATGTCCGGTGTCCAGCGGGCTTCGGCCGCCTTGTCTTTCCTGTGTTCGGCGCATTCGGCCTGGCGGGCTGTACCCATAAGGAATGGATTCTCTATTCCTGAATATGTCGCTTTCGCGTCGGCGAATCCAACTCCCGCGTCTGACCATGTCCCTGTCTCGGAATATCTTCCCTCAATCCTCACTCCTTCTCCTCTGCATTCCTCGAAAGCCGGGTCATTGTCCGCGATCACCTCGTTGGTCTGAGGGTCTCTCTCGCGCGGGGTCATCACATAGGCTCCGGCGTTCTCAAGCATCGGGATCAGGAACGGAAGGACATAACTCTGGGTGTACATGTCCTCGACGGTCTGGAACATCGGCGCGCGTTGCCATTCCCAACGGTCGGTCTTCGCCTCGAAGTACCTTCCGTGGCTCTGCCAAAGGGCGATGTTACGGCCCGTGAGTCCCTTTTCGAAATCCTGCGAGCCAACCTGTGTGACAAAAGGATGCACATTGCGCAAGTCCTTTGTCCTGAACTTGTTCTCTATTGGCTTCCCGTCATTGCCGACTGCCGGCATGACGTAGGACTCCAGTTTGTTCTTGCCGACGAAGAGATTCCCGATGCGGTAGTCAGAGCAGGACTGTGGCATCAGAGACTTGAGTGTTTCCCTGAGCCATTGCACGTCCTCGGATCTCCATGGGAAGTCTCCCATGGCCGGGGTGAAATAGAAATCAAGGGAGTATCCTCTCCTGACAACCTTGTTGGCCTTGACTTGGGATTGCACGTTCATTCTTTCAGGAAGTATGGTCTGTAGTGAGTCAACCGCATCCTTGAAGTCTTTTACGGACTGGGCGTCCACGCCTGCTGAAAAGGCGCAGATGAGTGAGACTACAGTTATGAATCTTTTGAACATATCTGTTTATTGTGTTTTTTTACTATGTGCAGATCGATGAGTGTCACGGCTACGGATGAGATGGTGAGTGCGGTCACATCCGCCGCGAAGTCCAGAATGTCACCGCTTCTGTAGTCCGTTAAGGACTGGCCGATCTCTGTGGCGGCGGCAATCACGCAGCCGGTCAGGAAGACACATCCGACAGTAAGCACTGTGTGAGCGGGCTTGCGTGTCCGTCCTGTAAACGTCAGGAAGCAAAGTATCGGAAACGGAAAGAACAGAAGGAAATGAACTATCTTGTCCGTCGGAATCCCCCAGAATGTATCCTGCCCGATTTCAGGCAGATCACTGAAACGCCCGAAGCAACAATAAAGCACGGCGGCAAGATAGAGGATGAACAGAGACAGCGAGAATAATTTCCTTTTCTTCATCATGGTCCGTTTTATCTTAGAATAATCTCGCCGAAGAATTCCGGCCTGTGGAAATCTGGTTTCGGAGTCTTGATCGGATTCCAGCTCAGGAAGTGTGGGTGCTCCGTGAGGTCTCCGCATTTGTAGAAATTGCCTCTCAGGCTGACAGGAAGATTGTCCTTGTCCAGACCGATCAACTCGAACGGAATCAGCATCGCCACAGTCCAGCAGAAGATTCTGTCCTTGATGGTTACCTCTTTTCTGTCGAGCGAGCAGTACCTTTTGACACTTGCAAGCAGAGAGGGCGAAAGCATTGTCTTGTTGCCCCTGCTTGTCCTTTTTGCCGCCAGCAGTGAGCCGATGCATGTCAGCTCGAAATTGTAGTATGTTCCGTCGTAGGGATCCGTCACGAAAAACTCGCAGCAACTGTCCTCCCAACTGTGCCCGTTGTCCTCCATGACCGTGGAGCGGAGATCAAGACCCCTGACATGGAACATCACCGCCAGATGGCTTGAAGTGCGGGCTATCGACCCGTTGCAGTCCGGAGCGTAAGGCGCGTCCTTTGGCCAGTTCTGCTCGCACACCGCGAATTTGGACGCTCCTTTTTCCATGGCGAGATCCAACTCCTGCAGATTCATCATTTCCAGCCCCTCGATCAGAGGAACCCTTATTTGTCTGACAACGTTCTTCATGATGCTTTGTGAATATATTCATGAAGGCTAAAGAGCCTGCATGTCATTAAGTTTCCTATAGTACCCGTTCAGCGCGAGAAGCTGCTCGTGCCTGCCACGCTCCACGATGCGGCCTTCGTCCATGACTATAATCTCGTCGGCGTTGCGTATTGTCGAGAGCCTGTGGGCGATAGCTATCGTTGTTCTGGTGGACATAAGCCTGTCCAAAGCCTCCTGCACGATCTTTTCGGATTCGGTGTCGAGAGACGCCGTCGCCTCGTCAAGAATCAGGATAGGCGGATTCTTGAGGATCGCCCTGGCTATGCTGATTCTTTGGCGCTGTCCGCCGGATAGTTTCACGCCTCTGTCTCCGATGTTGAAGCTGTAGCCACCTTCCTTCTCCATGATGAATTCATGGGCGTTGGCTATTTTCGCGGCCTCTATCACGCTTTCCATCGTGGCGTTCTCCACGCCGAATGCTATGTTGTTGAAAATCGTGTCATTGAAAAGGATCGACTCTTGGTTGACATTGCCTATGAGGCTTCGCAGGTCAGCGATCCTTACATCCTTGATGTCAGTCCCGTCGATCGTGATCGAGCCTCCGGTCGGATCATAGAACCTCGGAATAAGGTCCACAAGTGTGGATTTGCCGGCTCCCGAGGCCCCGACGATGGCAATGGTCTTGCCCTTAGGAATCTCAAGGCTCACATTGTCCAGAATCATCCTGTGCCCGTCAGGATAGCGGAAGTTCACATGGTTGAAAGACAGCTTGTCATTGAATCCGTTCAGGGTTTTCGGCTCCTTGGACTCTACGATGTCGTTCTCAGCGTCCAGAATCTTGTTGATTCGCTCCATCGAGGCCATACCCTTAGGGATGGCGTACCCCGCCTTGGCGAAATCCTTGATAGGGTTGATGATGCTGTAGAGGATCACCATATAATAAATGAAGATAGGCGCGTCGATGGTCGATTTTCCTCCGAGTATCAAAGCTCCGCCGAACCACAGCACGATCATAATCAGAACCGTTCCGAGGAATTCGCTCATAGGGTGGGCGAGTGACTGGCGGATAGTCACCTTGTTGTTCTTTCTTCTCATGGCCTCGGTGACATTGTCGAACCTGTCGGACATCTTCTTCTCGGCGATGAACGCCTTGATGATGCGGAGTCCTCCGAGGGTCTCTTCCACCTGCGCCATCACGTCACTCCAAAGTTGCTGTACCTCAAGTGATTTTCTCTTCAGGTTCTTGCCCACGACTCCCATCACCCACATCATCAGCGGGGCGAACAGGATCGTGAACGCTGTCATCTGCCAACTGATGACAAGAAGGGCGACGAAATAAAAAAGGATGAGAATCGGGTTCTTGATCAGCATCTCGATGGAGCCGGTGATGGAGTTCTCGACCTCCTGCACGTCACCGCTCATCCTCGCGATGATGTCGCCTTTCTTCTCCTCCGAGAAGAAGCCCAGCGGAAGGGCGAGGATCTTGTTGTAGATGTCCATCCTGATGTTCTTCACGACACCTGTGCGGATCGGAACCATGACGGCGGACGAGCCGAAATAGCAGGCTGTCTTGAGAGCCGTCATCACGACCAGGAATATACACAGGTACAGCAGCACCATGGGAGCACCGACCGCGGCGATCTGCTGCTCCAGCGTCCAATAGACGTTCGCCATGAACGCGTCCCCGAGATCCTTGAACGGCATCTGCCACACCTCGTCCCACGGGGTGAATGAATATACCGTCTCGTTGATCTTGAACAGAATGCGCAGAATCGGCACGATGATCGCGAAAGAGAAGATGTTGAACACCGCCGACAGGATGTTCAGCACAACCGAGCCGGCGAGATATTTCTTGAATGGCGCCACATAGCGCTTGATCATTGACCAGAATTCTTTCATTGTCAGAGTATTTTTTCCAACCAGTGGAAGATTAGGAATATTCTTTTGCGTAAAACGTCGTAGTCCAAGGTGTCGGCGGTGTCGCCCGTCTTGTTCGTCAGCATCGTGATGCCGGAGGTGAACACGATGCATGTCAATCCATTTTGCGTGAATACCTTCTGATCTCCGAACCTGCTGTGGAACATCTCTGTGAAACTCTTGCTCCCGTAGTAGCTTGTGGCGATGTCCATCCCGAGTCCATACCCCTCGTTCGCCCTTGTGAGATCAAAAGTGTACTGCCCGCCGCTGAGCATGATGAGGAAATCACTCCTGTCCTTGTGCAGCGGAGCCAGGGTGCTGCCAAGAATGTCCAGCACGACGGTGGAGTGGATCTTGTCCATCGTGATGGTCTCCCCGTTCACAGGATCCTTTAGCCGTCCGTTCTTGATGTCCTTCATCAGGGCCTCGGCTCCGGCAGAGTTCCTTTCCTTCGCGTCGGTGGCCACGAAGATGATGTTCTTGCCGTAGGAACGTCCCAACCGCTTCATCTTCTGGAACATGTCCGCAAGGCTCAGCATGGCGGCGACACCGGATGCGTTGTTGTCGGCTCCCGGGTAAAAATTGCCGTCTATGACCCCGTGACTGTCGTAGTGGGCGCAGATTATGGTGTACAGCTCCTTGGCCTTATCCCTTTTCCCAGGCAGGAAACCGATGATGTTGCGCCCCACAAGGTTGTCAACCTTGAAGGAACGGCTCCATGTGCCGCCAAGCGGCGTCAGCCCGGCACTCTCGTAACGCCTTGAGATCCAAAGGGCGATCTCCACGGCTCCACGTGAGCCTGTCGCACGGCCCCCGAACGTGGAGTCGGCGAGGAACTCGACCTGCATCCTGAGGTTTTCGGATGAGACCACCTTCTCCGCATTGATTCCGGACGGCACCATTTTCACGGTCGCCTGCTGAGCGTGAAGCTCTTCTGCGGCCACCGAGATGAGGATGAATATGAAAATTTTACTTAAAATCGTCTTCAAGGCACGATAAATGTTTATCTTTGCAAACGACAAAATTAGGAATTTTAAGCCTTAAAGTAAAATATATTTGTATGAAAAGGTCAGTGCTGACTCTGTTTTTCCTGTTGTGCCTCGCTTTGGTCGCCAATGCGCAGTACGACAAGGATGTGTTCAACTTCAGAGGTAGAGCGGCTCTGGCTGACGGTAAATATTCAGAGGCGATCGGCCATTTCAACGTTCTTGCGAGGCTTGACTCGACTGATTGCTGGACATTCTTTTACAGAGGCATCGCCAAGTACAATCTGGGAGACCTTCGCGGGGCCCAGGCTGACTTCAACACATCGGTACGTCTGAATCCCGTCTTCACCAACGGCTACCACTACAGGGCCATCACCCTGAGCCGTTCCGGGAAATATGACGAGGCTCTGAAGGATCTGGAAAAGGCACTTGAGCTTCGCCCGGGACTCAATGGCCTCTATTTCAGCAGGGGAGTGACCTATTTCCTCGCCCAGCAGTTCGACAAGGCCGTGAGCGACTTCGACCGCTACATCAGAAAGGAGCCGAAGGATCCGTCAGCGTTTCTCAACAGAGGCGCCTCCTATCTTTTCCTCGGCGACACCACAAAGGCTCTGGAAGACTACAACCGGGCGATCAAACTGGACCGCTTCGACCCCGAGGGCTACATCAGAAGGGGACGCGTCTATGCTTTGCGCAAGGACTACAAGGATGCCATCGGCGACATGGACAAGGCCATCGGCCTGGACACGACGAACACCTTCGCCTATTTCAACAGGGCCTTGATGTACTACGACCAGAACAACTACAACGCCGCGATGGGCGACCTCAACAGGGTTCTGCGGGACGAGCCTGGCAACGCCCTCACCCTCTACAACCGAAGTCTGATCAACGCGCAGGTCGGGAACATGGAGGAGGCTCTTGCCGACATGGATCACGTCATAAACATCAATCCGGAGAATGTGCTGGCCTACTACAACAGAGCCTCGTACTTCGTCCGGATGGGCCGCTGGCTCGACGCCCTGGACGACTACGACAAGGCGATCGAGCTTTATCCCGACTTCGCCAAGGCCTACCTGAACAGATCCTACGTCAAGAATATGCTCGGACGGGCGAAGTCCTCGAAGCAGGACTACGACATCGCCCAGAAGAAGGTGCAGGAGTACCGCGCGAAGAACGCCTCCGAGGCCGGCTCGTTCGCCGACACGACCAAGAAGTACAGCGCGTTGATCGCACTGGACGCGGATTTCGCAAAGAAAGACTTTGACAATGAGCTTCTTCAGAACCGTGACATCAACATCCGCCTGAAATCGTTGTACAAGTTCAGCCTCGCGGCGCGGCGTGACAATCAGAACGTGGCCCTAAAGCACCGCTACGAGAACCCTCTGATCGACAAGTTCATCTCGGATTCTCCTGTGATGATGACCGTCTCCAACTCCGACTCGCTTGTAAAGCCGGTGTTCGCCCACGGCATCGACGCCTCGATCTACGGCGACTCCTATCTCTCAGCCGGCAATCCGAACTCTTTGTCGGAAGCGGACAGGGCGTTCATCAGAGGCCTTTACGATGTCCAGTCCAAGCAGTACACCTCCGCGCTGAATCAGTTTGACACCGCGGTCAATGCCGAGAGCGACGGGAAATATTCAGAGTACTACAAGGCGTTCTATTACCTGAACAGGGGAGTGCTGCGCGCCGAGATGATCGACTTCATCTCCTCCATCGAGAACAATGTCCAGACCCTGACGATGGATGACAAGGGTACCACCCGCGCCCGTGTGAGGGATCAGGTCAGCCGGACGTATGACTATTCGGAAGCCATTGACGACATGCTTGCCGCCGACCGCCTCCTGCCGGGAGTGCCGTACATCTATTTCAACCTGGGCAACCTCTACTGCCTGTCCTCCAAGTTCGTGGAGTCGGTGGACAGCTACACGAAAGCCATCAATGTCTACCCTTACATGGGCGACGCCTACTTCAACAGAGGCTTGGTGCTGATCTACCTGAAGGACAAGGAGAAAGGCTGCATAGACCTCTCCCGCGCCGGCGAGCTTGGCGTAAGCGACGCCTACAGTGTGATTTCGAAATATTGCGAGGAGGAGAAGAATTGATGTTGAAGTTTCTGAGCCTCTCCAGCGGCAGCTGCGGCAACTGCTATTTCCTTTCCGACGGCAAGTCCGGCCTCCTGATCGATGCCGGCGTGAGTGTCCGCCGCCTGAAAAAGACCTTGGCGGAGCACGGTCTGGGCACGGATGCCTTCCAGGCCGTTCTAGTGACCCACGACCATCTGGACCACATCCGCCACCTTGGCTCCTACTGCAAGCATCTGGGAAAGCCGGTCTACGCCACCGCCGTTCTCCACGAGGCCCTTTCCCATCACACCTTCACCCAGGCCCACATAGCCTCCTACCGCCGCATCCTTCCCGCCGCCCCCGTCAGAGTAAGACTGCGCGATGATGTTCCCGAAGAGGATCTCCCTTTGGTAAGTCACTTTGTGGTACCGCACGACGCGACCCAGACCGTAGGCTATTTCATAGAATGGTCTTCCGTAAGTTTCTTCCTGATGACCGACGCCGGCCGCGCGACCGACGAGGCCATTGAATATGCCCGGAAGGCAGACACCGTGGTGATCGAGTCCAACTACGATTCAGGAATGCTCATAGGAGGCCCCTACCCCCACGACCTAAAGATGCGTATCTGCCAAGGCAACGGCCACCTGAGCAACGACGAATGCGCCTCCGCCATCCGCCGCTTCTGGCACCCCGGCCTGAAGAACCTCTTCCTCTGCCACCTAAGCGAGAACAACAACACCCCCTCCCTAGCCTTCGCCTCCGCCGCCGAAGCCCTCCGCTCCATCCGTGTAACCCCCTCCGCAAAAGACCTCCTCTCCATCCGTGTAACCCCCTCCGCCGAAGCCCTCCTCTCCATCCGTGTAACCCCCTCCGCCAAAGACATAACCAACCTCCAAACCCTTCCCCGCACCCACGCCTCCCAACTCTTCCTCCTGGGCCGCTGACCAAATCCCCGTCCCATCCCCGGCCGGCATTTCCGCTGACAGTTCCCTCTGACAACTCCCTCTGACAACTCCCTCTGGCAACTCCCTCTGACAACTCCCTCTGGCATTTCCGCTGGCAGCTCCCTCTGGCATTTCCGCTGACAGCTCCCTCTGGCATTTCCGCTGGCATCCCGGCTTACATCCCTCCCTATATCCCTGCTCACAGCATCATACTTCTATATTCCGTTCACTACCCGCTTGTCCCTCCCCGGACGCGAATCCGCCCGAATCCCGCTTTGGTTGTCCCACATGTGACTCCGCAAGCGGCAATCCGCCCGAATCCCGCCTTGGTTGTCCCACATGTGACTCCGCGAGCGACAATCCGCCCGAATCCCGCCCAAATCGTTCATCTGTCTCTCCGTGTGCCTCCCCGGGCGCGGAACCGCCCGAATCCCGCTTTGGTTGTCCCACATGTGACTCCGCGAGCGACAATCCGCCCGAATCCCGCCTTGGTTGTCGCGCTTGTGACTCCGCGAGCGACAATCCGCCCGAATCCCGCCCTCATCGTTCACTGGCAAAACTCGATACCGGTGGATAGGAATTCTTGTACGAATGAGGAAGGAATTCTTATTTCGTGAGCTCACCGGATATTTTTTGAACGACTCTTTGATTTGATGCTTAAAAACATAAGTTATTGATAATTAATGATGCAAAATATTATTTTATCATAAAAAAACAGAAATATATGTTTTTGATAGTAAATATTTCTGTTTCTTATTATCCGATATGAAAAATTGTCGTATTTTGGCGAAAAATGTAAAAACATGACTAAACGTAAACGACTAAAACTTTGGAAGGAGTATCGCACATGGCCGAAATGGTATTATCATGTGGTGCTGGACTCGATCGAAACAGGACAACTCTTTAATGACGAGAGTGAGTACGTGGACGGAATGAACACTGTTGCGATAGCTCAGTATATTCATAATGTCTCCATTGTGGTGTTTAACTTTATGATCAATCACGGTCATTTCCTTGTTTTGGCGACCGGAAACGACATTGTTAATTGTATGTCTTTCATAATCAGGAGGATAAATGCGCGCCTGATTGCAAACGGCCACAGCCCCCTCCCGGAAAACTACGGCTTCAAACTCATTCGCGTGAAAGATAAAAAGCAACTTGAAGACACTATAGTGTACATTGCCAGAAATCCTTTAAAGGCATGTCCTAACATCGCTGCCCCGGGTTATCTATGGGGCTCTTGCAATTTGATATTCAGTGACATAAATAGACTTTTTGAAAAAGTACAAATAAAGGATCTTTCAGATAAGTTTTGCCGGAATACTTTTAGGACGAGGGTGAAACTGCCTGAAAATTACTACTTTAACAAAACCGTGGGTATGATACTTCCTGAGTCCTATGTGATGAACGGTAAGGCAGAGGAAGTGCTGAAGTCTTCATGGAACTATAGCAATCGTGTGGTCAGGGACTTTGATGCATATTTCAATCTCGCGGAAGGCATCGGCGAATTGGTGGTTTTGTCGGATGAAGAGGTTAACCTTATCATTCAACGAATGTTAAGAAATGAATATAAGGTCAGATTCCTCTCGGATTTAAGCGTGGATGAGAGGTGCCGCATGGCGATTGTCCTAAGGAAGAAATATAAACTCGACCTAAAGCGGATCTCAAGAAAGTTGCACATAGAGTTGAATATTCTTAAAAAGTTGTTCGAGTAGCAGCTGTTCTTTATTCGCATCTGAAATAACGGAGAAAACTTATGCCCCCCCTCTGCAACGAGGTCACCATAGAAGTCTATAATTCTTCGACGGATTCATAAGCATCTCAGATCCATTTTCTAGTACCCATTCCATTATGCTTTGTTTTTCGCTTTATAGCTTGCAGAGTATCACTTGGGAGTCTTCGGGCGTGAATAGCGTGGAAAGTCGCTTTGTGGGTATCAAGCGGGAGTCTTCGGGCGGGAATTGCGTGGAAAGTCGCTTTATGGGTATCAAGCGGGAGTCTTCGGACGAGAATTGAGAGAAAAGTCGCTCGCATGGTATCGGGCGGGACCCTGCGGGCGTGATTCTGCCTAGAAGTCGCTCGTGGGGAATCCGCGATGCCATCATTGCTAAAATATGAAAAAAGTCAAAACCTGTGACCTACTCAAAAATAGTAATTCCCAACGGCATAGACACCTTCCATATCTCAATGACTTCCGACGAACTCATCATACAGGGTGGCTGCTTCATGTAATTTATTCCTCATATAATTGACGGCTTGCCTTGGATAGATGATCTTGACACCTGGGCCGTAACTCATGAACACCGAGTACATTTCAACATTGATCACGACCTCAATCTGAAAGACACAGCTGCCTTCCTCTTCATTCATCTCCAGAAGTTTCTGCGACGGATGGACAGGCTTCGTGCTGATATATCGGCTCTGCTCGCGTGTCGCAAGGAACCTTACCTTCCGCGGGGAATCCTTCATATTCTTGCTCACCCCAATCACATCGTCAAAGAAATGCTCGGAATCGAAATCCGGATTCTCCCGGAAAGGGATGTCGGCAGGTTCAATGCTTACTATTCTGTCAAGAGCGAGATTGAACAGGACAAGATCTGCCGCACGACTGCCGAAAAGGAACCAGCGGTTACGGAATTCCTTCAGAAGATATGGGTACAATATGTATTCCTGAGGCTCTCGCGCAGAAAAAGACTGATACGATATCCGGAGCGTCTGCTTGTGAGCAATGTGGTTGTACAACGGATTAAGCAGTTTCAGCCCTTTCAAGTCCGGCACATTGTCAAAATGCATAATGGGCTTGCGGTTGTTCTTTGTAACGGCCAACTTATCTTGGAGACGGCTTACGACATCGCTCATTTCTGAGAATTGGTCAAAATCCTGCAACTGGCGAAGCATGTCGACCGCTTCCTGCATAACCTCATAGTCGTTCTGGGACAACGGCATGTCCGTTATGCTGTAATCCGGGTCAGAATACCGGTAATACTTGTGGTCATAAACCTCAATAGGAGCATTGTAACCCAATTTATCTGAACGCATCATCTGGATATCTGCCTGAACCGTACGGGGCCACTTGATAGGTGTGTGGATGCTGCCGGGGAGATGACCCAGAATCTGAAGCTCAAAATATGATCGCAAGGGTTGTCTTCGTGTCGCCAAATGGCTTAATGCCATACCGATGATGGCAGCACAGGCAGCTGAGAACATGAATCCGAAACGCGGCATGTGGGTTCGCATGATCCGTGCTCTCCGTTTAGGTGAATATTCACGCAAGCCTGGCATGGAGCATCTGGCTGAGATTCTTGATGTCTTCTACAAGCAGGACTATTCTACCTGGCAAGGCCGTGTGGACAAGGCTCGTTCCGAGAATGATGCAGACAAGACCCTTGTACTGCTCAAGGAACGGCCCGGGACGTTTGCACGTTGTCTGTTCGCCACAATGCTTCGTTTTGGCAGCGACAAGACATTGGCTGCTTTCGACGAAATCGCCGACAAACTTCCTGCGCGGCTGTTGTTGTCATTAGGCAATGTGGCCGAGACCTATTTTGATAAAAAGGAGCCACGAGTTGCGCGCCCGATCACAGGGGTAACACGCCGGATCAATGCGAACAAGCTGCTCGGCCTGCACAATGACGAGGCCAGGAAGGAGAAGGTCAAGAGTGTCTATGAAATCTACAAGTCTTCTATGGAACGCCGTTTCGCTTCCAATAAGACTGAAGCCAAGACCATCTACATTGATCCGACTCTTTACAATATTCCTGTAAGTGTGGGTGACCGCACATCGACTGTTCAAGACGCATCCTGCGCCTTGATGGGGACCCGTTTTCCTGTAGACGGGGAAACTGTACGTATGTTCCTCCAGTGGGGGAAAGGATTACATGCCCAGCATCTTGACATGGATTTGAGTTGCCGGATAGCATTGCCGGAGGGAAAAACGGATTATTGCTATTTCGGGAATCTTACCTGCCATGGAGCAAAGCACTCCGGAGACATTCGGGAGATTCCGGAAATGGTCGGCACTGCTGAATACATTGACCTTTCTCTTCCTGAACTGGAGGCGGAAGGCGCCAATTATGTGACTTTCACATGCAATGCTTACTCTTACGGTGCACTCTCCCCTAACCTCGTTGTCGGCTGGATGGATTCAGCATGTCCAATGAAAATCTCTAAAACAACAGGCGTAGCATACGATCCGTCTTGTGTCCGGCACATGGTGCGGATCAGCGAGGCGAACTTGTCCGAGGGATTGGTATTCGGGGTCTTGGATATCGCAAAGCGTGAGATCATCTGGCTTGAGATGCCTTTCACTTCTCAGATTATCCACGATGCCGACAGCAAATCAATCGAGGCAATCCTGCGCCGCTTGGAAGAAAAGATTTCAATCGGCGAACTCCTCGAATTGAAGGCCAAAGGACAAAACTTAAAATTAGCAGAGTCTGCCGTCGGGGCCGACGAGGCCTATACCTACGACTGGGCATTGAACCCGGCAGAAGTAAGCCGCCTGCTGAGTGCTTGATACCGCTTGCGGTACCGCTCGGAAACGCTTGCCCTCTCGTGGCGGGACGCGGCCACGGTTAAATTTATAACTCATTGATAATCAGATATCATTTAACCCCAAGCGTGGAATCGCAGCCGTTTTTTGGCCACAATTCCACGCCCCATTTCATAAAACACTGAAACCAACGCATTGCAAAACAAAACGTGGCCGCGTCCAGCCAATTGAAATTTCACTATATTTGCAGAAGCACAAAACTAAAATTACAATGAGTACACCTCCTATTAAAATCAATGATAGTCTTTTCTGCCTTGCTAATGATTGGAAGAAAGGTACATATCGATATTCTCTTGAATTATCCAAGACAGAGAACCCCAAGAACACAATCCTGGTCGTAGGGGTCAATCCTGGCGGAAAAACTGACCCGGAGGAGAAATATATTGGACGAACCATCCGCCGTGTGTGCGATTTGGTAATTGACAAGGGAGAAGGCGACCCCAAATATGATAGCGCACTTTTCGTAAACCTCACGCCGAAAATTGCGATAACCCCATCTGGTTTAAATAATTCCGAGAAACCACAAGATCTCCCGAAGGACAATGCCGAGGAAATCAAAGTCCTTATACGAAAACGAAAAGGACTCATAAGTAATGTTCTTTTCTGCTTCGGCAATTCGTTCAAATACGGCAAGGACAATGGTTCATTTACTAAAGTTATCGATGCCATAGAAGAGGAATTACCTCTACCAGAATCAAAGTATTGGTGTCTGGGGATAAGCAACAAGGGATATCCGATTCATCCGCTTGCACATATAAAAGACATGAGGCTGACGGAATGTTCAATCAATCAAGATTTTACGTTTTCCCTAAAAGATTAGAGTATTATTCAAGGAGTTAAATCAGAGCCACCATAACTCCATAATGGTCTTTCCATAAGCCAGCCGCTGAAGTTCATAGAACTGCTCGTCGGACTCAATTCCAGTCGGATTGCCATCGTTTATCCAGTTCTGGTAGGCCAGATCTTCCTCCTTGGTTATTCCAATATCCTCGGCATACGCAACATAGGTTGTCAGCTGTCTGTTTTGGTGCTGGTATCTGTACTTAGACAGAATATCAAGCAATTCAATCTTTTGGCCACCCTCAACCCTGTTATAAGGGCTGTCAAGGATGGACTTTGCAAAATCATTGTTCATATTCCGCATTTTTAATCCTTTCCAATGCCTTCTCGTGCTTGGCGTTTATTCGTTCAAGCTCTTTGATCTTGGCCGCATCATTTGATGCTCCGGCTGCTTCATAAGACACTTTGCCACGCTGCAGATTGTGGTGGAGGTCATTGAGTTTGACATTAATAGCCAAGCGATTACCTGAGAGTATTATTTTATTGACGTACTCATCATACGAGTCCTCATCTTTCCGATGTGTTAAAATATCCACAGCTTCGACCACTTCATCAAAAAAGCCCTCAGTATGAAGGTCTTCTATGCTCCAGTCACAGTCTTCTATCAAATCGTGCAGGAATCCGACTGTTTTCTCATTGTCATTTACCCCCATCAGACCAACAGTGAGGGGATGTAATATGGCAGGATTTCCGTCAATATCCTTTTGACTACGAAACTCATAGGTGATAATTTCGAGCGCCTCGTCAATCCCGGCCGCAAAGAATTCCCTAAGAAGATCCTCTGTCCAATGCTTTTCTTCTTTCATTTCCAACAATTTGGACATCGCGTCCATCAAAGTAATGACCTTCAGGCGTCTTTTGACCGTTCTCATCGGGATTTGAAATACCGGGATAGGGTCAAGAGGTGACTCCGGATTCAGTTTTTCGAACCAGACGGGAGTCATCGGATCTGACTCCGTAAAATAGACAAACATATCCCCCATCACCACTCCGAGAGGTGCATGACGCCCTTCATCATCCAACGCCTCGTCAGCCAAGGCTCGGACTCGTATCTTTTCATAATTTGTATCCGAGTATAAGACATCAAGCATTTCGCTTTGATAACCGTCCTTAGTATATTCTTGAAGGAAATTCTCATCGGCACCATCCATAACATAGTCCTGAAAACTGGCATTTGAATCCGAATCTTCTTGGAATCCAAGTATTTTCATTTCATCGAAAGTATTCTCATTATAAGTTCCCATCAATACAATGTACTTTGGATGGCGGTCGCTGGACTTCTCGTAGAAATCCGCAATTAAATCGTAAAGCATACGCTTAGTCGTTTTGTTACCTGTGCGGTCACAAAACCCATCTTGCTGCCTCGCGCGCTGGCAGCCCGTAAGGATTGTTCCCGCTGCCCGGTATGTTAATAAAAGGAAATTAATCGAAGAGGAGAACCCTCTTTCATCTTTTGCGAATATAGCAAACTTTCATCAAAGTACAAAATTTTTCGCAATCAATAGATTTCAAAATATGCCAACATCTCGGCATACTTATCCTGCGAGGTGGTATCAAGCGGGAGTCTTCGGGCGAGATTTGCGTGGAAACTCGCTCGCGTGGTATCATGCGGGACCCTGCGGGCGTGATTCTGCCTAGAAGTCGCTCGTGGGGCGTGGATTAAATTTAGGAAGGAATGATGGTGGAATTTAGAAAGTGATGTTGGATGGAATCGGAGACGTGATGGAAGTTGGAATTGGGAACGTAATGGAGGAAAAGGTTAAGAACGTAGTAGAAGGTGAGGATAGGGATGCGGTTGAGGAAAGGATGGATGGAGGAAAGGGATGGAGGAAAGGGATGGAGAAGATGGATGGAGAAGATGGATGGAGGAGATGGATGGAGAAGATGGATGGATGAAGAAGAGGAATGGATGAAGGAGAGGATGGATTGAGGCGGGAGAGGTGTCTTATTCAACGGGTTGATAATAAGTGAGTTGAGTAGCAGGGGTGCTGCCGCTTAGGATTCGGATCAGGTCGCGGAGGATTAGGTCGGGGCGGACCACGCCGCTTTCCCAGAAGTCGTTGCCGCCTTTGGCGTTTTGGCGGGAATTGTCGTTCCAGATGACTTGGGGCGATGCTTGACCATCAGCATGGGTGGATTCATCTCCGGACGCGGATCCTCCCGCGGACGCGGAATCTCCTGCGGAGACAAATCCATCCACTGAAGCGGAACTACCCACTGAGCCGGAACTACTTGCGGAGCCGAAACCATTCGCGGCGGCGTTTTTCTGAATATTCATTAGAAAGTCACCGAAGAGGGGGTTGACGGACAGGAGTTGGTCTAGTGTGCGGCACCATCCGACGTTCAGCCAAAGGGAGGCTTCCTTGGATAATGAATATGCCCGCTCGACGGAGATTTGTCCGGAGATGGAAGTGCCTGGCTCTGAGCCGAGAATCTCTCCACCGGCGTCTCGCACCAGGTGAGATAGGTAATTCTCCTGGCCGGGAATGAACCACTGATCCTTGTAGGGGATGTTGACCAGAATCTTTCTCGCACATATTCTTTGCTCGGCATCAGCGCTTTGTGGACCCTCGCCCGGAACGGTCATCAGGGCTCTGACGGAGTCCCTCAGGGCTTGGTAATTCTTCGAGACCACGGCCAGAACCGAGTCCGCCGCGGACATGTTTCCTGTCAGCGCTCCGAAAAGGCGGACATAGGAGGCGCGGGCGAGGGGGTGGCTTTCCAGATGCTCGTTGACGGTGAAGGTGCTGATCCCCAGGGACTCCAGCTTGGTGAGGAACTGTGATTTGACGGGTGACACTGAATATGTAAGGACTAGTTCCGGCTTCAGGGCCATGATCTTCTCATAGTCGGGGCTTGCGTCGTAGCCGATGTCAAGGATTCTGCCCTCGCCGATTCTTGCCCTCACAGTGGAGTCGTAGACATATTCAGCGCCCGAGACTCCGACAATGGCGTCTTCGCCGCCGATGGCGCGGAGGAAGCCGATGTGCGAGGTGCTCATCACGATCAGTCTGCTTAGCGGGCGGCTGATGATCAGCGTGTCGCGGGAACCGTCAAAAGGGGAGAGTGAGATCAGTGAATATCCTCCCTCCGGTAGCGGCCGAACAGCCAGAAACAGCGGCTCGCACTCGTCAGCAGCCGTTGCCACGGCGCTTTTCCTCGCACATCCGCAGATGCTGACGAGAAGGATCGTGGCCGACAGAATATATTCATAAGTCTTCATCGCTCGCAAATATAATTGTTTTTTGCTATCTTCGAAGATTAATTGTCCGGGAATAGTCAGAAACTGCCTTGCGCCGCGTTCCCGGAATCATTCCCCGCCTTTTGTCATGGCGGATAAGAGAAGATGGCAAGGCTTGTGATTGATGGAAAATATTCATTTATTATGGGAAAATATAATTTTGATGAACTGACCCACAGGCGCGGAACCAACTGCGTGAAGTGGGATGCCGAGAGTCCGGTCGGGCCGATTGATGAGGATGTCATCCCTATGTGGGTGGCAGACATGGACTTCAAGGTTGCGCCGGAGATTGTGGAGGCGCTTAGGAACAGGGTCGATCAGGGGATTTTCGGCTACACGCATGTGCCGGATTCCTACTATGAGGCTGCCATCGACTGGTGGGAGCGTCGCAGGGGCTGGCACACGGAGAAGGAATGGTACAGCTACATCCCTGGCGTGGTACCTGCCATGTCTGTGGTCGTCAAGGCCTTGACGCAGTACGAGATCGTCGGAGGCGAGGTTGTCGAGAAGCCTGATCATGGCCGCGGGCCCCACGGCGAACTGCCGAAGATGATCATCCAGAGTCCCGCCTACAACTGTTTCTTCTCCACTGCGAAGAACACTCTCTGCGAACTGTCCATCAATAAGCTCATCTACGACACCGAAGGCGATCAGGCCACCTGGTACATTGATTTCGAGGATCTTGAGAGGCGCGCCGCCGACCCTATGGCCAAGGTGCTGCTCTTCTGCAACCCTCACAATCCGTGCGGGCGCGTCTGGCCGAGGGAGGATCTGGAGCGGGTGGCCGACATCTGCCGCCGCAACGGCGTGATCGTCATCAGCGACGAGATTCATTGCGAGCTGGAAATGCCTGGCTATCATTTCACTCCGATGGCATCGCTCTCGCAGGCATCGCAGGACAACACTGTCACGATGAACTCGCCGAGCAAGTCTTTCAACATCGCCGGCCTCGGAATCTCCAACATCATCACCAACAACCCTGACTGGAAGAAACTGATCGACCGGGTCATCAACATCAACGAACTCTGTGATGTCAATCCTTTCGGCGTTCTCGCCCTTCAGGCGGCCTACAACGCGGGCGAGCCGTGGCTCAAGGAGCTGAATGAATATCTTTACGGGAATTACCATACCTTACTGTCGTTCTTTGAGGAAAACCTTCCGGAGTTCCCGGTCACCAAACTTGAGGGCACCTACCTTGTCTGGGTGGATGTGAGAGCTTTGAATATGTCCGCGAACGACATCGAGAACAGTCTGTTGCTCAATGAGAAGGTCTGGATAAACTCAGGTGTGATGTACGGTCTCGACGGCTTCATGCGCATCAACATTGCCTGCCCTCGCGCCCGTCTCCAGCAAGGCCTTGACCGCATCGCAACCGGCTTTCACCGCCTGATGGCATAGTAGGCCCTTGTTCTTCCTGATAAAATAACTGGTCGCCGATTTCCCTGAAGGAGTGACAGCACGCTGGACTTCCAGAAGGAAAAACTGGTCGCTGGGCTTGTCGAAGCGATAAATATCAATTTGCCGTCGAAAAATAACCGCTGAAATCAGCCACCGAAAAAAGGCAAAAGTCAAATTTTGCACGTTACCAAAATTTGACTTTTGATTTTTCGGCGACTTGCGTGTTTATGTCAGTTTATGCATAATTATATCATATTGCTATGCGATGACATACTTTATTTTGCTTTGTATTGCTTTGTATTGCTTTGTATTGCTTTGTATTGCTTTATTTAGCCATTCAGGTTCAGTGAAGTGCCACTACGAACCTTAGCCACCCGCGGCTATAAGCGGGAGGGGCCCAAGCGCAGCTTGGGAGGGACGGAGCGCGAAGCGCGGAGGGTTCGTGGTGGCACTTCACTGAACTAAGAGCCAACACGAAATGTCATTTAGAAAATGATCTGAAAATCAAGAACTTTGTCCTGTCCAAAAGTGCCAGTGATGTGAGTCACGGAGTCAGTACGGTTAGTGAGCGGTTTCCTGTCAGACAACTCAACGGCGATGAGGTCGCCGGTGCGGATGTAGAGTAGCCTGGTAGCTTCCACGAGAGCGTCCTCGATCATATTCAAGGATGGGCGGTCGAAAGTGAAAAGCTCTACTTCATTTCTGAATAGGCTGAATCGGCCATCTTCTTCCAGCCTTTGCGGCTGGAACATCGGCGTGGGCAGAAAGGACGTGTGATCCAGACAGATGGCCTGGGCGTAATCTTCAGGGGTGCCGTCAAGCATATTTTCCGGGTAGAGGAGGACTCCGAAACCAACTGAGTCGTAGTATCTTGACGCGAATTTCCTGCCGACGCTCCGACCCGGCTTCAGGATGCGGGCGGAAAGTACCGGCGAATATGTCAGCTCGTCCACGAACTCAGGAGGGTAGAAATCCTCATTGTCCTTCTCCCATGTCGTGTCCGGCCGCACGACGATCCTGCCGGTCGATGTCTTTACGATTATATTCATGAATCAATCTTGCGCGCTTGGTTGTCGGCGAGAAGGGGCGGGTCATTGTCGGTGCTTGCGACAAGCGCCCGGACACCCTAGAAAAGCCTGCCGCCTCCGAATTTGTCCTTAAGGCCGGCGATTGCGCTGTCAAACGCCTCACCCTCAAGAGGTTTGCTCATCTCGGCTTCACGAGCCTTGGCCGCCTCTCTCTTCTCCTTTTCGAACTGCTCCTTCAGGCGGGCGAACTGCCGCTTCGTGTCCATCGTGAACTCACCGTTGTCGATCCAGGCGAAGTAGGCCGGCTCGGTCTCGTACACCTCCCTGGCCGTCCTGCCCTTGTGCTTCCCGAAACTGATCGTAGGCTCGTCGTTCTTACCGAGGACCAGCCTTCCCGCGTAGTCCACGGTGCGGGGCCTTCCGGCCACTCCCGAGAGGAATTCCACATCGTTCTTCAGCGTCACCTCATGGTACTTCGTCGGCGACTGGTACATGTCCAGCTGGCCTTTCAGCACCTCGTAGGTCGCCATCGTGTCAGCCTCCGCAGAGTGTGCGTTCTCGAAGTCCTCGCCGCCGCAGTAGAACCGGTAGGCGGCCTTGAGGTTGCGTGGCTCCATGTAGTGGTAGATTGTCTGCACGTCGATCATCTGCTTGGAGTGAAGGTCGATGTCCGTCGCCTCCAGTGTAGCCTGGGCCTTCGCCTTGTTCTCCGGAGTGTTCTTCGGATCCTCGATCCTGCGTTTGCAGTACGCCCTCACCCTCTCGATCTCCTCGGCCAGCATCGGCAGGTCGAACTTCGTGGAGTTGTAGCCGGCCAGGTCGCTGTCCTTCAGCCATTCCACAACCTCGGAAGCGATCTCGATGAACTTCTTCTCACCGGCCACATCCTCGTCCTTGATGCCGTTCACCTGGCTGGCGCCCGGATCGATGGGGTGCTGCCTGCGGAGGGTGTAGTCCCACGGACACACACGCCACGTCTTGACCTCGTGGTGGTGGTCAGGGAACACCTTGACGAAGCTGAGTTCCACGATGCAGTCATTCACGATGCTTAGCCCCGTGCTCTCGATGTCGAAGAAAAGCAGAGGCCTCTCAAGAGAAAGTTCCATAGCCTGTCAATTACGTGGATTAGACCATGATAGGCATCAGGATTCCGCAGATCTTGCCGCTTTCCTCCTCGTCCTCGGAAGGAATGATTAGGGCGGCCCTGCGCGCGTCGGCGAACTTCATCACCACAGTCTCGCAGCTCATGTTCGCGAGGATCTCGGTGAGGAATGTGGACTTGAACCCGATGGAAAGCTCGTAACCGTTGTAGTCGCAGCTGATCTTCTCGTAGGCGGCGATGGCGAAACCGAGATCCTGCGCCGTGATCTCCATCTGTCCCGGCTTGAGGTCGAGCTTGATGTGGTTCGAGGCCTTGTTGGCGCAGACGGCCACACGCCTTACGGTGTTCAGGAACAGGGCTCTGTCGATCTTCAGCACGCTGGAGTTGTTCTGAGGGATCACGTCACGGTACTTAGGGTACTTGCCCACGATCAACCTGCACACCATTGTGGTCCTGCCGAATGTGAACAGCACCGTGCTGGAGTCGAATGCGATCTCAACAGTCCCGTCATCCTTGCCGAGAATGGATTTCAGCACGGCTGCCGGCTTCTTGTGAAGGATGAAGGAGCACTTCTCAGGAGTCTTGACCTCCTTCGCGGTGTAGCAGATCAGCTTGTGCGAGTCAGAGGCCACCAGGGTGGTGGACTCGGGGCCGAAGTCAAAGAATATACCGTTCATCGCAGGCCTGATCTCATCGTCTGCCGTGGCGTAGATCGTGCTGTTGATGCCTTCGATGAGGCTCTCGGCCGGGAACTCGATCTTCTCGGCGTCGTCGCCCGTCCCCTTGATCTCAGGGTAGTCCTCGGCAGGGAAGAAAGGAAGCACGGAGTTACCGCTCGTCCACTTGCACTCGATGGAGCTGTCGCTGGCCGTGCTGATGGCGACCGGCTGGTCAGGGAGTTCCTTGAGCAGATCGATCATGTGCCTTGCGGGAACGGCGATCTTGCCTTCCTCCTGTGTTGTATCGACTTCAATCTCTGTTCTGAGCGTGAGTTCCGAGTCCGATGCGGTCACCTCAAGGATGTTGCCTTTGAGGTCAAAGAGGAAATTTTCCAGAATCGGCAGCGCGGACTTGGCGGGGATTGCCTTGGAGATGTCCATCAATCCTTTCAGCAGCTCAGTGCTTGATACGTTGAATTTCATATTCGTAGAGTTTTTAAATTCTTTGTTGTGGCGGACTCCGTAAGGGAGGCCTCTGTAAAAGGCAAATATACGAATATTCCCTTAATATTCCTTAATATTATGGCATCATATTTGATTTTTTGCCTTGGGTTCCGGAAACGCCGTTCCGGAAGTCCTGAAAAAGGTGGCAGGCCACCTTTAACGGGGTTAAAGGCAAGGGGTTGGATCCTTTCGGCGGTTTTTGACAATAATAAGTTTTAATAATATGTCTGAAATGAAAAAAGGTTTAATTACAGTGGTGCTGTCAGTGTTGTTCAGCGTGCTGGCGGCTTACGGTGTCGTTAAGGCGGCCACCGTGGATGAGGGAGACAAAGTGGCAAGGACAGAGAACGGGACGGTCACAAGGACTGTCAATCTGGCACAGTCGGACTATCCTGACCTGACCTATGCGGCGGAGGCCGCCGTGGACGCTGTCGTCTATGTAGAGGTGACCGTGACGCAGAAGTATCAGATGGCCGATCCGTTCTTCCGCTTCTTCTTCGGGGACGGCGAGCCTCAGACAAGGGAGCAGCAGGGAAGCGGCTCTGGTGTGATCATCCGTCCGGACGGCTACATCGTGACCAACAACCACGTTGTCGCGAACGCCACCAAGGTGCAGGTGACACTGAACAACAACAAGACCTACGAAGCTAAGGTGATCGGTACAGACCCGGCCACCGATGTCGCATTGATAAAGATTGACGCCCAGGGACTTCCGACCCTTCCGTTCGGTGATTCCGACCAGCTGAGGCTCGGAGAGTGGGTGCTGGCCGTGGGCAGTCCTCTGGGCTACCAGCTCAGATCTACCATCACCGCCGGCATCGTCAGTGCCAAGGGACGCTCCATGGCGCATGATCCGAGGGAGAACAACAACGGCATCCAGATCGAGTCCTTCATCCAGACCGACGCGGCTGTGAATCCGGGCAACTCCGGTGGCGCCCTTGTCAACAAGACAGGCGAGCTGGTCGGCATCAACACCGCGATCGTCTCACAGACAGGAGCTTATTCGGGCTATTCCTTCGCGGTTCCGGTGAACATCGTGAAGAAGATCGTCGATGACCTTATTGATTTCGGCTCCGTCAAGAGGGCTGTCCTCGGAATAGCGATGTCGGATCTCAACGAGGGTCTCGCCAAGGTGCTGAAATACGACTCTGTTGACGATATGTTGAAAAAAATGAAACTTTCTTCTCCGGAAGGCGTATATATCAGAGAGGTTGCGAAAGGCAGCTCCGCCCACAAGGCCGGCCTTAAGGAAGGTGATGTGATCATCGCCATCGACGGAAAGCCAGTCAGGAACGGTTCCGCCGTGCAGGTGAAGGTCAATTCCTTCCATCCTGGCGACAAGGCCAAGGTGACGGTTGTCCGTGACGGGAATGAGAAGGATTTCGAAGTCACGCTGATGGGCAGCAGCACCGAGAACGGTACCGAGGTCGGTGACGGCGAGATCGCGTTCTACGGAACGACCCTTAAGGAGGCTTCCAAGGAGGCTCTTGAGAGGTTCGGCCTGAAGAAAGGTGTTGAGGTGACTTCCGTGGGGACCGGCAAGATGCTTGAGGCCGGCGCTTCCGAGGGTATGATCATCACCTATGTCAACGATCAGCCTGTAGGCACACCTCAGGATGTTTTGAACATCGCCAAATCCGCCAAGAGGGCGGTCTACGTCGAGGGCGTGACAGCCAACGGTAGAAAGGCCTTCTTCGGATTCAGCAAGGAATAGAAAGCTGAGATTCTGATTTTCCCTGGCGGAAAGGAATCGCAGCCTTCCGTCAGGGAATATTGTGTATTACAAGTAGATATGAGGCAATTAAAGATTACGAAGTCAATCACCAACCGCGAGAGCGCCTCGCTGGACAAGTACCTTCAGGAGATAGGCCGCGAGGAGTTGGTGTCACCGGAGGAGGAGGTCGAGCTTTCCCAAAGGATCCGCAAGGGCGACCAGAAAGCTCTTGAAAAGCTCACGAGAGCCAATCTCAGATTCGTTGTTTCTGTAGCGAAACAGTACCAGAACCAAGGTCTTAGCCTTCCGGATTTGATCAATGAGGGCAATCTCGGCCTGATCAAGGCTGCCGAGAAGTTCGACGAGACCAGAGGTTTCAAGTTCATTTCATACGCCGTGTGGTGGATCCGCCAGTCAATCCTTCAGGCTCTTGCCGAGCAGTCCAGGATTGTCAGGCTTCCGCTCAACCAGGTCGGTTCCCTGAACAAGATCAACAAGGCTCTTTCACAGTTCGAGCAAAAGAACGAGAGAAGCCCTTCCAATGAGGAACTCTCCGAGATGATAGACATCCCGC
>OQVP01000036.1_pt1 | contig 41343 bp, 37 predicted proteins | sample 1691541 | NCBI WGS metagenome assembly OQVP01 (sample SAMN03418258, study PRJEB22391) | human gut metagenome | biome: human-gut; feature: organic feature; material: feces | host: Homo sapiens | place: Tanzania | collected 2013-01 | reverse complement strand
TGGATGTCCTTATTAGTAATATGCTTTGTCCCGATCATAGTCTATTTGTATAACAATAATACAATTATTCATAATAATTTAAGGTTCGCATTTGAAGGTTTATTCAACTATTTTGAAAAAGGTGAATGGAGTACTACGTCCACAAATAAACTCATGACGATGTATGTCTTTCCAGAAACATTAAAGACATGGCTTATCGGTGATGGTTATTTCTCAAATCCAGCAGCCATAGATCCTTATTTCACGGGAAAAGTCATAGATGGTTATTATATGGGTACAGATGTCGGATACTTACGATTCATCTTTTATTTTGGCATCACAGGCTTGTTTGCCTTTTCTTTGTTTATGTTTAAGTCCGCAAAGATCAGTGTCAAAAATTTACATCAGCAGAGAAGTCTGCTTTACCTTATCTTGTTAATTAATTTCCTTGTCTGGTTCAAAGTCGCCACAGACATATTTCTTGTCTTCGCTCTATTCTTGACAATCGGTAAAGAAGAAAACGATGATTACTACAATAGAATAAAACTTAATATATGAAACTTCTATACAACATAGCAGGCACCTATCGGCCCGCGGGGATGGAGAGGGTGCTGACGAACAAGGCCAACTGGTTCGCGGCACACGGATATGAGGTAGTCATCGTCACTACGGATCAGAAAGGGCGGAAACCGTACTTCGAACTTGACCCGGCAATCAGGTGCATCGACCTTGGGATTGGGTATGAGGACAATAACGGGGCGTCTTTGTTCAACAAGATGATCAATTATCCTATCAAGCAGCGCAGGCATTTTAAAAAGCTAAAGGCGCTGCTGATGAAAGAACGCCCTGACATCACGATTTCAATGTTCTGCAACGATGTGTCACTAATTCCAAGAATCAAGGATGGGAGCAGGAAGGTTTTGGAAGTTCACTTCTCGCGGTTCAAGAGACTGCAATATGGACGGAAAGGGTTGTGGGGAATCGTGGATAGATGGAGAAGCGACAATGATGTAAGTCTGGCAAAGAGATTTGATGCCTTTGTGGTTCTGACGAAAGAGGACTCCGGGTACTGGGAGACAGACAACATCCGGCATATTCCTAACGCCCGTACTTTTGAGAATGTCTTACCTGCGACACTTGACAACAAGAAGGTCATCACCGTGGGGCGCTACTCCTATCAAAAAGGTTATGACTTGCTGATCAAGGTATGGAAAGAGGTTCATGAACAATGCCCAGGCTGGTCTCTGGACATTGTCGGAGACGGAGAGGATCGGGAGAAACTACAAAAAATGATTGAAGAAATGGATCTTGACGGAAACGTCTGCCTCAAGCATTCCACGGCACAGATAGCTAAAGAATATCAAGGGGCCTCGATCGTCGTGCTGTCATCACGTTACGAAGGATTACCGATGATTCTGCTTGAAGCACAGGCCTTCGGCCTGCCTATAGTGTCGTTCAAATGCAAATGCGGCCCCCAAGATGTCATAACAGATGGCAAAGATGGCTATCTTGTGGCAGAAAGCGACATTGATGGCATGGCAGAGCGGATCGTAGAGCTGATCAAAAACGACACGTTAAGGAGGGAAATGGGAAAGGCTGCTTTGGTTGCTTCGAACCGATATTCGGAAGAAGAGATTATGAAACAATGGATCAGCTTGTTTAATGAGTTATGGAACGGGCTAAAAAGACAATAGTTGTCTCTGCTGTCAACATAAGGAAAGGAGGCACTCTCTCCATTTTGAGAGGGTGCTTGGAATACTTGTCATCGCTGCCATGTGAGGAATACCGCGTCGTCGCATTGGTACACAAGCGATCATTGGCTGATTATCGAAACATTGAATACATCGAGATACCGACGACGGTCAAAAGTTGGTTCAGACGGCTTTGGTGTGAATATGTCACGATGTATGGTATCTCAAAGAAACTGCAACCAGTAGACCTGTGGCTGTCGCTACACGACACTACCCCAAGAGTGGTCGCCAAAAGGCAGGCCGTGTACTGCCAGACATCTTTCCCGTTTCTCAAAGTGAAGATTGAGGATCTTAGATTCGATCCCAAGATTGTTCTGTTCTCCTTGTTCACTCGTTTCGCCTACCAAATAAATGTTCATAGGAACAAATACCTTATTGTTCAGGCGGAGTGGCTAAGGAAGGGTTTTTCAGAGATGTTCAGGATTCCTGAAAAGCAGTTTGTTGTCTGCCCTCCTGAAAAGAAAACGACGGCTTACAATAACTTGAATATTGACCGCGAAGTTTTCACGTTCCTCTTTGTCTCGACACCGGATTGCCACAAGAATTTTGAGACTTTGTGCGAAGCGGCAAAAAGGTTGGAGAAGCGGTTGGGAAACGGAACATTCAGAGTTGTTCTGACAATCAAGGGGGACGAGAACAAGTATTCAAGGAATCTTTTCTTGAAATATGGTCGGGTTCCATCAATCAGGTTCGAAGGATTCATGTCAAAAGACAGGTTATATTCCTTCTATGACAGCGCCAACTGCCTGATCTTTCCGTCACGGGTGGAGACTTGGGGGCTGCCGATCACGGAGTTTGCGGCCACCGGGAAGCCGATGCTGCTGTCAGACCTTCCGTTCGCTCATGAGACATCAGCTGGATGCGGCAAGGTGGCTTTCTTCAATCCTGAAGATCCGGCTGATCTTATGGAGAAAATGGCCAGGATTGCCGGTGGTGATGGGTCAATACTCCGGCCTGTTCCGAAAAAGACCATCGAACCGCCGGTGGCATATTCCTGGGAAGAGCTTTTCCGACAGCTTTTGAAGGAGTGATGGAAATGACGGGAGACAATGATGCTACCGGCACTATTTTACATGTCGGGAGCAAACAAGGCGGTTTGGCGCACGGGAGGAGGCTGGATGGGGGTCTCGGGAGCAAACAAGGCGGTTTGGCGCACGGGAGCGGCGCGGTGGAGACCCTCGTGAGCAAACAAGGCGGTTTGGCGCACGGGAGGAGGCTTTTCGAGCGCTACGGGATCCACTATACGCTACTAGGGGTGTGGCAAGCGAAGAATGTGAGTACAGAAAAATAGGCTCGCCGACCGAAGGAGCGGCGGGGCAACCGAAGAAGCGGCGGGGCAACCGAAGGAGCGGCAGGGAGACCCCCAAAGGGGTTTGCGGCCATAGAAGGGGTTTAGGTGCTTTGGGGCTGAAGTGATTATTCAATAGTACATAGAACCGGAAATGAAAATACTACAATTAGGGAAGTTCTACCCTGTACTGGGCGGAGTGGAGAAGGTGATGTTTGATCTGACTGTGGGACTCTCGGAGACGGGGCTCTCGAAGGTGGGGCTCTCGAAGGAAGGACTTTCGGAGACGGGGCTCTCGGAGGAGGGGCTCTCGGAGGAGGGGGTGGAGTGCGACATGATGTGCGCGGGAAGCGACGGGAGGGGGACGGAGGTCATCCGGCTTAATCCGCACGGGAGGATACTCTGCCACAGGACTTTGATCGAGGCGGCCAAAACCATGATCGCGCCGTCGATGGTCACGCGGCTCAGGCGGATCGCCAAGGACTATAACATCATCCACATCCATCATCCGGACCCGATGGCGGCGATGGCGCTCAGGCTGTCGGGCTACAAAGGAAAGGTGGTGCTTCACTGGCACAGCGACATACTCTCGCAAAAAGCGCTTTTGAGATTCTATCTGCCGATTCAGAATTGGCTCATCAAAAGAGCCGACACCATCGTGGGGACGACTCCTGTCTACCTTGCGGGATCACCTTACCTTCAGGGAGTACAGGAGAAATGCCGCTGCATCCCTATCGGAATCGAGCCGGTCATCAGCGACAGCGCGAGGGAGCAGGAGATCAGAAATGAATATTCCGGGCGGCGGATCATCTTCTCGCTCGGGAGGCTTGTGGAATACAAGGGGTACCGCTATCTGATCGAGGCGGCAAAGTACCTCGATGACAGTTTCATGATCCTGATAGGAGGTGGAGGCCCGCTGCGGGAGAGCCTCCAGCGAGAGATCGACGAGCTTGGCGTCGGAAGACGGGTCAAACTGCTGGGCAAGGTTCCGCAGGAAGACCTGGCATCCTACTACGGAGCCTGCGAACTGTTCTGCATGAGCAGCGTTATGAAGACGGAGGCTTTCGGAATAGTCCAGATCGAGGCGATGTCTGCGGGAAGACCGGTGATCGCCACAAAGATTCCGGAATCAGGAGTCTCCTGGGTAAACGAGGACGGGGTCTCGGGAATAAACGTCGCACCACGGGACAGCAAAGCCATCGCAGAGGCGATCCGCACCATCACAGACAACGAGACGACGTGGAAAAAATTCAGCGCGGGGGCGGCAAAACGCTTCGCAGAGAACTTCACAAAAGAAAAAATGATCTCAAGATGCTTGAATATTTACGCGGAAACATTATCTTTGCACTAAGCAGTAGCTCCCACCAAGAGCCATAACAGACAAATTGAGTGAAAATACTATGTCAACAAGAAACGAAATGTCCGCGACATTGCCTAAAACAAGTATGAGTACTATTGACGAAAACCTGAAAAGATTTTATGACTTCATTGCAAGCATATGCGGAATGATTGTCTTCTCCCCGCTTTTCCTTATCATCATGATCCTCATCAAATGCGACAGCAAGGGGCCTGTGATTTTCTCGCAGGAACGGATCGGGAAGGAAGGCAAGCCTTTCACGCTGTACAAGTTCAGGACAATGAACAACTCTTCAGAGGCGGACGGCAAGCCGAAACTCTGCCAGGAGAACGACGAGCGGCTGACCAAGGTCGGTAAGTTCCTCAGGGATCATCATCTGGACGAGCTTCCTCAGCTTTGGTGCGTCGCCAGGGGGGACATGAGTTTCGTCGGGCCGAGGCCGGAAAGAAAATACTACATCGACAAGATAATGGAGGTCAACCCTGGCTACGAGCGTCTCTACGAGCTTCGTCCGGGGCTGTTTTCCGAGGCCACGCTTACGAACGGCTACACCGGCACACTTGAGAAAATGCTGACAAGACTTGAGATGGATCTGGACTACCTTGAGAACAGGTCGCTGTGGAGGGACACACAGATCATATTCAAGACCGTCACCTCTATTCTTAGCGGTAAGATCTTCTAAGACAATGAGATTGGATTCCACATTAAACCTGCGCCGGATCGGCTGCAAGTACATGATTGTCAAGGCTGTCGGCGGCAAGGCCAACATGACCGACGTGATCACCCTGAACGAGACGGCCGCCCTTCTCTGGGAGAGATTCTCAGACATGGACTTCACGGAGGAGGAGATGGCGGAATGTCTCTGCGGAGAGTATGAGGTTGACATCCAGACGGCGAGGAACGATGTGCATAATCTTATAGCGAAATGGAAAGAGTGCGGGATGCTTTCCTCGTCCTGCTGAGGGCGGGTCTGTGGGGAAAGTTTCCTGAGAACCGGGAACTGTTTCCGCTGGAAGAGGAGGAATGGGAGCGGGTATTCGCCATGTCCAGAAGACAGTCGGTCTCCGGAATGGTCTTTGACGGGATCTGTCTTCTTCCCGAGACGCTTCAGCCTTCACCGGCGGTTTTCGCCAAATGGATTGTCATCGCGGATGCCATCGAGGAGTTCAGCGGGCGGATGAACGCCGCGCTTAAGGATCTCACCGGACTGTTTGTCAGTGAAGGGCTTAGGCCGGTGCTGCAGAAAGGCCAGGGGGTCGCGGCGCTTTATCCTGATCCTACGCACCGTGAGTGCGGGGACATTGATTTTTATTTTCCGGAAAGGCAGCCGCTTCGACAGGCTCCGCAACCGGGAAAAGAATCACTTCCTTCAGTCGCTGATCCCGCCAAGGTGACAGGGGAAACAATGGATGACAAGGCGGTGGAGCTGGTGAGGAGACACGGCGTGACGGTGACGCGGATGCCGGACGGGAGCCAGACCTACGAATGGCACGGCATCGATGTCGAGCATCATTCTGCGATCATCGACCTGCGCTCCCCTGCCGCCATCAGGCTGTCCGGCGAGCTGGACGAGACACGGGAATTCGTCCCGACGGACATCGCGGACGGCCTGAGGGTGCCTTCCCCTGCCCTCAACGCCTTGATGCTGAACTCGCATATTCTTAAACACGCGCTCGGCAGAGGAATCGGACTACGTCAGATGTGCGACCTCGCGATGGCATACCACAGGATCAGCGAGGAGGGAAAGATTGATGAATATGGCGGGCGGATCCTCGCGTTCTACCGCCGTGTCGGGATTGTGAAATGGAGCAGGTTGCTGCATTCGTTCCTGGTCGGAGTAATTGGACTGCCGGAGGCGGAACTGCCATATTCAGAGAAAATTGTGCCTTACGGGGCGCTCTGGAGGATTGTGGAGGAAGGCGGGAATTTCGGGCAGCACCGGGAGACGGGTGCCTCGGCAGGGACGGTCGTCTCGGCAGGCCCGGCGAGCGGAAAGAGCGGTGTGTTCAAGAGAAAGCTGGGGACGGCGGGAATGTTTCTGCGGAGGGCAGGATTCTCTTTGCGGTTCGCTCCGAAAGAGGCGTTTTGGACAGTTTTTGACCTTGCCAAGGGACAATTCAGAAAATAATAACGACTTTTGTACAGTCATGGACTTGAGCAAAGGCCGATTCAGAAGATAAATAATGGAGGAAACACGGACATATTCATACAAGGTGGCGGGACTGACTTTTTCGGTCATCGCTCCGGTAGGAATTGACATCGAGGCGCTTCTGCCGTCGTTCAAGGACTTCCGCGCCACTTCGGGGGAGATGTCCGCGCCGGAGCCGCACCGTGAGCTGCTCCGCCTCACACTACAGGCGGACCCCATTGAGATTCCGTCAGATGCCAAGGAAGTCGAAACGGATGACAACGACATGGGACACACCAGGCTTCTGAGGACAGAGGACGGACGCTACTGCGTCGAACTAAGCGGCAGCCGGGACGGAAAGGTCTTGGGTACGTTCATAGCAAACGCTTTATTCTCAAGTGTTTACGCATCTATCAGGACTGATACCGCCACCGCCGGCAGCATCCTTTCCTCCATGCTCCGGATCGCGTTCGCGCAGGCGGTCATCCTCCGCGAGGGGCTGTCGATCCATGCGTCCGCCGTCGTATCGGACGGAAAGGCTTATCTCTTCCTCGGGAAGAGCGGCACGGGCAAAAGCACCCACGCAAGGCTGTGGCTCAAGAATATTCCCGGATCACACCTGCTGAACGACGACAATCCCGCCGTCAGGCTGATCGACGGATCGCCCGTCGCGTTCGGCACCCCCTGGAGCGGGAAGACCCCGTGCTACCGCGACGAGTCCGCCCCCGTGGGAGGGTTCGTCCGCCTCAGGCAGGGAGACACCGACATATTCACGGAAAAAGAGGATGTCGCCGCCTTCATCACGCTGCTTCCGAGCTGCTCTGTGATCCACAGCGACGCCAACCTACAGTCGATGCTATACGACACACTCACAAGACTTTCGGAACGGGTTCCGGTCGGAGAGCTCACTTGCCTTCCGGACGATGAGTCCGCCATTGTTTGTCATAAGAATATAAAATCGATCATAAAATGAAGACTAGATTGTCACAACTGCTTCTGATCCCGCTTCTGGGCATGGCCGTTTCCTGCGGATCGGCGAAGCAGTACGTCTACCTCAACGACATGACCCCGGACACAGGGTATCCTTTTGATTCCGCCCACGAGGCCGTCATCCAAGCCAACGACAGGCTCGGCATCACGGTCAGCTGCAAGCAGCCGGAGCTCGCCATCCCGTTCAACATCCAGAGCGGCTCGTTCAAGATGTCCTCGGACGGAACAGCCTCGTCATCCCCGGCGGCCAACGAGCCGGGCTACAAGGTCGACGCCAAGGGAAACATCGAGTTTCCTATCCTTGGAAACATCCATCTTGAAGGACTCACCTTGAGCCAGGCCTCGGACAGGATCAAGAATCTGATCATCGACGGCGACTACATCAAGGCTCCCATAGTGAGCATGGAGTTCCTCAACTTCAAGTACACCGTCTGGGGAGCCGTGAGCAAGAACGGAACGTTCACCGTGGAGAGCGGCAGGATCACCTTGCTGGAGGCGATCGCCAACGCGGGCGACCTGACCAACAGGGCAAGGCTCGACAGGGTGGCCGTCATCCGGGAGGAGAACGGCGACAAGCGGATCTACTTCCACGACATCCGCAACAGCAACATCCTCCAGTCGCCTTGTTTCTTCCTGCAGCAGAACGACATCATCTACGTGCAGCCTAAGTTCGGCAAGAAGGACAGAGAGGACAGGAGCATGCAGATCGCCACAATGTTCATGAGCGCCATCACAGCCGCGAGCTCCGTCATCTGGGCAACCTCGACACTCAGAAAAGACTAGTCCTCCCGTCACACCTATAATCAACGAATATGCAGACAAACAATACCACCGGCAGAAACGATCAGGATGTCAACATCATCGACATCCTGCTCTTCCTGCTCTCCAAATGGAAATGGTTCGTCGTTTCCGTGATAGTGTTCGGCAGCCTGGCCTGGTTCCAGTACGCCAGGACTCCGAAGACCTATTTCCGCTCCGCCACCGTGATCATCAAGGATCCGTCCAACAAGATCTCCTCGGCGGGACTTGACCGCTACGACAACTACATCAACAAGGTGAACGTCGCCAATGAGATCCTCCAGTTCCGGTCCAAGAAACTGATGCGGGAGGTTGTGAGCCGCGTCAACGCCGACATCGACTACAAAGTCAAGGACGGCCTCCAGATGACGGAACTCTACAAGAAGTCTCCGGTCTCTGTCCGCTTCCTGGACACGACTCCCGAGACGCGGCTGAGCATGGTCGTGACCCCGGTGGACAGCGGCAAGGTGATTGTCTCCGACTTCGGTACGGTCGACGGCGACAAGAAATTGTCGGTCAGGATGAAGGACACGGTCAGCGTGGAGGGAGTGCGGCTCATCATCGCCCCTACCAACTACTACACGACCTCCTGGATGGGCGAGCATATTCAAGTGACGAAGAACCCCCTCTCGTCGGTGGTCGGCTACTTCGTCTCCAGTCTCGGCATCAGGCAGGAAGAGGACGAGGCCTCGATTCTCACCCTCTCCCTTAAGGACCGATCCTCCGCAAGGGCGGAAGACGTGCTGAACATGCTGATCTCGGTCTACAACGAGGAGGCGATCAACGACAAGAACCAGGTGGCCATCAACACCGCCGAGTTCATCAACGAGAGGCTCATCATCATCGAAAGCGAGCTGGGAGGCGTGGAGTCCCATCTGGAATCCTTCAAGCGCGAGAACCGGATCGTGGACATCGCGACGACAGCCGGGATGTATGTCGGTGAATCCCAGAAGTACAACACCAACGTGATGGAGCTTGAAACCCAGCTCCGCCTGGCCACCTACATCAAGGACTACCTCACGGATCCGACAAGGGAGATCGACCTGATCCCTGCCAACACGGGCATCAGCGACATGAACATCGAGAGCCAGATCGCCCAGTACAACACCGTGAAGCTGCGCCGCGACAAGCTCATCGAGGACAGCAGCGAGAAGAACCCGATCGTGGAGGAGCTGAACACCTCGCTGAGGGCGATGAAACAGTCCATCATCAGGGCCGTGGACAACATGATCGTCAGCATCAATGTCCGCCGCAACGACGCGCAGTCGCGTGAGTCACAGGCACAGTCCCGCGTCTCGTCCATCCCTACCAAGGAACGCCAGATGCTCTCGATCGAGCGCCAGCAGAAGATCAAGGAGTCGCTTTACCTCTTCCTCCTGAACAAGCGCGAGGAGAACGCCCTCTCCCAGGCGATGGTGGACAACAACGCGAGGGTGATCGACGGAGCCTCCGGGCCAGGCGATCCGATCGCCCCGAGCAGGAACAAGATCCTGCTTCTGGGGCTACTGCTCGGACTGGCCGTTCCGGGCGTCATCTTCCTGATGATCATGTTCCTTGACACGAGGATCCACACCAGGAAAGACATCCAGGGCAAAGTCAGCGCACCGTTCCTCGGAGTGATTCCGGAACAGGACAAGGACAATGAGGGTTTCGCCTCGGAGGCGTTCAAGATTGTCCGCACGAACATGTCCTTCCTTTCAAGAAAAGAGAAGATCAAGGTGATAATGTGCACCTCGTTCAGTTCCGGGGACGGAAAGACTTTCGTCTCCGCCAACCTGGCTAAAAGCTTCATCTCCGCCAGGAAGAAGGTGATCCTTGTGGATCTTGACATCCGTAAGGGAACCCTGACCTCACAGTTCGGCAAGCACAGCCACCACCACACCGTAGGCATCACAAACTTCCTGGCCGACTCTGACATAGCGCTGGATGACATCATCACCCACGAGACCGGTGTGGAAGGCCTTGACCTCATCCCGTCAGGCTCCATCGCGCCGAACCCCGCCGAACTCCTGATGGACGAGAGGCTGGATGAGATGTTCGCCGAGTTGAGGAACCGCTACGACATCATCATCACAGACTCCGTCCCTGTCGGTCTTGTGGCGGACGCGACGATCGCCAACCGAGTCGCCGACATCACGCTCTTCGTGGTGAGGGCCGGCCGCCTTGACCGTCGCCAACTTCCTGACATCGAGACCATGTACCAGGAGCGGAAACTCACGAACATGTCGCTGATCCTCAACGGTGCCGACTACCACCATCACGGGTACGGCTATGGTTATGGCTACGGGTACGGTTATGGTTATGGCTATGGCTACGGCTACGTGGATGGCAAGAAAAAGAAACGGAAAAAGTAGCCGCTGATCTTGTAGGGAGAAACATCTTCCTGCTCGGGGATAGTGCAAAATGCGGAATAAGCGATTTTAATCACTGAATATAAAATAATTACTCGATTTTCTTGCGAGTTTCACAAAATAGTTTTATTTTAGGAAAATTTCTCATAGAAGGGAAATTATGCGAATTTTAGAGGAAAAAAACAAAAAGTACAAAGCTATGTTCATAAAACTTAATCAGGGGTATGTGGCCCCGGAAACAAATCATGTCAGCGTGGCTCTCGAGTGTGGAGTCTGCGCCGTGTCGAAGGAGCAGGTGGTCAATGGCAACAACACTTCAACAACAATTGAGCATCAGGACGGAGACTCCTTCGTTATCGGGGAGTGGGACTAAAATGCCACGTGATAAGAACTAACATAAAAATAAAATCACTATGAAAAGAGAATTTCTCAAAATAGCGTTCCTCGCCACTGCGATGGCAGGCGTGTTTGCCGCATGCGAAAAAGAAGATAATAATCCCGGAGACGGAAAGGGTTCAGACAAGCGTTTGATCTCATTCTCGGTTTCGGAAGCAAAGACAAAAACAGCCTACGATGCCGATGATCACTGGCAGATCAACTGGGTAAACGGTGACCAGGTACGGATCTTCTGCAACGAGGCGGAGGATGTCAAGCAATCAGACTATTCAATCATCAACATCGGCGGAACTGACGGGAAACAACACAAGGCTAACCTTGAGGCAAAGACCGATGGCCTTGCTTGGGGAGGGAACGATGACACCCACAATTTCTATGCGGTCTATCCGGCGGATGAGAGCCGGGTGGCAGTTGACGCGTCGACAGGGATAGCGACATTCTCCGTTAGTCACAACCAGATCTGTACAGTTCAAGGTACGATTGACGCAAGTGGACACTACACCACCGTCCCTGACATGAAGGAGGCCTACATGGTGGCCAACCTATCGACGAAGCCTATAGACAATGTAGAGCTGAACTTCAAGCCGATCATGACAACTCTGGAGATCACCGTACAGGGAGTCAACGCTTCAGCTGCCAACCAACGTGATGTCGCGCTTACAGGAATAAGCGTGATCAACAAGAATGCCACTTACTCAGGAGTCACATCAGGAAAGTTCAAGTACGACATCTCAAATAAGACGATGTGGGAAAGTAGCGCGGAAACACCAACCACAGAAACTTACTTCGTCGGTGTCAAGAACGGAGATAAGCAGTGGGTGGATCTCAAGTCAGGAGAATCCATAACTCTGACCGTCTTCCTGCCTCCTGTCGTGATCGACAAAGACAACCAAGTGACGATTCAGGTTCACGCCACAGGTGAATTGAGTGCCATAATCGGAGGCAAGGTCGACAAGAACGGCAAGGAAACCAATATCGCTCCGAGTGCGAAAGCGAAGATAGCATTACCGAATATGCCCGAAACCAAATCGGGGAATAACTGGATCACCCCGCTTGATGACATGATCTACGTTCAACAACTGTCAATTCCCGGGACACACGATGCGGCTGCCTATTCAACAAATTTATTTAATGCAGGGCAAACTCAGGGATTAGATATTAAGAAGCAATTTGACTTAGGAATCAGAGCATATGATATGCGTACTGCTTTTAAGGCAGATGGCATAGGCTCACAAAGCGGTGAGATGTGGATGTGGCACGGTATAACCGAATGCGACATTTCTTTGGAGAGTGCGATGACAACGTTAAGCAATGCATTAAAGAATAATCCTGGAGAATTTGTCATTTTGCAATTTAGACACGAAAATGAATTGCCGGCAAGTTACAAAAGGACGAAAAAATGGGACGAAATATACAACGTCCTACACAAATTTGATTCTCAGATAGTACAATGGAGACCAGATCTTACTATTCATGACTGCCGAGGTAAATTCATAATAATTACACGTGACGATTACACAAATAGGACGAAAGCAGCTTTGACTCAATCTTATCCATCTGGTAGCACTTTTACCACCACACTTACAAATGTAATTGGTGCAAGTACGTCATATCATGTTCAAGATTATTATCAATATTATGGAGACGGTGGAGAAGAAAAGATCAAACAGATACTGGATCTATATAATACGAAAACAAAATTATTCTCCAATATAGACTCCCCATTCTTTGCTGAAAAAGCCTGGGCTCTAAACCATACGTCAGGATACGATGGGATTTCAGGAACAACAGGCCGCTACCAGAAGAATGCGTCACAAGTACACAGGCCAATTCATAATACCCTGACCAACGAAACTGACTTCGGTCCAACCGGCATCGTCTTCATGGATTGGGTAGGAACACGTGAAGCATCCCCCTACACCGTCTACGGCGACCTTCTCCCACAGGCCATCATTGATCACAACTACAAGTACAGGATGCTTCGCGCGACAGCACAGGGCACCAGTAACTAACACAAAATAACAACAACTACACATTATGAAAAAACAACTGATAGCAACAGCATTGATCGCACTGGCGGGCATTACCGCCATGGCGCAGCAACCTACAGTGAAAACAGATACGACGGTCACGGTTGAGTACAGCTCCGACAGGTACAGGGTTGAGACCGCACCGTTCAAGGCGAACTGGTTCGTCGGGGTGGACGGCGGAGCGCAGGTCTACTTCGGCGAGCACGACAAGCAGTGCAAGTTCGGCGACAGGCTCGCCCCCGCACTCAACGTGTATGTGGGCAAATGGTTCACCCCTGCCATCGGCGTAAGGCTCGGCTACAGCGGCATCGGACAGAAAGGCGCGACGCAGGATTGGAGCCCTACTCACTCGACAGGCAAGGAGGTTCCCGGCAAGGGCGGACACGGCTACTGGCTCAAGAGGCAGGAGTTCAGCTTCTGGAACATCCACGCCGACGTGATGTTCAACCTCGCCAACGTCATCTGCGGCTACAAGCCGGAGGGACACTTCTGGAACCCGTCGCCTTTCATCGGGGTCGGTCTGGCGCATGTTTACTCGGAGGAGCCTAAGAACAGCGAGATCAGCGGCAACGTCGGCCTCAACAACGCCTTCAGGCTCTGCGACGCGCTCGACCTCAACGTCAACATCCACGGGATGATGGTCAACGAGGCTCTTGACGGCGAGTTTGGCCACCGCTGGGGCGAGGGCAACCTCTCCGCCACCGTCGGCCTCACCTACAAGTTCAAGCCTCGCGGCTGGGACAGGAGCAAGGTGGTGAAGGTGGTGGAGACCTCCGACATCTCCTCCTACCAGCTCGCCCTCGCCGAGCTCAAGGCCGAGCGCGAAAGACTTGAGAAAGAGCTGGCCGGGCTCAAGGCCAGGCCTGAGATCATCGAGACCACCAACACGATCGCCTCCCCATACTTCGTAAGGTTCGAGCTCGGGAAGAGCGCCCTCTCCAAGGAGGCCAGGGTCAACCTCGGACTTCTCGCCGAGATCCTGAAGACCACCGGGGCGAAATTCACCGTCAGCGGCTACGCCGACGCCGCCACGGGCAACAAGAAAATCAACGAGAAACTCAGCCGGGACCGCGCGCAGGCCGTCTACGACTGCCTAACGAAGGAGTTCGGAGTCCAGGCATCCCAGCTTGAGATCGACTACAAGGGCGGTGTGGACAACATGTTCTACGACGACCCCGCTCTTAGCCGCGCGGTAATCACAAGAGCAATGTAATCGCGGATTCAAACCTATCCGAAAAGACAGGAACGATGGCGGGCACTCCGTGAGTGTCCGCCATCGTTCCTTTTTGCATCTAGTATCGATCTTCCTGGGTAATCTGAGTTTTTCAATTAAATATACCTATAATCCTGATTCAAGCGTGCCCCCAATGCTTATATGCGTAACGCTTCTTGCCATCCGAGTCCACAGTATAAACTTTCGTCGAAGCTTATCTGTTGTTGCCTATCGTGTGTGGACAATAACCTTGTTCAAAGTCATTACATATGACAATCGACTTATTTCGGTTTTTTGCAAAATTTTGCAAATAGTCGAAATAATATCATTGAGTTTGCGTAAAAATAGCTATCTTTGCATCGTTAAACACAAATAATGCTGTGCTATGCTCGTACAATTCTCCTTTAGTAATTTCAAGTGTTTTAAGGATGAGAATGTATTAAACCTCATCTCGTCTGGAGGGAAGAACTATCAGAAGTATTCTGTCAAGACTCCGTTTAAGTATTCGATTCTGAAAACATTATCAGTCTATGGCGCGAATGCAAGTGGGAAATCGAAACTATTTGATGCTTTCAAGTTTATGAAAGTTGTCATCTGCCCACCGAAGAGAGATAAAAAAATTCCAGTATTTGATTATTGGCAAACAAAATATGATCCGTTTAGGCTTGACACTGATTCAAAAGAGAAAACATCATTTTTTGAGGCTATTTTTGTTCTTAATAGCATTCAATACAGATATGGTTTTGAGTTGAACGCGGAGCGTATTACCTCTGAATGGCTATACCGGAAAGAAAAAAGAGAGGTCGAAGTATTATCTAGGAACGAGAATCTTAAAACACACGCCAACCAGAAATACATCAGTACCAAAATAGCAGAAAACATCACTTCAGCAGAGATGATTTCTGAAACCGTGCCATTTCTTTCTGTACTCTCTACGTTTAGTGACCCATTATGCAAATCTATTGTTGATTGGTTTGAAAGTATTGCTGTTATCTCGGCTAATGATATTCGGGCTATTACACCACTTACTGATTCAGAAAAAGTATCTACGATTGTCGGTTTTTTGAAGGCCTTCGATTTTAATATTGAAGGACTATCTCTTCATGAAATATCTTTCGATGATATTCCTGAGAAGATTAGAGCAATTATTGATGTTAAGGAGCCCAAAGGAGCCTTCTATGACGGGATAAATACTACGCATATTGTATACGACAATTTGTACGAGAGGGATTCAACTACGCTTTTCAGTCTGGAGTCCGATGAGTCTTTCGGGACGAATAGATTATTCCATTTGAGTTGGCCAATAATATCGGCTATCAGAAATGGATACACAATTATGATAGATGAAATTGACAGTGGTATTCATCCGAGTATTGTGAAAACTATTATTAACATTTTTACTCATTGTTGCTCTACTGCTCAACTCATTTTTAACACGCACAATGCATCCTTATTGAATTCTAAGGATGATGACGATCTATTGCTTTTGAGGAAAGATCAGATTTATTTAGTGAATAAAAACAGATATGGTGAGGCTATGGTAAAGCCTGCTACCGATTTCGAGAGCGATCTTAGATCCAATATTGAGAAAATGTACCTTGAAGGAAAGATTACTGGGACTCCTTATGTCGATACCGATGCGTTGCTCAAGATAATGGAGAAATAATTATGGGTAGAGATCATACAAAAGAGAACTTGTCCAGGAAGAAAACTCCGACGAATTCTATCAGTCAGTTCATTTTGTTTGTTGAAGGGAGGAATACAGAAAGATCCTATTTCAACCTCTTAAAGCAATCTTGTTGCACGGTTATTCCTATGGTTGTCAAAGGGCACGGAATAAGTAGTTGTCTTGATTTCGTGAATGATGCGATGTCAAAGTTTAACCACTTCAGCGTAACAAAAAAGAAGAAATTCGCTCAGAAATGGTTGGTTTTTGATTATGATGGTCATAAGGATTTCCCCCAAGCAATAAGATTAGCAAGGAACAATGGATTCAGAGTAGCATTCTCGAGTATGTGTATTGAATATTGGTTCGATTTACATTTTATTGAACATGACGGAAAACCAATTCCTATGGTGGGAGGCAGTCATTCCAAAGCTCAGATAAACATACTAAACAACTTCATTAATAGGTATAATAAGACTGCTAAAACCAAAATCAAATTATACGATGACGGGAGCAAAAATGTAGAAACAGACTTGTTTGAACTGATGCTGTCGATAAACCCCGTCACTAATAATCGTCGAATTGTAGATGCATATATACAAGCAGAAGCTCATCATTCGCAAAAAGTACAGAATGGATGCGAATTCAATGAGTCTGTCACTACAATTTATGAACTTTTACGAGAGTTAGGCGTTATTTCATTTAACGATGGTTCATATACTGTCAACATCAAATGATACGTAAGCCTCCAGTGACGCCCGTATTGCATAAATCGAGCATTTAGCGAGCGACTGCCCGTCCTCCTCCATGTAATCCATGCTCAGACCATGCTCCTCGCTGTACCTGTCTATCGACAGGATTTCATCTCATGTCATCATATGCTTTCGTATTTTTGCAAAAGTAACCAGGATCTCTCCCTGCTACTATATGCATTTCATCGGAGGCTTGCCTTCCAGGAATAAACTAAATAATGAGTCAGATCTTTGTTATTTTTTGTTAATTAAGGGCAAATTTGTTATTATGCCCCTCGTTGAGGGGTCTAGTCCAGACCTCTCATTGCTTTTGCGATGGAACATTTTATCCATTTATCGACAAAAAGCAAATGTAAGAGATTGACATGAAAATGATTAGAGGCTATTTTAAAGAGAATAAGGCTCCGTTCCTTAACAGTACCACATTCTATGTGGACAGAACCGTCATAGAGACCAATGAATGTTACCCTGCGTTTTATAAACCCCGAATCGTCTGATCGGGTAATAAAGTGACACACTCTCTATTCGCGATGAAAGGGGCGAAAATGCCGTTAGACATTCCGATTATCAACTCTAAACACCATTTAATATCATGAAGACAAGTTCATTTTTAGTTGCCGCCACACTCTGCGCATCTGTGCTGTTCGCGGCCTGCAGTGAGAAAATGATGACAGACGAGGAACTGCTTGCGGAACAGCGGGTGGCCACGTTTGAGGAAGAAAGTGAGAATGAGCCTGTAACCAGGGCTTGTACCTCAAACGGAGCTTGGATGTCCGGATTAGATGACGCGACACCATTCGCCAGACTCTCTATTCCTGGTACACACGACGCTGTCACAGGAGACGGAACGGCATTTTCGATCGGAAGGACACAAAGCCTTGGGATGTCGGCACAATGGGATCTTGGAATCCGGGCGTTCGATTTCAGACCGGGCTACCGCAGCGTGCGTGTCAGGGCGTTCAAATACAAGAATGAGCTTCACGTCTACCATGGATTCATTCCTACCAAGACTTCTTTCAAGGCCGCGGTTCAGACACTTATGAACAAAATCGACAAGAATCCGTCAGAATTTGCCGTGGTCATCATGCAGTTCGAGAACGGAAGTCCTTTCTACAACGACCGCTCAGTGTGGAACTCCCTGATGAGTGAGTTCCTTGGGAGCGAGGAACTGTTCCCGTCAAGATTCAGGATTGATTATCGTCCAGACTTGACCGTGGGTGACCTTAGAGGCAAGATTCTAATTCTGTCACGTGATGCCTACGCCGATGAACCAATCACCGGAGGCTACATCTCAGGATGGAGTTTCGCCGAGGAAGGAACGACCAATGCCAGGATCACCAGCCGCATTGCAGAGGGAGTGCTTGGAGTTCAGGACTACTATCACGTTGAGAAGCCGGAGGTCAAAGTGAAAGCGGTGAGCGATTTTATGGACTGGGCATCCGACAACTCTGTAAAAAATGCTTGGACAATAAACCACACTTCAGGCTACACAGGTGTAATCTCCACAGACAACACCTATCGCGAGAACGCTGCCAACAACAACCCAACCGTCTATCGCCGCTTGATCAACGGAGAGTGTTCCGCAACAGGAATGATCATGATGGACTGGGTAGGCAACTTTAAGTCCGGACGCTACGAGGTCTATGGCGATCTCCTGCCTCAGGCCATCATCAACAACAACTTCAATTACTTCAAAAAATAGTGTTCCTTTGACACCGGACAAGGAGCATGTATTTTAGCCCCCAACCCGGTGACCATACCATAGGCAGCGGCGGCCAAAAGTTTGGCCGTCGCTGCTATTTTCAAAACCATGCGCACAATGAGGAGTCTGAAGGCCGCCTGCGGGTCTCGCTCGTGAGCAGGAACGCCCGTTTCGCTCACGAAGGGCGCCTGCGAGTCACGCTTGTGAGCAGGAACGCCCGTTTCGCTCACGAAGGGCGCCTGCGGGTCACGCTCGTGAGCAGGAACGCCTGTTTCGCTCACGAAGGCCGCCTGCGGGTCACGCTTGTGAGCAGGAACGCCTGTTTCGCTCACGAAGGGCACCTGCGGGTCACGCTTGTGAGCAGGAACGCCTGTTTCGCTCACGAAGGCCGCCTGCGGGTCACGCTCGTGAGCCAAAGCGGCTATTTTGCTCACGAAGGGCTTGGCACTTAGTACATATTCGACTTCTGACCTACTTTACTGGCGTGCTGTCGGGGTTACTGGCGGCGGTACCCATGAATGAATATTCCTTGGCGAACATATTCGTTAAAATTATCCGTGATAAGTGGGAGTTGTTATTGCGAAAATGGTTATTTTTGCAAAATGCTTTTTTGTTGGTAGATGCCTTGGGTAAGAAAGAGTGTGCCGGTGGCATATTATTGACGGCTAAGGATTATCTACCAAAAAGATTCGGGCAGGCTGAACAGGTTGAACAGGTTGAACAGAATGAACAGAATGAACAGATTGAACAGATTTGTTTAACGAATACATAGACGAATACATAGTTAGTTAACCTTAATAATTTGGTAGAAAATGGTTAAAGTCAATTTGGGAGGATGCGCCTCCTTTGTCAAGGATGAAGATTACAAGAAATACGTCGGCAAGGCTCTTGAGGCCTTCGATGTACTTGAAAGCGAGAGCGGTGCGGGCAACGACTTCCTCGGATGGAAGCATCTGCCATCGCAGACTCCGGAGTCACTGATCGCCGATTGCGAGGCGGTACGTGACTGCTGGAAGGCAAAAGGTGTCAACCTGGTGGTCGTTATCGGCATCGGTGGATCCTATCTCGGAGCCCGCTGCGCCATCGAGGCACTCTCCCACAATTTCGCCAAGCAGCTTGGCGGGGCGAAAGAGGCTCCGGAGGTTGTCTTCGCAGGTAACAATCTTTCCGAAGAGTACATCGCGGAACTGATGGATCTTGTGGCCGAGAGGAATGTCGCCACCGTGGTGATCTCCAAGTCCGGCACCACAACCGAGCCGGCGGTCGCGTTCAGGATCGTCAAGGAACACATCGAGAAGACCTACAAAGACGCTTCCGAAAGGATTGTCGCCATCACCGACGCTCACAAGGGCGCCCTCAAGACCCTCTCCACACAGGAAGGCTACAAGACATTTGTCGTTCCGGACAACGTGGGAGGCCGGTTCTCCGTCCTCACTCCGGTCGGACTTCTGCCGATCGTGCTGGCGGGATTCGATGTGCGCGAGATGATCGCCGGCGCTGTCGAGATGGAGAAGGCTCTCGCGGTGAAAGGCGAGGAGAACCCTGCGGTACAGTACGCGGCGATGAGGAACCTGCTCTATTCGGAACTTGGCAAGAAGATAGAGATCCTGGTTGCCTACAATCCTAAGTTCCAATACCTTGGAGAGTGGTGGAAGCAGCTCTACGGCGAGTCGGAAGGCAAGGATCTGAAAGGAATATTCCCGGCCTCCGTCAACTTCACCACAGACCTCCACTCGATGGGACAGTTCATCCAGGACGGTGACAGAGACGTGTTCGAGACCGTTGTGAGCATCGAGAAGAGCAACCGCGAGATTGTCATCGGAAGCGACGCGCAGAACCTCGACCAGCTCAACTACCTCGCCGGCCAGCACGTGGAACACTGCAACGCCATGGCCCAGCTTGGAACCAAGCTCGCGCACATCGACGGCGGCGTGCCTCAACTGGAGATCGCCATCGAGAGGATCAACGCCCACAACCTCGGCGGCCTGTTCTACTTCTTTGAATATGCCTGCGGGATCAGCGCCTACGTACTCGGTGTCAATCCGTTCAACCAGCCTGGCGTGGAAGCCTACAAGAAGAACATGTTCGCTCTCCTTGGCAAACCCGGCTACGAGGAGCAGGGCAAGGCGCTTCAGGCAAGACTATAAAACAAAAGAATATGACCTGCGAACAGAAATTCAGGGAAACGTACAGACGGGAGCCGGAAGGGCTCTCGTTCTGTCCGTACCGTGTGTGTCCTCTCGGAGCCCACTCCGACCACCAGCTCGGAAAGGTTACCGGACTGGCGATTGACAAGGGAATCCGCATCGCCTACTCCCCAAAGCAGAACGGAGTCATCGAGTTCTCGTCGCTCCAGTTCCCGAAACGGGCGCAGTGGCACGTCAGTTCCGTCCCGGAGCCAAAGCAGGGCGACTGGGCCGACTATCTGCGGGGAGCCACACTCAAGCTCGGGGCGAGATACCCGCTCCGCATCGGACTCAGCGGGGTGATCGAAGGGTCTCTTCCGATCGGCGGACTATCGTCCTCCGCGGCGGTCACGATCGCTTTCCTGAAGGCTCTGTGCAAGGTCAACGGCATCCACCTCTCTGACGCTGAGCTGATCAGCACAGAGATGGCCGCGGAGAACGACTACGTGGGAGTGTCCTGCGGGAAGCTCGACCAAAGCTGCGAGGTCTATTCAAAGAAGGATCATCTTCTCTACCTTGACACCAAGGACGACAGCTACGAGTTGATCCCGACTTCCCCCGCCATGAAGCCCTACGAGATCGCGATTTTCTTCAGCGGCGTGGAGCGCACCCTGGCCGGGAGCAAGTTCAACATGCGCGTGGACGAGTGCCGCAGCGCAGCCTACGCCCTGAAAGCCTACGCCGGCATGGAGTACGGCAAGTTCAGCGAGACCAACCTCCGCGACGTCCCGGTCGAGGTGTTCCGAAAGTTCGGCGACCGTCTTCCGGAGAACTGGCGCAAGAGGGCGGAACACTGGTTCGGTGAATATGCCCGTGTCGAGAAGGGTGCGGAAGCGTGGAGAAACGGCGACATCGAGGCATTCGGCCAGCTCAGTTTCGAGAGCGGACGCTCATCCATCGAGAAATGGGAGACCGGCTCTCCAGAGCTGAAAAAGATCTACGAGATCATGACCAGAACCGACGGCATCTACGGAGGCCGCTTCAGCGGAGCCGGATTCAAGGGCTGCTGCATGGCCTTGATCGACCCGTCGTTCAAGGAGGAAATATTCAAAAAAATCGAGACTGAGTATCTTGCCGAGTTCCCGGATCTGCGGGGGCATTACTCGGCCTGCATCTGCCACAGCGCGGACGGCGTGAAAATTTAGAAGCCAAGTCATGAAATGCCTGATCCTTGCCGCCGGTTATGCGACGCGGCTTTACCCTCTGACGAAAAATTTCCCAAAACCCTTACTGAAAATCAAGGACAAAGCCATCCTTGACTGGCTGATCGACGACATCAAAACCTCCGGGGCGATTGATGAATATGTAGTCATCACAAACCACAAGTTCGCCGCACATTTCCTCGACTGGGCCGCCGGACGACCAGATGACAAGATCACTGTCGTGGACGACGGCACGGTGACGAACGAGACGCGCCTGGGTGCGGTGCGCGACATCCAATTCGCGATCGATTCCCTCGGCATCGACGACGACATCCTGGTCATAGCCGGAGACAATGTGCTGGATTTCAGCCTCGTAAGGTTCATTGAATATGCCCGCGCAAAGGGTACGTCCTGCATCATGCGCTTCTTCGAGCCTTCGGAGCAGCGCCTTCGCAAATGCGGTGTCGTGGAGGTCAGCTCCGAAGACCTCGTGCTTGGCATGGAGGAGAAGCCGTCAGAGCCTCGCTCCCACTGGTGCTGTCCCCCGTTCTACTACTACACCCGCAAGGACGCAAGCCTGATCTCCGCCGGCATCACCGCCGGATGCGGCACCGACGCTCCCGGCAGCTACATAGCATGGCTCTCCACCCAGACCCCTGTCCACGCAATGGAGATGCCCGGACACCGCTACGACATCGGCAACCTTGAAAGCTACCACACCGTCTGCGAACAGTACGACGGAATCCAGCCGACTGCCACGAAGTGACTCGTGAGCATCATGACAGACGAAGACAATCGAGTAGGAGGAAAACGAAGTGGTTTTCTTCCTACTTTCGTTTTCCGACCTCTCACACCACCGTACGTGCGGTTCCGCATACGGCGGTTCCTTATCTTACGTGCAATCTTTCCCGCCGCACGGGCGCGACGCTGATATATCTGGCCGGAATGGACATCTACGACATCATGAAGATTACGGGGCATTCGACCCCGATGATGCTGAACAAGTACATCAAGGCGGACCAGCTGGAGGTGGTGGAGAAAATTACCGACAAATATGACTATTCTGACTAGCCGGTACGGTATAATTTGCAAAATTTGCGTAAGATATATGAACGTTATGGAGACAAAAGATATCGCAAACGTCAATGTAGACGCCCTGTTTGAAAGAATCTCGGCCCTTATCGAGGAGTCCAGAAAGAAGGTGGCTACGGCTGTAAACATCGCCGAGGTGTACACCAAGTACGAAATCGGCCGCTATATTGTGGAGGATGAACAGGAGGGAAAGGCCATGGCTGCGTATGGAAAACAAGTGCTTCCAATTCTTTCGCAGAAACTGACCGATAAGTTCGGTGGTGGTTAGTCTCTCGAGACACTTAAAAGCGCCCGAAAATTCTATTCGTTATATGCACCTCTGGCAATTGGGTCAACGGCGTTGACCAAATCGGCCAAAGGAACCGGCAAAACGAATTTGGTAAACAGTGTTGACCAAATTCAAATCGCCCCTGCAGAGCCCCACAAGTTCTTTTTGAGCTGGAGCCACTACCTCGTTTTGATGCGCATCAAAGATGATGGCGCACGAAGTTTTTATGAAGAGGAATGCGCCAAAGATTTATGTTGTGCGCCCAGAAAAACTAAGGCTTGCAACCGGGCAGGATAAGCTGCCCCATGTATTCAGCACCCCTGAACAGCAGATTTGCCTGTTCTATCCTGGATTCAAGGAGTGGCTGCCGTCAAATCTTCTGGCGAGGACAATAGTCCCGTGGGCATCAGAATGGCTAATGTTCTATGAACTATGGCTGATTACAGGTGAATGGCTGGTCGGTGGCATAGATCACACTTCGCGAAAGCAGTCATCCGATTTTTCTCGTTCCGAATCAGATGAAAAGGAATGAAAAAGAGAGAGGGTGTGAAATCACATCCTCTCTCTCTTATTATCTGATTATCATCTGATTATCCGATCGTCTTTACTGCTCGTCCGGGCCTTGGTCATCCGGGCCGTTCTGCGGTCCCTGAGGACCAGGCTGAGGACCCTGCTGGGCACCGGCCTGTGCGGCACGGTTCATGTCCTCGGAGGCGGCGTTCCAAGCCTTGGTCAGTTCCTCGGTGTAGCGGTCGATGTCAGAAAGGTTCTGATTCTTGACAGCCTCCTTGAGGGAGCCGAGAGCTGACTCGATGGCAGACTTCTTGTCAGCCGGAATCTTGTCGCCATAGTCCTTGAGATTCTTGTCGGACTGGAAGCACAGGGCATCGGCGTTGTTGATCTTCTCAACCTTCTCCTTGGCCTCCTTGTCGGCGGCCTCGTTGGCCTTAGCCTCGTCACGCATCCTCTGGATCTCCTCGTCAGACAGACCTGACGAGGCCTCGATCCTGATGTTCTGCTCCTTGCCCGTGGCCTTGTCCTTGGCGGACACGTTCAGGATACCGTTGGCGTCGATGTCGAAGGTGACCTCGATCTGAGGTATTCCTCTTGGAGCCGGAGCGATTCCGTCAAGATGGAACAGACCAATCTCCTTGTTGTCCTTAGCCATAGGACGCTCACCCTGAAGCACATGGATCTCGACAGAAGGCTGGTTGTCAGCCGCGGTAGAGAAGACCTGTGACTTGTGTGTAGGGATGGTCGTGTTGGACTCGATGAGCTTTGTCATCACGCCGCCGAGTGTCTCGATACCGAGTGAAAGCGGGGTGACATCAAGCAGAAGGACATCCTTCACATCACCTGCGAGCACACCGCCCTGGATTGACGCGCCGATGGCCACAACCTCGTCAGGGTTGACGCTTCTGTTAGGCTCCTTGCCGAAGAACTCCTTGACGAGTTCCTGTACCTTAGGAATACGTGTCGAACCACCGACAAGAAGAACCTCGTCAATGTCAGACGCGTTCAGACCTGCATCCTTGAGTGCCTGACGGCACGGATCGATGGATCTCTGGAAGAGGTTGTCGCAAAGCATCTCGAACTTAGCCCTGGTAAGAGTCTTGACAAGGTGCTTAGGCACGCCGTCAACAGGCATGATGTAAGGCAGGTTGATCTCGGTCGAGGTCTGGTTGGACAGCTCGATCTTGGCCTTCTCGGCGGCCTCCTTCAATCTCTGGAGAGCCATAGGATCCTTCCTCAGGTCGATGCCGCCATTGTCCTTGGCGAACTCATCGGCGAGCCAGTTGATGATCTCCTGGTCGAAGTCGTCACCTCCAAGGTGAGTGTCACCGTTGGTTGACTTCACCTCAAACACACCACCACCCAGCTCAAGGATGGAAATATCGAATGTACCACCACCGAGGTCATACACGGCGACCTTCATGTCCTTGTTCTTCTTGTCAAGACCGTAGGCAAGGGCGGCGGCGGTAGGCTCGTTGATGATTCTCTTCACATCGAGTCCGGCGATCTTGCCGGCTTCCTTGGTGGCCTGACGCTGAGAGTCAGAGAAGTAGGCAGGGACTGTGATGACAGCCTCGGTGACTTCCTGACGGAGGTAGTCCTCGGCAGTCTTCTTCATCTTCTGGAGGATCATCGCTGAAATCTCCTGAGGAGAGTAGAGTTTGCCGTTGATCTCAACACGCGGAGTGTTGTTCTCGCCTCTGACAACCTTGTAAGGCATTCTGGCGACTTCCTTCTGAACCTGGTCGAAAGTCTCGCCCATGAATCTCTTGATGGAGAAGACTGTGTTCTGAGGGTTCGTGATGGCCTGACGCTTTGCAGGGTTACCGATCTTTCTTTCACCGCCGTCGGTAAAGGCGACTACAGACGGGGTGGTTCTCTCACCCTCGTTGTTGATTATGACGGTAGGCTGGTTGCCTTCCATGACCGCAACGCACGAATTCGTGGTTCCAAGGTCGATACCAATGATTTTTCCCATATTCTTTAATCTCCTATTTTTTCTTGTTCCGCCCGGCTCGGTCTCCGAACCGGACGCAAGGAGTATATCGAATGTTATGCCATTGGCACGGGTATGTCAAATTGGCAGAAAAATGGTGACTAAAAAGCAATTCTCAATTACCTTCTACCATAATGGAACCATCGCAATCTTACCTTCACCCCCCAGTCACTTCGTGACAGCCCCCGGTGGGGGCACTGGGGACCGGATTCCCCAGACCCCTTGCGTCGCTACGCTCCGAACCTTAATTAACCTTAATTACCTTAATTAGGGTTGTGACTTTTTGGCACGGCGGCTGGCAGGCTTCGATGATTGGCGGGAGGGACAGAAAGTCACTACTCGGCGGCTTCCTTTAGGCGCTCGGCGTTCTCGGCTATCTGGAGCTGGTTGATGCACTCCTGGATGTCACCGTCCATGAAGACTGGAAGGTTGTACATCGACCAGTTGATGCGGTGGTCGGTCACACGTCCCTGCGGATAGTTGTAGGTGCGGATCTTCGCGGAACGGTCGCCCGTGGAGACCATAGTCTTACGCTTCGCGCCGATCTCATCGAGATACTTCTGATGCTCAAGGTTGTAAAGACGGGTCCTGAGTTCCTCGAAAGCCCTGTCCTTGTTCTTCAGCTGGGAACGCTCCTCCTGACACTGAACCACAAGACCGGTCGGAAGGTGGGTCAGGCGCACGGCCGAATAGGTCGTGTTGACACCCTGGCCACCAGGGCCTGAGGAGCAGAAGAGGTCAAGGCGGATGTCATCCCATTTGAGATCCACATCGAACTCGCCGGCCTCCGGGAAAACGGCCACGGAAGCTGCCGAAGTCTGGATCCTGCCCTGAGTCTCGGTCTGCGGAACCCTCTGCACACGATGCACGCCGGACTCATATTTCATGATCCCATAGACACCCTCGTCGTTGGAGGAAAGCTTGAAGACTATCTGCTTGTAGCCTCCGGCGGTGCCAGGAGTCTCGTCGTTCACCTCAAGCTTCCATCCGCGCTTCTCGGCGTATTTCGAATACATGCGGAAAAGATCACCGGCGAATATGGCAGCCTCGTCACCGCCTGTGCCGCCACGGATCTCGATGATGGCGTTCTTGCTGTCATCCGGGTCGGCAGGGATCAGAAGGATCTTGATCTGTTCCTCCATGTCAGGAAGCTTAGGCTCGATCTCCGCGATCTCGGCCTTGGCCATGTCCCTGAGATCCTCGTCCTTCTCGTTGATCATAATGTCCTTGGCCTCAGCCAGTTCATCGACCATTTTCTTGTACTCAAGACCAGCCTTGATGATCGGCTCCAGCTCCTTGTAGTCCTTGTTGAGCTGGACGTATCTCTTCATGTCAGCGATCACCTCAGGATCAGCAAGCTGTTTCTGAAGCGACTCGTATTTGTCCTGGAGAGCCAGGATCTTATCGACTAATGTGTTCTCTGCCATATTCTTAAAATATTCCTAAATCGACTTGAGGTAGCAGCGGCGGCGCATGAAAAGCTCATGCTCGTACTTGCCCCAGACGTTGACCGCCCCGTTGGATTCGATCTGCGGATTGGTAATCGCCCACTTCGTGCCGGCCTTCCTGTACTTCTCCGACATCGTGCAGTGGTAGATCGATGAGACTCCCGTGTTCTGCCATTTCGGCACGGCTCCGTTGATCATCAGATCGACGGTGTCATACCTGAACATCGCCATCAGAAGATGGAACCAGCCGAACGGGAACAAGTGCCCCCTCGCCTTCTGAAGAGCCTTCGAGATGGAAGGGAAAGTGATCCCGAATCCCACAAGTTCCTCATTGTCATCGAATATGATGCTGCTCGTCTTGTCCGAGACATAGGTCAGCACCTCACTCGCCTCCTCGTCGATCTCCTCCTTGGTGAAAGGGATGAAGTTGTAGACGGACTTCGCGAAACTCTCGTTGTAGACATCGAAGAAATAGCGCACCATCTTCTTGTCCTTCTTGAGCTTGTCGAGACTGCCCTCGTGAAGGTTGTACCTCTGCTTCAAAAGTCCGGCTATCCTTGTGATCTTGTCCTGGAGAGGCTGGTCCGCCGCCACCTTGTACTGAAGCCAGTCACATTCCTTCACATAGCCAAGGGCGGTGACGAAGTCATTGTAATAAGGGTAGTTGTACAGACAGTTGAACGGCGGGATGTTCTCGAATCCCTCCACAAGCATTCCCTGTTTTCCCAACGTGTTGTAGTAGAGAGGGCCGTGGATCTCGTTCATGCCGTTCTCTTTCGCCCATGCCTCCGCCGTGCACAAGAGCAATTTGGCGACCTCGAAGTCATCGATTGTGTCGAACCATCCGAAACGGGCCCTTTTCTTGTCGTACAGCGCATTGTAGCGAGGATTGATCATCCCGCAGATCCGTCCTACCACGGTCTTGCCGTCCATCACCATCCACATCTTCCTCTTGCAATAGGAAAGCGTGGAGACCTTGGTAAGGGACTTGACTTGGTCACTGTGAAGCGCAGGAACGTACTGGGGACAGTCCTTGTACAACTTGTCCGGGAACTTGATGAAATTCATCAGATCCCTTCTGCTCACAACCTCAACTACTTTATAATCAGGCATAAATATCCATTCTACTACGTTCCCCTCACGGGAAGACATTCACAAAATTAAGAAATTGTCTTGTTTTAGACAAATCTACCAGTGAAGTTTAGCAATAAGTTTATCGGCGGTCATTCATTTTCCTACTCACAAACTGTCTCCGGAGCCGTTTCTCCTTTGTCACAGCCCCTTGGCCTTTCCCTCGTCCCAGATCTCGTCCATCTCCTTCAGGGTCATGTCGTGAAGATCACGTCCCTTGCGCAGGGTGTTCTCCTCCAGATAGGTGAACCGGCGGCGGAACTTGTCGCAAGCGCGGTTCAGAGCCGTGTCCGGATTGAGTCCGTAGAGCCTTGCCGCATTGATGGTGGCGAACATGAAATCGCCCAGCTCCTCCTCGGCCCTGTCAGCGGCGGCGGCACGTTCCTCCCCGGTGACGGCGGCGTCCATCGCCTCCATCTCGGCCTGCAACTCCTGCTGCTCCTCCTTGACCTTGTCCCAGACCTGACGCTTCTCCTCCCAGTCAAAGCCCACCCCGCGGGCCTTGTCCTGCATCGAGAAAGCCTTCAGGATCGGCGGCATGGCGTCCGGGATTCCGGACAGGATGCGCTTGTTGCCTCCTTTCTCCTTGGCCTTCAGCATCTCCCAGTTCTCGGAGACCTGCACGGCGTCAGCCACCTTGGTGGTAGAGAACACGTGGGGATGTCGGTAGATCATCTTCTCGCAGAGCTTGTTCATCACGTCGGCGATGTCGTAGCGCCCCTCCTCCTCGGCAATCTTGGCATAGAAGATCACGTGCAGGAACACGTCTCCCAACTCCTTCTCAAGGGCGGTGTCGTCCTTCTTCATCACCGCGTCACTAAGCTCATAGACCTCTTCCACGGTCATAGGGCGCAGAGTGTCAATCGTCTGCGCATGGTTCCAAGGGCATTCCGCCCGAAGCCTGTCCATCACGTCCAGCGCCCGCTCGAACGCCTCGACTTTCTTTTCCTTGTTGATCATATCCTGCAAAATTACTAAATTCTTTGAATATGTCAGTGAATATGCCAGCGGCGGAGTAAAGTGGCGGAGTAAAGTGGCGGAGTAAAGCGGCGGAGGAAAGGGCGGAGGAAAGGGCGGAGGAAAGGGTGGAAGAAAGGGTGGAAGAAAGGGTGGAAGAAAGGGTGGAAGAAAAGGACGGAGGAAAGTGCCAGAACGGCTGAAAATTTGAATAACCATTCAAAAGCACTATCTTTGCCGCCACAAACATATTTAATAACAATGAAGGAGATTCGTTACGTTTCCGCTGACGAGGCGGTGAAGGCCATAAAGTCAGGCGACCATATTCATTTAAGCAGCGTCGCAAGCGTGCCGCACATTCTGATTGACGCTCTGGTGCGCAGAGCCGAGGCCCGGGAGGTTGAGGATCTGCATTTCCACCACTTCCACACCGAAGGGCCGGCGCCATATTCAGACCCTAAATATTCAGGCATCTTCTTCGAGCAGGGGTTCTTTGTGGGACCGAACGTGCGCCCGAACGTGAATTCCGGGTACGCCGACTATCTGCCGGTGCATCTTGGTGAGTCTCAGAGACTTTACCGCTGCGGCGCCATCAAGCTCGGAGCCGCCCTGGTGCAGGTGTCGCTGCCTGACGAGAACGGCATGGTCTCGCTTGGCACGTCGGTGGACTGCTCGCTCGCGGCCGTCGAGACAGCCCGCGTGAAGATCGCCGTGGTGAACCCGCACGTGCCTTTCGCCTACGGTGACCTCGTCCCGCTGGACACTTTCGACTATCTCGTGAAGGACGACACTCCATTGGTTTCCAAGGATTTCGCCGAGCCGACCCCGACCGAGGTGCTGATAGGTAAGAACTGCGCCGAACTGGTTCCGGACGGAGCCTGCATCCAGATGGGCATCGGAGCCCTGCCTAACGCCCTCGCCGCACAGCTGGTAGACCACAAGAACCTTGGCGTCCACACCGAGATGTTCGCCGACGGAGTGCTGCGCCTTATAAAGAAAGGTGTCGTGAACGGAGCCAACAAGAAGATCGACAAGGGCAAGATCGTCGCTTCCTTCCTTCTGGGATCGCAGGAGGTATATTCATTCATCGACCATAACCCGGACGTGCTGATGAAGGACATCAAGTACGTCAACGACCCGTGGGTGATCCGCCAGAACCCTAACATGATGGCGATCAACTCCGCCACGGAGGTCGATCTGACAGGACAGATCTGCGCCGACTCCATCGGCACTAGGATATTCTCAGGCACCGGAGGCCAGCTGGATTTTGTGAAGGGAGCCTCGATGTCCGAAGGCGGCGTGTCCATGACGGCGTTCGCGTCCCGTACCAACAAAGGCAAGACGAAGATCGTTCCGTTCCTCAACCCTGGGGCCGGAGTTGTCACCCCGAGAGCCGACGCGCATTGGATCATCACTGAATATGGCGCCGTGGATCTGTACGGCAAATCGCTTCAGGAGCGCGCCAAACTTCTCATCAGCATCGCTCATCCGGACGACCGCGAGATGCTTGACAAGGCGGCCTTCGAGCGCTTCGGGCCACACTGGCACGTGGTGAAGATCTAAGGATTGTCTTTCTGACTTTGACAGGGTAGCGCGCCCTGGCGAACAGGTCGCCGCCAGGCGCGCTTCGGCGTTTCTACGATACCAACTCCTCTAACAGGCTCGGTGGCTGAATGTGTCGGTCACCGGGCCTGTCAAAGTGAATGACGATAACTGAGCGACCGGACTCGGGAATGCGCTACCTTCTTCGGACCCGGGAATGCGCTACCTTCTTCGCAGCGATTTCCAGGAAACAAGCGGAATAAGGAAGCACAGAAGGCAGGACACTATCCAGAAGACAGAGACCGGAGCGAAATTGAAGTCATTTTCCCCGATCATGACCCCACTGACGATGTTCTGCACTCCCGCGGCGGCGTAACTGGCCAGACCGACCACCCCGAGAGCCGCCCCGGTTGCCTTGCGCGGCACAATGTCAAGAGCCATCAGACCGGCCACGGTGCAATAGACCACTCCGATGGCAAGGCTGAAGACCGAGACATAGATGATGTTCAATGAATATCCTCCCGCAGTGAACAGGAACGCTCCCAGCGAGAGCAGGCACAGCAGACCAGAAATCAGAACCGGCACGAAACGGTTGCCTCTGAACACCTTGTCCGAAAGCCAGCCGGCCAGCACAGTCCCCGCTATTCCGAAAGCCTCTGAGAACGCGATGATCTGCGTCGCTCCCGCAAGGGAAAACCCCTTACCCTTCTGCAGGAACAGCACCCCCCACTCGCTGACAGCATGCTGGGTGATGTAGACAAAAGCGCTGGAAACCGCGATTATCCAGATCCCGGGATGACGCACAACCCTCTTATGCAACTCCTTGGTAGGCATCGAGTCGGTCTTCTGAGGCGTCTCTCCCGTCAGCTTCTGCACAGAAGGCAGCCCCTTGCTCTCCGGAGTGTCGGAGACCATCAGAAGGATCATCGCCGAGCCGATCACTCCCGCCACCGCGGAGAAGATGAACCCATACTCCCAGCCGATCCACCCCACAATCAAGCCCAACGCAAACACAGACAACGCCTTGCCAAGGTACGGCGTAGCGCTGAGGATGCTGTAGTAGGTGCCGCGCCTGTCCAGCGGAAACCACCGCGAGAGACTGATCACCCCCGGAGGCGCACCCATAGACTGACAGTACCCGTTGACTCCCCAGATGACGGCAAAGACTACGAACAGCAACATGGTAGGAAATCCCATCCACCCATGCACCAGCCCCAGAACCCCCATCAGAAGATTGACCACCGTAGAGATCAGCAGCCCCGTAGCCATGAAGCGGCGCACGTTGCAGTAGTCCGCGATGAAGCCGTTGGCGAACTTCCCGAAAGCATAGACAAAATAGAAAGCCGAGCCAATGATTCCCAGCTGCGCGGCCGTGAATATCCCCCCGTCGATCAGCGGCTGCTTAACCACGCTCATAGCCATCCTGCACACGTAGTACAAGGCATAAGCCCCCGTCACGCCCCAGAACGTACAGTTCCTCAGATGCCGGTACTCCCCCTCCACCGCCTCCGGAGCGACCTTCCCCTCCGACGGTTTAGAGATCCTATAGAATGAATATAGACTCATAATATTTCGCCCCACAAAGATAGTCAAAACAAACAAGGAGCGCCAAAAAAATAGCCCGGAAAAGATCACGGAAAAGATCTCGGAAAAGATCTCGGAAAAGATCTCGGAGAAGATCTCGGAGAAGATCGCCCCGCAATCAGAAGAAATGAGTCCGCACAAAACCCGCACACACCACATCATGCAATCACATTACCACATCACACCACTGCATTATACCACCGCATCACGTCACTGCATCACACCACTGCGCCATAACACACGAAGCACCCGAAGCACCGCCTACACCGTTGGGAGACGTTTCAAGCCTATATCGTTCCACAACAGGGCCATGCGACACTCTCGGGCGACATTACTGCCCCAAAACGTTCCCCAACAGTTCTGCGCGGCACCCTCGGGCAACACTTTGCCACTTTTTCGTCGCCGAAACGTACGCATTGATCCCGTCATGAATATGCTCCGAGACACCTTCGGCACTGCCTACACCCTTGGGCGACGTTTCAAGCCCACATCGTTCCACAACAGGGCCGTGCGACACCCTCGGGCGACGTTACAGCCTCAAAGTGTTCCCCAACAGAGCCGCGCGACACTCTCGGGCGACGTTACAAGCCTATATCGTTTCCCAACAGTTCTGCGCGACACCCTCGGGCAACGTTACAAGCCTATATCGTTCCACAACAGGGCCGCGCGACACTCTCGGGCGACATTACTGCCCAAAAACGTTCCCCAACAGTTCTGCGCGACACCCTCGGGCAACACTTCGCCACTTTTTCGTCGCCGAAACGTACGCATTAATCCCCTCTCGAATAAGCCCGGAGACTCCTTCGGCACCCTTGGGCGACATTACAGCCTCAAAGTGTTCCCCAACAGAGCCGCGCGACACTCTCGGGCGACATTACAAGCCTATATCGTTCCCCAACAGGGCTGCGCGGCACCCTTGGGCAACGCTTTGCCACTTTTTCGTCGCCGAAACGTACGCATTGATCCCGTCTCGAATAAACTCGGAGACACCTTCGGCACTGCCTACACCCTTGGGCGACATTACAGCCTCAAAGTGTTCCCCAACAGAGCCGCGCGGCACTCTCGGGCGACGTTACAGCCCCTAAACGTTCCCCAACAGTTCTGCGCGGCACCCTCGGGCAACGCTTTGCCACTTTTTCGTCGCCGAAACGTACGTATTAATCCCCTCTTGAATAAGCCCGGAGACTCCTTCAGCACCCTTGGGAGACGTTTCAAGCCCACATCGTTCCACAACAGGGCCATGCGACACTCTCGGGCGACATTACAGCCCCCAAACGTTCCCCAACAGTTCTGCGCGGCACCCTTGGGCGACGTTACAAGCCCACATCGTTCCCCAACAGAGCCGCGCGACACTCTCGGGCAACGCTTTGCCACTTTTTCGTCGCCGAAACGTACGCATTAATCCCCTCTCGAATAAGCCCGGAGACTCCTTCGGCACCCTTGGGCGACATTACAGCCTCAAAGTGTTCCCCAACAGTTCTGCGCGGCACCCTCGGGCAACACTTCGCCACTTTTTCGTCGCCGAAACGTACGCATTGATCCCGTCATGAATATGCTCGGAGACACCTTCGGCACCCCTTGGGCAACGATACAAGCCCACATCGCGACCCCAACAGAACCGCACTGCACCTTCGGGCGACATTATTATGTCCCGGAACGAGTTGTTGACGATGGAGCCGCTGGCTGTAATTGCAGCCATAAAAAAAGGCTAATAATACATGTAATTGATTGAAGAACAACACATATAAAAAATATTTTATATTCATAAAGATTATTTTTTGCAGCCTTTCTTTTGCAAAGAAACATATATTCATTTTTTTGAATAGAATGTTTTTCTGTTTTTGAATATGAGTCTGCGATAAAGGTGTTATATTGCGGCAATCCTAAATTTAAATTATTATGGGTAGAAACAAAATCAGAAAACTCCTGAAGGAGTACAGAAAACAACCGAAATGGTACTATCACGTCACTTTCGATGCGATTGAGACGGGGCAGTTATTCAACAATGATGATGAATATGTCTGCGGAATGAACAGCGTCGCGATCGGGCAATATGTCTTCGGACTGTCCGTGATCGCTTTCGTGCTTATGGTCAACCATTGTCATTTTCTTGTCTATGGATCAGGAGAGAGCATCGTTCGGTTTTTCCTGTTTGTCAAGAGACGCATTAACCGGAAACTCAAGGAGGACGGTTTTCCTCCGCTTCCGAAGGATTACGGATTCAAGATGGTGAAGGTCGAAGATGAGCGGCAACTGGCGGACACGATAGTCTACATTGCGAGAAATCCTTTGAAGGCGAGGCCGGATGTCACGGCGGAAGGGTACATCTGGGGATCCGCCAGATTGATTTTCAACGAGTGCGGGCGGTTGTATGACAAAGCAAGGGTAGCCGACGTTTCGTACAGGGAGTCGGTAAGACTATTCAAAACCAAAACCAGACTGCCCGAGAACTATCTTTTCAACCGGCCTTTGGGATTCATTCTTCCTGAATCCTATGTACTTAATGACAAGGCTGAGCGGGTGCTTCTGAGTTCATGGAGGTACAGTTCCGGTCTCGTCAGGAATTTCGACGCTTATCTCAGGATCGCTGAGGGTGTCGGAGAGTTGATCGTCTTTTCCGATAATGAACTGAATGAGATTGTTTATCAGATTCTTAGAGATCAGTTCAAGGTAGGTTCCGTAAAGGATCTTGGCGTGGACGACAAGTGCCGTCTCGCGTTGATCCTGAAGAGAAAGTACCGCATTGACACGAAGCGCATAGCCCGCAAGATCCAAGTTGAAGTCTCTGTACTCAACAAGTTGTTCGAATAGTGTACCTACAGCATCCCGGGAGCGTTTCGAGCACCTCATGAGCGACGAAAAATCTTGAATATGTTGCCGAAGGAACCGTGCGCCACCATTGGGCAGCGCTATAACTCTTTATTGTTCCAGAAGGGTATTGCCTGACACTCTCGGGGAACATTTCATGCCCTAATTGTTCCCCAAGCATACCGTGTGGCACCCTTGAGCGACGTTTGATACCTTTATCGTTCCCCAAGCGTGTCGTGTGGCACCCCCGGGTGACGTTTCATGCCTTTATCGTTCCCCAAGCGTGTCGTGTGACACCCTCAGGCGACGTTTCATGCCTTTATCGTTCCCCATGCGTGCTGTGCGGAACCCTTGAGCGACATTCCAGATAGATTCCGTCGCCGAAGGTTCTTACTTGATTCCGCCTTGATTCCGCCTTGAATCCGCCTTGAATCCACCTTGATTCCGTCCTGCAGGCGCTATAATCCTTGGGCAAGTTTCAAAGGCTTCCAGGGCTTGCCCCGGGATATTCATAGAGTCAATAAAAAATGACAGCCACTTAGAACGTAAGCCTGAACAGGTCGCCTTGGGCGTGGATGATGAGGTCGCCTTTGTAGTAGGCGCAGTCCTCCAGCTCGCCGAATGTGGCCTTTGTCAAGTCAATCACATTCTGCATGGTACGGGTCTCAAGGTTCCAGACATAAAGGATCGATGGACACTTCTCATTGCCAAAGCCGGTAGGCATGAAGAGTTGCCCGTTCTTGATGAACAGCCCTTGTCCGATCGGGTTGAAAGGAGCCGCGTAGGTGTCCTCGATAAGATAGTTCTCCAACAGATCGTCATTTGTTAAAGTCACGATACCGTCCGTGGACTCGTTCAGTTTCGGGATGCGGAACTTGACGATGCGGTGATGGTTCAGAGGATTGGTATTGTCAACGGTGTTGCCGTAGCCGTAAAGGTAGTTGTTGTCGGAATCGATAACCCACTGAAGCGCATAGCCGAAAAGATGGTCGGTGTCCTTGAAGTAAATAGTCTGCACCAATTCGGAAGACTTCAGGTCATTGGCCACCCGCTCGACATAAAGCACGTCCTTACGCCCGTTGATAGGCTCACGGTTGCACTGGCTGACATACAGAAGCGGGAAACGATCCTCCTTGTTGTAGAATGTGCGTCCGAAAGTGGCCACATTGGCATGGTTCACCTTGTCATAACTGGCCAGTTTAAACGGCTTACACTCCCGTTCAATCAGGCCGCCGTCAATCCTATAGACTGTCAGCCAACCCGAATTCTGACAACTGAATATGTAGTCTCCCCAAATGTCCATCCCCTGATAGCCCTCCTTCTCAACTCCCTGAAGCTTAAGAATATGCTCGCACCTGAACGTGTGTTCAGCAAGATTGACCGGCACCCCCGCGTAGGAATATTCCCCACCTCCCTTCGCCATGCCCAAGGAGCGGCTGAGAGTTGTAATGCCTGTAGGTTCAGTCGCCGACCCGGTCGTTGATCGCGATGCGGCGCCACTAGTCTGCGCCACCATCGAAGCCGGAACCAGCAATGATGCCAAAAGAATATACCATTTCATTTTGAATAATAATTTTCGCACAAATCCGTTATTGGAATAATGCCCACATTTATAGTACTAATAATAAACGAATTATCTCGGCCTGACTTCCGCATTGACTCCTGCAAACTCAAAACAGACAAAGTAACAAAATCCAAGATCGGCCTGCAAAAATAATGATTATTTGTCAGTTCACCTACTCCTCCCCACAACCATTCCGACCGCAGCACCACCTCCGAGGAACAAAAAAGGGTCTAAACGTCGCCCAAGAATTCCACACAACACGCTTGGGAAACAATTAAGGCATGAAACGTCGCCCGAGAGTGTCGGGCAATACCCTTGGGGAACAATTAGGGCATGGAATGTCGCCCGAGGGAGCGGCGCGGCAATGTCGGGGAACAACATGGGGCTGGAATGTAGCCTTAGGAGACGGACGGATCACTGGCGGATTACAGGACAGATTCATGGAGGGATCTTCGGCTACGGAATCTTGCTGGAATGTCGCTCAAGGGTTCCGCACGGCACGCATGGGGAACGATAAAGGCATGAAATGTCGCCCAAGAGTTCCATACGACACGCTCGGGGAACAATAAAAGCATGAAATGTCGCCCAAGAGTTCCACACGACACCCTTGGGGAACAATTAAGGCATGAAATGTCGCCCGAGGGAGCAGCGCGGCAATGTTGGGGAACAACATGGGGACGGAATGTAGCCTTGGAGACGGACGGATCACTGGCGGACTCATGAAGGGATCTTCGAAATGGAATTCTTTTTCTATTGACATTCCAGCTATTCTTCACACTTCATAATTCGGAAACCACTTTCATACCCAAATAATTAATTATTTAATCTTCAATATATTACATAAATAAACATATTCGGGGCTGACTAAAAAGTATTAGTCAAGCCCTTCTTTCTTGCTTTTTGGCGAGGTCAACCTCGACATTGTCTCCGATTATTAAAATCTCAGAAAGTTATTCAGACTTTTTAGTCACCCTCTGCAGCGGCTAAGGTGTCCGTGATGATTCCGGCGACCTTGTCTTAACTGGTTTATTAACGAATATTCCACCTGATGACCTTGCTTTTTGACTCTGCCTTCCACCTGATGACTGAACGGTGTTTGTTCAGTTTGCCGCTTTTCTTCTATATTTACGGAATAACGCATAAAGTCCGTGCCGGCTGCCAACTGGCGCGAAAGGTTTTTTATTAATATTCATAAATGGTCATGAAGCAATATGTTGTAGGAATAGGCGAGGTTTTGTGGGACATGCTTCCGAATGGAAGGAAGATTGGCGGCGCACCGGCCAATTTCGCCTACCACGTGTCGCAGTTCGGGTTGGACGGCTGTGTTGTAAGCGCCGTAGGAGACGATGCGCTTGGTGATGAGATCGTCAATGAACTAACCTCAAAATGCTGATTCTCACCTGCGGAGCCAACGGAAGCTATGTCTTCACTCCGGAAATTGTTTCCTTTCTCCCAACCCCTTCCGTCAAGGTCAAGGACACCGTCGGTGCCGGCGATTCCTTCACCGGCGCCTTCGTCTCCTCGATTCTGGAAGGAAGCACTGTCCGGGAAGCGCACAGCCGCGCCGTTCAAACATCCGCCTTCGTGTGTACACAATCCGGTGCCACACCGGCCCTTCCCGATGCGATAAAGGGCTTTTAATGTTCCGCTATTCCGCGGCCTGTGTGTTCCGATAAGCTTTCCGCAGCAGATTTAGAAGTTGTTTTGATTTGTTAGAAATGTACTTTCACTCTCACATTTTCAGACAAACAAATCAGAGCCTCTTCTTAAGATGATGCTTCCCTGACTTTAGTTCCGATGAGGAGCCGTCAGGCAAGACTACCGTGGCGGTGCTTCCCGCAGGCACACACACTGTCATGGAGAATTTGTCACCGTCGAGTTTCCAGTCCACGGAAATACGTCCGTACGGGGTGTCCTTCGAGGCTTTCACCCAGTCAATACCTTTAACCATCTGCGGCTCGATTCTGACATGGCTGTAACCTGGACGCGAGGAATCCGGAACAATACCTGCCAAAGCCTGGTAAAACCACAAGCCGATGGCGTTATAACAATTATGAATATGGCTGCGCTCCCCGTCCCAATGCTCCCAGGTAAGCGTGGCGCCATTATCTATCATATAAAGATAGCCGGGATATTCACGCTTCTTAAGCATCTGGTACATAAAATCCGCCTCATGTTCCCTTACTGCCCATTTTGAAAGGACGGGAACTCCCACGAGCCCGGTTGCGAGGTGCCCTTTGAATGTCTCGGCTGTACGTTTCTTCATCGAGGACACCACATCACGCACGCAAGACTGAGGAACAGCCCCCACCAGCATAGGGTAAGCCATGTCTATTTGGGTGGCAGTCGCATAGGTGTTGTCAGAAGGATTGAAGAATGTCTTGTGGATGAGATCGTTCTGCCTCTCGTGCTTTTCGCGGAACCTTCCGGAATCCTCCTCATTGCCGAGGACATCCGCGATTCGCGACATAAGGTCGTAACTCTCGGAAAGCACACAGTTGCCGACAAGATCTACGGAGCGAGGGTCTGTCTGGTTGATTCCCTTTGGAGTGGCCCAGTCTCCAAGATACCAGTTTCTGTACTCTGTCCCTCCCCAGTCCTTGAGAAGACCATCCACACATTTGCTTTCCGCATAATCCAGCCACCTGCACATATTCGGATAATACCTTTCCATAAGCCTTTCGTCTCCATAATTGAGCCATGTCTGCCATGAGGCGGCGATCATGAAGGCGCACCAGAAAGGCCCGCCACCGGCGGAATACGGATTCGGCGCAGTGTGAGGCATGTCACCATTCTCTCTCTGGCAGTCCGCCCATGCCTGGATCCAATTCATGTAAAGAGGAGAGACATTGAAAAGTGTCTGGAGGACAGGGGTGGAGGCATTGCCGTCACCACCATAGCCCAATCTCTCAATCTGAGGGCAATCCACCATATAGCCGCCCAGAACAAGGGACGCCAGTGTCTCATGTATCATGTTATAGATAGCATTCAGATCCTCATCAGAACATTCGAAATCCGCGCCGCCCTCAAAATCCGTCATGACAGGGCTGAGAGTAATGCTTTCAAGAGCCAACGGGGCTTCAAGTCCCTTTATCTTGAGATAGCGGTAGCCCTTATAGTTGAACTTGCTTGAAAAGACACCTCCGGACTTGCCGTTGCCGACATAATAATCAGAGTACTCCCCGTCACGGAAGTCCGCATAGTCCTTAAGATAGTAATCCTCATAGTACAAGGCTATCTTCTTACCGTCTTCCACCACAGGCATTACTACGTCTGTCTGACCCACAAAGTTTCTTCCCATGTCGTAGATGAAGCTGTCATCCCCTGCCCTATGGACAGAGACAGGATGGTGTCGAGACACCTTCGCATTGAGTTCACACATCTGAGGTGAAGCCGCATGATCCGGGATACGAGCCACCGTCACCGGTCTCCAGTCCAGTCCGTCAAGGGTTTCCGCACTCAGATCAGCAAGTGCGTTACGCGAATCCACTATCTCACCGCCCATCCTGTGCGGAAACCAGTCGCCGAACGTCCTTCTGTCGCTTTCCGCAGCCATCCAGCCGCCATCAGTGACAGCCAAGACATCGTGTCCGCCGGGTCTGACGAAATCAAGCTGGGCTCTCACATAGGGGCCGCCAGGCACAACCTGCCAGGAATGAGTCTGGTACCAACCTTTGCCAAGCCAGAGAACCAAGTCATTCTCCCCTGCCCTCATCAAATCCGTCACATCGTAAGTAACAATCAGCGATCTCTTTCCGAACTGGCTCACGGCAGGGGTAAGGACAGCGTCAGACACGGCTGTTCCGTTAACGAAGGCCTCATGATAGCCTAAAGAATTCACCTGTAGCAGCACACGTCCGTCATCAGAAGGATGATAGTCAATTCTCTTCCTAAGCAAAGGAGCCGACTCCGAGTCCTTGTCATCCTGCACCGCTCCGATGAAACAAGCCGACGCTTCCCAATCACCTGCATCCAGAAGGCCGATCCCGAAACTTGCGGTCTCGCTCCAATCAGAGACTTTGCCATCCTGGTTCCAGACACGGACTTTCCAATAACCGAAGTCACGAGACTCCAGAGGGTGTCCGGCATATTCCACTCCAAAAGGAACCGAGGCCGCGACTTTGCCGGAATTCCAGAGATCCGCATCATTTTCATTAAGCGATGCCTCGTCAGACGCCACTATCAGCTGATAGGCAGACATTGAGGTTCCTTCCTCCGTAGACTTGAGCCTCCAGCTGAAATGCGGCCTCACATTGTCGATGGCAAGAGGATCCTCAAGAGACTCGCATCTCAAGCCATAGACCTCAACAACCGGTTCGCAAGCTATAAAAGAACCGCACATCACCGCCAAAAGCAGAAAAATGTAAAATCTGTATTTCATATCCTGTTATTTCTTATTGACCGCCACCGTAAAAAAAGCTTCCCTCATCCTACTCTATTCTTACAAGGTCTTACAAGGCCAGAGACAAGCACGGGATTATGCCCTCCGATGAACTCCCTGTCGATCGACAGTGACAAAGTTACGGAATATTTCCGTATGATGTGAGCGATGGCAGGTAAATGTGCCAACGAAGTTTGCCAATCAGAATTTTATGCGGTAATTTAGGGGAAATTTTGAATATTATGAATCAAAATCATAACCGCATGACAAACAAAAGATTTTTCAGGAACACTCTCGGCGCGGTGGTCGCAACCTTGTCGCTGGGAATCT
>OQVP01000033.1_pt1 | contig 42517 bp, 37 predicted proteins | sample 1691541 | NCBI WGS metagenome assembly OQVP01 (sample SAMN03418258, study PRJEB22391) | human gut metagenome | biome: human-gut; feature: organic feature; material: feces | host: Homo sapiens | place: Tanzania | collected 2013-01 | reverse complement strand
CTGGTTGCTTCTCATAGACATTCCTGAGAATCACACCCATGGAATGACTGATGTCGGCATGATGTATATGACCGGATCCGGCGATGCCCTTGACCAGGTTATGGCCGTTGTCACTTATGATGTAATCGGGAGCGCTTCCCGCAGTTTTCTCTGCCGCCCCTATTCTGCCATGGACATCATCACCGCTGAAGCCCCTGCTGACCGACATGTCAAGAACCGTGACATCCTTGTGCTTTACGGGACGGCCCTGATGCCCGGAAGGAATCGCGAGAGTCAGGAGAAGTTTCTGCCCATTTATGGCAATGCTCTCGTCCACGACCATTGCAAACTTCCCGCCCTTGCATGGCTGGTCATCCCGATAGACGGAGAGGCCAAGTTTCTTCACCCAGTTCTCTACGGTGTTGTAGCACGGAACCTTTCCGAATGTATCGCCCAGCAGCTCGGCGAAGGTCTCAAGGATGGTCACGACTGTCCGGAGCCCACATGGTGTACGCATGTAGATCAGGACGCAGAGTTGAATGACTATAAGAGGGTATCTATGTCCGGGAACAGGCTCGAGAGCAATCGACTTTGTTCGTCGGTCAATGTTACCTTCAGAACGTCTTTTTTTTTAAGTTCCTTCTGAGCTTTGTCATACTTGGTCTTGAGCTTCTCTTTTTGAGATACAAGTTTCCTGTTCTCTTTTCGAAGACGTTTCAGCTCCTCATGAAGAGCTTCTTTATCTTGGCGCGAATCTGACTTTTTCATTGATCTACATACTTTGAAATTATATACAAAGTTACTAAAAATCAATGAGATATGCAAATTTTCAAAGAACTATTTCGTTGCTTAAAACGTTAAAATTCAGAGTGTTGTATTAACAACTTAACGGGTGATTTCAGCTTCTGTTTTCCGGAACATCTAACTGGACACTCTAACCAATAACCTATAAACACTAAACACTAACCTTTAACCACTAACCTATAACCACTAAACACTAAACACTAAACACTAACCTATAACCTTTAACCCATAACCTATAAACTATAAACTATAAACTATAAACTAAACGCTGTGTGTTGTTAGCGTTAGGGTTAAGGTTATCGTTAGAGGTTGAAAGATTACCGGTTTTTGTGGTGTTCGAACCAGCGGTGGGTGTAGAGGTTGTAGATGAGCATGGCGAGGGAGACGAGGATGAGGGAGGTGGTCAGGGCGGTGGTGTAGCGGGAGGCAGGGAGGGCGTAGGTGATGCCGACGCCGAGGGCGATGCCACTCTCCCATGCCAGCATATAGGTGCTCTGGGAGGTGCCACGCTGACAATGGCGACTGAGTTTGATGAAGAACAGGAGGAAACGGGAACCGATGAGGCCGATGGCGATGCCTATCAGGGTGGCAGCGATGAAGTCGGAGGATGCTGTGGGACGTACCATCAACAGGAGGAGGGCTGCCAAGAACAGGATGAGGCCACTGACAACCTCACTCTTGAGTTCTGCATCACGGAAGACAAAACGACAGGCTAACAGGGCGAAGAGGTAGCCTACCATGATACCGGCATAGAAATCGATGGTGGTGGCTAATGCCAGGACCATACCTACTGCCACGGAGATGAGGAGCAGGTTGACGAAAAGGATGAAGCCACTGCCTAACCAGAAACGGTCGGTGCTGAACAGAGTGACATGATCGGAAGGAGCACGGAACGGGAATTTCACCATGCGGATTAACAGGAAAGCGAATAAGGCGCAGCCTACGGCCATCCATAACACATCAGGAACAGGCATGTGGAAATGGCGGGTGGCAAAAAGACCTGCCAATGGACCGAGAGACAGGGCGAAACGTCCGAACCACGACATGCTGTGATTTGCCTCGGTACGGAGGTAGGACTCACAGGTGTCGATGACGAGGGTGCTGGAGAGTATCATCTGTGCCAAACCGAAGGTGGCACCTTGTACCAATCGCAACAGCATGACGAGGGGGAAGGTGGCAGAGGGCCACCCACCGTCAAAGAGATACCATAGGACACCAAGACATGCCGCCATGATGACGATAGACCAGAGGCATACCTTGTTGCGCCGATAGTGTTGCACAAGGAACGAACAGAAGGGACCGAAGAGGAACAAGCCCAAGGCGAAGACCGCCATAGAGCCCCCTGTTTCAACCGCCGTGAAATGTCCGTTATCCTCCAAGCATTGCGGCAACAGCGGATAGAGGATATAGACCGACATAGACAACAGCAGGTTTGCTAAAGCCATCTGCCAGAACTCTCTATGCCAGAGACGGATATGAATAGGGGTATTCTGTGCGTTCATCGAGATATAGTGCGATTAGTAAGACTCGTTATCGTTGGGGAAATCGCCTGTTTTCACATCATCCACATACTGTCCTACAGCATCGGTGATGGTATCATGGAGTTGGGCGTAATGGCGGAGGAACTTCGGTTTGAAGCCCTTGTTCATGCCCAGCATATCGTGTACCACGAGGACCTGTCCGTCGCAGCCATTACCTGCACCGATACCGATGGTAGGAACGGTGAGTTCGCGAGACACCTGTGTGGCAAGTGCAGCAGGAACCTTCTCCAGGGTGACAGCACAGCAGCCAGCCTCTTCAAGGGCATGGGCATCAGCCAGGAGTTTGGCAGCCTCAGCCTCCTCTTTCGCACGCAGTCCATAGCCACCGAAGACATTCACAGACTGTGGGGTGAGACCGAGGTGTCCCACTACGGGGATGCCCGCGCCGACGATGCGGCGTATCATATCGGCAATCTCTGCCCCACCCTCTATCTTCACGCCATCGCAACCTGTCTCTTTCATGATGCGTACTGCATTACGTACACCATCATCGGCAGTCACCTGATAGCTACCGAACGGCATATCGCAGACCACAAAGGCACGTTTGACAGCTCTTACCACCGAACGAGCATAGACAATCATCTCATCGACGGTGATGGGGAGTGTGGTGGCATTGCCAGCCATGACATTAGAAGCAGAATCGCCAACGAGGATGGCATCAACGCCAGCACTATCGACAATACCTGCCATCGTAAAATCGTAAGAGGTGAGCATGGCAATCTTCTCACCTTTTTGTTTCATTTCCTTTAATCGACATGATGTGACTTTTCGGGTGTCACTAACCAAATATCCTGTCATTATATCTTATTAATTATTAGAGTTTTGGAATATATTCGCTAAAGTCTTTGATAACCTCATCGCTGAGTGGTGCTATCTGTTCCGGTGCATTGGTTGTTGCCAGTGCCACGACGGTCATGCCTGCGGCACGTCCAGAGCGCAGTCCGTTGAAACTATCTTCGAAGACCACACAGCCGGTGGGATTAACCCCAAAGCGTGCTGCTGCCTTCAGGTAGCAGTCGGGATGCGGTTTGGAGTATTCGAAGTCCTCGGAGGTAAGGATGGCATCGAAATAGGTTTTGAACTCAGGATGTCGGCGATAGACATTCTCCATCTTGGCTTGGTTGGAACTGGTGACGACAGCTGTCTTCACGCCATGGCTACGCAGTAGTTTGATGGTTTGTTCGAAGCCTTTCACATAGAGATAGTCCATCTCCTCTTCATATTTATTCAAGCGTTCTGTAATGAGGTTTCTTTTGTCTTTCAGGGGTCCATCGAACCATGCGTCATAGATTTGGTCGAGTGTCTGGCCTTTTATTTCGTGTTCCAGTCCGGGGTGTTCCGGATGGAACTCTCTGCACTGTTGTCCCCAGAAGATAGTGTATTGGGGTTCTGTATCGAAGACGACTCCATCCAAGTCGAATAATGCTGCTTTCATGTTGTTGTTATCTTAAAATCGGCTGCAAAGGTACATATTTTATAAGCAACAACCAAGAAAATCTCTCACTTTAAATTTTTATGTCTCACGGAGAGCACTTTAATAATCCACGGAGGGCACTCAAAGCAATCATCGGAATTTAAACGGAATTTATACGGAATTATTTTTTGGGGTTGCTTCGCAAGAAATCTTTGGAGGAAATCTTTGTTTAAGAATGGCCGGAGGCCAGAAATAATCTATCACTCAGCCTCCACAACATAATCTTTAACAAAAATCTTTGACGAAAATACGCTCGAGTTCCTCGCTTTTGGGGAGGGATTTCTTGGGGATCGCATCGGAGATGCTCGAATTTTTGGAGTAGCGAAGACAGAGTGGGAGCGCGCTTTCACTATGCTGAGTCACGACAAAAATAACCTATGGTGTAAATCTTAATGAAAATCTCAAAGAGAATCTTTAACTAGAATCTATAAACATTAAACTATAAACTATAAACTATAAACTTTAAACTATAACCACTAACCTATAACCCATACCCATAACCTTTAAACACCAACCCATAACCTTTAAACTATAACCTTTAAACTATAACCTTTAAACTATAACCTTTAAACTATAAACACTAAGCTCTAAACACTCCGTGTCCTCAGTGTGTTCCGTGGATTTTTTACCAGAGTACACATGAAGGTAATAAATAAAAAAGTTTAAAACAATAAAAAAACAGGTTGATATTCAAGTAATTTTATTATCTTTGCATTCGAAACCGCTGTTTCAGAAATGGCGGTTTCGGAAAAATTTCCATCGAAAAAGAAGTTCTAAATATGTAATATTATGAAATTTTTTGGAAGACATAACGAAATAAAAGAGTTGCAAGAAACGAGAAACCTGTCTTTGCAAACGGCTCGTTTCACTATCGTGACCGGACGCCGACGTAGCGGAAAGACGTCCTTGTTGATAAAAGCATACGAGGATGTTCACGATATGCTGTATTTTTTTGTTGCAAGAAAATCGGAAGCAGAGCTCTGCAGAGATTTTATCGAAGAGATGACGAGCAAGCTACAGCTTCCTATTCTCGGCGAGGTAACACGTTTTGCAGACATTTTTAAATATCTGCTGCAACTGTCCAAGACTCGTCCTATCACACTCGTCATTGATGAGTTTCAAGATTTCAAGCGGGTTAATCCCTCAATCTTTTCAGACATGCAAAAGATTTGGGATCTCAACAAACAGGAAGCTCATATCAATCTCGTGGTCTGCGGTTCTGTTTATTCGTTGATGAACATCATCTTTAAAAACAACAAGCAACCTCTCTACGGCAGGCAGACTGGAGAAATAAAAGTCACTCCATTTTCCCCTTCTGTTATCAAGGAAATCATCTCTACATATAACCCATCCTACACCAACGAAGATTTACTGGCACTATACAGTTACACTGGCGGTGTGGCAGAATATGTTGAAATGATGATGGATACAGGAGCCACGACCAAGGAAGAGATGACAGAGAGGTTTGTTGCCAAAAACTCTTATTTCATATACGAAGGGAAAAATATGCTGATAGAAGAATTTGGCAAAGACTATGCCCGTTATTTCGAGATATTACAACTTATCGCTTCTGGTCACACGACTCGTAGTGAAATTGAAAGTATCATGAAAACAGAACTTGCGGGCTATCTCACCAAACTGGAGAATGACTATTGCTTGATATCCCGTTATACCCCGATGTTTCAAAAGACCAATCGGAACATACGCTATCAGATAGAAGACAACTTCCTTCGCGTTTGGTTTCGCTACATCTATAAATATGGATATATGATAGAGGTTGGCGCCAATAAAAAACTAAAGATGGTTATTGACAAGAACTACACCACATACACCGGTAAGGTTCTGGAAAGATATTTTACGGCAAAGATGATAGAAAGTGAAGAATATACTCAGATTGCTTCCTGGTGGGACAGAAAAGGCGAGAACGAAATTGATATTATCGCTGCCGATGAACTGGAAAAGAAAGTTATTTTTTATGAGGTAAAACGCCAAGCCCAGGATATCAACCTCGGTATCTTAAAAGATAAAGCTGAGCATTTCTTTCAGACTACAGGTAAATTCAAGAAATTCAATATTGAATACCAAGGTTTGTCGATGGAGGATATGTAAGCCACGGATCATCGGATCATCGGAATTTAAACGGAATTTATTTATTGAGTTGCTTCGCAAGATGTTTTGGAGTAGCGAAGACAGAGTGAAAGCTCGGTTTCACTATGCTGAGTCACGACAAAACAAACCATAGGTAAATCTTTGAGGAAATCTTTTTAAAATATGGCCGGAGGCCAGAAATAATCTACCACTCTGCCTCCATAAATATAATCTTCAACTAAAATCCTAAACAAAATGCGCTCGAGTTCCTCGCTTTTGGGGAGAATTTTATTATGGATCGCCTTACAGGCTCGAAATCTAAACTAAAATCTTAACAAAAATCTTTAACTAGAATCTCTAAACTTTAAACTATAACCTTAACGCTAACCTTAACGCTAACCACTAATCACTAACCTATAACCTATAACCTATAATCTTTAAACTTTAACCCATAACCACTAAACACTCCGTGTTAGAGTGTGTTCCGTGGATTTTTTTGATTTTCCTTTAATTTTCTTTCTTTGTTTCTGTGATTTTTTGTACTTTTGTGTGATTTATATAAAAAAGGTAAATAAAAAACTAATAACAACAAACCTATGAAAATGAACATCTATTTGGTCGTGAGTATTGTCATGACTGTGGTGTCAATGACCCTCTTGACATCCTGTGAAAAAGAATTCTCTGAGGTAACCCCGGTTAACCCAGAAAGTAGTTTGACTGTTACCACTCGCTCGGAGAGTGGGGCTGAAGAAGTGGCGTATCCTGTGGCTGTTTATCTGTTTGATGCCAACAAGACGTGTATTGACTTTCGGCGTATCGAATCTGCTGACGCGAGTGTTGTCTATGACTTGGCAGAAGGTGTGTATGATGTGTATGCCTTCGGAGGTGTGGCAGAGGGAAAATATACGTTGCCCAGTGTGAAAGAGGCTACACTTGAGTCTGTGATTGCCTTGCAAGACGGACAAGAGCATGGGGACTTGATGATGGCTAAGAGTTCGGTGACTACGACGAAAGGGGAAGCTAACACTATCAACCTGTTGATGAATCGCTGTGTGTCGAAGATTGCATCTATCGTCATCAAACAGGTTCCTGACGATGTCACTGCTGTGAGTGTGACGCTGTCGAAGACGTATAAGAGTATAGCTTTTAACGGTACAAAGAAAGATGTGAATATTGAAGTGATCACACTGGAAAAATCTGGTACGGAATCGGGTACATGGGAGTTGAAAACTCCAAGACACGTGTTGTTTGATGTTGCTGCATCTGCCTCTGTGAAGATTAGTATGACAACGAATGGAAATGCTAAAGGTTATACCTATCAGTTGACCGATAAATGGAAAAGCAACTATCTATATCATATTAATGCTACCTATACTGAGAAACAAAATTTTCATGTGACGGGTACTATCACGGGGGCTACATGGCAGGGTACTGAGGATATCGTCTTTAACTTCGATGAGACCAATACTCAGGATGGAGGATCTGGTCCTACTATCAATGAAACAGCTCCTGAGGTTGGTACCCTTTATAAAGGGTGTTATGTGTTGAGTCGCACCGAAGAAAGTAATGCTATCAAGGTGTTGCTGTTGCATCCGAATCAGTATTCTGATGTATGTAATGGTACGATGAGTCAAGAAGAAGCTCGTAATTCCATCAATTCTAAATTGTCGGAAATCGCATCTGAAAATGAAATAACTGGTTGGCACTTGCCTAATGAAGCAGAAATGGATGTTATTTATTCGACAGGATTTGCTGCGATAAATCTAAAAATTCCGGAACCTAAATTGTTGACAGATGATTATTTTTATGATGACAACGGAACGATTAGAGGGTATCTACTCAGCTCTAAAGTTAAGAGAGATTTAAGTCTAACTACTAATAAAGCTATTCTCCGTCCTGTTGCTGTTGTACGGTTTACAAAATAATAATTTGAGAATAATGATGATGCGTCCGGGTGATATACTTGGGCGCATCTTTTATGTTGTCACAGAAATCAATCATCGGATCATCGGATTATCGGAATTTAAACGGAATTTAGACGGATGTTGTGGGATTGCCTACGGCAAGAAATCTTTGGGGGAAATCTTTAATAAAATATGGCCTATGGCCAGAAATCATTATGGATCCACAGAAGACACGGAGGGCACGGAATTTTTTTTGTTGCTGACGCAAGAAATCTTGAAGGAAATCTTCTTTAAGATGTTGCTTCGCAAGAAATATATCCAATTACCTGGGAACTAAAATCTTTAAACAAAAATCCTAAACAAAATGCGCTCGAATACCTCGCTTTTGGGAAGGGATTTATTGGGGATCGCATCGGAGATGCTCGAAATCTTAAATAAAATCTTGAAAATAATCTTTAACTAGAATCTCTAAACTCTAACCTATAACCTCTAAACTCTAACCCATAACCTATAACCTTTAAACTAAACACTCTGTGCTCTCCGTGTGATCCGTGGATTATTTTCCGGAGCACCAACGTTTCCGTGATTTGCCTTTGGCTTATTCTGTCACGACTCGGCATAGTGAAACCGAGCTTTTCCTCTGCTCTCACTGTTCCAGAATATCTGTGTGACGTTAAAAGGAAGCGGACATGGTGGGAATAAAAAAATCCGTGTGACGGTGAACTGTTATTTCTTGGGTGGACGATTTTTCCATTGTTTCATGGCATGACGGAAGAATCGGTCTTCAGCCTCAACGGCAGCAAGGACTTTGCTGGCAGGAACCACCTGCATCATCTTGTTATGGAATTTCTGTTCGATGGTTTTGAGTTCAATATTCAGTTTGTCGCGCTCTATCAAAGCCTTACGGCAAACCTCGTTGTCGTTAGGGTGTTCGCGTAGCGTCTTGTGCGTATTTCTAATTCTTACAAACACCGTTCGTTGGCGGCTGTGCATCTGTTTCATCAAAGGGATGAGTCTATCAGCCTCTTGCGGTGTGAGGTGCGCTTTCTTTATCACGTATGCCGTGAGTTCTGCGTCGAATTGTTCTGGAGAGAACTTTTGGTTGTTTTGAGCCCAGGCTACTGACGTCATCATAGCCATGACGATCATTAACAGTATGGTGTGAAACTTAGTCTTCATCGTTGCAGGATTTTGTGGATCATCAATTATCTTCGAGATAGGCATAGATGTCAGTATTATCAATCATGGCATAGTCGGCAGCCTCATCAACAAATCTATCGCCAGACATTTCTGTTGCTTGCACCTTATAGACATGTTGTGGAGAATCCTGTTGGAAAAGGAGAGCGGTAGCTACTACCATGACAGCGAGACAAGCCGCAGCAGCCGATATCCATAATCTTACTGTCCGATGTTTATTAACAGCAACAGTAGGTGTTTCACCATGTTGTTCTGCATCGGGTAGATTTGTCATGATTCTCATTGCCAAATCGTCGAAATATCCTTCTGGCACTTTGAAAGGTTGTTTACCTTTCATTTGCTGGTGTATATATTTCTCTTCGTTCATTGTTTCTTTTTTTTGTTTGACGTATAATGGCGCAAAAGGTTTAATCCTTCTGATTGAAAAACTCGGTGATCTTCTTCACTGCAATATGATAAGACGCTTTCAGCGCCCCTTCAGTTGTATCGAGGAGTTGGCTCATCTCGCTATATTTCATATTGTCATAATAGCGCAGGTTGAAAACGGTGCGTTGCACATCAGGGAGCGAGGCTATAGCCTGTTGGAGTTGCGCAGCTGTTTCGTCCCCATCAAAATAAGGGTCAGCCATGAGTCTATCAGCCAGTTCTGCTTGTTTGTCAGCATCGATATTCACCGCTTTATTGCGTTGGCTTCTGATGAAGTTAAGACTCTCGTTGATGGCAATACGGTAAAGCCATGTAGAAAGGAGTGACTGTTGTTGGAAAGAGTCGATATTAGTCCATGCTTTAAGCATCACGTTCTGCATCACATCATCAGCATCATCATGTGTGAGGACCATACGTCTCACCTTCCAATAGAGCGTTTCGCTATATTGGCGTACTACAATCTCAAAAGCCTTACGTCTTGTTTCAGGTCGTTTGAGAAGTTCTACGAGTTGTTTTTCGTTGAATTTCTCCTGACTCATGATATCGTTTTTATTTCATTCCAGATCGCATCATCATAAGCATAGACGTCAGGATAGTATTGAAGCTGTCCCTCTGCATCGGGGTAGATCGTATAATACACTATATATATAGGTACGGGGTGTGGCAGTCGCATGACAGACACCAGGCGATAGGTCTTCTCCTCCAGTAACGGGTGTTTCCGGATGTAGTCCCGTCCACGTTGTGTTTTAGGTCGAATTCCCATAGAGATACGTATGCGTTCCAGCGTCCATTCATCAGCATCATCCAGCAGGTATTGCGCGAACTCAAATGGTTTCTGTATCCTCACACATCCGTGTGACACCATTCTGACGGCATTGGCAAAGAAGCCCGGCGATGACGTGTCGTGCAGATAGACCGAATAGTTATTTTTGAATCGGAATACGATACGTCCCATGGCATTGCCAGGTCCACCCTCCTGTGCAACGCGACATATGCCATTGGTCAGCATCTGTCGGGTCACGAATCGGGCATCTATATGTTTTCCTGTAGCCCGTTCGATGATGTGGTATCTATGTTTTGCAAAATAGCTACTATCTCCTGCGTGTCGTGCCACATCCTTATTGATGATGCTTTGCGGGATGCCCCATTCGGGGTTGACTTGGAAATAGGTGATTTCGCTGGAAAGCAGAGGTGTACGTGTTTCTCTTGTTCCACAGCCTATGCGCATGGAGAGGCATTGGTCCTCCTGGTAAGCATAAAGTTCGAATGCCGGTATGTTTACCACCACACGACGTCCGCCCAGAGAGATTTCGTGTGCTTTGCGCCATCTGCAACGCTCCATATTGACCAAGATACGGCGTCGATGAGGTCCTTTCGCATCGTGGAGTCTCCTTTTGAGTTCTTTATAGAGCGGATCAGTCGGTTCGTTTCTATCCATCTCCTCACCCACCCTATTGGCAAGGACCTCATTGAATGCCTGTTGATAGAACTCAGCGGAAGGGTGTTCTACAGGTAAGTCGTAGAGCAACGTCATCTTCCCTCTCATTGTCCCTGTGGTATCCGCCTTAGCCGTTTGAAAAACATAAGCCTTGTGTGGGTTGACGAAACCATACCGTTGTCCTGTGACAAGTCGGAGATAAGCCTTAGAAAGTCTATATTCCAAACTCGCACATATTTTTCCAGCAGGATGTGATCGATCGAAATCCAAGTTACGTACACGTTGTGCATCCGCTTCTATTTCATCGATTTGAAAAGCCTGTGGAGAAAAGCCATATTCATCTATTTGGTGCAATCGGGCAATTAGAGAATCCGCTTGCGGTCGCAGTCCATAGCGGTCAGTCCATAGTAACGCCCCATTGTTTTCATAGTATTGTGCCATGAATTTATATCGGCTTGACGCATATTGCCGGCATGATTCCACAATATATTTCCTGATGCTTTGCGCATCCATGACATATTGTTCGGACTTCATTTCTCCGATGACATTCTTTATTGTCTCAACATCTTGTTTCTCATGATGACCGTTACATGCTGCAAACAGGATGACAAGAGAAAGAATTGCGAAAATCAGAGAATGACTTTTCTTGTCACTTTGCCAACCTTGATAATGTAACACCCTTTTGGAAGATTAAGTTCGATTTTCTGCGCAGGACTATCTATTCTAACAGTCATCACATGGCGTCCGATCAATGAAATGACCTCCAATATCTTGCCTTGTGCGCCCATCACATGAACAGCATTTTTCGCTACAGAAATATGGATTTCTTCGTTGCCAGCCTCACGCACAACAGATACCATGTTGCTATTCGCAGCCTGAACAGGCAGCGTCAACATTGCAGTTGCAAAAAGTGCTATCAACAATAGCAATCTCCTCATGTGATACGGTTATTTATTTATAATTTGTTGCAAAAATAAGAATATTCTTTGAAATATCAAAATTTTCACTCTTGTTTTCACCGATTTATTCCACATCAATGGTCAATCCCTCGTTGGCAAGCATGGAATCAGGGAAAATCTGTTTGGCCTCGTCAAGCAGTATTTTTTCATCTTCACACCTTGAAGAATAATGTCCCAACACCAATTTTCCAGCCTCAGCATCACGTGCCACCATGGCAGCCTGTTGAGCTGTGGAGTGCATGTATTTCTCTGCCAGGACCACATATTCCTCTGTGTAGGTGCTCTCATGGTAGAGCACACTCACCCCTTTGATTCTCGATGCAAGGTTCGGAATATAGCGTGTGTCGCTGCAATACGCATAGCTACGAGGAGGATCGGCAGGTTCAACGAGCAGGCTATTGCTCACCCGTTCACCATCTTCACTCACCCAGTCAGTTCCCGCCTTGATATTATTGATTTGAGACACGGGAATATGGTAGGCATCAAGCACGTCGCGTCGGATATGCGGCAAGGTCGGTTTTTCGCGGAAGAGGTAGCCACAGCACGGCATTCTATGTTCGAGGGGAACAGTCTCCACGGTCAGTGAACGATCTTCATAGACCACTTGTTGCTGTCGGGTATCAACATCATGAAACACAACCTCATAGTCAAAATCATGGCAGAAGATCTTCATCTGTTGCCGCATCACATCTCCCAGTGGTGCAGGTCCATAGACATCGAGTTTTGCCGTACGTCCCAGAAGTCCGAATGTGCTCAGCATGCCAATAAGTCCGAAGCAATGGTCACCATGGAGATGGCTGATAAACACAGCAGAAATTTTGGTAAACCGGATACGTGAGCGTCTCAGTTGCATCTGAGTACCCTCTCCACAATCTACCATAAACAATTTTCCCCTCATCTCCACCACTTGCGATGAGGCAAAGTGGCGGAGTGTAGGCAGTGCGCTTCCGCACCCAAGTATATGCACACGAAATGGTTCCATGTGAGAACAGTCTGTTAGTATTTCGAACAGCAATTATATTTTAAAGTCTTCACTCGAAGCCTCTTCAAGTTTGATGTCCGAGTGTTCTTTCTTAGTTTGTTGACGACCATATTCAAAGGTATCCTCAGCATCCTTGATGATGAGAGAGTCGGCAGTCAGTTTGATGATATTATACAAGGCAATATCTTCGATACCTCCACCGCTTTCGCGTTCGCTCACCACTTCAAGTTGTCCGTTGAACAAACGCCAGGTTTTGTAGATGATGGAACTCTGTTCAATACCTTCCACCACACCACCTTCTTTGATGCTGAAGCCCACTTCATCACTTCCGTCCAGCGGATTGGGCATCACCCAATTTCCGAGCAATGAGGTTTGGTTGATGACACAGACCGCTGTATTTTTGTCAGTTCCTGGCACTACGGCAATTCTGTCGCCCGCCTGGAGTCCTCCAAACACTTTATTATTATCCACAGCCTCTGCAATATCAAAGGTCACGGTATCTCCGAGGTCAGTAATGATTTGCAAGGTATGCATGGCTGTTCCGTCACCACAGACACCATATACTGTCTTGTCTTGAAGTACGTTACTTGTTGAGTCGCCACTGTCAAAAGGCACACGTTTTTCTTTTCCTCCGCAACTGCAGATGGTCACAATTGCCATGGCTACCACGGCAAATGGAATCAAATTTCTTTTGGTTAACATCATCATTTTATTAAATTTTGGGGTTGATTATTCCTGTGCTTTTGCTTCGTTCCAAAGTTGGTCCATTTCCTCCAGCGTCATCTCAGTGAGCGGTTTACCCACTTTGAGGCTGTGTTGCTCAATATAATTGAAGCGTCGGATGAATTTCTGGTTGGTCAGTTCCAAGGCATTATCCGGATTGAGATGATAAAGTCGGGCAGCATTGATGACAGAGAAGATGAAGTCTCCCAATTCCTCTTCCGACCGCTGTTTATCCTCTTTCTTGAGTTCTGTTTCCAGTTCGGTAAGTTCTTCACGCACCTTTGCCCACACATCCTGTCGGTCTTCCCAGTCGAATCCCACATGGCGTGCTTTGTCCTGGATGCGATAAGCCTTGATGATGGAAGGTAGCGAGGCAGGTACACCAGACAGTACGGTTTTGTTGCCGTCCTTTTCTTTCTGTTTGATTTGCTCCCAGTTGTCCAACACCTTTTCTACACTGTCAGCCTTCTTATATTCACTGGCTTCACCATTCTCGCCATAAGGCAATGGCAGGGGATGAGAGGCTCCCACCTGCGAAGGGTGATAGACATGAGGATGACGTAATATCAGTTTATCAACCAAATGGTTACAGACATCGGCTATATCAAATTGTTGCTTTTCCTCTCCCATTCTGGCATAGAAACCCACATGGAGCAACACATCTCCGAGCTCCTTACAAATCTCTTTCACATCATCCTTGATGAGTGCATCACACAACTCATAAGTTTCCTCTATCGTATTGGGACGCAGGCTTTCATTGGTCTGTTTTTTGTCCCACGGGCATTTTTCCCGAAGTGTGTCGAGAACATCGAGCATACGCCCGAAAGCTTCCATTTTTTCTTCTCTTGTATGCATTGTCATTATAATTACAGTAGTGCAAAGGTACTAAGAACCAAGCGAAAAACCAAAATTTTATTTGGCATTTTCCTTGCTTATTAGTACCTTTGCACATTATTAAAGAAGATTTATTATATTTAATATGGAATTAGCAAGTAAATACGACCCAAAAGAGGTTGAATCGAAATGGTACCAATACTGGTTGGACAACAAGCTGTTTGCCTCAAAACCAGACGGACGTGAACCCTACACTGTTGTCATCCCGCCCCCCAATGTCACTGGCGTGTTGCACATGGGCCACATGTTGAACAATACCATTCAGGATATTCTTGTACGACGTGCTCGTATGGAAGGCAAAAATGCATGTTGGGTTCCTGGAACCGACCATGCTTCTATCGCTACCGAAGCCAAGGTGGTGAAGAAACTTGCCGAACAGGGAATCAAGAAGCACGATTTGAGTCGAGACGAGTTTCTCAAACACGCATGGGAATGGACCGACGAGCATGGAGGCATCATCCTCAAGCAGTTGCGCCGACTGGGAGCTTCATGTGATTGGGACCGCACTTCATTCACCATGGACGAGAAACGTTCGGAGAGCGTCATCAAGGTTTTTGTGGATCTCTTCAACAAGGGACTCATCTATCGTGGTTTACGCATGGTGAACTGGGATCCAAAAGCCCTGACAGCACTTTCTACCGAGGAGGTTATCTACCGTGAAGAGAAAAGCCATCTCTTCCATCTCAAATACTATGTTGACGGACTCACCTCACTGGACAATGAAGAAGCCCTGCTGGCAGAAGGCAACATCATTCATAAGGATGCCAAAGGCTATTATGCAGTTGTGGCCACCACACGTCCTGAAACCATCATGGGTGACACCGCTATGTGTATCAACCCGAAAGACCCGAAGAACCAATGGCTCAAGGGCCGTAAGGTCATCGTTCCCCTTGTAGGTCGTGTGATTCCTGTCATTGAAGACCGATATGTGGATATTGAGTTTGGTACAGGATGCTTGAAGGTTACCCCTGCCCACGACACCAACGACTATATGCTTGGCAAGACCCACAATCTTGAGACCATCGATATCTTCAATGCCGACGGAACGATTTCCGAGCAGTCTCCACTCTATGTAGGTATGGACCGCTTCGACTGTCGCAAGAAGATAGCAGAAGACCTCAAAAAGGCAGGACTGATGGAGCGTATTGAGGACTACACCAACAAGGTGGGCTACTCTGAGCGCAACCCAGACACCGCTATCGAGCCACGTCTCTCTCTCCAGTGGTTCCTCCGCATGCAGCATTTTGCAGATATTGCGTTGCCTCCCGTTATGGACGACGACATCAAGTTCTATCCTGAGAAATATAAGAACACCTACAAGAACTGGCTTGAGAATATCCAAGACTGGTGTATCTCCCGTCAGCTCTGGTGGGGTCATCGCATTCCTGCGTATTATTATAATGAGCAAGGTGATTTCGTTGTGGCAGAAACCCGCGAGAAGGCCCTGCAGTTGGCCAAGGAGAAAGATGCTACTATAACCGATGCTGACCTACGTCAGGATGAAGATGCCCTCGACACATGGTTCTCCTCTTGGTTGTGGCCCATCTCACTCTTTGACGGCATCAACAATCCCGGCAATGAAGAAATCAACTACTATTATCCCACGAGCGACCTTGTTACTGGTCCGGACATTATCTTCTTCTGGGTTGCCCGCATGATCATGGCTGGCTATGAATACGTAGGGAAGATGCCGTTCAAACACGTTTATTTCACAGGTATCGTGCGTGATAAGCTGGGTCGTAAGATGTCGAAATCTCTCGGCAACAGTCCCGACCCCATCGAACTCATCGAAAAATACGGTGCTGACGGCGTACGCATGGGAATGATGCTTTCTGCTCCTGCAGGCAATGATATACTCTTCGATGACTCTCTCTGCGAACAGGGTCGTAATTTCAATAATAAGATCTGGAATGCCTTCCGTCTGGTAAAAGGATGGCAGGTGGCAGACATTGAACAACCCGAGGCCAGCAAGACTGCAACAGCATGGTTTGAAGCCAAACTCAAAGAGGTCAACGAGGAACTGCAGGATCTGTTCTCCAAATACCGCATCTCTGAAGCCCTGATGGCTGTCTATAAACTCTTCTGGGACGAGTTCTCAAGCTGGTACTTGGAAATGGTGAAGCCTGCCTACATCAATGGCGAGGCACAGCCCATCGACAAAAAGACCTACGAGGCTACACTCCATTTCTTCGATATTCTGCTGAAGATGCTTCACCCCTTCATGCCGTTCATCACAGAAGAACTGTGGCAGGCTCTCTACGAGCGCAAGAACGGCGAAAGCATCATGCGTGAGAGTCTGCACCTTGATGCCCCCACGAATCAGGAGAAGGCTCTTGCCGCCGACATTGAGTTGGTGAAGCAGATCGTGTCAGGTGTACGCATGGTACGCAACCAGAAGAATATCGCCCCGAAAGAGGCACTCGTTCTTCAGGTAGTGGGCATCAACCATTACGAAGCTTACACCGATGTGATTGTGAAGATGGCCAATATCAGCGAGATCGATACTGTGGCAGAGAAAGACACTACCGCTGCTGCCTTCATGGTAGGAACTGATGAGTTTGCCATTCCTCTTGGCAACATGATCGACATTGCTGCCGAGATAGAAAAGCAAGAGGCTCAGTTGAAGCACCTTGAAGGATTCCTGGCTGGCGTCATGAAGAAACTCTCTAACGAGCGCTTTGTGGCCAATGCTCCTGAGGCTGTCGTTGCCCTGGAGCGCAAGAAGCAGAGCGATTCAGAGGAGAAGATTGCAGCACTGAAAGAATCATTGGAAGCACTTCGTGCCCAACAGTAATCTGTATTCATATATTTAAGAAACGGCGCGGTTGGCATTCCCCACCGCGCCGTTTCTCGTTTTCTAAATAAGGCTGTTTGCCATGTTTCCCATCAAACTTAACCACCAATCGACCAATTGAATTTGCGGTTAAGGTCTTAGTAAGATTTCATGCTTCGTTTTCTTGATTATTTCCCATGAAAGTAGTACTTTTGCAGTCTAATACAAAAAGACATTACTAACTCATGATTATACCCATCACATCACTCTCACATCCAGGTATCGAACTTTTCAGTAAGTTGACCGAAGCACAGCTGCGACAGGTTAAAGAGACAGAAGAAGGCATTTTCATTGCAGAAAGTCCGAAAGTCATCAGAGTAGCATTACAGGCAGGTTGTCAACCGATAGCACTGCTTTGTGAAGAGCGGCATATTACAGGTGACGCCAGTGACATCATCGCTTCAATAGGTGATGTGCCAGTCTATACGGGACCACGCCATCTTCTCACAGAACTGACCGGCTATGCGTTGACAAGAGGTGTATTGTGTGCCATGAAGCGATGGAGCATGCCTCAGGTGGAAGACATTTGCCACAATGCACGACGGGTGGCAGTTATTGATAACGTGGTAGATACCACTAATATCGGAGCCATATTCCGGTCGGCAGCTGCATTGGGCATTGACGGTGTACTGTTGACCAGAAACTCATGTGACCCGCTCAACCGCAGAGCGGTACGCGTATCAATGGGATCGGTGTTTCTCGTACCTTGGACATGGATAGACGGCCCTATCAGTTCACTTCATGATTATGGATTCAAGACAGCAGCCATGGCGCTGACCGACGACTCCGTAGCTTTAGACCATGAGACACTGAAGGAAGAGCCTCGGCTAGCCATCGTTTTGGGAACAGAGGGAGACGGCCTCCCCCACGATGTAGTGAGTGATGCCGATTACGTAGTGCGTATTCCCATGTCCCATCAAGTCGATTCACTCAATGTGGCAGCAGCATCGGCTGTAGCATTCTGGGAATTGGGCAAGCGTTAGAGTTTCTCTTTGAGGTAGCGTCCTGTCACACTCGTTTCACATGTTGCCACCTCTTCAGGTGTGCCTGCACATACAAGGTTACCACCGCGGTCACCACCGTCGGGACCAAGGTCTATGATATAGTCGGCACACTTGATGACGTCAAGGTTGTGTTCGATGATGACTACGCTGTGGCCTCGACTGATCAGTGCATCGAAAGAACGGAGCAGTCGTTTAATGTCATGAAAGTGAAGACCAGTGGTAGGTTCGTCGAAGATGAACACCGTAGGCGATTGTTTCTCCTGCCCGATGAAGTATGCCAATTTCACACGTTGGTTCTCTCCTCCCGATAGCGTAGATGAATTTTGTCCGAGTTTGATGTAACCCAGTCCCACATCCTCCAACGGTTTGAGTCGGTTGACGATAGTTTTCTGGTTGTATTCCCCAAAGAATTGGATGGCCTCCGAGATGGTCATTCCCAATACCTCATCAATATTCTTGCCTTCAAAGCGCACGTCTAAGATATCGCGCTTAAAGCGGTGGCCGTGACATGCTTCACACTCCAATACGAGATCTGCCATAAACTGCATCTCTACATTGATGACACCCGCACCTTTACACTCTTCACATCGTCCACCTTCTGCGTTGAATGAGAAATACTGCGCAGTGAATCCCATTTGCTGCGCTAATGGCTGGGCAGCAAAGAGTTCGCGAATGGCATCATAGGCCTTGACGTAAGTGGCTGGATTGGAACGAGTGGATCGTCCTATTGGATTCTGATCTACAAATTCTACGCGTTTCACTGCATCAATATCTCCGGTAAGACCGCTAAACTCGCCAGGCGCATCACATACATCCCCCAGCAATCGCTTGAGGGCGGGATAAAAGATTCCCTTGATAAGGCTCGATTTTCCACTTCCACTGACTCCCGTCACCACCGTCATTACATTGAGTGGGATGGACACATCCACTCCCCGAAGATTATTCATTCGCGCACCATTGATATTGATTTTGCGATTCCATGGTCTGCGGGTAGAAGGCACGACAATGGTATCTTTACCAGACAGATAGCGGAGCGTGTGACTGTGGGGATTCTCTTCCAACTCCTTTTCGCTGATGTGCTTAACCTCCCCTTCAAACACAATTTCACCTCCGAGTCGGCCTGCATCAGGACCTATATCGATGATATAATCGGCAGCACGCATCATCTCTTCATCATGTTCCACCACGACTACGGTATTGCCAAGAGCCTGTAACTGGCGGAGCACACGGATGAGACGGTCGGTATCACGACTATGAAGACCTATACTGGGTTCGTCAAGGATATAGAGTGATCCTACAAGCGATGAACCGAGTGAAGTGGTGAGATTGATACGTTGGCTCTCACCGCCCGACAGCGTGTTTGACATGCGGTTGAGGGTGAGATATCCGAGACCTACGTCCAGCATAAACTGCAAACGGGAGTTGATTTCCGTCAGAAGGCGTTTACCTATCTGTGCATCTTGCGGTTCAAGGTCGAGCTGGTCAAACCATGTTTTCAGTCGCACAATAGGCATTTCCACAAGGTCGCTAATGCTTCTGCCTGCTATTTTCACGTAGTTGGTTTCGGGCTTCAGTCGTGATCCGTGACACTTCGGACAAGTGGTTTTACCACGGTATCGGCTCAACATCACACGGTATTGTATCTTATACTGATTTTCTGTTACCATGCGGAAGAAATCATCTATCGACACCCGTTCTCCCTTAGCACGTTTGCGGTCTGACGGCAAGCCGTGCCAGAGTTGGTCTTTCTGCTTTTGTGTCAGATTATAATAGGGTTCAAAGATAGGAAAATCGTCAAGGGCTGCTCTGCGACAGAATTCCTCTTTCCATGCTTTCATCTTTTCACCATGCCAACATACCACACAACCGTCATAAACCGACAGTGACGTGTCAGGAATCACCAAGTGTTCGTCGATACCGATGATATTGCCAAAACCCTGACATTCAGGACAGGCTCCGGCTGGAGAGTTGAACGAGAACATATTGTCGTTAGGTTCTTCAAAGGTGATTCCATCCGCTTCAAAACGCATAGAGAAATCATAGGAAATCATCGAAGGCATGAACACCAACCGACATTCTCCATTACCTTCGTAGAAGGCTGTCTCTGTAGAATCTGTCAATCGCGACACAGCATCTTTGGCGGCATCTACCGCCATACGGTCTATCACGAGGTATAGACCTTCAGCGGTCGTTGCCGTTTCTGCTTCTGGATGCGCTTGCAGATAATCGTCTATGCGCGAGAGTTCGCCCTTGGCAAACAAGCGCGAATATCCATTATAAACGTAGGTTTTAAGTTGCTGACCCAATGTACGCGATTCTGGGAGTACTACAGGAGCCATAATCAAGAAACGAGTTCCTGCCGCATATTGCTGGGTACAAGCGATGATATCCTCCGTGGAATGTTTCTTCACCTCTTGACCACTAACCGGCGAGTAGGTTCTACCTATTCGGGCAAACAACAGTCGGAGGTATTCGTAAATCTCTGTGGTAGTGCCTACAGTAGAACGAGGATTGCGTGAAATCACACGCTGTTCGATGGCAATGGCAGGCGGAATACCTTTGATAAAGTCACATTCGGGCTTGTTCATACGTCCAAGAAACTGACGAGCATAACTCGACAGGCTCTCCACGTAACGACGCTGACCTTCAGCATACAAGGTATCAAATGCCAATGACGATTTACCACTGCCACTGACTCCAGTCACCACAATCAGTTTGTTGCGGGGTATCTTCACATTGATATTCTTAAGATTGTTGACCCGCGCACCTTTTATCTCAATATAGTCGTTCATATTTATATCCAAATGAACCACAAAGTTAGGGAAAAGAGACTGAATAACAAAGAAAATAATACTTTTTCTTTTATTTAAGAATATTATTCGTAACTTTGCAACCAAACTACGAAACAACAAACTTACTAAAACATAATTTTCTATGAAGCACTATTTACTCACAGTCATTGCGTTGCTAGGACTATGTACAGGTGTCAACGCCACCGATATAACCACGTTGTCATGGGCTGATGTCTGCAACGGAAAAATGGGAGCCGAATGGTATGGTACCGATGAGGCTAAAGCCATCGCCGATATTGTGCTCGATGTACAGAAGACGACGGGAGGATGGATGAAAAATGATCAACTACACAAACTCACTCCCGATCAGTTAGCAAACCTGAAGGCTAGTCGCGATGAGCACTCCTGTCTCGATAATGCGGCAACAACACAGGAGATGCGATTCTTGGCAAAAGTATGGCAAGCCACAAAGGTAGAAAAATACCGTACAGCCTTCACTAAAGGCCTTGATATGATCTTCACTTCGGAGAAATCATGCGGCGGATGGTCACAATACTGGCCGCTGTCGGGCAACGGCAGTTACCAAGACTACATCACCTTCAACGATGACCTCGTCACCAATGTGATGAAACTCTTGCGTGACATCAATAACAACAAGGGCGATTTCACCAATATTGCAGACGAAACTATACGCACTAAGTGTATGACGTCTTTCAATAAAGCCATCGACGTGATTCTGAAATGCCAAATCGATGACAATGGTGTCAAGGCTGCATGGTGTGCACAGCACGACCCTGTTGATTTTCTGCCAGCAGAAGGACGCCCTCACGAACTGCCTTCTGTCAGCGGATATGAATCTGCAGACCTTATCTCCTTCTTGATGACTGTCGAGAAACCTTCTACCGAACTCCAGGAGGCTATTACAGCGGCTGTGACTTGGCTCGACAACCATAAGATAGAGGGTAAGGCCATTGAAGATTTCACAAATGCAAAAGGCGAGAAAGACCGTCGTATCATCGACAAAAGCGGTAGCGCTATTTGGGGACGATTCATACAGATTGGCGGTGAGAGTGGCAAGAAAATCTACAACAAATTTTTTAAAAAACTGGAAGAGCGTGGCAAGAAGCGTACCTATAACTACAACGGCGTAGATTATACCTACACCGAAAACGAAATTGCTACGTCGAGCTACAAAGCTGAAAATGCCTACAAACCCATCTTCTCTATCTACAAAAACGAGTACCCTCACCTCTTCTATCGTTTCCTCTATAATTATGCTGATACCGACCCGGTCATCGATAGCAAGGGTGTACCTGTGGCAACCTCGCTGATGGCTACTAATAGAGCCAGTTACCAGTATCTCGGCAGTTGGTGTCAGAAACTCATCAGCGAAGAGTATCCCGCCTGGAAAAAGCGTATCGATGCCACACAAGGTGGCGAAGGTGAAACCTTTGAGCTCTCTGCAGTCACCTACTCAGAAGAATCCACTGGAGATGGTCTAAACACCTACCATTTTAACAATGGATTTACCGTGTCAAATGCGAAAGGCAAAGGCTATGGTGCTGGAAAAAACAATACGATCAAGTATTCTGCCAATGCCTACGATATCAATATTCCAGAAGGGAAAAAAGTGGTGAAAGTCACCTTTACAGGATACGATAACTACGATGTTGATGCTTACATCAAGAACGTCAATGGAGTTAACTATTCCAGCACAGATTATGTATTCCCTGCAAAGGTTGACGATACATACACTACTGTTTCTCACTCTATTAGTTTTACTGAGGCACCTGTAGAGAAAAAACTGTCATTCTCTATTGGCAACAAGCAATGTTGCTTGATTATCTATGTCTATTGTTCATCGGCAACAGGCATCGAACAGATTACTATCACACCCAATAAGACTTCGCGCAAATACGTCAAGAATGGTAAAATCATCATTGAGAAGGGCAATAAAAAATATAACATCAACGGACGTCAGATTTAAGCCTCTATAACATTCTATACAACTTATAAGGAACAAGGTTATCTTCATTGTGAAGAATTACCTTGTTTCTTTTTATTAAAACTACTTCTTCAATAGAAAAGCATATTATTAATAAGACACCTTAATACTAAATCAATCATCAGGGGCAATACAAAACAAACAGTTGTACCGTTTTTCCGCAAATACTTTCTTATAAACACCCATTTGACACAGCTATAAAAAGGACAGAATTAGCCATTTTTCGTTATAACAATACTGCTTTTTATACTTTTTTAAGAGTTTTTTCGTGCATCGTATGAAAATAAACTTTAACTTTGCGGCATTAATTTATAAGGCCTATGCAAAAATTTTTTTTTATTGCTACCTTTGTTTGTAGCAAATCTGTTCTCTTGTTCATCAGAGGACAGCAACATTGAACAGACAGAACCTGTCTCAGTAAAAGTCAGTTTTTCTGGATTTGATTTTTCAGTAGTTCCTGACCAAAATGTCGCAACGTCACGTGCAAGTGCTGCAGAAGCACAAGTGACCTGTATCGCATTTAAGGTTTTCGACGAAAACAACAAAGAGCTTTATGCTGAAAACAAAACAAAAGGAGAAAACGAAAACTTCGATCAGATTAATTGCGAACTTCCAGCTGGAAAATACACTTTCGTAGCTGTGGCACACAAGGCTAAAACTCCAAGTAACGGAGCTACAGACATCGTATCTCCAGATAAAGCGGTCATCAATGATATCATACTCTACAAGAGTACCTATGCAACAACGATGTCTGTTGATATTACCAGAGGTGAACCTAAAGACGTTACTATGAACTTTGGCAAACGCATCACAGCATCATTCTGGCTTTATATAACAGATCCCTACCCTGAAGAAGTAGATGAGGTTGAAATCATCATCGACCCAAATCAGAATGTAGATACTCCAAATCAATACGCTTTTAATCCATCTACAGGATTTAGTTTTGCAAAACAATCATACAAAACTAATTTCTACAAGAAGAATACGCCAAACAATTCATTCAAAATCGGACTAACGATCTCATGTTTTCTGACAGCAAAAGAACAAGTTGTCGATGTAAAGGTCAACATGAAGGATAGTTCTGGCAAACTGATTCGCACACGTACATTTAATGCGGTAACGCTGAAACAAAATTGTACGACCAAAGCAACAGGGTACTTCTTTACCAATTCTGTCAGTAATGGATACACATTCGACACGACGGACGATGAGGAGCTATCATACGCATTCTAACAATTATTGATTATAAGTCTAATCATTTCAGAACGTCCATTACTACATCTATAGTAAAAGCAATTATTAAGATAAAGACCATCACTATATTTATTATAGTGGTGGTCTTTCTTTAAAGCCTTACTAACTCACATACACCAGAACATTTAACCGCACACGGATGATACTTCACATCTTTTATCCACTGCTCCATTTTTCCACTTCTGCAGTAATGCTTGTATAAAGCAGATACATGGCGCGATGAGGTCAGCAAAAAAATGCTTCGGTCCATATTCGGTCCATATATTATAAGGAACGCGCACACGCACACGCACGCACGCGACGTCGTAGAAATCGACCACTCGACCACATCTATAGTCTAACATGCAGTAGTTTAGAACTTTAAGTGGTGGTCGAAACTATTATCATCGACCACCCTTCGACCACAGGATTGCCATCGATCACCAACACAAGTCAAGCCAAGCAAGTCCTGTATATCGATATATAAGTTGGGGATATTGTTTTTCATCGTTTTTCAGAACCTTGACAATACTTTTGTCAAACGTTGGGCAATACCTTTGTCAAATATTGGACAACACCTTTGTCAAATATTGGACAACACCTTTGTCAAATATTGGACAATACCTTTGTCAAACGTTGGACAATATCTTTTTCAAACGTTAGATAATATCTTTTTCAAACGCAGAAAAGACCTTTTTCAATCGTTTCGAAACAGTCTTGACAAACGTTTGAAAACACTCTTAACAAACGTTAGGCAATACCTTTACCAAAGGTTTGGAAATGTCTAACTATACGTATCTTGGACTGAGATATGAAATTCGACGAATTTTGGCGGTGGTCGATGGGTGGTCGATAGAAACAGTTTCGACCACAGCATAAAACACTGTATGATAATGCGATACACACTTCTGTGGTCGTGTGGTCGAAATTTTCTGAAAACTATTTTTTTTAGAGAATGTCATAAGCGTCGTGCCATTCCACCTGATGAAACTTCTACTAAAACACAAAGCGCTCACGCACGTACCTATTCATATATACGTGCGCGAGCGCTTATGTTATTTGATAGCTGTTCTGTCCTGTGATTACTACATGATACCAATCCAACGCAACACATCGTTGAGGTTAGCCACAATCATAAGGAGCATGAGTAAGGCAAGTCCCACATAATTGGCACGTATCATGAAGTTTTCCGATGGTTTGCGACGTGTGATGATCTCATAGATGAGGAAAAGCACATATCCGCCATCGAGGATAGGTATGGGCAGAATATTCATAAATGCCAGAATGATAGACAGGAATGCGGTCATCTTCCAGAAGAGATACCAATCCCATGTTGAGGGGAAGAGATTTCCAATGGCTCCGAATCCTCCGAGACTCTTAGCGCCATCGGCAGTAAACACATATTTCAGGTCGTCAACATAGGAACCAAGTACATGCATGCCATATTTGACACCAGCAGGGAAGCTCTCAAAGAATCCATATTTCTGTGTATATGGCTTATAGAGACCCGCTACGCTCTGTACGGTGAATCCCAAACGCATATCGGCAGTGAGCGTCACCACGGCAGTATCGGTTTTTACGCCATTGGTAAACACCACAGGGATGGTGCGCACTTTGAGGCTATCGGCAGGCGATTTGGCATCTGCCAACAGGTCGGAGCGACGATCCAACTGGTCGATAATCTCATTGTATGAATCCACTGCATGTCCATTGACTGCCAGTATTCGGTCGCCTTTCTTCATTCCAATTTGTGATGCAGGCATATTGGGCACGACAGAGTCTGCCACTGCAGGAAGGAGCGGACGCACGAACGAGGGTTCTGCCTTCATCATATTCAGGAGATTCAGGTCACCAGGCAGATTCACCGTCACGGTTTTTCCCTGACGAATCACCTCCACCTGTTGTGCCGCAGCGATATCGCGATACAGGTCGGCACTAAAATCTTTGAAGGCACCCTTCTCTGTTCCCACGAGAATATCACCATCGCGAAAACCGAGAGCCTTAGCCTCTTTATTAAACTTCATACCGCCAGTCATGTCTTTCACTGGCACATAGGTATCTCCCCAATAGAAGAGAATCATGGAGTAGATAAACAGCGCAAGGAGGAAGTTGACCAGCACACCGCCTATCATGATCAGCAATCGCTGCCATGCCGGTTTGCTTCTGAACTCCCAAGGCTGTGCGGGTTGCTTCATCTGGTCGGTATCGAAGCTCTCGTCGATCATACCGGCAATCTTGCAATAACCGCCAAGGGGAATCCATCCGATGCCATATTCAGTGTCGCTGTTTTTGGGTTTAAACTTGAAAAGACTGAATTTCCAGTCGAAGAACATATAGAACTTCTCTACTTTCACTCCAAAAAGTTTCGAGAAGAAGAAGTGACCACCTTCGTGCAAGAGCACCAAGATAGAAATGGCCAACATCAGTTGTAACAGTTTAATAAGAAAAACTTCCATTCGTTATTTGTGTCTATTCGATTTTTATTTATTCATGAGTTCTGTTGCTATGCGCCTTGCCTCGGCATCGGTCGCAATATATGTATCATAGGTAGGCGAAGCATCGTAGGTACAACGCTGCATGGTTTCGGCTATGATGTCGCTCATCTGCAGGAATCCGCATTTATCTTCAAGGAATCCGCGATTGACAATTTCATTAGCTGCGTTGACGATACAAGGCATGTTTCCTCCCTTCTCAATGGCCTCGAAAGCCAATGCCAAGCAACGGAATTTTTTCAAGTCGGGCTCAAAGAATTCAAGGCTGCGGGTCTTAAACAGGTCGAGGCGCTCACCAGAGAGCGTCAGACGTTTGGGATAAGAGAACGCATACTGTATGGGCAGTCGCATATCGGGCACTCCGAGTTGCGCTTTGACCGCACCGTCATCAAACTGCACAGCCGAATGGACAATGCTTTGCGGATGTACCAATACCTGAATTTGCGAGGCTTTTACACCGAAGAGCCACTTGGCTTCGATGACTTCGAAACCCTTGTTCATCATCGATGCCGAGTCGATAGTAATCTTCGCTCCCATGTCCCATGTAGGATGTCGGAGTGCATCAGCCTTGGTCACCTGCGCCAACTGCTCGATGGTAAAGTTGCGGAAGGGGCCTCCAGAAGCTGTCAGCAGTATCTTGTCGATGCGGTTGACATCCTCGCCCACAAGACTTTGGAATATTGCCGAGTGTTCACTATCTACTGGCAGGATGGGCGCATGATACTGCGTAGCCAGATTGCCAATCAGTTCTCCAGCCACAACAAGTGTTTCCTTGTTGGCCAGTGCAATGGTCTTTCTTGCTTTGATGGCATGGATGGTGGGCGTCAGTCCAGCAAATCCCACCATGGCAGTGAGTACGATATCAATCGGTTTAGCCTCTACTATCTCGTTGATGGCCTGTGCTCCGGCATAGACTTTCACGTCGGGAATATCGTCGGTGAGTCGTTTGAGTTCATCGTAACGTGCCTCATTGGCAATAACGATAGCTGCCGGATGAAAGCGATGAGCCTGCTCAGCGAGCAGTTCCACACGGTTGTTTGCCGTGAGACAATACACCTCATAGAGGTCGCTATGCTCTTCGATGACCTGCAGGGCCTGTGTTCCTATGGAACCTGTAGATCCGAGGATGGCAATTTGTTTCTTTTTCATATCTCTAACAATCCCTCTGGGATAATTGTTTTTATGGTTCTTTCCGTGGTGTCGATATGGTGTATTAGGTCGTCAGAAGCCGGAATGAGTCGTCCGTCTTCGAGTTCAAAGAGGATGTTATGGGTTGAATCGTCAATCGATGCAATGCGTCCCACCTCTTTTCCTGTATCGGCATCCACCAGCATGAATCCCACGAGCATAGACAGTGAAGGCATGGCGTCCTCCTCTTCTGCCAGACTTCTTGGGAAATAGACATCACACCCTGTGAGTTCTGCTGCCCGCTGTTGGGTATCGACATCGCAGAATTTGATGAGTGCGAGACTGTCTGAACGGAAACGATACTCTTCCATGAAGAACGGCACGAGTATGCCGTCGATATCGAGAATCAGGTATTCTGCCTCGACACGGTCGAAGACATCATCGGTAAACTGCAGACTCACCTCGCCTTTCACACCGTGCGACTTGCCCAGTCGTCCTATCTTATAGACCTCTTCTTTACGAATCATCTCACTCTTTGTTATCGTTTGCAGTCGTTCTACACCTTATTTATATATATTTATATGCGTTCAATGTGTGCACCAAGTGCATTGAGGCGCGCTTCAATATCTTCATAGCCGCGGTCGATCTGCTCGATATTGCTGATCTGGCTGACACCGTCAGCACTCATGGCAGCGATGAGCAGAGCGATACCGGCACGAATATCCGGACTCGACATGCGTTGCGGGCGCAGCGTGTTTACCCTGTCGTGGCCTACCACCACAGCGCGGTGTGGGTCGCAGAGAATGATTTGCGCTCCCATGTCGATGAGTTTATCCACGAAGAAGAGTCGGCTCTCAAACATTTTCTGATGGAAGAGCACTGTTCCACGTGCCTGCGTTGCCACGACGATGAGCACCGACAACAAGTCGGGAGTCAGTCCGGGCCATGGTGCATCAGCCAGCGTCATGATAGTTCCATCGATGAAAGAGTCCACCTCATAATGTTCCTGACGAGGGATATACAAGTCATCACCCTCTTCTATAATCTTCACACCCAATCTGCGGAAAGCGTCTGGAATGATACCCAGATTGCGGAGCGACACATTCTTGATGCGTATGCCGTTGCCCACCATGGCAGCCATTCCGATAAACGATCCCACCTCAATCATATCAGGCAGAAGGCGGTGGGCTGTGCCATGCAGATGCTTCACACCCACGATGGTTATCAGGTTTGATCCGATACCGCTGATATTGGCACCCATGCGGTTGAGCATGTGGCAGAGTTGCTGAATATAGGGTTCACAGGCTGCATTATAGATTGTTGTAGTGCCTTTGGCAAGAACCGCCGCCATGATGATATTGGCAGTACCGGTCACCGAAGCCTCATCAAGCAACATATAGGTGCCCACGAGCTGTTTGGCAGCAATCTCATAGACTTCCGTCTTTGGGTTCTGTCGGAAGTCTGCACCCAGGCATTTGAAGCCGAGAAAATGGGTATCAAGGCGTCGGCGACCGATCTTATCACCCCCAGGTTTAGCAATCACAGCCTTTCCCATACGTGCCAAAAGCGGTCCTATCATCAGCACACTGCCACGCAGTGCTGCACACTTCTGGACAAACTCCTCACTACCGAGGTAGTCGAGATTGAGTTCATCAGCCTGAAAATGAAACACTCCCTGCTGTTCCTTACTGACTTTCACACCGATGTCTTTCAACAACTGTATCAGATTGTTGACGTCGCGAATGTCGGGAATATTGCGTATAATGACCTCGTCGCTGGTGAGCAACGTTGCACAGATCACCTGCAAGGCCTCGTTTTTAGCGCCTTGAGGGACGATGGTTCCACTGAGCAGGTGTCCGCCTTCGATTTTGAATGATGCCATAATCAGAATGTTAGGGGTTTAAAAATACTTATCTGCGACCTTTTCCCTTATTGCGTTTCATGGGAATAGGGTCTGTACCGGGAATGATTTTCTCAAACTTAAACTCGTTGAGGTCAAGCTGTATCACCCCGTCAGTCAGTCGGGCAATATCGTCAGCCACCTTCTCGTCGTCTGTCGAACCATGTCCCCAATTTGCCAAATCGCGCTTCATCTGATTGGCAGTCAACCGTGCAAGTTCGTCGCGTTCCTCTCCCGGAGGCATGCTCTTGAGGCGTTCAAAAGACTCATCGAGCAATCTACCGTAGTGGCGCATCTTAAACCGGCTCTTGTTATAAGAAATCGGTGCGGGCTTTGCCAAAAACTTTTCTGCCAACGATACATCGTAAGGCCAGTCGATATCGAGCTTCTTGTCGCTGATGAGATATAGGTGATCCCAATAAGCCTGTGCGTCACTGTTGTTGACTCTGGCTTGCGGATTGCGACTCTCCATCAGTCTGACGATACTCTTTGCACAGCGTAGGCGCTCCTCTTTGGAAGGCAGCGAACAGGCATGTTGCACCATCAACTGTATCTCGCGACCATATTCAGGCATGACGAGTTTCTCGCGTTGTGTATTGTAATCTATTCCTTTGATGTCCATTGTCATGTTGTTTTGTCTTTTAGAGTAATTTCTTGGGCTTGAGGGCCACAAAGTCTTTCAGATAGAAAGGCACAAAGTAGGCCACATCTTCCGTACGTCCGTCCAGCAAACGACGCTCTGCCAGCGGCTGCATCCAGCGTGCCTGTGGCTCAATGCCGTCTATATAGTGGGCATTGGGATGATCGATGATGTCCATACACTTCTTCGCACCATTGCCGAAGAAATATACGGGATGCTGGTCGAGCCACTGCCGATAAGTATCGGTATTCACCACGTCGGCACCTACCGGCCGCACCTCTTTCAGACTGCGATCGTAGATGGCGGCATAAACTTCCATGCGTCGTGCATCGAGCATGGGACAAAGTAAGGCATCGTCTTCAATGCCTTCGCGCAGAAGTATGGGCACACAAAGAAGCTCAAGTGTAGGAACGGCAATGAGTTTCAAGTCACGTCCGTAGCAGACACCCTTTGCCATTGACACACCGATACGCAGTCCCGTATAGCTTCCAGGACCGCAGCTCACAGCCACGGCATCGAATGGAATGGCGTGACTGTCAGTGAACGAAAGGGCCTCATCAACCATTGATCCGAGTCGTTCGGCATGGTTAGGACCGCTATGGTCTTCTTCGTGATAAATGCAGTGGCTGTCTTCCGACACTGCCACCGAACATACGTCTGTGCTGGTTTCAATATGTAATATACAAGCCATGTGTCTTGGAGTATATAATAGTTCAAGCTGCAAAGTTATGAAAAAAAAACGATATTCTGTGTATTCTGCCCTATTTTTACATTACTTTCACGTCAAAGAAGATAGTACAAAGCGCAAGACTCTCCAGCTTTCACCTATTGTCCTCCTATCATTCTCCCATTTATCGTCGTAAAAATGGGACTTACTTGGGACTTACTTGGGAGTCACATAGGACTTACATACAATCTGTATAAGGCCTAAATAGGCCGTGTACAAATTCAAAAAAGGAAGAAACTCAGAATCATCTGCAACTTACCAGGAATATGCTCACTTCTAATATAATACCATCTTCTTAGTTCAGAACTGGACATCCATACGACGGATACAAGCCTAAGCAAAATATCAGAAACACGTAAAACAAAATAGCGCTCAGATAGTTAAAGCCTGTTAACAAACCATTGTTTTCGCACACAAATCCTTGATATACGTCAAGAATATGATAATTTAATGCATGTTTTATTGCAAAAATGTTGCGAGATATCGAAAAACATCGTAACTTTGCATCGTCAAAAGGAACAAGAGGTTTCAAAATGACACACACAAATAGATTGTTTTAGGTTAGTAGTAATATTTATAGTTTTAGGTTTTTAGTTATTGGTAAAAAGAAAGTTTGAAATATGGATAACAGTGGTCGCCGTGAGGCTCCCATAACTTTCTTTTTTTAAATTGAATTTTGTTTTATACAAGATATACTACCGCAAGGTAGCCCCGACCGAAAGGTCAACAACATTAGAAAAGGATTTTTAGTTATACATAGGCTTTGGATGTCGCTGCTCGTGGTGAGTAGCGGCATTTTTTTTTTGAATTTACTCGGCAAATTCAATGATTTTGGTCGGCAAACTCAATGAATTTGCACCTTCGCGAATATTTCATTTGACTCCTATACCTATCTGTTGTGAGCGCTATGCAAGTTTTATTGATGTGCAAATCAATTTATTTTCCTCGACAAATCAATTTACTTTGCTGAGCAACGAAACATTCACAAGCATGCAACACGCTATATACAAGCATATTACATGACTTTTCAACAACACAGAGAAAACAGGTCTTTTGAAGCCATCGATATCAGACAATGCCGAAAGGTCTAACCGTGGTAATCGTTCAGAACTTCCACTCCATCTGCAACTGTAGGTCGGGTTGCGAGGAATGGCATATTTCCTGCTTGCCACTGCCTATCTTAGAACGGTCGAAATAATCGGTGACACCCAACTTGGCTGTTAGCATCAGACGCTTGGCAATGGTGGCAGAGGCCAAGAAACTATACCGGATGCCTTCACCATAGAAGGCTGGGAAATAGAAATCGTAGCGCAACGATGGCTCATACTGATAGAGGCGGCTCTCATAACTATTGGTATGGAAATAGCCCATGCGCCCCGACAGGCGGAAGGCGGAACGTTTCCAAGTCAGCTGCTGACTACCCATATAGCCCCAATACTGCTGATGGATGCTAACCGAAGTGCCGTCGAACTGGGTCTGCCAAGATAGCCACGAACCTATTGCCCTACTCAGTCGGAGGCGAAAACGATGGTTGTAGCGATTGTAGAGCGTGGTTTTCTCTGCATTGTCGCGCTGAGTGAGATGCAATCGGTAATAGCCATCAAGCATCCAATTACGGCTCTTCCACTCGCAAGCCACCTTGGTATCGAAGGCATCGCTCGATGCGCTGACCTGATAGCGTGCCCAAGCAAAATGGGCATAGTCGGCATATACCTTCAACAGAAATCGCCATGAGGGGCGCCATTCCATGCCGACATACATGCCATGCTCGTTTTGCACCTTGCCTCCTTCCGAGAAACTGCGGGCATGGAGGGCGGTGTATTGCTTGTCGTAGTAGCGGTGGATGGCTGAAAAAGTCAGTGAGGTGGCAGGATGCCAAGTAGCACGATGCAGCAAAGCCAAGTGGCCATGGCGGTTGATGGCTGCTTCGCCTGCCAACGAGATGTTATCGCCTGTATAGCCGTAATCCACGCTCATATTGGCAAAGGTGGCTCCTGCGGCTTGATAGCGACGGAAGGTAGCACCCTCGCGATCGGGATTGAGGGTGCGGTCGAAGTGGGAATAGACGAAATTGCCATTGACATAGACCTTCTTGCCATGCCAGCCAACACTTCCACCGGCATCCCATCGGTAGGTATTATGCTTTTTGTCCATCTCGGCAGGCAGGCGATGGTAGCCCGAAGTGAGCAGTGTGCGCACCGTTCCATTATCGTTGAGTGTGGCATCGAGCGGTCGGTAGGAGCCGAATACGGTGGTGTGCCAATGGTCAGACAGGCGCATGGTCAGGGCTGCACCCTGCAGATAGTTGGCAACAGATCGTGAGCTGCAGGCTCGGATGTCGGCAGAAGATCGCATGGCAGACTGTAGCATCATGGTTTTTCCCATGGCGAAAGCTCCGTTCATGATGAGTCCCATGCCCATCTGCACCCGATACATGCCCAGACAAAGGCGGTCGATACGCCCCAAATGGTTGAGTTGCAGATAATAGGAGTAGTGGTCATACCCCATCTTGTTGCGGTCGGAAAAGAAGGGTTCACCGGCATCTTGTGCTGCCGTAAACCCCACTTTCAATCGGTCGCGATAGTTGTGCTGATAGCGCACGGTATGGGCATAGCGCTTGCCCAAATATCCATCGCGGTAGCCCTTACGGGTGTAAAACGGTATGGAGACGGTGGCTGACAGCGTATTGTCGCCTCGCAAAAGGGCTGAGTCCAGTCGCAATGTGGGCATTTGACGCTCGACGGGTGCCACACAGACAAAGTGTAACAGCAGTCGGCGCACATCGTCACCTATCGACTTCACCAACAGCAGTTCGCTAAGGGATAGCATGGCCTTGTTGCGATAGACATACTCCAAGAGGTCGCCCACCTGTCTGGCGGAAAGAAAAGGCAGCCGCTCAAGTTGTTCGCGAGTGGCGCTATTCAGGTTGATGGGGTGGTTTTCCAGTTCTGTCAATTGGTCGAACGCCTCTTCCCATTGGGTGGCATCGCCCTCATCAGCCTCAACCCACTGCCAAAAATCATCTTGCCAAGGGCGCGATTGCTGTGCCGACAACATCAAAGGCGATGCTGTCAGGCATAGAAGCAGACATAGGCACTGCCCCCACTTGCTGTAGTTTGCCATATCTTCCCTGTTTGGTTAATCAAAACCACTTCATCAGCGGACGCAAGAATGCAACGAGCTCAGCTGCCATTTTCTGGTGTTGCCAGAGTGATGGATGCCATGAAGCGCCATAGTACAAATCGCCAGTTTGGGGCGTGAAGTCGAAGCGATAGACCTCAGCGTCACCGCCCTTGCGTGCCTCTGCCACTACTTCGTCGAGGATTCGACGGGCTATGTCGAGCTCTTTGCCTTTGAGCATAGAACCGCAAAGATACACTATTTTGGCATGTGGATTGCGTTGGCGCACCTGAGCGAGAAAGCGCTTATAGGCTTGTTTAAGCAACTTTGTATCGTAATTGTTGGTGGAGAGGTCGTTGGTGCCAAGGTTGATGCACACCAACTGAGGTTGGTAACGGGCAAAATCCCATTTCTCCGAACGGTCGTAGAGGTTGGTGTAGAGATATTCGGTGGTCATCACATTGTCGGGAGTACCTGTCTTCGGACCGTCATAACTGCGATATACTCCAATGCCACTGCGTGCCACGACATGCGCTACGGCATCAAGATCACGCGTAGCGATTTGCGCATAGGTGAAATAGTGGTTCTCTGTTTCGTATTCGAAAGGATCGGTCATCTCGATACTCTCGTTGCCATAACCGCAGGTGATGCTGTTGCCGATAAATTCGATAGTGCGTTGGGGCAATGCAGGGGCTGGCAACAACTTAGCGCCAGCGTCGAGAACAAAACCACGGAAGTCGGGTTTGAGTTCATAACCTTCTATCACATACATCAATCGCACATCATGACAACCTTGAGGTAAGGCTGTGGCAAGTGTAACGACCGAATCGCGCTCACCCATGAAACTCACTTTGAAGGGTTCGGCGCCGTCTATTTGCGCCATGAAATAGCCACTGCGAGGTTTTGCCATCATCTTCAACGAGGTGCCGGTAAAGCGCGCAATAATCTGTGTGCCGGGGAAAGTGAAGCGCGGACGCATGGGATTGGAGAAACAGATGCGTCCAACATACTGGATGCAACTGTCTGTAGGGTTGATAACTGTGCCTGTTACAGGACGTGTGGTCGATGCCGCAGCCGAAAAGGCAGCAACAACTGAGAGCATAAGAAAAACAATTCTTTTCATGAACTATAGTATGGTTTTTTGTTATTCGCTTTGCAAAATTACAAAAATTATGATTAACTTTGCACCAAAAGCGATAAAAAACAATGATGGACGAAGATTTCGACATAAGACAAGAGCAAATCTCAGCATCGGAGAAAGACTATGAGAACGCACTCAGACCACTATCGTTCGATGATTTCAGCGGACAGAAACAAGTGGTAGAGAATCTCCGGGTGTTTGTAGAGGCTGCTAAATATAGGGGCGAACCATTAGACCACACCCTGCTCCATGGCCCACCAGGACTGGGTAAGACCACACTGTCCAATATCATTGCCAATGAATTGGGAGTGGGATTCAAGATTACCAGCGGACCGGTGCTCGACAAACCGGGCGACTTGGCGGGCATCCTGACATCGCTCGAAAAAAACGATGTGCTCTTTATCGACGAGATACACCGTCTGTCGCCAGTGGTTGAAGAGTATCTATACTCGGCTATGGAGGACTATCGCATAGACATCATGATAGACAAAGGACCGTCGGCAAGATCCATACAGATTGACCTCAACCCCTTCACACTCGTGGGGGCTACAACAAGAAGCGGACTCCTGACGGCTCCACTGCGCGCACGTTTCGGTATCAACATGCACTTGCAGTATTACCAACCAGAGACGCTACAACGCATTATCACGAGATCGGCATCGATTCTCGGTGTACCCATCACCGCTGAAGCAGCGGCTGAAATAGCGGGAAGATCGAGAGGTACGCCACGTATCGCCAATGCACTGTTGCGACGAGTGCGCGACTTTGCACAGGTGAGAGGCACTGGACGCATCGACACCAATATCACACAGGTGGCATTGACAGCGCTCAACATCGACCAATACGGACTGGACGAGATAGACAACAGACTGCTCCTGACCATCATCGATAAGTTTAAAGGGGGACCGGTGGGCATCACGACCATTGCTACGGCTATCGGAGAGGATGCAGGAACTGTGGAGGAAGTCTATGAACCATTCCTCATCATGGAGGGTTTCATCAAGCGAACACCACGAGGAAGAATGGTCACCGAACTGGCTTACAAGCACTTTGGACGCAACCCCTATACGGGAAACATCATGGAACCAGGACTCTTTGACGAATAAAAACTATGAGAACAGGAATATTTGTGGGAAGCTTCGACCCCTTTACCATCGGACACGACAGCATCGTCAGACGAAGTGTGGCACTATTTGACAGACTCGTTATCGGCGTAGTGGGCGATCATGTGGGGAAACCTTATATGCAACCGGCGGAAAATCGGATGAAGGCGATTGCCGAACTCTATGCTGACGAACCACGCATAGAAGTGAAACCGTACTACGGACTGGCGGTGGATTTCGCTCGTAACGAGGGGGCACAGTACATCATCAAAGGGGTTAGGTCGGTAAAAGACTTTGAGTATGAACGTGAACAGGCGGACATCAACAGACAAATGAGTGGGGTGGAAACACTGCTGCTATACAGCGAACCACAACTTTCGAGCGTTTCTTCAACCATGGTGCGAGAACTGATGCACTTCGGAGTAGATGTTTCTCCTTATCTGCCGAAAGCCAAAACACCGACGAAGCAATAACGCTGGGCGATGAAAATACAGCGCATGACCACAATATAACGATAGAACGAAACAATAAAGACAATATGATAACATACAACGCAGAAAACGTGAAATTCCCGAAAATAAAGCGCCGGGAAACCACAGCATGGATTAAAAAAGTAGCTGCCTCCTATGGAAGAAAGGTGGGAGAGATAGGGTATCTCTTCTGCGATGACGAGAAAATACTGGAGGTGAACCGCGAATACCTGCAACACGACTATTATACCGATATCATCACCTTCGACTATGATGAGGATGACATCATCAGCGGAGACCTCGTCATATCACTCGACACTGTGAAGAGCAATGCAGAACTCTTCCATAAAAACTATGACGAAGAACTACACCGCGTCATCATACACGGCATCCTACACCTCTGTGGCATCAACGACAAAGGGCCGGGAGAACGCGAAATCATGGAGGCTGCAGAAAACAAAGCACTGGCAATGCGAACCGCAGAAGCACAATAGCCGAAAAACGAAACTGTAAATACTTACACACAAATACACTAAAACGCTAAAACCTATGACAGCAATTATCGCTATTATCCCCATTATCCTGCTCTTCGTATTGATGCTGGGACTGAAAATGCCCGGTCACAAGAGCGCATTTATCACTTTGGCAGTCACCGTCCTGTTAGCGCTATTCGTGGCGCCAGCAATGGGCATGATGCCAGAAAAGTTTGCCACTGCCAGTACCTATGCAGTAGTGTGGTGGAGTCTTGTGGAAGGCGTACTCAAAGCCGTATTCCCTATACTCATCATCATTCTGATGGCTATCTACAGCTATAACATACTGGTGGAATCGAAAGAAATAGAAACTATCAAACAGCAGTTCACATCGTTTACAGACGATAAAGGAATACTCGTTCTCATGCTTGTATGGGGATTCGGAGGACTTCTCGAAGGTATGGCGGGATTCGGAACGGCAGTGGCTATTCCTGCGGCAATACTTATCGGACTGGGATTCAAACCGATGTTCTCGGCACTGGTGGCCCTCATCGGAAACACCGTGGCTACGGGATTCGGCGCTGTGGGAGTGCCGGTAACAACGCTCTGCAACGAGGTGGCACCGGGCGGATCGGCATCGGCAGAAGCCATTTGCGAGACATCGGCATTCGCTGTGATACAGCTCTCACCATTGTTCGTCCTGTTGCCGTTCATCATCCTGATGCTCACCGACCGGAAAGCATGGGCGAAAAACATTGCACTGGCACTATGGACGGGTATCATATCGGTAGTGGTGCAATATCTCTGCGCACGCTATCTGGGATCGGAAACCCCTGCTATCATAGGCAGTGTGGCGGCTATCGTGGCTATCATCATCTATGCTAAACTCTTTGGAAAGAAGAAGGAACATCGTGAAAACGAAAGACACTTCACACTCGGAGAGACCTTCCGCGCATGGAGCGTATATCTCTTTATCCTTGTGTTTATCCTTGTCAGCGGTGCACTATGCCCACCGGTCAACGATTTCCTCAAAACGCATCTCGTATCGAAAGTGCCGCTGCCGGTCATCGGTTCTACATTCAAGTTTGGATGGATATCCAATGCTGGACTCATGCTCTTCTTAGGTGCTACCATCGGTGGAATGATACAAGGACTTTCTTTACGCAAGTTGATGACAGTGCTTGCACGTACTACGATCAACCTGCAGAAAACGGTGGTGACCATCGTTTCACTCATCGCATTGGCATCGGTCATGAACTATAGCGGCATGATAGGGGCTATTGCGGCAGGACTCGTGGCACTGACCGGATCGTTCTATCCATTCTTTGCACCACTCATCGGCGCTATCGGAACATTCGTTACAGGATCTGATACCTCGTCGAATATACTTTTCGCAAAACTACAAGCCAATGTGGCAGGACAGTTGGGCATGACGGGCACATCGTCATTCTATGGCATCTCTGGCTCGGAAAGCAACTGGCTCGTCGCTGCAAATACCACTGGTGCAACTGGTGGAAAGATGATTTCACCACAAAGTATCGCTATTGCTACTGCATCGTGTGATATGCAAGGAAAGGACGGAGAGATTATGCTTTCGGCTATTCCCTATGCGGTGGTATATATCATACTCGGAGGACTCATGGTCTATTTCGGTATTTAATCTGGATGACATAACATACTGACACGGCCTACAACAAGACAACATACACCTATTTATATATGGAACACGACAACAAGCAACCGGTTTGGACGGACGACGACGTGAAATATATGCGGCGTTGCATACAACTGGCAGAGAACGGACTGCTATCCACACGCCCTAACCCGATGGTGGGTGCGGTGATTACAGCACGCGGAAGAATCATTGGAGAGGGCTATCACGTGAGATGCGGACAAGGTCATGCAGAAGTGAATGCCTTTGCTTCTGTACGTCAAGACGACGAACCGTTGCTCAAAGAGGCAACCGTATATGTGTCGCTCGAACCCTGCTCACACTGGGGGAAGACGCCACCTTGCGCCGATTTGATTATCAGCAAGGGGGTGAAGCGCGTTGTGGTGGGCATCATCGACCCATTTGCCCAAGTGCAAGGACGTGGCATCAGAAAGTTGCGTGAAGCTGGAATAAAGGTGGAAGTGGGATTGTTGGAGGATGAATGCTGGTGGCTCAACCGCCGATTCTTTACTTATCATGCCCAACAACGACCATACATCATCCTGAAATGGGCACAGACGGGCGATGGATTTATCGATGACCATTACCACCCAGTAATGATTTCCAATCCACAAACGCAAATGCTTTCACACAAACTGAGAGCGGAGGAAATGGCTATATTGGTGGGACATACCACTGCTGAGCGCGACAAACCGGCTCTCAACGTGCGACACTGGACAGGACAAGATCCGAAGCGCATCATTCTAACCCATGCTCGCCCACTGCAGCAACTCATAGATGATCTTCACCAACAGGGCATCCAGTCGCTCATCGTGGAAGGAGGAAGAAAGACATTGGAAAGTTTCATAGAAGCGGGATTATGGGACGAAATACGGAGAGAGCTATCGCCCATGACCGTTGGAGACGGTACTCCTGCACCCCATTTGCCTGCCGACATCGCCATTGTCAGCCATCACCATTATGCCGACAACACCATCACCGTCTATCGCCGCAAACAACATAAAGGCTCACAAGCATAATCAGGCTACTACATAACACGTACAGGGATTCCTTTCAGAATCCCTGCACGTGTTATAATAGCTTATCGCTCAACATTTATTGAAAATATTCTTGATAGCATAAAGTGGATAGACCCTGATGTCATCATAACTACAGAAGTTTTCAAGTGATGTACGGATTCCATAGTCAATGTCTTTCTGGTGAAGAAAATAACGCATACTTTGCATAGAACCTTTGATACCCGATTTAACTTCTATTGGACGTATCTTATCAGCAAGTTGCACTACGTAATCCACTTCAGCATTGCTTCCACTCTTCTCCCGATGCCAACAGAAAAGTGATTTTGGTTCGTAACAAGAGGATGATTTGACTATTTCGTTACCAACGAAAGTTTCTGCGATGGCACCACGATTTACAACTTGTATGTCGGTAGTGGATAGAATATCTGAAAGGTCTAAACCTAAAAGACATTGCAACAATCCAGTATCAAGGAATATCATACGACGATATTTTTCATTGATTTCTGCTCCCAAAGGTATTCCGTTGGCAGACGTATGGGTTACTGGATATACAAGTCCGGCAAGGATAAGAGTTTCAAGTGCTGTTTTAATCTGCTCGCTGTTTCCATCGCAGTTCACCTTGCTATATACGAATTTGCCAAGCCCTTGCTCGGCAACAGAACGGAATACGGCATCAATACGAACAGACGGAACACGCTGGCGATACTTTACAAAATCATCTCTAAACGACTGTATCAGGTCGCGCAATAGGTGCTGACACTCTTGCAAATTACCATCTTGACAATATCTGGATACCACAGCGGGCATTCCTCCCATAATCAGGAACAACCGCAATTTGCGCACGGCTTGCTCATGTATAGGTTCTGGAAGTGGATTAAATGGATTTGCTTTGGCTATCACACTTGCCAACATCTCATCACCCGTAGCCCACAAAAACTCCTCGTAAGAAAATGGATACATAAAGATACTTCTTATTCTTCCAACTCCATAGGATGGTAACGATTCTAAAGCAAACTCCAAAAGAGAGCCAGCCGCTATTAGATGTTGTTCTGGATACTTTTCATAAAAGTATCTTAAACGATTAATTGCTTGTGGGCATGCTTGTATCTCATCGAAAAACAAAAGGGTTTTGCCTGCAATAATTGGCTGATGAAGCTGTATTGACAACAATTGGCAGATCTCTTGTGGTGAATAAGTTCCGTCAAACATATAATGTATGTCAGGCCGTTCATTGAAATCTACTTCTGCAAAGTTATCAAATTGCTCCGAAAGATGCCGTACTGCAGTTGTTTTTCCAACTTGTCTTGCTCCTCGCAATAGCAGAGGTTTTCGGTCTGTTTGCTTTGCCCAGTTCTGAAGTTCTTTGTCTATATATCGTTTGTTATATTTAGCCATATCCTATATGTTACTGGTTTTCAGTCGCAAAGATACCACTTTTTTATGAAATTACGAATCAAGAATTGGTTAAATTTTATAAAATTAGGGGCTAAGAATCGCCCAAATCAGAGAAAATTAGGGGCTAAGAATCACCCAAATCAGAGAAAATTAGGGGCTAAGAACAGAATTAAGACATTAGATAATGCCATAATGGCGAAGCGCCAAAAGGATGCCGTCATCATCTACACTTGTAGTAACATAAGTAGCAACAGCCTTCAATTCGGGGATGGCATTACCCATGGCGATGCCTGTTCCAGCCTTGAGAATAATGCTCATATCGTTGCCACCGTCACCGAAAGCGATGGTGTGGCTCATATCTATACCTTCTGCCGCTGCCATAGCGATGAGCCCTTTGCCTTTGTCAGCATCGCAATGGGTAATGTCGGTAAACTCCGGATGCCATCTGCCCGACACACAATGGGACACCTGGGGCATAAGCAACGACTCATGGTGGGCATCAAAGAATGCCGACAACTGATAGACAGGTTCTTCCATAGCCACGTCAAGGGGCGTCTCGTAGTCGATATTGGTCACTGCAAGGTCGTGTTCAAAGATACGTGCAATACACTCTTTGCTATTGAATGGCACCATGCGCGACTCGGTACAAACGAGACAAGCATTGTCATTCTGACGACAATCGTTGAGGATCAAATCCACATCGGCAGGGGCTATAGGCACACGACGAACGGTGCGCTCGCCTACAAAGCAATGTGCTCCGTTGGTAGTGATATAGCCGTCAATAAGATGTTCGATAGGTTTGAGATTGTTGAGAATATAATAGGGACGCCCCGTAGAAATATAGATGCGTGCACCATTGGCCTTAGCCTGTGTGAGGGCAAGGATGGTAGATGGTGGTATCTGGTGGGTTTTGAAACTAACGAGAGTACCGTCGATATCGAAGAAAAGGGCGTATTGATGA
>OQVP01000030.1_pt1 | contig 43135 bp, 27 predicted proteins | sample 1691541 | NCBI WGS metagenome assembly OQVP01 (sample SAMN03418258, study PRJEB22391) | human gut metagenome | biome: human-gut; feature: organic feature; material: feces | host: Homo sapiens | place: Tanzania | collected 2013-01 | reverse complement strand
TTGATGAAAGGCTCGTTTGCCCAAGTATTTCCATAGAATACCCAACCAGAGAGCACCTGTTCTGCAGTCAATCCCTGATAGCTCCTGGCTCCATATATCTTCTTGCAGAAATCGAGGGCAAAGGTCTGTACCGGACAGATGCGGTCGTTGTAGAGAATATGAAGCTCGCCAAACTTCTCTGCAGTTTCCTTTGGCAATACAGCATTTTGGAGATTGCCTGTTGCAGATTCTGCATGCAGTGTCTGTATATTGCCCATGCTGAGGATGAGTGCTGTTATCAAGGCTCCCTTCTTGAGCAAAGGACTCTTCAGTAGTTTGCGATAACCGCCCTTAGGGTCGAAGAGCATCCATACGAGGGAGATGAAGAGCAGCGCATAGCCAGTATAGGTGACTGGTATGCCGTATGGATCGGCATTGATAGCGAGCACGCTTCCCTTGCCGTCTTCATCGTAAGATGACTGATAAAGACGGTAAGACCGGTGGGAATAGATGTTGTTCATCGAAACTTCGCCTTCGCTCTTATCATCTCCGTCTATTACGGTGAATTTTGAAGAATAGTCAGCCACGGCGTTGGTTCCATCGTGCATCTTCGCTTCAAACTTCTGCAGGCAGAGCGAGAAAGGGAGTTTCTCTTCCTTCATACCCTGCTCTTCATCCTGAGCCATATAAGTATCTGTAGGCTGACCGATGCGCAGATGAATCATGCCTCTTTTTGCTGATACATGCGTGAGTAAGGCACCCATGAGGATAATGATGAAGGAGAGATGGAGTGCCAGCGTAGAAGCGCACTTCACTTTTCTTTTGATGATGTAGAAAGCACCGAGGGCAGCAAGTACTGCCCAGATAAGAATGAACCACCATGCTCCATAGTAGTGGGCATGGGCATAATCCGTGCCCTGGCTTTTTTCCACGATGGTGGCGGCAGCCATGCATACGAGCACAAGAATGTAAAGAATGAATATAATCTTTTTAACCATACTTAGTTGGAATCTTGATAGAATTTCCGTTGCAAAAATACGATATTATTCGGAGACGAGCATGAGATAATCCGTATATTTGTAGATTCTGATAAAAAAAGCCGCCAAATGCTTTTGATAGCCTGGCAGCTTTTCTTATTTTTGTTTCTTCTTGTAATATCTTATGATTAGATAGAACGCAGGAACTTAACCACTGCATCACGATCGCTCTTCGATGCTTTGTAGAAGTTCATGGCTGAATTATAGGCATGACTCTTCTTGCTGTAGCAGTGCCACATGATTGCCTCTACCTCGTTACGGGCACGGCAGTCGTGCAGGCGGTCTTCTGCACCTGTGTTCAGATAGCTCAAGCCACGACCCCAGAGTGGAGTGGTGCGGCACCATGATCCATGGATGTCGTTCATCATATAGAGCTTGTGCTGAACGAAGTCAGAATATGGATAAATGGTCTGGTTCTGATAACGAGGCAACTTCTTGTCGGCGATGTACTTGGATGTTACGTAGTTATCGTCACCGGTCTTCCATGATGGCTTGTGACAGTTGGCGCAGCCCCATTCCATGAAGAGTTTTTTACCCTGCTGTACCTGTGGATCATTCAAGTTGCGTGCACGAGGTACTGCAAGTCCACGATGCCATACCATGAAGGCATAGAAATCGTCCATGCTCTGCTCAGGCTTGAAGTTGTGCCATTGGTTGTCGAACTGGTTGGTTTTTGGATCCAACAGGTTTGCTACTGCTTCCTTGATTCCCTCGTCAGTACCATCTGCATAATAAGGAGAGGTAGGGTCCTTCTTGATGGCTGCAATCACATCCTTATTCTCTGACATTGCCTTTGCCCAAGGGGCCGTGGTATAGAGGCAAGGACGATCCTGACGGGTAACATTGGTGATGTTCCAGATAGCGTTAGCACCAGGACCATCCTGTAAACTACCACGGGTCAAGGCATAAGTGAAGCGCTTGACAATCTTTTTGTTCAATTCTGAGGTGTTTGGATCGAATGTGCTGCCATCTGCATGCACGCCACCAGTAGTGTATTTACTATCTCTACCAAATGTTGTATAGTATGCTCCGGCGGTAAAGTCATTCTTGTCGGCATCCCAAAATGATGGATTGATGTATTCTTTTACGTCAAGTCCAGCTTTCTTGAAGTAAGATGCCTCTGATGCGTACTGTGCCTTGATAGCTTCGTTAGGAATGGCATCTACCAGTCCTGTACCACCAATACCGATGGTAGATTCCAATCTTACAGCTACTGCACCATTGCCAGTTTCGTATGGAGTAGGACTGGTGTTGAAGGCACTCTTAGGGATAGAAATCTCAGGATAAATCAAATCAAACTTTTCGCCATCAGGGAACTGCATGGATGGTATCTCTTCTGTTTCCATCTTGTTGACGTGCTCCCAACTCATATTGATTTTGCTCTCATCGATAGGTGGCAAGAATGGAGACTGTGCTTGTGTCTGAGGCATACCTGTAACCTCAGCTACATAGCCACCATCATTGCTGTTGGCACCATCTGCAGGATGATATACTACGAGCAGATAGCCGTTACCGTTACCATAGCGGGTTTCATACTGTGCCTTGCGCTTGCCATGGCCATACTCTGGATGGCAATCAAAGCAAGATGAGCGGACTGAAGCAGGACCTAAGCCCTTGAATGCACCTGTATTCCATGAATACTGGCGCTCGAACATCTGCTCGCCGATAAAGAACTGCTTGAAGAGTTCTGGGTCGTTATCTACGGCAGGGGTCTGGTCAGAGTAACTGCTGGAACCTGTGTTCTCGGTTGTACCCAGTTTACCACCTGGATACCACTCATCTGCAGTAAAGTTACCCACTTCCTTACCTACGTATGCGGCATCTGTTTCCTGAATTTCAACTTTGTTGTCATCGTCAGAACAGCTAGCCATTGTCGTAGCCAAAGCCAGGGCGAACGACATGTAGGCGTAATTCTTAAAATTCTTATTCATAATGTATTTTCTTTGTGATATATTATATTTAACCCAAATGACGTAGCTTCGCTTCTGTTGAAAAAAGCAAAGCTACGTAATCCTTTATTCTTTATTCCTGTTGTTTCTGCTGTAATGGATAAATTACTTGGAAACCTTCAATGAGCGGAACCATGAACCAGCTTTATTCAATTCATCATCCAAAGTGTTGATCTTGTCGATGCAAGTCTTTACCTGAGCATTGGCTGGATCATCCACGAAGGCGATACCGCTCTTCTTGGCTGTCTCTAATGCAGCGATAGCCTCGTCGAGAGCTGTGTTCAATGCGCTGTAGCCACTGTAGTTATACTTCTTCATGATAGTCATCAATGAATTAGCAACAGGAGTTGTAGCAGTTACATCACGTGTACCATAGAGAGAGTTCTTGATAGAGTAGATGTTGTCCTGATAGTCGATGAATGAACGCTTGCTGTATGGTGACTCGATGTAGTCGCGAGACTCAGCTTCGCCATCCTCTGTTGTACCACCATGACCTGTAGCAACACGATAAGCCTGGCCGAGTTTCTGGGTGTAAACCTCCTGGCAGATGCTTGAGCAACCGCCTACGAATACATTCTCCAAGGTCTCCTGCCATGTAGGGAACCAAGCCTTTTCGCCTGTGGCATTGAGGAAGAACTGACCGTAACCGATACCTGCAGAAGAAAGGGCACCAGCACTCTCCTTCAGACCTGCAAGACCATCAACAACCCACTTGCAATTACTGTTCAACCAAGAACCGAGGGTAGCATCACCATTCCAACCATACTGGAGGAGTGAAGTCATGTTGTAGATGTCGCCAGCTACAGCGGCAGCAAATGCCAACTCATCGATACCCTTCACAGATGTCATGCCCTCTTCTGTCTCGTTGGCATTCAGCATGGCTGCAGTACGTGCTGCACCATTGCGGAAGAGTACGAACTCCAATCCGTGGAAACCGATTACAGAGTCGAAGTCCTTGTTCTCGGTATAGATAAACTGAGCTGGGTTTTCACCCTTGATGCCGGAGATGATGCTCTGCTTGTTGAGTGCTTCTACCATCTGGTCGTGGTCGAGTGGCCATGAGTCGATGTGTGGGTCAATCTCGTTGTTGGCTGCTGCACCATAGAGGAATGCCTCACTGCGCTCCCATTCACGACGAGCGTTCTTGAAAGCCTCGCAGGCAGCAGTGATATCTGCATCGCTCAAGTTGCCAGCCTTGGCGTTGGCGTAAGCCTTGTCGCATGCATCCTTCAAAACCTTGGCATTGTCTCTCAAATCCTTGTAGGTAGGATTGATAATGTCGTTAACATAAGTGTTAGCTACTGCAGACAATTCTGTTGCTGGAACTACGTTACCCTCTGTTACTGGGTCATCATCATCGCTACAAGAAGCGAAACCCAAAGATAAAGTCATTGTTGCTACGAACAAAAATGCCTTCTGGAAAACTTTTTTCATGTTTCTTTGTTTTTTATGATTGAATATGATAATTATTATTCTATGAAACGGCTCTTTTCCCCTGGATTAGAGGAAGAAGCCCTGATAAGCGATACCGATGTTTACGGCTGGCTCATTGTTGTACTTAGAGTGGAAGATGCGCTGATTGTACTCTGCCTTTACACAGACTTGTGGGAGAGGGAAGTAGTTGATACCTGCTGCCACAATCTTGCGGTTGGTCCACTTGGCGGTGGTATTGTGAACGGATGAATCGTAATACTCGAAATGACCGAACACATACAGCTTCTGGTTGTCTTCACGCAACTTGGAAATCTGAGAGAAGACATCGTAGCCGGCTTCCACCATGGTGGCGATGGCATGACTGCCGAAGTATTTGCCGCTGCCCGATTCGTTAGGCTTCACATTAGCCGTACCAGGATATACGATGCTGGTGATGGCAGTGGCATCGCTTACATAGCCATAATCCACGTTGCCTCTAATCTTCCAGTTGTACTTGTTATAGGTGAAGTCAAGGGCACCTACATATACATTTCCCTTGATATTCTTGTGCTGGGTGTCCTGTGGAGTGGTGTTGCCCATTGCCTTGCCATAGTAGCCGCTCAGTCCGATGCGCAGACCTGGAATACTGTAGTTATCTACACGGGCAGCAACGGCATATTTGTTGGCTACCTCAAACTCGTATGGACTCTTGGCACCGCCCTGAATCCAGTTGCTGCGACTGAAGCGGTAGGCGTTCAAACCAGCCAGGAACTGTGCCTCATAGCGGAACTTGCCGCTCTTTCCCCAGAAACTGATACCAGTCTGGTGCCAGGTGCAGGGAAGAATGGTGTTTTCGCCTTCCGGACGATAAACAGTAAAGAAATTCAATGGCTCATGATAGGCATTGGTCAAACCTACAGGTACCACGATGTGACCAGCCTTGATGTTAGCCCATCGACCGAAAGATTTCTGAATCCAGAACTGTTCGAGTTCTACCTCTCCACCTTTCTCCACTTCCTGCTCGTACTCGATGGCTTCCTCTGCCTCGTATTCGATAGACTGTCCGGTACCTCCGTGTTCAAACTCTATCTCAGTACCCATGGTCCATCCCTTTCCGAAGTCGTAACCCAAGTAGATTACTGCATGAGGAATGTCGAAGCGTCCGTGGTCGGGAGCGTTCTTATAAGCAGTGGCGTTAGAGTAGCGTTTGCCGGCGTCGCTGTAGAAGTTGCGGCTCATGGCAACCTCACCATATCCACCTACGCTGAGGCGCTTGCCGTTTACGTGCTGCATCACACTGTCGGCAGCCACTGTCTGTGCACTTGCTGTTGCCAAACCGGCAACCAGGGCAGCGGACATCAATCCAATTCTTAAACTGTTCATCTTTGATATTTTGAAATTATTGTTATCGTATTATCCTTAATATAATAAAGAAAAGAGCGCGGATGTCTGCTTGCGGTCTCGACACTTTAGAGGCCTAGTATCTCCTTAAAGCCATGAGGCATGATAAGGAATTACGCAGCTCTGCCGCTCGGGAGTGGCAATCATCACCGCGCTCTTTCTCGATTTCGGGTGCAAAGGTACGGAGTTTTAAAATATCTTGCAATACCTAAAAATCGGTAAACTGCGGCATCCCCATTTCTAGGTATTGCGAGTTTCGAAACTTTTTTGTATATTTGCACCCGAAATAGAAACATTATGAATGTTCTTGATACAAGGATGTTTTCATTTAAGAATAAAAGAAGATGAAAAATCAGAAGATGTATGAAGCTGACGACAAGATGATCAGCATCATTAGAGACAATTACAACATCTTGCAGAGCCTCGGTAGCTTCGGTATCAACCTGGGCTTTGGCGACAAGACTGTGCGTGAGGTTTGCGATGAGCAGAAGGTGGATACTTATACTTTCCTGTCCGTGGTAAACTTGACGATTAATGGTTACAAGGAGTATGACAATGCAGACCGCCTGTCGCTGCCGACCCTATTGCATTATCTCAAGGCATCGCATGCCTATTACATAGATTTCCAGTTGCCGTTTATCCGTAAGGAACTGGTTGAAGCGCTGGATGAAAAGGATAATTTGGCACGCCTTATCCTCAAGCTTTATGATGACTATGCCCATAGCATCACCAATCACATGAAGTATGAGGAAAAGATGGTATTTCCTTATGTTCAGGCACTTATAGATGGTAATGCCAGTGCGAACTTCGATATAGAGACCTTCTCGAAGCATCATGCTCAGGTGGACATAAAGTTGAAGGAGTTGAAGAGTATCATCATCAAGTATCTGCCTTCGGATGGACTGCATAACAACCAACTGAGTGCCACCCTCTATGACATCTACAATAATGAGGAATGGCTGAAGCATCATTCTGAGGTGGAGGAAGAAATCTTTATTCCTGCCGTAAGAAATGCAGAAATAAAACTGAAGCAGAATGATGTGAGTGCCAAGATTTCGAGCATGATTAACCAGACCCCGATGAGCGACGAACAGTTGAGCGATAGAGAGAAAGATGTGATAGTGGCTTTGGTTCAGGGAATGACCAACAAGGAGATTGCCGATCACCTTTATATCTCCATCAACACGGTGATTACCCACCGCAGAAACATCGCCCGAAAGCTTCAGATTCATTCTCCTGCGGGCTTGACAATTTATGCTATCGTGAACAATCTGGTTGACATTTCTACAGTGAAACTCTAGTCTTTCCTTAGGAACAGTCATCATTGAAATGTTATTTTTTATAAAATGATAATGCCTTCCCTGCTGCTTGCGGGGAAGGCATTATCACTATATGTAGGTATGCTATAACCGGGTATCACCATTATTGGGGATAAACAGACCCGTTTAAATCCTGTTGATGTCCACATATCCATGCATCACGGCATAGATAGTGAGTGAAGAAACGCTTTTAATTCCTAATTTTTCCTGGATATTCTTGCGATGAGTAATCACCGTGGTGAGTCCGATGCAGAGCTGGTCGGCAATTTCTTTGTTGATTTTGCCTTGTGCCACCAGCGAAAGCACCTCGATTTCTCTATCCGACAGGGCTTTCTCCTTAGATTCAGCTGAGTTCATCATTGGGAGATGTTCTCCATGAGGATGTCCCGAACGCTGCAGGCTCATCAGTTGCTTGATGAGCTGTGTTTCCGGAACATTGGTGCAGATGCAATGGAAACCTTGCAGTTGGGAGTTGAGGTCATTGCAAGGGGTGAGCACGATGGTATGAGGACGATGGCGGTTCTCGATGAAGAAATTGCGGTGGGCAAGAAGCACCTGCATCGACACGAAATAGTGCATGAACCGGTCGGGTGCATTCGATTCAAATTCACCGAATGTACCAAAAATCTGGATACTTACCATGGGGATGGCACTTTCAAGCAACCCCTTGAGTCCAAGTGCTGCCAGCGTGTTGTTATCTACAATGGCTAGTTCGGGCATCGCTTTTCCTGCCATCGCCTTCTTCATTTCTTCATTCATATCTTGTCTCTTTTTTTTATTTTTATAGAAATGTGGGTGAGAAATCCTTTTCGTTCTGCCGTCTTATAGGAATAGGGTGAGGAATGTTGCCGCAAACCAACCCTTGAATTTTTGCCAGCCTGTGCGCCACTCTCGCCAGTTTTTCTCGTTGAGCAGAAAACTGTCTTTCTTCTCTTTGTTGAAGAGCTGGTCCAGTTGGTCGGTGGTGCATGAATCTACAATCACTGCATTCTCCTCGTAATCCCATCTCAGACTTCGGGCATTGAGGTTGGCGCTTCCCACGGTGCAGAACTTGCCATCTACCATGATAATCTTGGTGTGGTGGAAGCCCGGCGTGTACATCCATACATCGCATCCCGCCTTCATCAGCTTGTGAGCATTGTAAAAGCCGCAATCTGGTGTCAAAGGAATATCGCTTCGGGTAGAGAGCATGATCTCCACCTTTACGCCCCTTTTTGCTGCATTCTTCAGTGCCTTCTTCAGCTTGTGGCTCAGGGTGAAGTAAGGACTGATGATTTTGATGCTATCCTGTGCGTCGTTGATGGCGTTCACGTAGAAATAGCGGATGATATCCTTCGAGATATGTGGCTCTCTGTTTATGATACCCACCGTCTTGCGATAAGCCGTGGCGGTGGTATCGGGTTTGAGATTCTCTACCAGATAGTCCTTCTTCTCCTTGCGATAGTATTCTTCACCATCAATGTGCTGTCCGCTTACTTTGTTCCACATCTTGAGGAATATTTTCTGCAGGGTATTCACCTCGCTTCCGTCGATGCGGCAGTGCATATCGTGCCATTCTCCCACCACCTTCGTACCTTTTATATAATAGTCGGCTACGTTCATGCCGCCTGTATAGGCAATCTGACCGTCGATGACTACGATTTTCCGGTGGTCACGGTTGAAAACGGCATGCACCCAAGGAAACTTCAGGGGTTTGTATTCATAAATCTCGATACCGTTGGCACGGATTTCCTTGAGATGTCGCTTTCTCAAAGGTTTGTTGTTGGATGAGTTTCCGAATCCGTCATACAATGCCCTTACCTTGACGCCTTCCTTCACCTTCTGTGCAAGAAGGTCGAAGAGGAGGGAGGCGATGCTGTCGTTGCGGAAGTTGAAATATTCCAAGTGAACGCTGTGCTTGGCTTGGCGAATCGCCTGAAACATGTCGTCGAACTTCTCCTGTCCGCTCATCAGGAGCGTAACAGAGTTATCGTGGGAAAAACTGATGCCTTTCCCACGAAGCTGGTTGACTATTAATGAATCGCTGGTCTGTGCGCTGCACAGCGAACAAGACAGCCATAATGTCGCTATTAATAAAAAATATCTCATCTTATCTATAACCGTGTTATCTATAAATCCGTGTAATCCGTGTAATCCGTGCCTAAAAAATTATACCATGCAGGCATAGTGATCTACAATGCCTTTCAAATGATTATCCTTATCTACTACGAGCACCGTATGCACCTTGTATTTGTGCATAATGCGCTGAATCTCCGAAATCTTGGTCTTCGGAGTCACCATCTTTGGGGTGGTGGTCATGATGTCGCTAACGGTCTTGTTGAAGAACTCTGCCTGCCATTTCTCCATGGCACGGCGGATATCGCCATCGGTAATCAAGCCGATGACACGCTGGTCTTCATCAAGCGAGATTCCCAGTCCCAGTTTGCCCTTGCTCACGTGGATGATAGCCTCACCCAGGTGCATATCCTTAGGAATGATAGGCATATCGTCGCTGCGCATCACATCTTCGGCGGTGGTAAGGAGTCGCTTACCCAATTCGCCGCCCGGATGGAACTGGGCAAAGTCGCGAGGCTTGAAGTGGCGTACCTGCATCAGGGCTATTGCCAGGGCATCGCCCATCGCTAGTGCCGCAGTGGTACTGCTGGTAGGGGCGAGGTTCAGCGGACAAGCCTCCTTCTTCACCTTCACGGTGATATGATGGTTGGAATATTTCGCCAGCAGGGAATTCGGATTTCCCGTAATCGAAATAATCGGTATGTTCATGTGGAGCACCATCGGGATGAAACGGAGCAGTTCATCGGTCTGACCGCTGTTGCTCAGTGCCAGCACCACATCCTTATCGGTCATCACACCGAGGTCGCCATGATATACATCCAGCGGATTGATATAGAAAGCAGGCGTGCCTGTTGAGGCTAGGGTAGCGGCAATCTTGGCACCCACGTGTCCACTCTTGCCCACACCGGTAACGATAATCTTGCCTTGGCAATGGTACATCATATCCACTGCCTTCTCAAAATTGTCATCCAGATAAGGTATCTGGTCGAGGATGGCCTGCGCCTCATCGCGGAGAGCCTGTTCGCCATAACCGCGTACCACCTTGTCATCTATCTTATTATTCTTATCGGTCATTTCTATAACATTTGAATTCTTCGTTCTTTACTTTTCACTCTTCACTTACAAAAGTTCCTGGATGAGAGATTCTAATTTGTCTAATTCCAGCATGTTGGCTGCATCTGATAATCCCTGGTCTGGGTCTGGATGTACCTCGAAGAAGTAACCCGTAGCTCCGAATGCCTTGGCTGCCAATGCCATTGCCGGAACGAACTTGCGGTCGCCTACGGTCTTGCCGTCACCGGCACTAGGACGCTGTACGCTGTGGGTACAGTCCATGATGACATTAGGTACAATCTCCTTCATATCTGGAATGTTGCGGAAATCAACCACCAGGTTGTTGTAGCCGAAACAGTTGCCACGTTCTGTGAGCCAAACTTCCTTGGCTCCGCTTTCCAATGCTTTCTCCACAGGATACTTCATGTCTCTACCGCTGAGGAACTGTGCCTTCTTGATATTGACAATCTTGCCTGTCTTGGCGGCAGATACGAGCAAGTCGGTCTGGCGGCAGAGGAAGGCTGGAATCTGGAGAATATCGCACACTTCGCCCGCAGCCTCAGCCTGATAACTCTCATGAATATCAGTAGTGATGCGAAGACCATACTTTGACTTGATGTCGCTGAGCATCTGGAGTCCCTTTTCCAGGCCTGGACCACGGAAAGAGTGGATGCTGGTACGGTTGGCCTTATCGAAAGAAGCCTTGAATATGATGTCTGTCCCTAATTTATGGTTGATGCGCACGAGTTCCTGAGCTACTGTATCCAACAGCTCCATCGACTCGATGACGCATGGTCCTGCTATGAATGTTGCCATTTTTTTTAATTTATAATTTATAATGAATAATTTATAATTTTCGTGCTTCCGGAATTCTTCTTTTTAATTCTTCTTTTAAAACTATTCTTCCGGAGTAGCATTCTTGATAGTTATTTCACGCTGTGGGAATGGAATCTCGATGTTGTGCTCGTTCAGCGTATCGTAGATGCACTCCATGATGGTGGCGTCGTCCATGGCTTGGGTAAGCACATTGACCCATACCACAACCTTAAGGGTGATGCAGCTGTCGTCGAAACTCTTGAGCAATACCTTTACGCCCTTTTCCTTATTGATGCAGTCGAGCTTCAGCAGTTCCTTGATGAGAATCTGCTTCACCTCCTTGATGTTACTTCCGTATGCCACGCCTACTTCCAGCGCATCCAGCTCATAACCATGGTTCTTGGTCATGTTCTTGTAGTTCTTGGAAAACAGCTGCGAGTTCTGGAAGGCGATGACCGAACCGTCGATAGCCTCCAGCATGGTAGAGGTGTAGCTGATACTGCTCACCTTACCACGGGTGCCGTCGCAGATGATATAGTCACCCACCTTCACACGGCCCATCATCAGGGATACGCCGTAGTAGATGTTCTCGAGAATATCCTTGGATGCAAAACCCAGACCGGTTGACAAACCGGCGAAGATGGCGAGCAACCATGACTTTCCTACCTCGAATACGCTCAGGGCAATCATCAGCCAGATACCCCATACGATGACCTGCAACACATTCTTGAACATCACAATCTTGGAAGCTGCCGATGCCGGATCGGTCTTCTCGAATTGATGGCGCATCAAATCTACCGTGGTGATATTGATGTAGTTAAACAGGAAGTAGAGGCAAGCCACCCACGAAACGCTATAGAGCGAAGCCGTGAAGTTGGTGGTATGGATATAGTTCTTGTTGAAGATTTCCCAGGTGGTGTCGCTCATGTTGAACACATCTGCTGCCCAATAGATGGAGACGATGAAGGAGAGCACGCCCGAGATAGGCAGCAACACCTTATATACGAAGCGATAGCCCCATTTCTCGGTGATAGCCTTGTTGCGCAGGTTTTTGCGCTTGGCATATACGCTGAGCCATCCCTTGCAGCAGGTGATGGTGAGCACGCAGGTGAGCTGCATGGTCCACCAGATAATAATCTGTACGGCGAGCAGGGTGAAACCTACCCAAGCACTGACGGTAGTTACCGCAAAGACGGCAAGCGAGATGTAGGCGTATGTCTTGTCGGTACGCAGCACCTGATTGCGCTTCCTGGCTATCACATTCCACTGCCACAGGGAGCAGAATAGAAGGATAGGAGGGAAGATGAAGTTCACCAAATCGTTTGGTATCAGGATGATACGGAAAACGATGACGATGAAGCCTATCAGCATCAGTGGAGAATAGATGCGGAAGGTGTTCTTAATCTTGTCATTATCCACACGTAGCAGGATAGATACCAGAATGACGCCAATCAGCCATGCAAACTCCACCAGCAACTGGCTTGCCATTACCACAAAGTTCTGGGTAACCGTCATGCGTACGATGCCTAGGATGGCTGCAAAGGTAACCACGGTCATCGCCATGATGAGGCAAGGGCGTTTTGCCATGAAACTCTCCTTTCTGTTTTGGAACATACCGTGCTTCATCAGTTGGGTGAGCACGATGCGGATGGCAAAAAGATTGAGGAAGACGGAGATGAGACCATAGAATGCAATGATGCCGAAGAGAATGAAGATGATGCGTACATCCCATTGCGACATCATGCCTGGTGCCCGCTTGTATTTCTCTGCTACAGAGGTCTTTGCCTCGTTGTAGTTCATGCCGATATTGCATAGGATATGCAGATAGTTGTCGCCTCCATTGTTGAAGATGCTGTTCTGGATATCGCTGTATCGCTTGTTGGCATAGTCGTTGAGAGCCTTCAGTTTCTTGTCGGTCCTGTCGTATGCCATCACGTATAGCTGCAACTGTTCCTGCTTTTCTACCAGTTGTCGGCGGATGTTCACGGCAAGGGTCAGGTCTACGTTGCGGTTTACCTGTGCCTCGTCGCTCAGGAACATGCTGTTCATGCCGTAGAGATAATTGATGAGGGAGTCGTATCGCGCCACTTCCATGTTCGTTTCCTTGATCATGTCGCGGAAGGGAACCGCCTTCGACTTGAACTTTCTGAACTGTTCGGTAGCCTCATGGCAGGCGTAGGTCATGTCGAATACGTATCCGTTTCGCTGGGAATAGAGCATGATGGAGTTCTGGTCAGCTTGTCTTACGATGCTGATCAGTTCGGCGATAACCTGCTGCTGTTGTGCCTTTGCTACCTTGTTCTGCTTTTCCAGGTCGATGTGGTAGTTGGTCAACTCGGTGCGCAGCATATAGAGCGTTGTATCCAGGTTGGCTTCCTTGAGCACAGCATTGCTTGGCAGCACGAAAGCCACCATCAGCAAGATGAGAATATATAGTTTCTTTTTCATATTAAGTCTATTTGTCTGCAAAGTTATTAATAATTCGTGAAAAATCAAAGAATAAGATGCGTTTTTTAAGATAATCAGCCAGATGAAGCATCTTTTTACCCATATCTTTGCGTTATTTCATCGAAATTCCGTACTTTTGCAGTGTATTTAAAAAGATAAAACAATGAACATACTCATAGCAGACAGCGGCAGTACCAAGACCGATTGGTCGTTGACCGACGGGCAGGGCAATGTAGTGATGACTTGCAAGACACAGGGCATCAATCCTATTCACATGCAGGATGACGAGGTGCTTCAGATTCTGAAGTCGGAACTCATCTTGCCGGAATCACCACAGGAAGTATATTTCTATGGCAGCGGTGTGACCGAGGCGATGAAGCCCCGGATGGCCTCACTCCTGCAGCAGACCTTTCCTGGAGCCAAGGTGGAAGCCGAGGGAGACATGATTGGAGCGGCAAGAGCCCTCTTCGGCAACAAGCCAGGCATCGCCTGCATCTTGGGAACAGGAGCCAACAGTTGTCTCTATGATGGTTGTCGTATGGTGATGAATACGCCACCGCTGGGTTACATCCTGGGCGATGAGGGTAGTGGTGCCGTTCTGGGTAAGCTCTTCCTGAACGGTATTTTCAAGGGCACCTTGTCTGCCACGATGAAGAAGAAGTTTCTGGAGTGGTCGGGATTGGATTATCCTGCCATTATAAATAAGGTGTATCGCGAACCGCTTGCCAATCGTTTCCTGGCTTCCCTCTGTCCGTTCATCTCGCAGCAGATAGCCGAGGGCGAAAAGCATGAGAATGGCACCGACGAACTGAACGAGGCGATGGCTCTCTATCGGGTGGTACTTGGCAACTTCAATGATTTCTACGAGAAGAATCTCCTTCCTTATATCAAATATGTGAAGGCGAGCGCCGAAGACATCTCTCAGTTGGAGTCTGGGGTAAAGGCATGGGATTTGTCTTTGGGCGAAGATGTGCCAGCCGTGGGCTTTGTGGGAAGCATCGCCCATTACTTCGAGTCGCCATTGAGGAATGTGATGTGCGATGAGCATCATCTCACCATCCAGAAGGTAATGCAGGCACCTATGCCGGGACTGATTCAGTATCATTCCCAGCCCCAAAAACAGGTTTAGCTTTTTTTATGAAAAGTATCAGAATTTAAGAAAATACTGCACCAAAACAGATAAAATGCTCTGTTTTGGTGCTTTTTTGTTAAGAAAGGAGGATAATGCAACATTTTATACGTATCCTTTTAACAATAATGCCCCCATGCGTATTTATTTTTTCCTTATCTTTGCCCCATCAAAAACAAATTTCACAACGATAAATCAAGGAGTGTTGCTCTTCGGAGTGGTTCCACCTTATTTATATATGGCAATATGAACCTACCCAATGATAGGAACAATATTAAACCAAAAATGAACAATTATTAATTTAAACCTAACGTAATTATGAGAAAAACATCTCAGAAATTCTCGCAGAGCCGAATGCTCTGTAAGGTTGCACTGGTAGCCCTCATGTTGGCAATCCAGGCAATGCTAGGAATCGGAGCAGGTGTCCTAAATGCTCAGACGGTTAAGGGTACTGTTATCTCTGGCAGTGACAATGAACCACTGATTGGTGCAAGTGTCATGGTCGAGGGAACAAGAAACGGTGCAGTAACCGACCTGGATGGTAACTTTACCATCTCAGCAAAGAATGGACAGACGCTCGAAGTTTCTTACCTGGGCTTTATCACCCAAAAGGTGAAGGTCACTGGTTCGGTCATCAACGTAACTCTCCTCGAAGACAAGCAGTCGCTCGACGAGGTGGTTGTCGTTGGTTATGGTGTTCAGAAGAAAAAGCTGGTGACAGGTGCTACCGTTCAGTTGAAGGGTGACGACATCGCCAAACTCAACACCACCAACCCTCTTTCTGCCATGCAGGGACAGACTCCTGGTGTTAACATCGTTTCTACTTCTGGACAGCCTGGTGCTTCCATGAGTGTTACCATCCGTGGTTTGGGTACTGTAGGTAATTCGCAGCCTCTTTATCTGATTGATGGTGTGGGTGGTGATATCACAACCTTGAACCCTGCCGACATCGAGAGCATCGACGTCTTGAAGGATGCTGCTTCTGCTGCTATCTATGGTGCGCAGGCTGCCAATGGTGTAGTCCTCGTTACTACCAAGAGCGGTAAGGAGGGTGTATCTAAGATTACCTACGATGGATATGTTGGTTGGCAGACTTTGGGCCGTAAGTTTGAAATGCTCAATGCTAACCAGTATATGCAGATTATGGATGAGGCGTTGCTGAACTCATACATGTCGCCTATCGACTGGACTTCTCTCAGTGCTATCCGTGATGCAAATGGTAATGTTTACAATACAGACTGGATTGACCAGGCTGTAGACAATGGTGCCTTGACCACTAGCCACAGTTTGGCTTTTACCGGTGGTAGCAAGACATCTACTTATTCTATTTCCGGTGGTTATACAGGACAGGACGGTCTTATCGGCGGTTCTGACGTTTCTTATTATAAGAGGTATAACCTCCGTGCCAATTCAGAACACAAGATGTGGAATGGATTGGTAACTATCGGTGAGCACGTTGGTTTTGTTTATAAGGATAGCCGTGGCATGGGTACCGGCAATATCTACAACAACAACCTCCGCAGCGCATTCTCTACTTCTCCTCTGGTTCCAGTTTATGACGCCAATGGTAACTATTATTCTACCGTTGATTCCGACTGGAACAAGAATGATGGTAACCCTTATGGTACTATGATGATGAATCGCTACAACCAGAGCAAGAATACTTCGGTTGATGCGAATGTATATGTGCAGATTGAACCTATCAAGAACCTGAAGTTCAAAACCGTATTCGGTTTGAGCTATGGAGGCTCTAACTATCGTTCATTTACTCCTATTTATAAGTTTACTCCTCAGAGCGGTAATGGTATCACCAAGGTGAACCAGAGCAATGGCAATGGTACTTCCCTGGTTTGGACCAATACCCTGACTTACGATTTCGATATCAAGGATCATCATATCAGTGCCTTGCTGGGTAGTGAGACTACCAAGTATGATGGTGAGTCAACAGGTAGTTATGGTGTGAACCTGACTGCTGGTTTTGATGACTGGGAGCATGCTTATGTTGAGAATACCGAGAAGGGACATGCTGACCGTAAGGTAAGCGGTGGTCCTTACGATGCTACCCGTGGTCAGTCTTTCTTCGCCCGTTTGGGTTGGTCTTGGAAGGATCGCTACATGGTGAATGCTACCATGCGTGCCGATGGTTCTTCTAAGTTTGCCAAGGGTCATCGCTGGGGTTATTTCCCATCAGTTTCTGCCGGTTGGACTTTGACCGAGGAAGATTTCATGAAGCCTGCCGCTTCCTGGTTGGATTTCCTGAAGCTCCGTCTCTCTTGGGGTCAGGTTGGTAATGCTAACATCAACTGCTATCAGTATCTGGCTCCTGTTACAACATCCAAAACCAACTACAACTTTGGTGCTACTGGAGGTACCGATGCCTGGGTGATGGGTGCTTATACAGAGCGTTTGGCTAATGAGAAGGTGAAGTGGGAGACTTCAGAGCAGTATAACGTAGGTTTGGATGCCCGTTTCCTCCGTCAGCGTCTTTCTTTGACTCTCGATGGTTATATCAAGAGCACCAAGGACTGGTTGGTTCAGGCTCCTATCCGGGCTACTGCAGGTACTGGCGGTCCTGTCATCAATGGTGGCGACGTGAAGAACAAGGGTATCGAGGTTGGACTTTCATGGAATGACAACATCGGAAGAGATTTCACTTACAGTGTAGGTGCCAACTTTGCCTACAACCATAATGAAGTAGGTAATATCCCTACACTTGATGGTATCATCCATGGTAAGGACAATCAGATTTATTCGAACGCCGAGGAGTTCTATCGTGCAGAGAATGGTCACGCCATCGGTTACTTCTGGGGTTACAAGACTGCTGGACTCTTCCAGAACCAGAAGGAAATCAACGATTGGATAGCTGCCGGTAACGGTATTTATCAGGCAGATGTAAAGCCTGGTGACGTGAAGTATGTTGACGTGAATCATGATGGCGTTATCAATGCCAGTGATAAGGTTGACTTGGGTAATGGCCTTCCTAAGTATACTTTCGGTTTCAATTTCAACCTGGCATGGAAGGGCTTTGACCTGAGTGCTAACTTTACAGGTGCAGCCGGTTTCCAGATTGCACAGTCTTATCGTAACCCTGACTCTTCTCAGGCTAACTACAGCCGCAGAATCCTGAAGCGCTGGACAGGTGAGGGTACAAGCAATGAGATTCCTCGTGTTACATACGGAGATGTAGGTAACTGGTTGTTCTCAGACCTCTACTTGCAGGATGGCGACTACATCCGCTTGCAGAACCTTACCATGGGCTACGATTTCAAGAAGCTCATCTCTTGGAAGGGACTCTCTAAGATGCGCCTCTATTTCCAGGTGCAGAATCTCTTTACTTTGACCAAGTATGATGGTATGGATCCGGAAATCGGTTCATTCAATGGTACAGATGGTAACAGCAGCGATTCCTGGGTATCAGGAGTTGATATGGGTTACTATCCACATCCACGTACTTTCATCGTTGGTTTAAATCTTGCATTCTAACTCTTTAACAGAAAGTAATATGAATAAGAAACATATATTGATGAGTGCCCTGATTCTCTCTTCCCTGGCTTTGACGTCATGCGATGACTTCCTGGACACTTCATCTAAGACAAAGATGAATTCCGAGACTGCTTACAGCACACCAGCTGCAGCAGACATGGATCTTGTGGGCTGCTATGATGGATGGCAGCGTACATTGAGCGCTGAAGGTGTCGGTATGTACCTGACGGCTGAGTTTGCTTCTGAGCAGGCTTTCGCTGGCTTGGGACTTTCTGATGCCAAGAACAATAATGCCATCGACCAGTTTGATTTGTCCATCGCACCATCTTATACAGATCTCTTCAATACGGATTGGAAGAATTATTATCAGGCTATCTTCCGTTGCAATCAGCTGATTCAGGCTGATGCTACCATCAAGTGGAATGGTGATACCAAGACCGAGGGCCGTATCATGGGTGAGGCTCGTGCCCTTCGTGGCATCCTCTATTTCGATCTCGCCCGTTTGTTTGGTGATGTGCCTTTGTTGCTCGAACCTTCAGAGGCTAACGTTCCACGTACTCCAGTGAAGGAAGTATATCAGGCCATCTTCGATGACTTGAAGTTTGCTGCTGCCAATATTCCTGCTGATGCTTATCCGTTGAAGGACCGTGATTCCAATGATGGTCGCATCACCAAGTATGCTGCTGAGGCTTTGCTTGCTCGCGCGTACCTTTATTATACAGGTTATTATGGCGAGGAGCATCCTGCCTGTTCCAAGGCTGAGGCTACTGCTGCCATCAATGATGTGGTAGAAAACGGTGGCTATGAGTTGGAGAAGAACTATGCCGATTTCTGGATGCCATCTTGTACCAAGGATGCTTCTTCTACAGGCAACTATGCCTGGGAAACAACCTATGCAGGCAAGTGGTATGACGGAAAGACCTGGAAGGCAGGACAGGGTAGCCTTTCTAAGGAGATTGTCTTGAACCTGAAGCTGAACTCTACCCACGATTACAATGGCAATGAAGATGGTAATACCTTCTCTGTATATCTCGGTCCTCGTAACCGTTGTGCTACTGATATATGCATCGCCAGTGGTTGGGGTGCTTGCCCGGTTACTCCTTATTTTGTAGAACAGTTCAGAAACGATCCTCGTTTCAGTGCCTGTGTATGGAGCTGCAAGGATGCCGGTTTCACTGCTGATGAGTCTGATTCTTATGAGTATACGGGTTATTATACCCGCAAGTATGCCCCAATGTGCTTTGCCGATGGCACTCGCCAGGAGGTGGGTTTCAAGTTGGGTGAGCAGCATCAGAACATCACCTACTATCAGGATTATACCATCATGCGCTATGCTGATGTACTCTTGATGCACTCTGAGCTGAATGGCACAGCCGATGGTCTGAACAAGGTACGTGCCCGTGTGGGACTCGATCCTGAAGACTACAGCATTGAGAATATCCGCAAGGAGCGTGCCATCGAATTGGCTTTCGAGGGTGTTCACTACTGGGATTTGATGCGTTATGGCAAGGATGGTTCTTACGCTGCACAGGAGATTGCCAAGGCTCAGAATGGTGCCAAGGTCAAGAATGGTGGAGTGGAGACTGCAACCAAGTTTGCTGTTGACAACTTTACCAGCAAGAAGGGTCTGATGCAGATTCCTAATACTCAGATTACGCTTTCCGGCAATGTTCTGACTCAGAATGCCGGATGGTAAAGCCGGGTAGGTAACATAATAAACATTTAATCATAAGAAGATATGAAAATACATAATCTTATATATACGCTTCTTGTTGCCATAGCAGTCTTCTTGTTGGCATCTTGCTCACCAGAAGATTTCGGATTTGGCAAGAAGACATACTCTCCAGAAGATTTGGTGGAGGGTAAGGCTTATACGGTTACCATCGATGGTAACATCGTGAAGCTGGAATCCAAGATTCCTGATGCCACTCCGCTTTGGGTAACTCCGGTGGGGCGTAAGTCGCAGCAGGCTTTGGATGTGGAATTGCCTTTCGCCGGCGATTATGAGGTAACCTTTGGTGTGGAAACTCCTGGTGGTATCGTTTATGGTGAGCCTTATAAGTTGAGTCTTTCACAGAACGACTTCTCACTCCTGAGCGATGACAAGTGGTTCCTCCTGGCTGACAAGGATTACAAGACGGGCGAGGCGTTCCCATCTGCCGAGACGCTTGCTGCGGGTGTCAGCAAGAAATGGTATCCTTGCGATGGCAATTACAATATCGGCCGCTGTACGGGTCCTGTGATGTATTGCTCTCCTTACGATCCTGATGGCGACGGTAAGGGCTATACTGCTGACGAAGAGGCTAATGGTGTCTATAAGGACATCCTCTTCGGTTCTGACAACTGGAAACCAAACTGGGATCCAGGCTTCCAGAGCTGGTTGATTCCTGAGACCGATCCTTACATGGATTCTTACATGACCTTCAGCATGGATGCTAAGAATGGTTGTGTGGCTACCATGTATCGTGGTGAGTCGGGCGAGAAGGGTGCCAGTACAGGTAGCAACATGGTGGGTAAGTTCAATCTGGGATTGGGTGACAAGACCAAGCCTACCATCACTTTCAACGACTGCTATGCCATGCATAATACAGGTTTTGATGCTGTTTGCTCCAACTATACTCAGGACATTCAGATTATCGAGTTGACTCCTTACCTCCTTCAGTTGGTAACAAAACGTACCAATTCAGAGGGTAACTGGTATATTGTATGGAACTTCGTTTCAGAAGATGTGATTGCCACCAAGGGTGCCTGCATCCCTAAGGCAGACCAGAACTTGATAGCGACAGTGAAGCCAATTCTTCCTACCTTCGAGAATATCCATACCGACTTGTTTACTGCCGATATCAATGGCGACAAGTATGTAGGTAGCAAGATGACTTTCAACTTGAATTCAGAGACTCCATACGACTTCCTGTGGTGGAACGGTTCACCTAATGTGAAGGCATGGGAGAGCGTAACGGGTGGCAAGTATAATACCACATGGGCTCCAGCTCTTGACGACAAGGCTCTCGATAACTTCGAATTGACAATTAGCAAGGCTTCTGACGGCTCTTACAATTATGAATGTGGCGAGGTAGATGGTAAGGTGAAAATCACCGAGAATACCATGACCTTCGATAAGGAAATCTCTGTATTTGCCGTGGCTGGCGATAAGCGCACCATCGAATTGAAGGGCAAGCAGTTCTATATCCTTGGCAACTCTGCTGATGATCAGTATCTCACCATCGGTATTCCTGAGACAAAGGACGAGAATGGTTTGGTTAACTCATACCTCGTGGCTAAGTTGGCTTACAAGAAGATTGCTACAGGTCCAGTAGGTCCTACCAAGGTGGCTATCGACAATTCCATCATCCACAACGAGGGTATCATGTGGGTTGAGAATGGTTGCCTCCGCGTCGGCTTCCACCATTATGGTGAAACAGGCAAGGGACTCTTCAAGGATGTGAAGTCTGTGAAGCTGAAGAAGAACCAGACCATCACCGTTACCTTTAAGATTAAGGGTGGCGTGACATGGAGCAAGACTCCTAAGTGTGCCTTGATTGATAACAATATCAAGACCACATGGGAACCAGGTGCTTTCGACCTCGCCGATGCAGTTGTTGTAGATACCAATGGCGGTGAGACTACGGTTTCACTTACCAATACCACTGGTTCTACACAGACATTCACAGCAACCTGTCTCGACTTGTCTGTTCAGTTGGATGGTTTTGGCGACTACGGTGGCTCAACCGACAACATCGACATTGAGATTGTTTCCTGCACAATACAATAACTTTAATAGCGCAAACTTATGAAGAATAAAATATTATACGGAATTATAGCCTTCGTCATGGGTATCTTCATGGCAGGCTGTAGCGATGATGATTATTCTATCAGCAATACTCCGCTGCTCACCGATGAGTCGGTGACAACAGGTTCTGCTGATGTGACCGTGACATCCGCTACATTCCATGGCACGGTAAAGGGTCTCGAAGAGCAGAATGCCAGTGCCTATGCATTAGGCTTCTACTATGGTAAGAGCGAAGATAATTTGAGTGAGAAGGTAGCTGCTTCAGGAAGCAGTGAGTTCCAGGCTACGGTTTCAGGTATGCCAGGTGATGTGGTTTACTATCAGGCTTATGTTACCTTGCAGGGTAGAGTAACCTACAAAGGTTCTGTGCAGAGTGCCATCATGACCGATGCCAAGGCTATCACCGGTGATCCGAAGGATTTGACAGCCAATTCTGTTATCCTGACCGGTAAGTTGGAGAAGGCTCCTCAGACGGCTACCAGCGGTATCGTTATCTCTGGTGTAGAGGGTTCTGAGAATGTTCGTGCCGGTGTTCGCATCGTTGCTGCCGGCATCAATGACAATTACGAAATCAAGGCAGAGGGTCTGTTGCCTAATACAACTTACCACTATACTGCCTATCTCGATCTCGGCAATGGTACTGTATATGGTGAAGACCGTACCTTCACAACAGCCCCTGCTGACTTCAATCCTGATACAGACCTCGTTGACTTGGGTCTTTCTACCAAGTGGGCTAAGTATAATGTAGGTGCTTCTGATGAGAAGCAGTTGGGTGGTCTCTTCGGATTTGGTGATATGACTGGTTTCCAGACTTCTATCAATCTGGAAGATTATGCTTCTGCTGATATCTATAAGACCGACCGCGATGTTGCCAATAAGGTATATGGTTCATGGGTTACCATGCCAACCATCGATGAATTTGAGGAACTCTTCACAGAGTGTAAGAAAGAATGGGTAGAGGATACCCAGAACCATGTAGCCGGTTACAAGTTTACCGGTCCTAATGGTAATTCTATCTTCTTGCCTGCAGCCGGTACCCGTACTCAGGGCAATGTTTCCGGCGAGGGCTTGAACGGTTACTATCTCTCTGGTTCTATCAATGCCACCGACAACCGATTTGCCATGGCATACAGCTTCGATCAGAATTCTGCACGCCGTACTACCACTCCTGTTTATCAGGCATTGGCTATCCGTCCTGTGTCTGTGGCTAAGAACGTGAAGTTTGTTAAGGAGAAGTTGTATAATACTTGGGAGTTTGACTTGAAACCAGATGGATCTCATTATAAGTTTGTTGGTCCTGTATTCTTCTATGGCAAGGATGCATGTTGGGCTTCTTATACCAATAATCAGCCGGTTGTGGGTGAAACCACTGGCTGGGATGCCGATTTCGCTTCAATTTCCTGGGCTATCAGTAGTGCAGACCACTGTCAGGGAACCATGACATTCTATCAGGATGAAGATGGCAATGATAAGGTAAAGGTTCATCAGGTTCAGGCTGATGGTTCTTATAAGGATTCTGAAGGTACATTTACCGTTGATGAGAAGAATAAGACAATCACAATGACCATTGACCCTCTGAATGCAGTAGAGTATATCGGTGGTATCACCCGTACTGATGAAACCAAGATCAAGGTGATGTCTCTTTCTGATGAGGCACTTCAGTTGGGTGTAATCCGTTCTGGTGATGGTCAGCTGATGATTTATAACTATGTAACCTCTGATGTCAAGAATGGCTATGTTGCCAAGTTGACTGCTTGGGGTGATGGAGGCAACTGGGATGGCGCTTCAACTGTCGTTTCTGGTGGCTCAAAGGCTGTTGGTCAATATACAGTTAAACTTGAAACAACAGAAGCCCGTACCAATGGTAAGGTTTACGTTCTTGATTTGGAAGGCTTTGCTGCAAAATATCCTAAAGCGTTGGTTCGTATTGATGCTATCAAGGCTGATGGACAGGATTTGAAGTTTGATGCCAACAAGTTCCATTATGGTGCCCTCGAGCCTAACGGCAACTATCGTATAGAGTTGTTCAATATCTGGGGTACTGGTACTGCTCAGAATTCCCCATTCCGCGCTAGTGGCGGTCCTGGTGACGCAGGTGAACCTGCTCTTGCCTTCAATAAAACCTTGGAGGTAACATTCACTGTAGTTTCTACAACAAGTGATGGTACTGGTGTCTATACTCCTACATTCAATGCCGTTCGTGGCTGGGGTGAAGGTGAGGCTCAGTTGTGGGGATATAACGATGGTTCTACCTTGAAAGTTGTCAAGAGTGACAAGGGTCAATACTCTCTAGAGAACAATCAGTTTGATATGACTTATGAAGGTTCTGGCTTTGAAGGTGGTACTATCATGACCTTTATCGAGTTTGCTGACCTTTATGGTTTCTTCCCAGGCACACACAGTACTTTGGATGAGTTCTATCTTGACGGTAAGGCTGTTTCTTACGATAAGTCTAAGGTGATTGATTCCAATGAGAATCCTAAGTATCGTTTGGAATTGTTTAATTGCTATGGTGCTACAAAGGATAATTGTGCATTTGGTGTCAAGGATGGTGATTTGATGCGAGAGCTGGGCTTTAATAAGTCTATGCGCGCTAAGTTCACTGTTCATAGCCTCTTCGCTGTTCCACAGTGGTAATAGTTGATAAATTATAATAAGGAGAATCCGATAGTCTCGGTACTTATCGGATTCTCTCTCTAAAACGAAAAGAATTATGATGAAATTCAAATATCTGTTTTTGTTGCTCATGGGCGTCGTTTGCGGATTGGCTTGCTCGGCATGCTCCTATGAAGACGATGATTATGATGAGCCTAGCTTCAAGGTTCTCAACCCAGAGCTTTCTTTTGATGGCGCAGGCGGAGTGCAGACCATCAATGTGCAGGCTGATGCTCAGCCTACAGCTTCCGTGATAGAAGGTGCCGACTGGTGTTCTGTTGCCTATAAGGATCAGGCAGGCGGTACTTACAACTTCGATGTAACAGTTGCTGCCTCTCTGGAAGATGAAGCTACTACTGCCGTCGTTCGCATCATTCAGGGCTATAGCCGCAAGGATGTTACGATTACCCGTGCCAAGAAGGGAACTGTTGTTGTTCCTGATGAGCCTACTGCTGATATGAACAAGACTGCCATGGAAGTGGCACAGTTGATGTATCCGGGTTGGAACCTCGGTAATACCCTTGAAGGTGGCGACTCCAAGAACCTTTGGAAGAATGCTGGCGTTGAAACAGAGACCGCATGGCAGAATACCAAAACTTCTCAGGCTCTCATCGATGCAGTGAAGGCAGCCGGTTTCAAGAGTGTCCGTATTCCTTGCTCTTGGGTAATGGGTCATATTACTGATGCAGAAAAATGCACCATCGACCCAGCTTGGATGAAGCGAGTAAAAGAGGTGGTTGATTACTGTATCAAGGATGAACTCTATGTCATCATCAACCAGCATTGGGATGGTGGTTGGATCGAGCATAATGGTTTGACAGCCAATACTGACATCAAGACTACCAAGTCTCAGCTCACCAAAATCTGGACTCAGATCGCCAATGAGTTCAAGGCATACGATGAGCATCTTCTCTTTGCCGGAATGAATGAGCCGGGTGTAGGTTCTGGTGATGGCGACATCATTTCTCTGGCTGAGGCTTCGGCTCGCATTGCTGAGTTCGAGCAGACTTTCATCGAGGCAGTTCGTGCTACGGGTGGCAACAATGCCAAGCGAATCTTGATTGTTCAAGGTCCTAATACCAATATCGACAACTTCGTTGACAACAACTATATGTCGAAGATTCAGGATTCAGCAACCGACCGATTGATGGTAGAGGTTCACTTCTACGATCCATATCAGTTTACTGACTTGGGCGAAGACAAGGATTGGGGCAAGTACTATCTCTATTGGGGTAAGAACAACAAGGGTGGTGATGCCGACCGCACAGCTGATGCCAAATACAATGAGGATTATGTAGAAGCTCAGATGAAGAAGATGAAGACCAATTTCTTCGACAAGGGCTATCCTGTATTGATTGGTGAGTTTGGTGCCAACCAGCGTATGGCTATCGGTAAGGATGCGGTGCATGATGCATCCGTAAAGGATTACTACAAGGCTGTTGTTACCAGTGCCATCAACAATGGTTGTGTGCCTGTGGCATGGGATACCAATGGTAATTTCCCTAGCATGACTATCTTCAATCGTGCCAGTGCTACAGTTAGCAACGCCAATATGTTGGAGGGCATCCAGGAAGCTGTGAAGACAGCTGTTTGGCCTGCGAAATAATTTTTTAATAAAGCCTCACTTGAGGTTGGAATGAGCCTCATTTGGAGTTGGAGTGAGCCTTACGTAACGTTCGTTTGGGGCTCAAACCAACTTCAAGTGAGGCTTACTTGTTCTTCTTTTCCTTTTGCTTTTATTGCCGATTCTGTTGTTTCTGTTTTTATTTATCTTGTTGTTTTCTCCTTTCACATTTATCTTATTGATTTGTAGATGAATAGGTTAGGTGTGAAAGGAAAATGTATCAAAGAAATAAAAAAACAAGGATAAGTAGAATAGTATCAGTATTCAGCAAAATAATACCATATATTTTCGATATTTAATTGTATCTTTGCAACTGAAAAAATGCTATATATAAGAATAAACAATAAATATAACCCTAATTTAATTAAGCAAAGCTTATGAAAAAGTTTTTTACTATTATGGTAGCAGCTTTTGCTGCAGTTAGTGCTTTTGCACAAAGTAGAACAACATTGTGGGAAGGTGAGCAGGTAATGGATGGCTCATGGCCTAATGTGGGTGTGGAACTCAGCAACTTGGCAACAGCCAAAGCTGGCGATAACATAGTTGTTACTACCTCTAAGGTAGATGCTTCCATTAATGCATCTTGGGAGTGGGGCTCTCAGGTGTTCTTGAAAGTCAATAGCGGTGCCAATGGTGATTGGGAAGACATGGCAGGTACTTCTGCTGTAGGATTCAAGGAACCAGGTGAGGCGAAGTTTGAGATTACCGATAAGGTTCTGGAGCAGTTTAAAAACGCCTCAAGTATCTTCGTTCAAGGCATGTGCGTTGTTGTTTCTAAGATAGAGTTGGAGAGTTCTGTTGCTACAACTTCTACTCAGCTTTGGAGTGGTGAATGCGTATTTGGCAATTGGGCTGATGGTTTCAGCGTTCCTGCAGAGAAGTTTGCAAATGCTTCTGCTGGTGATGTCTTGGAGTTTGTTTATACTACTGATACTGAGACTACAGAGAAGTGGTGGCAGTTTAAGACTATCTTTGCTGGTACAGAAGATGTGTTGACTTCTAATAAGGCAGACTTGAATGAGTATGGTTGTGCTACTGTAGCAAGTGGCAGTACTTCATATAAGATTGTCTTGAATGCAGAGGATATTGCTAGATTGAAGGAAACAGGTTTGTTCGTCAATGGACATTTCAATATTGTTACAGCTGTTAATCTGATTCAGGCAGTCAAGGAACCTTCTACAGGCATCAGCAATGCTTTCGTGCTTACTCCTGCCAAGGATTCTAAAACATTCAACCTTGCTGGTCAGCAGGTAGGTGCATCTTATAAGGGTGTCGTAATCAAGAATGGCAAGAAGTTTGTTCAGTAATCATGGGTTTATAACTCCGTTGGTTTAGTTTAATAAGTATTTAACAAGAAAAGGGCTAGGTTGCTGGTTGCAATCTAGCCCTTTCGCTTTTAGTGCTCTAAATAGAGTCCGTTCAACTTTTCCAGGAAAACACTCACATCATCATTCACCAGCTTCATAAAACCATGAATCTTATTGTTGGCTACTCCCGGATAAGGAGTATAATAATGTTCATTGATGGGCTCTCCCTGGTTTCTGCCAAACATCAGGTAGGCGATGTGATGCTGCTTCAGTTCTGGAAGAAGGACTTCAGAGAAGATGCTGGAATCACCAATCGATTCGATGCCTGTTGTCATGCCGAAAGCATTGTTATGCTCTTGTGCAAAAGGCAATGCCTGGGTGATGATTTCCTTCATGCTCTGCTGATAGAGGGGAAGACGGATGGCATTCCTGGTTTGCTGATAGGTGACGTTGATGACATCAATCTGATGGTCTGGATATCGTTCCATCAGCTTCTTTCCAGGCTGGTAGGTCTCGGAATAGCCATAAACCACATTGGTTACATCATTATCCTCCAACAGATCCTGTATTTTTTTATAAAGATCGATGTAATCGTCTTTACCTAACTGGCAATACCAGGCTTTTCCGTCTATAGGAAGAAGATTGAGCACCACGGGTGCTTTGATACCATAACCGTCTTGCAGGGTGTCGAGATACTTGGCCACTTGTTTGGTGTATTCCTCCAGCAGATCTGCGTTGCCGTTGTAATGAGGCATCGTCCAATTCATGATGAGTAATCCTCCCTTGCGGAAGTGTTTGAGTACATCTTCCCGGATGGCCTTGAAAGGAACTCCATCTGCATTCTGCTGCTTTCCGCTCTCGATGCCGGCAAGTTCATAGCCATTGGCTGCCGGACGGTAACCGCAGAGTGCCTTCATGTCGCAGCGGTCGCTATCGCATTCCCATCTGTTCCAGCCCATTCCGCTCAGGGTACCATACATCTGTCCGATGAGGGTGCCCTTGTTGGCGAAAGCCTTGAGGTTGGTCTTCAGATTCTCCGTGCGGGTAGTAAGACCGCTCATGGCTATCTCATCATACGATTTCTTTTTCTTGTCACCGCAGGATGTGAAAGCCATGAGTGCTGCAAAAATCAATATAAAATATCTGATTCTCATGTCTTTTATTCGTTATAAGCCTTCTTCATAGCTTCTACCACGGTAGGCAGAGTCCACTGTGGCACACTTCTGTCTGTACCATCGAAGATGCTCATCCAGTAGAAGGTAGCTACGCCGTATGCTTTTGCCTGCTTCACAATGTCGGCAGCCTGGTCGGCAGCAGCCTGAATTTCGCTGGCAGAACTGTTCTTGCTGACGCTCTTGCTTCCGTGTGTACCGTATTCGCCGATGATGCAAGGGATGCCCTTGCTGATGAATTTATTGTTCAGGCGGGTGAACATATCTGCGATTTCCTTGCTGCAGGAAGCATCCCACTTGCCTTTGGCAAACCAGTCCCAAGGTGAGTAGGTGTGTACTTCTACTGCGATATGGCCATCCACCTTGTCGGTAGGGATGGCGAGGTTGTTCAATACGTCGTCACCATTAGCTGCAGCATAGGTATTGATGATGAGGTTGCGGGTCTCGTTGTTGCCACCGGTAGCACGTACTGCATTTACGAAACTCTGGGCATATCCGTTCAAACCCTTATAGCTGCTTGCGCTCTTTGGTGCATTCCAGGTGTTGTCGGCATCAAGCATCTCGTTGTAACCTTCGAACACCAGGTGCTGGTCGTAGTTCTTGAAACGGGTGGCTATCTGAGTCCAGAGACTCTCGAATTTCTCTTTGTTCTCGTTATAGTTGGCTTCATCAGCCTTGATCCAGTGCTTCACATTCTCATCGTCGGCACCTGTATCATGATGAACATTCAGGATGCAGTACATACCGTTATTAATCACATAATCAACGATTTCCTGTATTCTGTTCATCCAGGCTTCATCCACGGTTCCGTCTTCCTTCATGTGCTGGAACCAGGTAACTGGGATGCGGACAGAATTAAAACCGTTCTTCTTCAGAAAATCTACCATGGGTTTGGTGGTAGGAACCTGTCCCCATGCTTTCTCGAAATCAGTAACAGAATTGCTGTTCATGTTCATCCACATGGCAACCACATCTGTGCAGTTGCCGAAATTGGTACCGATGCCCATGTTCTTCACTGCATCCACAGCACTTTCCTCTACATAGTTTGCGTTCAGGTTTACCTGATCGCGGGTAATCACGTACTTGCTGTTCATCGCAGCCTTCCACCAGTCGTTGGATGGCATATTGCTTCCATACCAAGGCATGAAGAAGCTCCATTTAGCACCGGCGTTCCATGCCTCATCAATGCCGGCTGTAGCTGTGTTGCTGTTGGCATCAGTTCCACATTCTGCCAGGGCTACGAGCTTGCCAGGATAGCGTGCCTGAATCTCCTTGAACTCCTGAGCCTGCTTGGTTGCATCAAAGCCATAGAGGTCGCGACCGATGATATCTACATACTTATCGCCAGGATACCAGTCTGCATCATTGTTGTAGGTATTGGCATCGCCATTGCAGTTCTGTGTGGTCCAAGCCCAAATCAGGTTGTGGATGCCCTTGCTCTGGAAGTAATCAAACATGGTCTGCCAAAGCTTCTTGTAAGTTTCAGCACCATCATATCCCCACCAGAACCAGGACTTGCCCCAGCTGGCACCTGATTTCAGACAGGCATTGCCGGCTGCCTCGTGGAAAGGACGCCAAACGGCAACAACGCCTGCATCCTGCAACTTCTGCAAGACTTCCACCACCTTATCCATTTCCTGATAGAACCACTTGTTCTCCCAAGAGCCGGCTGTCAATACGTTGGCTGCCTTGAAGGTGGTTTCAGATGGGGTGCAGGTCACACCGCTTCCATCTGTTCCCAGAGTGGTGCTTTCTGTCTTTGGCACATTGAAGTGCCACATCAGTGATACCAGTCCGCCCTGGTCTGCCCAGTTGGTAACAGGCGTGATGTCGTTGTAGTTGATCCATCCGTTGGAACCCTGCTTAGGTACATAGATATGGATGAAATCATAGCAGTTCATAGCTGGATATTTGCCTGTTGCTTTATAAATCTTATCTGCTTCCTGGGTGTTCCAGTTGACGTTGGCGATGACCGAAGAGATGGTCTTGCTGCCATAATTCAGCTGCAGATATTTGTAGAGACGCTTGGTCTTCTCTGTTGCGGCTGGGTCAGCGAGATTCACATCGCCCACTTCGCTTTCGTGATAGATAGAGAAGACGACATTGTTAATCTTGTTGATGTCATAGGTTTCCCATGCTCCGAAGTCCTCCAGACCTTTCAGATAAATTTCCAGTTGGTTGTTGGCATTATGCTTCATGCTGCTGACGGTATTGCTTTCGCCTGTCAGATTCCATTCAGCTTGCTTTCCTTCCGAATTGTTGATGGTAATCTTGTCACCATCAGTTTGTGCCAAGGCAGTGAATGAAATCATTACTGCCAGAAGTGAGAGTAATATCTTTTTCATTGTCTTGCTACTTTGATGGATTTGTTATTGATTTTGATGATGTATACGCCGTGGGTCAGCTCATCCAGCGGGATGATGGTCTTGTCTCCGGCGAGGATAGGGGAGAGGCTTACTGCCTTTCCGTCGAGGGCGAAGGCACTCATCTGGTTGTGGGTTCCGTCCACGATGATGCGGTCTCCTTCGAAGGCAAACTTGCTGTTGGCTTCAATTTGCTGGATGCCCGTAGTGGTACCATAGGTGAAGGTGGAAACCTTCCACAGTTCGTAACTGGCAGTAGTGGCTGTAGATGTTACGGTCATCTTGTCATTTCCGAAGGTCACTTCCGGTAGAGTGCTCAGTGCAAACTCTATCTTGCTTCCATCGTTGAATGATACGAACAGCGACTTGCCGTCGGCAGCTTTGGCTGAGATGCAGCTCAGAGCCACCAGTAAGGATAATGCTATTTTCTTCATATCGGGTTGATGTTTTGGTTAAAATTAAAAATGTGGCGCAGTTGTTGAAACTACGCCACAAATTTACAAATTATATTTCACATAAATGCGTTTTTTATGTTAAATATTCTAGCTTATGGGAGGATAACAATCTTGGTTACTCCTGTCAAGTCGCCCTGAATAGCAAAGCCACATGAGTTTGCAACTTCTACTGCTGTTTCATCAAAAACATATTCAAGTTTACTTTCAGAAGGATTCCAATCTGAGATAGTTGTAATGTTTGGCCAACCATCTTCATTCTTGTTGATCTGTACTTGTCCCTTGACGGTAGGGTCTTTGTAAACAATCAGCTTAGAACCAACTTTTACCTTTACTTTCTCAAATACTTCTTTGGTCAAATAGAATTTTCCACTGCCACTTGACCATGAGAAATCAAATGGATATGTTATTTTCCCATTATCCATATTCGTTACAAGTTCTGCAATATCCTTTTCTGCAGGAACCACCTTGAACTCAGGACCTTCAAACTTGTTGCCGTCTGGGTCTTCCATTACGATCTTGTAAGTGCCAACTTCTGCATTGGCAGGAACCTGGCATACAATCTCTGTATTGGTACGAGATGTATAGCGGTTTACCTTGTAAGAACCGATATAGAGGTTCTGGATGTTCTGGAAGTTCTTACCTGTGATGGTGATGGTTGAACCTGCGATAGCTTCACCTGGAGTGACAGAAGCAATAGCTGGATCTGTAGCTGCCTTGATGCTCAATGCATCCTTCAACTCTATGGTTGTACCATTCTTCAGGTTGAGTTTGAAGCCTGTACCTGCACAAGCAGCAGGAACTGTTACAGCGATGGCATTGGCATTCTGTGCTGCAAATTTCTCTACGGTCTGCTCAACATCGCCAGGGAAGGTGATGCTCTTCACGAGGTCGAGATCTGTACCCTTGATGATGGTCTGGTCGCCAGCTGTGATGGCTGCTGGTGTGCAAGAAGCTACGGTTGGCTTCACCAATGTATAGGCTACTGTTACTGTCTTGCCGTTGGCGAGACTCAGGATGATGCCATTGGCGTCCTTGGTGCTTTCCTGTGCATCCTCAGGAACAGTGGCAGTTACCTTGGTTGTCTCTACTTTGTTGAGCTGAGATGTAGCTGCATTAGGGAATGCAATGCCTGTAATCAGATCCATATCCTTACCGGTGATAGTGATTTCTGCACCATTCTTCACTGGGTTAGGAGTGGCAACGAGCTGAGTTGGAACCACGGTAATGATGTTGCCCACAGGAACCTCGACACCGCTCTTGGTTACTACATAGAAGGTACCATCGGTAGCCTTGGCAGGAACTGCAACGGTAATTTCAGTCGCACTCTGTGATTTGAAGTCAGCTGCATCTACTGTAGCGCCTTCAAACTTTACGCTGGCAATCTGGTCGAATGAAGCACCCTTGATGCTCAAAACCTCACCAGCCTTGATGTTGCGGTCCTTGATAGGAGTAGCCTCAGGTGTATTGATGGTCAATTCTTCCTTGGTCTCCAGAGAAGTACCGTCCTTGATGGTATCTGTCAGTGTGATGACACCTGTACGAGCTTCAGCCGGAATCTTCACCTGGATGGTGTAGCGGTCGTGACCTACGAACTCAGCTTCCTTGATGGTATCGCTGCCGGCGAAGATCACACCGTGCATCAGGTTGAGGTAATCACCCTTGATGGTTACCACATCACCTATATTACCCACCATAGTACCTTCGCTACCTACGAAGAACTTGGTGATTTCGATGTCCTCACGATAGGTGATAGGAGATACGGATGTAATCTCGCCGCCCTTCTTGGTTTTCAGGACAATCTGACCCGGTTCGCATTTCTCAGCAGGAACCTGGATGGAAATCTTGCTGTTGTAGCCGCTCTGGAGAATCTCGTATGCGGTGATAGGGTCTGCACCTGGAAGGTTGACAGACTCAATCTGGTCCAGATTGGTACCATAGAGATATAAGGTACCGCCACGGAGCACTGGGCATGGACCGAATGACTGGAGGGAGATGTCGTTGCCGTACTGGTCGGTAGAGAGATCATCTCCGTCGTTACACGCTGTCAGCGATAGCCCTACGAGGGCTACCACCAACATGGCGAATATTTTGCTTATCTTTTTCATTTCAATTCAGATTATAAGTTTATTTATTTGGAACCACACGGATGTTGTCAATCTTGATGATTGGGTGACACTTCACACCTGTAGGCAATACTGATGCGTCGTTGTAGGCACCCTTGACAATGAAGATGTTGAAGGCGTCGAAGTCGCCCACACCGCTGTACTTCAGTCCCTTGTTGCCATCATAGTCGTAAACGAAGTTGGCCAAAGGGAGGGTAACGGTTACCCATTTTCCATCTGTGTGATAGAGCTTGTCTTCGTTGTTCTGCCATGGCATGTAGAGGGCACGTGCCAACTGACCCTGCTCATGGAAGAAGGTGTTGTTGGCTCCAGCCAATGTATTGCCATAGATATCCTTCACACCTGCCGCACCGTTTGAGATGAGGCTGCTGCTGCCGAAGTAGATCTGCATTGGGGCTGCAGACCAGGCGTTGTCCTTGTCGATGTACATCTCGAACTTCAGACTCATGTTCTTCCAGTCGCTGAAGTCGGCGAGGTCCTGCATACGTGGACGGCTAGAGTAAGTCTCTGGGTCCTGCCAGCTTCCTGGCCAGTATTCGAACGAGAAGTTACCGTCGTTCCAGGCACCGTTTGTATCCATGTCGGCATCGCCCATCACGAGGAAGTTGCCGCTCAATGAGGTAGCATCGCTCTTGATGTCGCGATTGTGCCAGCCATTGTTGCCCAATACATCTCCACCTTCCTTCCAAGGAGTATCGAAGTCGAAGAGCATACCGCGGTTGTCCATGTAGCGGAAGCCTGCCTTGGTTGTACCATTGATGGTTGTGATGGTGATAGGCTCATGCTTAGGCATATCTTCCGGCATGTTGAAACGGATGCTGTTCAGGCTGATCTTCAAATCCTCGTAAGGGATGGTGTAGTTATCACCCACCTTGATAGTCAGATGACTATCTGCGTAATCCAGGAAGTAGTCACCATTGATGGTAACCTCTTCGCCAGGAGCCGCCCACTCGTTGCTCATACCGTTGATGGTAGGGGCAGGAACCACGGTCTTGAAGTTGTAGTCCAAAGTGTCCTTGTTGTTGGTGATGAAGTAAATCTTGTCAGTCACCTTGCCTGGAATGTTCTTTGGCACTGTTACGATGATGGTGTTGTCCGTCATGTAGCTGGTATTCAGTACGGCAGCCTGGTCGTTGAAGTTGATCTTGGTCACACTTCTCAGGTTTCTACCCACAATACAGATGGTATTGTTGAGCGAAGCTTCTGTGAGCAGAGAGTCCTTGCTGGCTGCATCCACAGGACGAACATAATCGATGGTAGGGGTTCCGCCTGCAATTTCATACTTGTCTGGCTCGTCCTCGCAAGAAGTGAATCCTGCGCTGACTGCTGCAAGTGCCACGGCGAACAAAGCCCCATTTATATTCTTGATTTTCATAATGAAATTCTCTTAATTGATTAATAACTATAGGTATTAATAACTGAATGTATTACGTACATCTACGTGTACTGGAGTTGCGGTGCTACCCAGGTTAGGGTTCAGGGCTACGTCTTCAGTTGGGAATGGCAATGTAAAGCTGCTGGCTGTTACATTAGGTGCAGCTGTATTCTCATCATACTGCATCTTAGAGCTGTCCCATGTGCCGCTGTTGTAGTATGCCTTGTAAACTTCATCGCAGTTCCACATAGCGTTGCGGTGTTGTGCCTTCAATTCCTGAACGCATGCATCTGTATCGTAGTATGCACGGCGCACGTAGTCGTACCAGCGGTCACCCTCACCGGCAAACTCCAGGCGGCGCTCCTTCCAGATGTCATCGAATGTGAGAGTGGTCTTTCTTACGAATCCCTGCCACTCGTATGCACGTCCGCGTACCTCATTGAAGCAATCCAGCGCAAGCTGGTCAGTAGGATTGCCCATCAGTACCTGTGCCTCTGCGTAAATCAGATAGATATCTGACAAACGGAGAAGTGGAGTAGGGAGGGCATTTGACATACGAGCTGGAGTGATACCCAATTCTGCCTTGTGGTCGAAGTTGTCGCCATAGAGATGCTTCACGTTGTTACCACCGCAAGGACCCTGGCACTGACCTGTTGCTGCTGAGTTGTAGGCTTTGTTATACCAGAAATCCAGGTAAGAGAATCCCTTCTTGATACCATCCTTCTGTGCACTGGCAGGAAGGTCGTGATCTCTCCAGAAGTAAGAGTAAACATCGCCTGGCATCATGATGGTAGCCTTGCGACGATGGTCTGGATCTACACGGCTTGCTGGATCATCCTTAGGTGATACTCCGAAGGCTTCCATCAAGTCGAGAGATGGACCGCCCCAACCGCCCCAGCAGTCACCATTCTCATCGAAACCATCAGGAGCCAAGTCGCTCTGGAGGGTATTCTGAGATGTCCACTGAGAACCTACTGTCCAGCGCCATGCAATCATAATCTCATCGCAGAACTGGTTTGAACCACGGAAGATATCCTCGTAGTGCTCCATCAGTCCTCTGCCAGAGTTCTCGATAACATCCTTGGCATATTCGGCAGCCTTCTTTAAATCGTCCTGATTCAAAGTGCCTGAAACGCCAGCCTTGGTCAGATAAACCTTACTGAGCAGACCTTCTGCGCAATAGTAGTCGATGCGGCCTGTGGTGCTCTTTTCCTTAGGAAGAAGCTCCATCGCCTTTTCCAGGGTCATGACGATGTATTCGTATACATCAGCCTTCTCTACCTTGCTCTTCTGGTTGTAGTCACCCTTGCTAAGCGTTTCAGAGTTGCTGTGGATGATAGGCACGTCACCGAAGGAGCGTACCAGGTAGAAGTATGCCATCGCCTTCCAGGCAAGGCACTCGCCCAAACACTGGTTCTTCACCTTCTCAGAGGTGTTGATAGCGTTCTGCAATGACTCGTAAACAGTGCTGCAGTGGCCAATCTCTGCCCAGAGTGAGTAAGACATGTTCACCAGGTCCTCATCGGTACCATTGGTACTGAAGTTCATGTAAGGGCTTGATCCCCAATACATATTACCCGACATGATTTCACCTACCTTGATGAAACCACGCTGGAAATCATACCAAGGTGAGTTGTAGAGATAGTTTACGCCAGAGATGCAGGAAGCATCACCATTGTAATAGTTCTCTGTGTTGTAATTGTCCTCTACCGGCTTGTCAAGGAAGTCACCGCAAGAGGTCATTCCCATACCGAGGAGCATTACAAATGCTGTATATTTAATGTTCTTAAATTTCATAACTGTTCGTTTTGGATATTAGAATGATAAGTTCAAACCAAATGTAATGGTGGTTGGAGATGGGTAGCGACCGAAGTCCAGACCATATACATTTGCACTCTGTGTAGAGAGACCAACCTCTGGGTCGTAACCACTATAACCTGTGATGGTGAAGAGGTTAGATGCAGTGAGGGTCAAGCGGAGATTGGTCAGACCAATCTTCTGGATGAGCTTCTGGTCGAATGTGTATCCCAGAGCCATGCTCTTTAAGCGTACGTATGAACCATCCTCGATATAACGGTCGCTGAATGCGTCGTTATCGTTAGGGTCGTTGATGGAAGCACGTGGGTACATCGAGTTTGGATTGTCAACTGTCAAATTAGAGATGTTGTCATACCAGTTGCCTGTGTAGTTGCCATCCTTGGCTACGAGGTGAACTCGCTTGTTGACATCCTTCAACTGGTTGCTCCATGGAGAGTTCATGTGAGTCATCTTCATGTTCAGATAGTTGGCTACCTTGGCACCTACAGAACCGTTGATGAAGATGTTCAGGTCGAAGTTCTTGTAGCGGAAGGTGTTGTTCCATCCGAAGGTCCACTTAGGGAGTGGGGAACCGATGTTGGTCTTATCATTCTCGTCAATCTTGCCATCTTTGTTGATGTCTTTGTACTTCAAGTCGCCTACATAGGTGGTGTTGGTGCGATTCAGCTGGCTGGCGTCTTTCCATGAATAGTGCTTGGTACCATCGGCATCAATGGTCTCATTGTAGTTGTTCTTCTGGAGTGTCTGAACCGGAGAACTGAGGATGTCTTCGAGATCCTTATATACTCCCTCTACTACGTAACCATAGAAACCGTAGAGTGATTCGCCTGGAATAGAACGAGATACCACGTCGCTCCACTGACCCTTACCGAGCAATGCGGTACTGCCGGAAAGACTCTTCAACTTGTTCTTGTTGATAGAGATGGTAACGTCTGAACTCCAGTCGAAGTCCTTGGTGACGATAGGGTGGGTGTTGAGGGCAATCTCAAGACCGGTATTTTCGATGTCGCCATAGTTTCCGTATGGTGCAGCGAGGGCTGAAGATTGGTTACCGCTGGTACCCATGATAGAAGGCAAGTTGAGCTGCATCAACATATTCTTACTCATCTTTTTATACCAGTCAACGGTCAGGTTTACACGGCTGTTGAAGAAACCGAGGTCAAGACCTACGTTCCACTGCTCCTGAGTCTCCCACTTGATGTCGAGGTTCTTCAGGTTGGCTGGACGGAAGCTGGTGCCGAGGGCTGTATCCATGGTACTCATGGCAGAACCCCACTTGTAAGGACCGATGTTAGAGTTACCTGTCTGACCCCAACCGAGACGCAACTTACCGTTGCTCAGCCACTTGATGCCCTTCATGAACTGCTCGTTGGTGAAACGCCAACCCAAAGCCAGTGAGTGGAAACCTGCCCAACGGTTGTTTGGACCGAAGTTTGAACTACCATCATAACGATAGGTATAGGTAGCAAGATAACGGTCGTCGTAGTTGTAAGTCTCACGGGTGAAGAAGGAAGCCATTGATGAACTTCCCCATCCTGCGTTAGGCTTAGGATCGCCCTGGCCCAATGCTGGGTTGTGAACTGCATCGTTAGGGAGCCGGGTGTTAAGGTATGACAGATAGTCATATTTTGATTCCCAGCACTCCTGTCCGAGCATGGCAGTGAAACTATGTTTGCCGATATTGTTAGAATATTGCAGATAGTTGTTCAACGACCAGAAGGTATTGCTGTTCTTTTGCTGGCGGCTCTGGTTGCTCAGGCGCTGCCAGGTACCGAGGTCAATCTTCGGACTGTATGTGTCTGCCTTGGATGCACCGATGTCGAAACCCAACTGGCTGTGCCAGGTCAAGCCCTTCATTAGGGTGATATCTGCGAAAACACTACCGTTCAAGCTCTGACGATCGAGCAGAATATCCTCTTCCATCGCCATGGCGATAGGGTTAGGGCTGGTGAATCCTGCCTTAGATACGCTGGAATAACCACCGTCGATGTTGTAAATCTGAACATCAGGAGGAGTAGTCAGAGAGTAGTTGATCAAACCTTCTGAACCGTCAGCCAGTTTCAAACTCTCTGATGTCTTTGAATAGGTAGCATTCAAACCGAGTTTGAACCATTTCTTCAACTGTGCAGAGAGGTTCACACGCATAGAGTAGCGCTGGAATTCAGAACCGATGATGGTACCGTCCTGGTCTGTCCAGTTGCCTGAGATATAGTAGTTTACCTTATCAGTACCACCCTCTGCGGCAATCTGGTGTGACTGCTGCCAGGCTGTCTGGAAGATAGCATCCTGCCAGTTGGTACCGATACCGAGAATTGATGGATCGCTATATACAGCGTCTGGCTTGGAAATCTCGCCCTGGTTAGCCAAATCGTTATAGTATTCAGCAAACTCACGCAGGTTCATGATGTCCAAACGCTTGTTCTGACGGCTTGCTGCAACGCTACCGGTATAGGTAAACTTAGCTTCACCTGCCTTACCCTTCTTGGTGGTAATCAAAACGACACCATTGGCACCCTGGGCACCATAGATAGCGGTGGCGGAAGCATCCTTCAACACCTCCATGCTCACGATATCGCTAGGGTTGATCAAAGACAATGGAGATACGGCAGAGTGAGAACCGTTACCGAGCTTATCACCCAAACCGAGTGATGAACCGCTGTTGCTCTGAGAGTTGAAGATAACACCATCTACAACGTACAATGGCTCAGAGTTGGCGTTGATAGTAGCGATACCACGAACGCTAACGGCTACGGCAGAACCTGGCTGACCGGAAGTCTGGACAGCATTCACACCGGAAATCTTTCCCTGGAAAGCCTGGTCAACGTTGGTGATAGGAGTCTGCTTCAATGTCTTTTCGTCCATAGAAGCGGAAGCACCAGCGAGGTCGCTCTTCTTCATGGTACCATAACCTACAACCACTACTTCCTGAAGACTGTTGTTATCTTCAGTCAATGTAATGTCGTATTTGCTTTGACCGCCCACCTTGAATGATTTGGTGATGTATCCTACGTAAGATACCTCTATGGTCTGTCCGGCAGCTACGTTGAGGGTGTAGTTACCGTCCATGTCGGTTACTGCGGCATTTTTAGTACCTTTCACTTTCACTGTAGCGCCAATGATAGGTCCCATTGGGTCAGAAACGTTACCAGTGATCTTTTTAGTTTGTTGTACAGCTTGACTCGTTGTGATTCTGGCTGCAAAAGTTTGCTGAGGAGAGATGCCGAGAAGACTCAGGGCTGCCACACCAGCAAGCAACTTTTCTCTACTTTTATTGTTCATAAATTCCTTGTTTTGTTAGTTTTGTTGGTTTTAGGAGGTGGTTAAGCCTTTTTTCCTATTTCCGCTGCAAAATTACTGCTTTTTTATGAAAAACAATATACTTATTTTGCTAATTGCTGATACTTTTCTGCTTTATAGCAAATTTCTTGCAAAAAAATGATTTTATGATGTTTGTAGACTTGGGATGCTTTTCATTGATTCTTTTCTCGGGAAAGAAGTTTGGAATCAATAGATTCCGTTGGGGTGATATATTATATATAATGTTCGCGTACCTTATATTATTTAGCATCCTTATATGATATTAGTATCATTGGATTTTAAAAATAAGCACTTTTTTTCATCTTTGCAGAAAAGTATGTTTATTGAGCAAAAAAATACATGAGAAGTTCGAAAATTTGCAGTATCTTTGCAGCCGTAAAACAGAAAATAAACAATTAGCAATAAATTAATAACGATTGAACAATGAAGCAGCATGTTTTTAGGTTTATAATGATAGTTGTTGTGATGGGGATGCTCGGGTCTTTTGACCTGAGCGCCCAGATAAAAGGTCACAATATTGAGGTCATAGTGACACCTGATCACCAGGATTGGAATTATCGGGTAGGTGAGAAGGCAACCTTCACGGTGAATGTCCGCAAGAGTGGAACATTATTAGAACATGTGAAAATCGATTACGAGGCTGGTCCGGTGATGTTTCCAGAAGTGAAGAAAAGTACCACTCTCAAGGATGGAACGATGAAATGGAGTGGGGCGCTGAAGCAGCCGGGGTTCTATCGCTTCAAGGTAATTGCTCATGTGGATGGAAGAAACTACGAAGGACTCTGCACTGCAGGTTTTTCACCTGAAAAGATTCTTCCTTTCGCCCAGGAACCGAAGGATTTCGATGCCTTCTGGAAGAAAGCACTTGATGAGGCTCGCCAGAACGACCTCAACCCAACAATGGTTCTCCTGCCAGAGTGTTGCACCAAGGATAAGAGAGTTTTTGAAATCAGTTATAACAACAATCGCTGGGGGTCCAAGATGTACGGCATCTTGAGCGTACCAGTGAAAGAAGGCAAGTATCCAGCCTTGCTTCGAGTTCCGGGTGCAGGTGTTCGTCCTTATTCGGGCGACACTTACACTGCACCTTCCGAGTGCATTGTCCTCGAAATCGGTATCCACGGAGTGCCTGTTACCATGGAGCAGAAGGTGTATGATGATCTTGCCAACGGTGAACTGAATGGTTATTGGGATACCAATCTCGAAAATCCTAACCGTAACTCTTATAAGAGAGTAGTAACTGGGGCCGTTCGTGCAGTTGATTTCATCGCCTCTCTCCCTCAGTGGAATGGCAAGACCATCGGCGTAACGGGTTCATCCCAGGGTGGATTCCTCTCCCTTGCTGTGGCAGCACTCGATAAGCGCATCACCTTCCTGGCACCTGTACATGATGCCATGTGCGATTACGAGGCTGAAATTCACGGAGTTGCAGGCGGTTGGCCTCACTATTTCTATAAGGAGAATCAGGCTCAGGGAGCTGCATGGAAAGAGCGGAAACTCACTGAACTGGAGAAAATGCGTTTGGAAGGTGCCCGCTATTATGATGGCGCCAACTTTGCCCGTCGCATTACCTGTCCTGGCTGGTATAGTTTCGGATATAATGATGAGGTGGTTCCACCTACTTCTTCTTATGGATTATATAATAGTGTGAAGGCGCCAAAGACCCTGAGTCTCTACCAGATGACCGGTCATTTCTGGTATCAGGAGCAATGGGATGAATGGCAGGCTTGGATTGTTCAACAATTAACTAAATAAATTTATGTTCGGAAAAAGAATATTGATCAGTGCTGTTTGTCTGCTGGCGATGCAGGGAGCTGTGGCACAGGTGGATGGTACCACTGGTGCTTCTGTTCAGGCTGCAGGTACATCTTGCAGTAAAGACAAAAAGGTTTGCTGCAAAACACCAGCTGAGCAACAGATAATTCGTCTGCAGAAATTATTAAACAAGGGTATTATGTTGGGGCATCAGGATGATCCGGTGTATGGTACTACTTGGAAATGGAATCAGGGAAAGAGTGATGTGCTTCTCATCACAGGCGATTATCCTGCCGTGATGGGCTTTGACCTCGGCAAGATAGAGCTGGACAGCAAGGAGAACCTCGATGGGGTTCCTTTTGATAGAATGCGCCAGGAGATTATCGCCCAGAACAAGCGAGGAGGTATCGTTACCCTGAGCTGGCATCCTTGGAATCCGGCAACAGGCGAGAATGCTTGGGATCCGAAGGGAGATGCTGTGGCTGCCGTACTCGATGGGGGAGCACAGCAGAAGAAGTTCGATGCCTGGCTCAAGAAAGTATCAGATTTTATCCTCTCGTTGAAAGATAAAAAAGGAAATCTCGTTCCCGTCATCTTCCGTCCATGGCATGAAATGAATGGCGGATGGTTCTGGTGGGGAGCCAACAGTTGTACACCTGCACAATATAACCAGCTTTACGCAAAAACCTATCGCACACTTACTAAAAATGGATGTACAAATATCGTTTGGGCTTGGTCGCCTAACCTCGGAAGCGAGAAAACCGTTGAGGCTTTTCTGGAGCGTTATCCGGGCAATGATTTCGTGGATCTGATAGGCGTAGATGTCTATGAGTTTGACAACGATGATGCCAACTATCAGACCAATCTGAAGAATACCCTGGATGTGATGATGCAGGCAAACAAGAAAATCAACAGGATTCCTGCGCTCACTGAGACAGGATGCCGTGGTATTTCGCAGAAGCAGAACTGGTTCACGCAGACTCTCTGGCCAGTTCTTCAGAAGTATCAGTTGAGCTACGTTCTCTTCTGGCGAAATGCATGGGACAAGCCGCAGGAGGAAGCCTATCTCCCAGGAGTAGGCGATGGTGCCATCGTCGAGGACTTCAAGGCATTCAAGAAGGAAAAGAAAGTCCTCTTCGTCAAAGACATCAAGAAAGTTAAGTGAAGAACGAAGAGTGAAGAGTGAATAATTCAATAGTCTTTACTAATCATAAAGTTCAAAGTTTAAAGTTCAAAGTAAAAAATATTATGACAACATTTCAAGACAAAGTGAAAGCACTTCGCGCTCATCATGAGGA
>OQVP01000029.1_pt1 | contig 43373 bp, 27 predicted proteins | sample 1691541 | NCBI WGS metagenome assembly OQVP01 (sample SAMN03418258, study PRJEB22391) | human gut metagenome | biome: human-gut; feature: organic feature; material: feces | host: Homo sapiens | place: Tanzania | collected 2013-01 | reverse complement strand
AACTGGCTGGTGTCATTGTGGAGCGGGACGTGATAAGCAGGATCGAAAACGGCGGCAGGTTTGTGGCTGACTTTGAGGTGGTGGTGATCGCGGACGTTCTGGAGGTTTCCGTGGACTGGCTGCTGGGCAAAGAATAGGACGGCGTGGAGTGCTGTATGCACCGCGCCGTCCATATTTTTTGAAAGTGAGGGCACGGGCATGAAAGGATATAAGCACCTGACGGAGTTTGACCGGAACAAGATCGCCAGAATGAGAAAAGAGGGCGCCACCATGCGCGAGATCGGCGCGGCCCTGCACGTCAGCGCCGCCACCGTCTGCCGCGAGATCAAACGCGGGACATACACCTACATGAACGCGGATTATATCGAAGTGACCGAGTACATACCGGAGCGGTCACAAGCCAGATACCGGGCCAACATGGCGGCCAAGGGCGGCCCCCTGAAAATTGGAAGTGATCGCCGGTATGCCGAAACCCTGGAGGCGCTGATTGCTGACGACAATTACAGCCCGGAGGCGGCCCTGCATGAGATTGAGAACCACCCGGAAAAGTACGGCAGCTTTGAAACGCGGATCTGCCGCCAAACCCTTTATGCCTATATTGACAAGGGAGTTTTTCTCCGCCTGACCAATAAGGCGCTGCCGTTCAAGGGTTCCCGGCGGAAGAAGAAAACCAAGCACGTCCAGCGGGCGAAACAGCAGCCCAAGGGTGAGAGCATAGAAAAGCGCCCGCCGGAGATCGACGGGCGCCAGGAGTTCGGCCACTGGGAAATGGATCTGGTGGTTTCCTGCAGGGGCGGGCATAAGTGCCTCCTGGTGCTGACCGAGCGCGTCACCCGCATGGAGGTGATCCGCCTGATCCGCGATAAATCCGCGGCCAGCGTCGTCCGTGCGCTGGACACCATGGAACGGAAATGGGGCACCCGCTTCCCGCAGGTATTCCAATCTATTACCATGGACAACGGAAGCGAGTTTGCGGACTATATCGGGATCGAACGGTCCGTATATAAACGCTGCGAGAGCAAGCGCACCCGGACATATTACTGTCACCCATACTGCAGTAGCGAGCGAGGAAGCAACGAAAAACAAAACCAGATGATCCGGCGGAAGTTCCCCAAGGGGACAAACTTTGATAAGGTTACCCAAAAAGACGTGGAGGCGGTGGAAAGCTGGCTGAACAGATACCCCCGCCAACTGCTGGGCTGGGCCTCTGCCGGGCAGCTGTTTGAGGGCTATTTGCAGACCGTCTAAAAATATTTTTTCGTTTTGTTACACTTTCCTATTGACATTTGCGTGGCCCCGACACTAGTACGAGAGGACCGTGTTGGACAGACCTCCGGTCTACCGGTTGTGCCGCCAGGCGCACCGCCGGGTAGCCGCGTCTGGTACGGATAAGTGCTGAAAGCATCTAAGCACGAAGCCAGCCACAAGATAAGATCTCGCTGAGGGTCGTTGGAGACTACGACGTTGATAGGCTGCAGGTGCAAGGTCGGTGACGGCCTCAGCCGAGCAGTACTAATCACCCGAAAGCTTTCCGGTGTGGTTTTTATATCGCCCCACGCGAAAAAGGCGGTAATGGAGAAGCCCCGAACAAGGGCGGAGCCTTCCTGAGGCCTTGCGCAAGGCTGACGGTGCGCTGATTCTCGAAGCTTGCTCAATCAAGGAGTTCAAGCCAGCGTTTCCAGAGATTTCTTTCAACCTTATCACAGGTGCGACAAAAGCCAGAAATGGCACGCACACTGAAAACGAACTAAGGTGGTTATAGCGTGAGGGTCCCACCTCTTCCCATTCCGAACAGAGAAGTTAAGCCTCACCACGCCGATGGTACTGCGAAAGTGGGAGAGTAGGTAACCGCCCCCTACGGAGAGCGACAGAGCAATCTGCCGCTCTCTTTTTTGTATATATCCCTTAAATTCTTTCTAATTTCTTTAAAAAATCTCGCAATTTCACGCCATTTTATTATCTTTGTAAACAACGCAATTTTTACACGATGAAACGATTTATTACCTTATTCTGCACGTTTTTAATATCTTTTTGCACCATCACTTTTGCTCTTACACGCAATCAATCTGTAAAGGTAATTGTTACTCCTAAAGCACATTCACACAACCCTTTTCATTTAGCCATTCCCGACTCTTTGCATTTCAAGAAGGGGGAGCAAGTGCATTTTGAAATATCGGTGGAGGAATCAGGTAAGCAAGTCGCCCCCTCTTCGGTTTCTTTCACATTCAATGAGGATAAAATGACTCCTACCGAGCCGCAGGAGTTGGAGGTGGCTGATATGATTGCCGTTACGCCCTCTGCCACGATGAATAAGAGCGGTTTCCTGCGTTGCAATGCCGAAGTGCAGTATAATGGTAAAACATATAAGGGACACTCGATGGTTGGCTTTGATGTTCAGGATTTGCAGCCTACCGTGACCATGCCCGATGATTTCCTCCAATGGTGGAACGCCCAAATCGATTCAGCCTCCACTATCCCCATGGAACCAAAAATGGAGTTGCTTACCCGACGCTGCACCGACTTGGTGAATGTTTACCAAGTGTCGGTTCAGGCTGCGGAACTGGGATTCCGTGTTTACGGCATTCTCTCCATCCCTAAGGCGGCTGGTAAATACCCAGTGGTGATGCGTTGCCCTGGCGCTGGCGTTCATAAGGTGGGCGGCATGATAGATGAAGCCGAGCAGGGCATCATCACGCTCGATATGGCGATTCATGGTTTTCCATTGACCAAACCATCGAAATTCTATTCCTCGAAAAGCAATGGCCGCTTAAAGGATTATCCCACTATGAACATAGATTCACGCGAGCATTACTATTATCGCCGTGTGTATTTGAGTGCCGTTCGCTTCATTGACTATTTAAGCACGCTTCCACAGTTTGACGGCAAAAACCTGTATGTGTGTGGTGGCAGCCAAGGTGGTGCGCTCAGCATCGCTATGGCTGTACTTAGCCCCAAGGTCACCGCTATCGAAGCGTTCTTCCCGGCGTTGGCTGACCAGGAGGCGTATCTTCACGGTCGTGCCGGCGGTTGGCCCCATTATTTCTATTTCCATAAAGATGATGAAGATATTCATGACATCGCCAAAGTGGTGCGCTATTACGACACAGTCAACTTCGCCCGCCTGCTCCGTAGACCCGTGTTCATGTCGTTCGGGCTTGCCGACCTCACATGTGCTCCCACTTGCACCTATTCCACTTGGAATGCGATTCCTTCACCCGACAAAAAACTCGTCATCACTCCACAAGTGGGCCACTGGCGCAAACTCGATGTGTGGGACCAGGGCTGGAAATGGATGCTCTCGCACAAACAATAAATCTCACACAAACAATAAAACATACACACACACGACAAACTAACACTAATTCTCATTGCTAAATTTGATATAACTACTTATGGAACATTTAAATATTAATTTGTTGATCAACGACCTCGCTCTCATTCTTGTGCTGGCCGCTATTGCCTCATTGGTGTTTAAACTTTTGAAGCAACCTGCCGTGTTAGGCTATATCGTGGCAGGTTTCTTGGCAAGTCCTCACTTTGCCTTCCTTCCCACGGTATCGTCGCATGAGAATATCGAATTTTGGGCACAGATTGGTATTATCGTACTGCTTTTCTCCCTCGGTTTGGAGTTCAGTTTCAAAAAACTGCTGAAGGTGGGTGGCACCGCCGTACTCACCGCCCTTATCATAGTTGTGGGTATGATGGGCTCTGGCTACCTTGTGGGCAAACTACTGGGCTTAGATGCCATCAACAGTATTTTCCTCGGTGGTATGATTTCCATGTCATCAACCACCATTATTATCAAGGCACTCGACGACCTGAACTTGCGTCAGCATAAGTTTGTGCCAGGAGTTTTCGCCGTGCTTGTGGTGGAAGACCTCTTTGCCGTGGTGCTGATGGTGATGCTGTCGTCGATAGCCGTCCACAAAAGCGTGTCGGGCGAGGAAATGGCGCAAACGGTGCTTTTGCTCGTGCTCTTCCTTGTGATGTGGTTCACGGTGGGCGTTTTCCTCATTCCCACCATCTTCAAGCGTCTGCACCGCTATATCACCGACGAATTGATGCTGATTATCGCCATGGGGCTCTGCTTCCTGATGGCTGTGCTTGCGCTCAAGGCTGGCTATTCGTTGGCACTCGGTGCCTTTATCATGGGTTCAATCCTTGCTGGCACCACCGAGGCAGAACGCATTGAGCATATCATCACCCCTGTAAAAAATCTTTTCGGTGCAGTGTTCTTCATCTCCGTAGGTATGCTTGTTGACCCTACCGTGATGACGCAAAACGCCGGCACCATCACCATTCTCTCGATTGTGGTGATTGTGGGCATGATTCTGTTTGGCACCACCGGTATGCTGGTGATGGGCCAACCGCTCCGCATCGCCATGCAGTCGGGCTTCTGCCTCACCCAAATCGGTGAATTTTCGTTCATTATCGCCACTTCTGGTATGAGTTTGGGTGTGCTTGAACCAAAACTTTATCCAATCATCGTAACGGTATCGGTAATCACCACATTCTTCACGCCATTTTTCATTAAAGGTTCCATTCCTTGCTTCAACTGGGTGGCGAAACACCTGCCCAAGAGTTGGAACATTCTGCTCGAAGGCTACTCTGCCAACCAGGCTACCAGTGAATATAGCGAAAGCCGCAAACTGTGGGTGAAGGTGGCAAAGCGCTACTTTGTGCGCACCATTGTGTATTCAGCCATCATCATCATGGTCATCTTCATTTTCAAAAAATATCTTCAGCACTATATCTTCGACCTTGTGCCAGGCACAGAATTCAACAATATAGCAGCGGCAGCAGTGGTGATTTTCCTGATTTTGCCATTGATTTACGGTCTTTCTCGTCCGAATATCCGTCAAGATGAAAAGCGACAAATCGTGGAGCAGTCGGGTAAGATTAGTTATGTGCCAATGGTGGTGATGTCGGTCATCAATTTGGTGCTCAGCACCGTGTTCTTCATGGTGGCAATTTACGGTCTGTTCCCCAGCCATACCTCCATTTTGATTGCAGGAGGCATCACTCTCGTGCTCTCGCTCATTCTCTCACAACTTCTGCACAAGCAGGTGGCGCGTGTGGAAAAGCACTTCATCGACAATGTGAACGTGCGCGAGAACACCCGAACCGGCAAAGAGCGTGGATTGGTGAGCGATTTGCACTTGGCGAGCATCAGGGTAGGGTATGGCTGTCCGTTTGTGGGCGAGAAACTGAAAAACGCAAAACTCCGTCAGAAATACGGCATCAACCTTGTGAGCATTCAACGCAATTCCGTTGAGCACATGGTGCCAGACGGTGAAATGCGTATCTTCCCTGGCGACACTCTCGGCGTGATTGGCAGCGATGAGCAAATTCTCGAAATATTGCCCGTGGTAGAAGCCTCTGGCGAGCCCCTGCAAGCCAACAATCCTGAATCAAATGTGAAGTTCACCCACTTCACCCTCCGTGCCGACGCTGGTATTGTCGGTAAATCGCTTAAAGATGCGCGTTTGCGCGAAGATTACAGCGCATTGCTCGTGAGCGTGGAGCGTGGCGGCGAATATCTTTCGCCCGACATCGATTTGGTGTTTGAGGCATCCGATATTCTGTGGATTGTGGGTGACCCTGCACGCCTGAAGCCGCTGCACGAATAACCCTCGCATTTTATGGTTTCGTGATTTTGTAGTAATTTTGCACTGAAAATCTATTTTATTATATGGCAAGAAACGAAAAAGAATTAGATGGTGTAACGCTCCTTGGAAATCAAGGCACCACTTACGAATTCGACTACACCCCAAATGTGCTCGAATCGTTTGTGAACAAGCACCCTGAAAATGAATATCTCGTGACCCTGGACTGCCCAGAGTTCACCTCGCTGTGTCCAAAAACCGGGCAACCCGACTTCGGTCATATCGTTATCAACTATATTCCACGCACTCAGATGGTGGAAAGCAAGAGCCTCAAACTCTATCTCTTCAGTTTCCGCAACCGTGGCGACTTCCACGAAGACTGCGTAAACATCATCATGAAGGATTTGATTCGCCTCATGGATCCAAAATACATTGAGGTGAAGGGCTATTTCCGTCCTCGTGGTGGTATCTCAATCATTCCGTTTGCTAACCATGGCGATGCTGAGCATCAAGATTTGGTGCGTGCTCGTATGCTTGCCACTTTTAATGAAAGACTGAAATGAAAAAAGACGCTGTAATTATCATATCAGGAGGCATGGACTCGTGCACCATGCTCTATGAGTTTAAAGACGAGATAGCCTTGGCTATCACTTTCGACTATGGCTCCACTCAAAACGGCCGTGAACGCGTGTGCGCTGTCACCCACTGCCAGCGCCTTGGCATCAAGCACCTGATTATTCCGCTTGAGTTTATGCACCACTACTTCAAGAGCGCATTGCTGGGTTCGCCAGAGGATATTCCCGATGGCAACTACAACGACGAGAATATGAAATCTACCGTGGTGCCTTTCCGCAATGGCATTATGCTTGCCATTGCTTGCGGTATTGCCGAGAGCAATGGACTGAAGCGCGTGATGATTGCCAACCATTCCGGCGACCACTCCATCTATCCCGACTGCCGTCCTGCGTTTGTCGATGCTATGTCGGCGGCGATGAAGGCTGGCACCTACGAGGGCATTGAGGTGTATTCGCCATACTGCAACATCGACAAGACCGAGATTGCGCGCCACGGCAAGGCACTGGGTATCGACTATAGCGAAACCTACTCCTGCTACAAGGGTCGTGAAACGCACTGCGGCACTTGCGGCACTTGCACCGAGCGTCGCGAAGCGCTGCGCTTGGCAGGTATCGACGACAAAACTATTTATGAATCAGATTTAAAAAAATAAAAATGTACTACGTTAAGAAAACTATTGAAATATCAGCATGTCATCAGTTGCACCTCGACTATGAGAGCAAGTGCGAGAATTTGCACGGCCATAACTGGAATATAGTGATTTACTGCAAGGCCGACAAACTCGACAACAATGGCATGGTTTACGACTTCTCAAAACTCAAAGCGTTGATTTCCGACAAACTCGACCACAAAAACATCAACGAGGTGCTTCCTTTCAATCCCACTGCCGAGAATATGGCGTGCTGGATTGTTGACAGCATTCCCGAATGTTATCGTGCCGATGTGCAAGAATCTATCAACAACGTGGCTTCCTACGTAGATGATTCAATGGCTCCAATCGTGGCTATCTAATCATGCAGCAGTATAAAATCAACGAAATATTTTATTCGCTCCAAGGCGAGGGCTTCCACACAGGGGTGCCAAGCGTGTTTGTGCGCTTCAGCGGCTGTAACCTTGCCTGCTCGTTTTGCGACACGGCTCATGCCTCTGGCACGATGATGACGGCGCAAGAGATTGCCGATGCCATCAATGCCTATCCGCAGGCACCGCTGATAGTGCTTACGGGCGGCGAACCTTCGTTGTTCGTCACCGACGAGTTTATCAGTTATCTGAAAACCGCCACAGACAAGCGAATAGCGATGGAGACCAACGGCACTCATGCCGTGCCATCAAACATTGATTGGGTGACGCTTTCGCCAAAAACGGGCTTTCAAGGAGCCGATGCGCACCCCTGCATACTCACCGAGTGCCATGAGTTGAAAGTGGTGTATCTGAATCAGGATTTGGATATGTATAGCCACATCAAAGCCGCACACCGTTTTTTGCAGCCATGCTTTGTGGAAGACAAGGAAATGTGCGACGCCAATATCAAGGCGTGTGTAGAGGCGGTGCTTGCCCACCCAGAGTGGCGACTTTCGCTCCAAACCCACCGAATCCTCAATATCCGCTAACTGCAGCACAAAATATTACTGGGGGCATAAGCAAAATAGGTGATGCTTATGCCCCCAGTTTTGTACGCTTACCTGTTCGTAAGGGTACAAAAAAATCCCAGATATCACTATCGGGGATTGCTTAACTAATTAACCTTCTAATACCATTAACATAAACCTTAAACAAAATGAAATAAAAACCGTCATCACGACGCCAAGAATTTCATAACCTTAAAAACTAATACCATGAAAAACCGATGCAAAAGTACAAGAAATATGTTATACAACATACTTTTTCAGCAACTTTTTGCTTTGATTTAACTTATTTTTGCAATATTCTGCTATTTCAGCGTGAATTTTACAAGCGTTCACACTTTTTCTTGGCAAAAATATTATCTGAAGGCGAAAATGAATGAGTTTTACTGAAATTTGGGTAATTTTGCTCACACATATATAATACGAACGACGACTGATGAGAAAACTATTGCTTGCCCTACTGGCTATGGCTGCCGTGCAGATGAGCGGCGCAATAAAAATTGTGGCGATGAGCGACATTCACGCCATGAGCGAGATGCTTGTGGAGAAAAGCGGCGCGGCTATTGACAAGTATGCCGCTTCCGATATGCGTATGATTAAGGAGAGCGCCGAGATTTTGCGCACGGTGATTGGAAAAATCATTGAACAACGCCCCGACATTGTGATGATTTCGGGCGACCTCACGAAAGACGGTGAGCGATTGAGCCATGAGTTTGTGGCAAGCCAGCTTGAGCGCCTGCGCGCCAAGGGCATCAAGGTGCTGGTGATTCCGGGCAACCACGACATCAGCAACGCCAACGCCAAATATTTCAACGGCAAGGAGCGCCGCACAGCCGCCACCATTTCTCGTAAGGAGTTTCGCGACATCTACTCTCACTTCGGCTACGGTGGCGATGTGAAGTGCGACACCGCCTCGCTGAGTTATGCGGCTGAACCTGTGAAGGGGCTGGTGGTGATAGGCATCGACAGCAATCGTGACGAGGAAAACTTGCTGAAGGCTCGTGGCGACTCGGTGAACACCTACCACACCGCTGGGCGCATCAAGGATGCCACGCTGCGCTGGATTACCGACCAGGCACGCTCGGCACGCGCACAAGGCAAAAGAGTGGTGGCGATGATGCACCACCACCTGATTGAGCATTTCGACAAGGAAGCCCAACTGCTGGATAAATATGTGGTGGCTGACCACGAGAACGTGCGCAACGAACTGATTAACGCTGGCGTACACGCCATTCTCACTGGGCACCTGCACCTCTCCGACATTGCCCGCGACTACAACAACGGCGACTCCATCACCGAGGTGGCAACTGGCTCGCTCATCACCTACCCTTTCCACTACCGCACCATCACCATTGATGCCGACCGCATGAGCGTGACCACCCACCAGTTGAAGAGCATTGCCTCAAACCCACACTTGCTTGCCGACGGCAAACGCCAAGTGGAGCAAGCCGTGCCGGGGTTGCTGAACAGCGTGCTGTCGCGACTGATGGGCAAGATTGAGAAGTTGAACAAAAAGTTGAGTGGCGTGATGGCACTGTTTGGCGGTGGCGAAAGCCTCGACCTTGCCGCTCAGAAAGACAAAATAGCCGCCACATTCCACCGCGAACTCGACGACCTTGCCACCAAGGCGTTTATCATGCTCTACGAGGGCAACGAGGGGCAAAACCCACAGTCGAAAGTGCTGATTGAACAGATGAACGCCGGCATAAAGGCAGTGCTTGCCTCATCGCTTCCTGCTTCACTTGGCGACATGGTGGAGGGCTTCATCACCGAGAACGCCACGCCTATGTTCGACACCCAAATCCGCAGTATGCTCGAAGATCGCAACCACTGCGGCACACCGCAGGAAGTGGTGGTTGACGACCACACCGCATCGTTCAAATTTTGATTATTCGTGCAGCAAATTCGGAACGAATGGTATCTTTTTCGTAACTTTGTGGCGAATAACACTATAAGTGCGCCGATGCCGAGAGATTTGCGAGAGGCATCAGTCACCACATTTCATAATTATAACATCAAAATTGCAATAAGAATATATGCCAGAATCGAATTTTATCGACTATGTGAAAATCATGTGTCGCAGTGGCCGCGGAGGACACGGCTCTGCTCACTTGCATCGTGCAAAATACATGCCTAAGGGTGGTCCTGACGGTGGCGACGGCGGTCGTGGCGGTCACATCTTCCTGAAGGGCAACAGCAACCTGTGGACACTGATTCACTTGAAATACACGCGCCACATCTTCGCCACCGACGGCGCACCGGGCTACGAAAACCAGTGCCACGGCAAAGACGGAGAAGACCGCACCATAGAAGTGCCTTGCGGCACTGCCGTTTACGATGCCGAGACGGGCGAGTTTCTCTGCGATGTGACCGAAGACGGCCAAATTGTGAAGTTGCTCCGCGGCGGCCGTGGCGGTTTGGGCAACACCCACTTCAAGACTGCCACCAACCAAACTCCACGCTACGCCCAGCGAGGCGAGGACGGAGTGGAAAAGGCGGTGATTATGGAACTAAAAGTGCTCGCCGATGTGGGTTTGGTGGGCTTCCCCAACGCTGGTAAAAGCACCCTGCTCTCGGTGATTTCTGCCGCCAAGCCAAAAATCGCCAACTATCCGTTCACCACCCTTGAGCCAAACTTGGGCATCGTGAGTTATCGCGGACAGCAATCGTTTGTGATGGCGGATATCCCTGGTATCATCGAGGGTGCGAGCGAGGGCAAAGGCCTCGGTTTCCGCTTCTTGCGCCACATCGAGCGCAATGCCGTGCTCCTCTTTATGGTGCCAGCCGAGACCGACGACATTAAAAAGGAATACGACATCCTCTGCAACGAGGTGAGCACTTTCAACCCCGACCTTGCCGACAAGCCACGCGTGCTTGCCATCACCAAGTGCGACATGATCGACGACGAGTTGAAAGACATGCTTTGCGAGCATCTGCCCGACGATGTGCCCACGGTGTTCATTTCATCGGTGGCACAAAAGGGACTTACCGAACTGAAGGACTTGCTTTGGCGCACCATCAACGATGAGCGCAACCGCATACCCGAAACGCTCACCCAGCGCGACCTCAGCGCAAACCACCGCGTGAAAGAGGAAGACGACTTCATCTTCGAGGCCGAGAAACCTGTGCGCCGCGACGACGACTTCGACGAAAACGCAGGCGGAAAGATGACATGGGAAGAAACCGACCGCCAGTGGGACGACGAATACTGGGAAGAAGACTTCGCCGACGAAAACGAGAAATTCCAAGTGGTTTCCGACCCCGACGACGCCATCACCAAAGCCGACCTCCAAGAACTCGCCCAACAGTCCACCCCCGACAACGACGAAGAATAAGAATAACCCCCACCCAAAATACAACCAAAATCCGTGCAGCCCCACACCCGCACGGATTTTCTGTATTTATACAAACCTAACCAACACCCATATAAATACCAAATTACGCGAGTTCTGGATAAGCGTGGACTGAAAAGGCGGGACACAATGTCCACTTCCGCATCTCGCCTTTTCAAACTTTCCTTATCCCGAACTCGCGTAATATCTAATTTCTAATATCTGGTTTTAGAACATGGTGGAGACGCGGCGGACGGCTTCTACGAAGCGGTGCACTTCGTCGAGGGTGTTGTAGGCGGCGAATGATGCGCGCACCATGCCTTGCACACCGTAGCGGTTCATCAGCGGTTGGGCGCAGTGGTGGCCTGTACGCACTTCAAAACCGAGTTTGTCGAGCAGGAGTCCCATGTCGTAACTGTTGATGTCGCCCACAAGGAACGAAATCACACCAGCCTTGTTTTCGGCAGTGCCGAAGATGCGCATACCGTCGATGGTGAGCAGTCCGCGTGTGGCTTCCTCCACCAGCGCACGCTCGTGTGCGGCAATGTTTTCGATGCCCAACTCATTGATATAGTCGAGCGCGGTGCCGAATGCGGCGATGCCCACATAATCGGGGGTGCCGGCTTCGAATTTGAATGGGAGTTCGGCGTAGGTGGTGCGCTCAAAACTCACTGTGCCAATCATTTCGCCACCACCTTGGTAGGGCGACATACTGTTGAGGCGGAATTTCTTGCCGTAAAGCACGCCCACGCCAGTAGGACCATACATCTTGTGGGCAGAGAATGCGTAGAAGTCGCAGTCAAGGTCGCGCACGTCGATAGCGATGTGTGGAGCCGCCTGAGCGCCGTCGATGAGCACCGGCACGCCATGCTGATGTGCAATGGCAATCATCTCCTTCACGGGGTTGATGGTGCCCAGCACATTCGACACATGCGCCAATGCCACAAAGCGGGTTTGCTCGGTAAATAAGTCGGCATATTCATCTAAATTCACTTCGCCTGCATCGTTGATGGGCACCACACGAATGCGGATTCGCTTATCCTTGCCAATGAGTTGCCAAGGCACGATGTTGCTGTGATGCTCCATGGTGGTGAGGATAATTTCATCGCCGTTGCACAGACGGTCGCCATAGGTGGCAGCCACCAGGTTGATTGCCTCGGTGGTGCCGCGTGTGAACACCACCTCTTCAACGGATGCGGCATTGATAAACGCACGCACCTTCTCGCGAGTGGCTTCCACCATGTCGGTAGCCTCGCCTGAAAGGGTGTGTACGCCACGGTGCACATTGGCACGGTGGTGGAAATACATATCTTCAATGGCTTTCACCACGCACATAGGGGCTTGCGAGGTGGCGGCGTTGTCGAGGTACACGATGGGGTGGCCCTCAATTTCGCGTTGAAGAATGGGGTAGTCTTTTCTAATAGAAGTGAGTTTCGAATCGTCGAACATATTTAGTTTGTAGTGATCTGTCAGATATTAAATGTTGTCTGTTATTTTGCTGCCGCACAGTTTGCCGCGGTGCAGTCGGCACACATAGCGAGTTGGCCACGGAAGCGTTTCTCCACCAGGTGGTGCAAGCGGTCTTTCAACGCAGGGAGGCGAACGGCGTCGATTACGTCGCTCATAAACGCCTGCATGAGCAATTGGCGTGCCTCTGCCTCGCTGATACCGCGCGAGCGCATGTAGAACAGTGCTTCCTCATTGAGTTGACCTGTGGCAGAGCCGTGCGAACACTTCACATCGTCGGTGTAAATCTCAAGTTGAGGCTTGCTGTACATCTTCGCGTCGGCCGATGCCACGATGTTGCGGTTGCCTTGATAAGCCACTGTGCGAGGGCAATTCTCCTTCACCAGCACCTTGCCTGCGAATGCGCCCACGGATTGGTCGTTGAGCACATACTTAAACATCTCGTTGCTTTCGCAGCGTGCCACATTGTGGCTGATGAACGTGTGGTTGTCGACGTGCTGACGGGCAGATGCCACGGTCATGCCGAGCAGGTGTGTTTCGGCGTGCTCACCGTCGATGTTCACATAATAGTCGTTGCGAGTGATGCCATTGAGCAGCGTGATGCCATCAATCAGCACATTTGAGCCTTCGGCTTGGCGCACGAAAATCGACGAAACGCGGTGGGTGCTCTCGCTGCTTTCCTCCAAATCGTAGTAGTCGAACATCGAGCCACGCTCAGCCACGATTTCCACCACTTGGCTTGCGAGGTAGCTGTGCTCAGCGTCTTGCGTGTGGTCGCACACCAGCATCTTGGCCTGTGCGCCCTCTTCAAGCACCACCAGGATGCGGCGAAGTGCCATCACAGGCGCGGCAGCCTTGAATATGTTCACCAGCTGAATAGGCTTCTCCACCACCATGCCCTTTGGCACGTAGATGAGCATACCGTCTTGTGCGAGCAGGGTGTTGAGCGCCACTTCCGGCTTCTTCAGGTCGGCAAGCGATCCAAGGTGCTTCTGGAGCACTTCGGGGTGATTTTTTTGCGCATCGGCAAAACTTTCAATCACCAGCCCGGCTTGCGTGTTGCGTGCGGCGGTGCGGCTTTCTGCAAATATGTCGTTGAAAAAGAAGTAGAGGCAAGTGCTCATGTTGGGCACATCGCAGCGAAACGAAGCCGCCGCATCGGGTGCGAAAGGCACACGGTTGATGTTCACGCCATAGTCGGGCGCAAACACCTTTTCCAAATCAGTCGCCTCGTAGTCCTCCTGCCCCTTTTTAGGGAGCGTGGCGCCACCGAGAGCGGCAAGCGCGTCGGGGCGCAGCGCATTCATGGCGGCTGGCGCGTGGGCACAGATGGCTTCGGCGTGCTGGGTGTAGAGGTCGAAGTATTGAGTGAGTGAGGTTGTCATAGCGGCTTACTCTCCTTTTTTATCCACTTGTTCCTTAATCCAGTCGTAGCCCTTTTCCTCAAGTTCCATCACCAGTTCAGGGCCGGCGCTCATCACGATGCGTCCCTTGTAGAGCACATGCACGAAGTCGGGCTTGATGTAGTCGAGCAGGCGTTGGTAGTGTGTGATCACGATGGTGGCATTGTTGGCGGTTTTCAGCGTGTTCACGCCCTCAGCCACAATGCGCAGTGCGTCGATGTCGAGGCCACTGTCGGTTTCGTCGAGAATGCTCAACTTAGGCTCAAGCATAGCCATTTGGAAAATCTCGTTGCGCTTCTTCTCGCCACCTGAGAAACCCTCGTTCACGGCGCGTGATGCAAGTTTGTTGTCGAGTTGCACCACTTGGCGCTTCTCGCGCATGAGTTTCAGGAAGTCGCTTGCGCTCAGAGGCTCTTTGCCGTAGTATTTGCGTTTCTCATTGATGGCAGCACGCATAAAGTTCACCATCGACACCCCCGGAATTTCCACAGGGTACTGGAAACTGAGGAACAAGCCTTCGTGGGCACGGTCTTCAGGGGAGAGTGCCAAGAGGTCTTTGCCGTTAAATTCCACTTCGCCACCGGTCACAGTGTAGGCAGGGTTGCCGGTGAGCACCGCGCTGAGCGTACTCTTGCCAGAGCCGTTCGGACCCATAATGGCGTGAACTTCACCCGGCTTCACCGTGAGGTTGATGCCTTTCAAAATCTCCTTGCCCTCAATCGAGGCGCGTAAGTCTTTTATTTCAAGCATAATACTATTTTATGGTCGGTTTTGAATTTTTAAGTCAACGAGTCAACAGGTCAACGGGTCAACGAGTTTTTTGTCTGACGAGTCGGACAGGTCTGACAAGTCCGACAGGGGATGGTGGGAACACCATTGCGTCAAGCGCCAAAGGTATCGTCTTAACTTCTTTAACTTCTTAACTCCTTAACTTCTAAATTTTAATTTCAAAACCTCTAATTTCTAATCTCTAACTTCTAATTTCTTATCCTATGCTGCCTTCGAGCGAGATGCTGAGCAGCTTTTGGGCTTCTACAGCAAATTCCATTGGGAGCTTTGCCATCACTTCTTTGGCGTAGCCGTTCACGATGAGCCCCACGGCATCTTCAGTGCTGATGCCACGCTGGTTGCAATAGAAGATTTGTTCCTCGTTGATTTTGCTGGTGGTGGCTTCATGCTCCACTACCGATGAGTCGTTGCCCACCTCAATCACAGGGAATGTGTGTGCACCGCTGGTGGGGGTGAGCAAGAGGCTGTCGCACTGGGTGTAGTTGCGGCAGTTGGTAGCCTTAGGGGCAATTTTCACCATACCGCGGTAACTGTTTTGGCTGTTGCCAGCCGAAATGCCTTTCGACACGATGGTGCTGCGGCTGTTCTTGCCCAAGTGAATCATCTTGGTGCCGGTGTCGGCCTCTTGACGGTTGCGGGTGAGCGCCACAGAGTAGAACTCGCCCACGGTGTTGTCGCCAGCCAAAATGCAACTTGGGTATTTCCAAGTGATAGCCGAGCCGGTTTCCACCTGCGTCCACGAGAGTTTGCTGTGGTCGCCACGGCAGATGCCACGCTTGGTCACCAGGTTGTAGATACCGCCACGGCCGTCTTTGTCGCCGGGATACCAGTTCTGCACGGTGCTGTATTTCACTTCGGCACGCTCCTCCACAATGATTTCCACGATAGCGGCGTGGAGTTGGTTCTCGTCGCGCTGAGGTGCGGTGCAGCCTTCGAGATACGACACATAGCTGTCGTCGTCGGCAACAATCAGCGTGCGCTCAAACTGCCCGGTCTGTGCGGCATTGATGCGGAAATACGACGACAGTTCCATAGGGCAACGCACGCCCTTTGGAATATACACAAACGAGCCATCGCTGAACACCGCCGAATTAAGCGCGGCATAAAAGTTGTCGGTATAAGGCACCACCGTGCCCATGTATTTCTTCACAAGGTCGGGGTAGTCTTTCACCGCCTCGCTGATAGAGCAGAAAATCACGCCAAGTTCGGCGAGTTTCTCGCGATAGGTGGTGTGTACGCTCACGCTGTCCATGATGGCATCTACCGCCATGCCCGACAGGCGCATTTGCTCCTCCAGCGGAATGCCCAGCTTGTCGAAAGTTTTCTTCACCTCAGGGTCGATTTCCTTCTGTGGGGTACGCTTGCGAGGGGCAGCGTAGTAGCTGATGTCTTGGAAGTCGATGTCGGGAATGTTCACGTGTCCCCATTTGGGTTGGGGCAGCGTGAGCCAGTGGCGGAACGCCTTCAGACGGAACTCCAGCAGCCATTCGGGCTCGCCCTTGAGTGCCGAGATTTGGCGCACCACATCCTCGTTAAGCCCTTTCGGGATAACGGCGGTTTCGACATCGGTCACGAAGCCGTACTTGTATTCTTCACCAGCGGCTTCGTTGATGATTTTCTTTTCTTCGTCTTTTTTGTTTCCTTTAATCGGATTCATTATTGTAGTAATGATAGTGGTTTTCAGCGCATTCGGTGTGCCTACTCCCCACATTTCTATTATCTAATGTGTTTAGCCTACAAAATTACTACTTTTTTCACACAAATCGCGCATTCCCACACGCAATTTTGCATTTTAAGCCAACGAGAGCCAACGAGTCAACAGGTCAACAGGTCAATGAGTGCAGCAGGTTGCAAGTCGGATTGAAGTCCGCTTTGGGTCTGCTTGGATCTGTTATGGGTCCGAAGTGTCTGCTATAGGGGTGCGAAAGCCGATTTAATCCATTAAAATCCGATTATCACCAAAGGATAAGCCAACGAATTTATAAAAATTTGAGATGGGAGAGGATGAAAGAGGCTTCTGTCATAGTCGAGGCATTTACAGCTTGCATTATCCGTGATTTTGCCTTTTTAACACTGATTTCAGGTCTATTGATTTTTGCGGCTATCTGCTGTGACGACATTCCAATGACGGATAAAGATATAACTTGCTTTTCAAACGCTGAAAATTGCAAAATGGGCATCTTCAACCACCTATTAGATAGAGCGCTATGTCGCCAACATTCCCCAGTCACTCCATTAAATATTTTCAGTTCTTTTTTATCACAATTACATGTATACAATTTAAAAAAATCATAGTGTATATCCCCCTCTTTTGTGAATTTAATTGTGTTTCCCTGAAAAGAAATATCTAAACCACTGACAATATCCTTTTCGCTGGAAATATGAAGAGAACCATAAACAACCATTTTGCGCTTATCTTCGTCGTTCAACTGTTTCATAAAATTGTTTTTATGAAAACAAGACCTATGCAAATGGTCCATTCCTTCATCACCTAATAAGTTTAGACATTCATATTTGGATTGAGCCATATTTTTGATTTTCAAATTGACCGCATTACTGATGTTAACATATTCTATATTGTGGTTAAGAAAGTCATAAAGAATAGTTGAGCAGTTAGTTAGTAAAGAGATAGAATTACAAACATCAATCAAGTTCACAGTCTCGTCACTTAGAGAAGATTGTGTTAAAAGTGTATTATGAAAAACTTCTTTTGCCATTTATGTTATTATTGTTATGCAAAAATAAATAAAAAGACTACACTCATAAAGTAAATTGCACTCTTTCCTCCAAAAAAGATACGAAAGAATAACGAAATGTGGGTTTTGTTATACTTTCTCACCTTGACAATCGAAATCTTATGCCATAATTTTACAACACATCACTTATTGCATTTTAAATAATTAGTAATTATTGTTTCATATAAAGTTAATCGTTGGGTATTTAATGTTTTTTATTGGTAGAGACTATCTTTTTTATTCACCATTTTATTAACTAATTTTAATTCATAAGTTATGAAGAAAAAACAAATCAAACTTGCAGTATTAATTAATTTTTTAGTACTCCCATTGTTTTCATTCGCTCAACTCACAGTACAAGAAACTGGTAAAATTGAGATTGGCCAAGAACAAGACATGTCGTCAGTGGCTCCTGAGAAGAAAGACACCGTTACAACACTGAAGCTTTATGGCACAGGTATCAACGGAGCAAACTCCCGCATCTCTTTTGGAAACGCAACATCAATCGACGATTTGAACGTGATGATTGGAGAATTGCCAGGGGGAGATACCGACCGCCTTTGGTTGCATGGGAAAAAAGGCTTGCGTTTCACAACGGGAAATAAAGCTGATAAAACCATTTTCTCCTACGATATGGCAAGTGGTCCATTTACTTTTGAAACAAATGTGGCGGCTCCATCGTTTATATTGATGGTAACAGATACGATGTCAGCTCAACCAAGAGCAATGCATGCAACCCCAAGTCTGCTTGAGGGATTAAATGCCACTTCTTACAGTGCCAATGGAAGGACTCGTTATGGTTTTCTTTTAGATGAAATAAAAGAAGTGCTTCCCGAACTCGTTGTGAGAGATAAAAATGGCAATTATGGAATTGACTACATTAGCTGCATTCCGCTTTTGGTTAATGCTGTTAGAGAACTGAAGTCGGAGATTCAAGAACTTAAAGGCACGGAAAGAGCCAAGAAAGTAAGAATGTCGGGCATCAACACCATTGAGACACCTAATGAAAGTGTGGTGGCACAATTATTTCAAAACTCTCCCAACCCATTCAACTCTGTGACCACAATCCGCTTCACATTGCCTGAAAGCGTTATGAATGCCAATATCTACATCTATGACCTGCAAGGCAAGCAAGTGATGTGTCTGCCAGTTGATGAACGAGGAGCGTCACAAGTGTCGATTAATGGTTCTGGGCTTCAACCGGGTATGTATATCTACACTCTTATAGCCGACAACCAAGAAATTGACAGCAAAAGAATGATACTCACAAAATGAAAAATGTTATGAAATCAAAATATTTAATTATAACTATATTATTGGCGTCGCTACTGAATATGGTTCCCGCACTTGCCTCCATTTCTAAGACATTTACCTTTTCAAGAACAAAAATGGTTCCCAAAATAGTAAAAATTGGTGATAAAACTTATCATAAAATATCATATTCGGGACTGGAGGAAGGTGTTATTTCGGGTGCGCCAAATTTGCCTTGCAAGTATGTGGCTGTTGAAGTTCCTAAAAAAGCCACTAACTTTTCATTGTCCTGCACAATGGGAGCGACAGAGAATATGTATTTGACATACAATATTCTTCCTGTTATTCAGTGCATAACCACTGAGTTTTCCGATAATGAAAGCTCTGCATATATAGAAGATTCGTTATATTACAATAATGATTTTTTCCCTACAAATGTTGCTAAAATTGTAGGTGAAGAATTTCGGAATGGTGACCATCATTATGTGATTGTGGCCGTTACGCCATTTAAATACCTACCTTTGAACAAAAAACTTCATTTGTATAAAAGCGTGAGATTCACTCTTAATTATGACGAGGATGATAACGCCGCCAGAGATATTATGCCTGTGGAAAAGTTTACACAAAACTCGGACGAACGTATGGGCGATGACATTCATATTGGTGGTGATTTAGGTAGTGTGGACAGCGTATGTGATTGGACGGCAGAAGAAGCTTTTGCCAAAGCGAGAACATCGGATTATGTTGTTATAACCGATTCTGAAAAACTAAAGCAGTCTTTGAAAAGATTTGTGGCCTTAAAAAAACAAAAGGGCTACAATGTGGAAGTTGTGACAGTTGACGAAGTTTTAAAATCAGCAGTGGCAAGAAAAGGCGATGTTATTGAAAAGGCAGATGGAAGCAGTTCTGTTATCAACGACTCCGCTGGAAAAATCAGAGCATTTTTAAGGTCTGCATATAAATTCGGAAGCACCCAATATGTGCTACTTGCAGGCGATAGTATCCCTTATCGAAAACAAGGAGGAAAAGTTCCTACCGATTGGTACTACTGTGATTTGAATACCGATTGGTACTACGATTTGAATACCGATTTGAACAACGAATTGAACAAAAAATCGTTTGATTTTGGTCCTGAATTATATGTTGGTCGCATTTTTGCATCTTCTCCTAAAGAGATTAACAACTACTCTGACAAAGTGTTGAAATATGAGTTGAATCCTGGGGATGGCGATGCGTCATACCTTCAGAATGGCTTATATGTTCAAGCGCATCAAATGAAAAATGCAAAAGAGGCAGAATTGGTTGGTTCTGTTATGAATGCCGTGTTTCCAGACACCACATTAATAAATTGTGATGATGACAAGGATTACCCAAAAGGCAGTGAACTCCTTAATGAACTTAATGCAGGGTATGGATTTGTGAGTCTTCATCTTCATGGTGAACCAACTAATTATTTGTTAGCAGGACATATGTATCAGTACTATATCCGGTTATGGGCCAAAGATGACGAGAGAATATACAACACTTCTGAGGTGAACGCATTTGAAACAAATAACCATTTAGGCTTATTAAATAATAAAGACAAGCCAAATGTGGTGTATTCAATTGCTTGTGTAACTAATCCGTATGATGCCCCTCATCCTTTTGAATCCGTGACAATGAATTTAGGTAAAGCTTTCACTTCTGGCTATAGTCAAGGAGGCAGTGTAGCATACTTAGGCAACACAAGAGAGGGTTATGTATTATCTTCTGCAAGATTAGAGCGTAATTTTGCAGAACTCGTTTCCTCTGGTATCACAACTCTCGGAGAGGCAGAAGCTTTGTCAAAACAAAACTACAGAGGAATGGATCACGTGAAATTTACCCATAATCTTATTGGTGACCCCGCTTTGAAAATATGGACTAATGCTCCCCAAAAAATCGATGGTGTAAATGTGCAAAGAAACAACAACTCTATTACGGTAACAGGCTTGCCTTTGGGCGATTCTTGCTATGTGGCATATTCCAACAATTTAAATAATGAATATGTAAAAACGCTGGGCAGCTACACGTTTTCACATGTAAATCCCAATGGGTGTATAATGGTTTATAACTCAAAAACACTTCCTTTCATTGCCCCTTTGAAAATTCAAAATGAGAACATTTGTAAATCACAATATATTTTAGCATCATCTTCTGACTTTGGCAAACATATCGATGCAAACAGAACTTTTGGCGATGTGATTGTGAAAAATGGTGTTGAATATACACTTGAAGCGAAGGGTAAAACTGTTTTACACGAAGGCTTTAAAGTTGAAAATGGAGCGAAATTTAGCGTAATTCATGCATCATACTAAGTGTTTAGTTATTTAGCAGTATAATTTTGCTGCTAAATAACTGATTTTTTATAACTTTACATTCAGACTATTAACTTTTTAAATAAATGAATTATGAAACATTATTTTACTAATTGTTTTGTTGCTGCGCTGATGGCTACTCAAGCTTTGGCGATGGCTGGTGCAGACGTGGTGAGTGAAGGCATTCATTATACCACTAACGATGCCGAAAAGACGGCATACGCCACTTATGCCCTGTTTCCAACAATTCGCACGGGAGCTCCTATGCTGAGCTATTCCGTTAAAAGTCCACATCCCATTTGCTACTACGACGAGAGTGAGAACTACACCAACATTGGAGCACTTGTGGTGCCTGAGGCTGTGGGCGAGTGCACTGTAACCAAGATTGGAGATTACGCTTTCAACAACAGTGGCGTGACAAGTGTGGAGATTGGGAAAAATGTGACAACGCTTGGAGATGGCGCATTTATCTGGAACACCAAACTAACCACCGTGAAGTGGGCTGGCAACCTCACAGAGATAGGCGATTTCGTGTTTCGCCGCTGTACGCAGCTTTCCAATATGGCGTTCCCAAATTCGGTGAAGAAGGTGGGTGGACTCTGCTTTTCGGAATGTGACAATCTCACAGAATTCTCTACTGGCGCAGGCCTTGAGAATATCAGCCCTCTTATGTTTGAAGCTTGCCGCAAACTTGCCACCATCAACATTGGAGCATCGGTCAGCGACATTAGCGCAAATGCGTTTAGTGGATGCGACGCACTGCGAAACATCAACATCGACGCGGCAAACACCCACTTCGCTTTCTCAAACGGCTTCTTGACCAACAACGACAGCAAAAGCCTCATTTTCTTCACCAACGGCAAGGACACCTGCCAAATTCCTGAAGGAATTGAGAAAGTTGCCTCTTTTGCGCTTTGCTATAACGATGATTTGCGCTGCCTCGTGATTCCAGCAAGCGTGAGCGCATTTGGTTATTACTCGGTGTCGGAATGCCCCAACCTCGTGGCTATCCACTGCAAATCGGCTGTTCCTGCTGAAATCGCAGAAACCGACAAGGTGTTCACTAAGGTAGCAAGCCACTGCACGCTGTATGTGCCAAAAGGCTCATTGCCAAACTACAAGGCGGCTCCTGTGTGGAAAGAATTTGCCAACATCAAGGAAGAATTGGTAAGCGGTGTGACCGACATTTGCGCAAGCGAAAAAGCCACCGACACCAATGTTTACACCATTGATGGCCGCATCGTGAAGCAAAACGCCACCACCACCAACGACCTCCCCCAAGGCATCTACATCCATAAAGGCAAAGTGGTAAGAAAATAAGCCCAACAAGTCAACGAGTCAACAAGTCGACAAGTCAACGAGTCAACAAGTCGACAAACCAAAGGGACGGTTCTTTTGGTTTGTAATCCATTAAAACCCAATTTTACACCGATTTGAAAATATAAAGAAAATAGGGTGTTAATGGATTTTTAATTGGATTTAATTGGTGTTTTTTGAAGTCAACAAGTCAGTGAGTCAATAGGCCACCGAGTTAGCTGGTCGACGAGTTGGGGAGTGGGGAAAATAGGAAGCCCTCGCAAATTTTTAGGGATTTGCGAGGGCTGGTTATTTGGCTGCCTCTGTGGGCGTAAGTCTTTCCCTGTAGGTGAGGCTTTCCTCCATTGGGGAGGGTTGTTTTACTTCACTTGGTTGCCGAGCAGGTTGTATTTCTTGCCGTCTTTGATGATGAGCACCTGTCCGTTTTCAATCACCTTTTGAGCCTTGGTGGTGGCGGTGGTAGTGATGTCGTTGACGCCTGTAGGCGTGGTAATCACATATTTTCCTACAGCGGTAAGAGTGCTGCCGTCGGCAAAATTGACGAAAGCTGCGAGGTTGGTGCTTTCAGTGAGCACGATGCCCTTAGCGTCGTCGTAGAGTAGTTCATCGTTATTGTCGTTGAGGAAGTATGTGATATTAGAGATTTCGCATGGTATATTTTGGCATTTCACACGCACGGTGAGAGGACCAGTGTATTCGCCTGGGGCTGGATCGAAACTCGTTTCTACTTTAGCCCAGCGCTCAGGAATAACTATCACAAAGTCTTGAATTTCTGGGAAGTAGAAGAATCTACAATCTTCGCCAAGTTGAGGATTGGAAAAGGTATGTGGATTAGCAATCCATTTGCTGTTGGTGTCGTCTTCTTTGGCGTTGATGCTCACGCCATTGTCGCCCCATTTGCCGTTCACTATCCATCCATATTCGGCAACTTCGCCATCACCATCGAGCATGGCGAATTTTTTATCGGTGTTCTTAACCATTGGCTTCCAAGTCCAGTCGCCGCCGCCCCATGGGTGCTTCATGAAGTAGGTGAGTTCCGCTGGTTCGCTACCAGGAAGAGTAACCACGAATTTAGCGCCAGTGCGGGTTGCATAGTCGAATTTGGAGAGGTCGAGGCGGAGCGTCACGGTGCCCGCTTTTTCAAGGTTGAACGTGATGTTGCCACTATTGTACATAGCGTCGCTTTCCTTGCCGCTGGCTTCAAAAATGCCGCCGAAGTTGTCGGTCCAAGTGCCGTTGGTGGCGAATTTCACCATATAGTCTTCTTCGCCCACTGGCACATTGTCGAAGGAGATTTCATACACCTTGTCGGCCACCTGTGTCATCTTGTTGGCGTCGGCATCGACAGCCCAGCTCGCACCGTTGAGCCATGCACCCACGCCATTGCCCACTGCTACCACCTTCTCCACATTGAAAACGTAGGCCTGCACGCCGGTGCCGGTCACGGTCGATTTGAAAGTGGTGGTGTTGAAAGTGATGGTCACGTCGCAAGCGGTAGTCACATTGAAGGAGATGTTGTTGCCGGCTTCGTCGCCATACCATTCCTCGCCATTTTTCACCACCTTGAATTGGTAGCCGTTCTTAACCGCCACATTGGTGAAGGTTTTGGAATAGGTGCCATCACCATTGTCGGTCATTTTGTTGTTGAGGTCGGTGCCGTCCCAAACTGTGCCGCAGAGTTCTTCCGAACCTGCCACAATGTAAATGTCTTCAGCCATTGCTGAGAACGATGTTGCGATAAGCGCAACGAGCATCAGTAAGATTTTTTTCATAATGTTTGTTGGATTATTAAGTTAAACCCAAATCGGTCATTAGGACCTAATGAACGATTTGGGTTTATGCAAACGCCCCTATCCCATCAGTAAGTCTTTCCCTTTAGGGGAGGATTTAGGAGAGGCTTTATTTTTGTTTTACTTCACTTGGTTGCCAAGCAGGTTGTATTTCTTGCCGTCTTTGACGATGAGCACCTGTCCGTTTTCAATCACCTTTTGAGCCTTAGTGGTGGCGGTGGTCACGTCGCTGATGCCAGAAAGCTTGGTAATCACATATTTTCCTACAACGGTAAAGGCGCCGCCGTCGGTAAGGAAGACAAAAGCTCCGAGTTGGGTGGTTTCAGTGAGCACGATGCCCTTAGCGTCGTCGTAGAGAACTTGGTCATTGACTTTGTCGTTGAAGAAGTATTTGATGTTGGAGATTTCGCCTGGCAGATTTTGGCATTTCACACGCACGGTGAGAGGACCAGTGTATTCGCCTGGGGCTGGATCGAAACTCACTTCTGCTTTAGCCACGCGCTCAGGAATAACCAGCACCATGTCTTGAGTTTCTGGGAAGTAGAAGAATCTACAATCTTCGCCTAATTGAGGATTGAAATTGGTTTGTGGATTAGGAATCCATTTGCTGTTGGTGTCGTCTTCTTTGGCGTTGATGCTCACGCCTTCGTCGCCCCACTTGCCGTTCACTACCCAGCCATATTCGGCAACTTCGCCATCACCATTGAGCATGGCGAATTTTTTTTCGGTGTTCTTAGCCATTGGCTTCCAAGTCCAGTCGGCGCCGCCCCATGGGTGCTTCATGAAGTAGGTGAGTTCTGCTGGTTCGCTACCAGGAAGAGTAACCACGAATTTAGCGCCTGTGCGGGTTGCGTAGTCGAATTTTGAGAGGTCGAGGCGGAGCTTTACGGTGCCCGCTTTTTCAAGGTTGAACGTGATGTTGCCACTATTGTATATAGCGTCGCTTTCCTTGCCGCTGGCTTCAAAAAAGCCGCCGAAGTTGTCGGTCCAAGAGCCGTTGGTGGCGAATTTCACCATATAGTCTTCTTCACCCACAGGCACATTGTCGAAGGCGATTTCATACACTTTGTCGGCCACTTCTGTCATTTTGTTGACATCGGCATTAGGGTCCCAGGCCGCATCGTTGAGCCATGCACCTGCGCCATTGCCCACAGCTATCACCTTCTCCACGTTGAAAACGTAGGCCTGCACGCCGGTGCCGGTCACGGTCGATTTAAAAGTGGTGGCGTTGAAAGTGATGGTCACGTCGCAAGCGGTAGTCACATTGAAGGTGATGTTGTTGCCTGCTTCGTCGCCATACCATTCCTCGCCATTTTTCGCTACCTTGAATTGGTAGCCGTTCATAACTGCCACATTGGTGAAGGTCTTGGAATAGGTGCCATCGCCATTGTCGGTCATTTTGTTGTTGAGGTCGGTGCCGTCCCAAGATGTGCCGCAGAGATCTCCCGAGCCTGCCACAATGTAAATGTCTTCAGCCATTGCTGAGAATGATGTTGCGATAAGCGCAACGAGCATCAGTAAAATTTTTTTCATAATGTTTGTTGGTTTATTTAAGTTAAAATACTATACAGAAAATAGAGGTGAGAAAAAAACTGGTGGTAGGGCATGTGCAAATGCAACATGGAAGGAGTAAGAGCACGGAGCCCTTCAACAATCCCTTTGCCACCAAAATCTCACCTCTTAAAATCTATATTTATTATTTTATTCACACTAAAAAGAGTCCTCTTATTTCAATTTTGCGCGGAGTTTTTCAATCATGTCGCGCGTCATTGCATCGAGGTCGTATTGTGGTTTCCAGTCCCACTCCACACGGGCGCAAGTGTCGTCGAGCTTGTTGGGCCACGATTCGGCAATCGCCTGACGCAGAGGGTCGACTTGGAATTCCATTTCAAATTCAGGAATGTATTCCTTGATTTTTGCATAGATGATATTTGGGTCGAAACTCATGGAAGCGATGTTGAACGAGTTGCGGTGACGCAGACGCGCTGGGTCGGCTTCCATAATCTCGATAGCCGCACGCAGGGCATCGGGCATATACATCATGTCCATGAAGGTGCCTGGGGCAATCGGACAAACAAACTTCTCGCCCTTCACTGCCGAATAGTAGATATCCACAGCGTAGTCGGTGGTGCCACCGCCTGGAGGGGTAACGTAGGAAATCAAACCTGGGAATCGCACCGAGCGAGTGTCTACGCCAAACTTGAGCGCATAATAATTGCTGAGCAATTCGCCCGACACCTTGGTCACGCCATACATGGTGCGTGGCTGCTGAATGGTGTCTTGTGGGGTGCCGTCTTTTGGCGCGTTGGGGCCGAAAGAGCCAATCGAGCTTGGGGTGAACACGGCGCATTTCTTTTCGCGCGACACTTCAAGCACGTTCATCAAACCATCAATGCCGATGTGCCATGCCAGTTGGGGCTTATTTTCAGCCACAGCGCTGAGCAGGGCTGCGAGGTTGTAAATCGTGTCGATGTGGTATTTGTCCACCACTTCGGCGATTTGCTTCGCATTGGTGATGTCCACTACTTCTGATGGCCCACTTTCTGCCAACACACCAGTAGGAGGCGCACTTGGAATGTAGCCCGCCACAATATTACCTTCAGCGTATTCCGCTCTCAATTTCATTGTCAGCTCCGAGCCTATTTGCCCCGTAGAGCCAATGATCAAAACGTTTTTCATCTATAGTTGCTTTATAAGAAGTTTTCTTATTTACAAAGTTAATAACATTCAACAAATAAGTTTATCTTTTACGGCTTTTTTTTTCGCAAAATCAAAATTTTTCTTTAGCTTTGCCCTAACTATTACGCTTATGGTGTAAATTAACGAGTAATAATCAAAACAAACATCATAATATAATTTTCTTAAACTATTTTGAGCCATGTATGGTAAGATGAAAGATTTCCTCACGAAGGAACTTGCCGACATCAGAGAAGCCGGCCTTTACAAAGAAGAACGTATTATCACCACACCTCAACGCGCCGATATTGAAGTGAAGCCAGAGGCTGAAGTGCTTAACTTCTGTGCTAACAACTACCTCGGACTGAGTAACAACGAGCAACTCATCGAGGGTGCTGTCAACGCTATGAAGCAACGTGGTTACGGTATGAGCTCTGTGCGCTTTATCTGCGGCACACAGGACATTCACAAGCAACTTGAAGCCGCTATCAGCGACTACTTCCAAACCGAAGACACCATTCTCTACTCAAGCTGCTTCGATGCCAACGGCGGACTGTTTGAACCTCTGCTGGGCGAAGGCGACGCTATCATCAGCGACGCGCTGAACCACGCTTCAATCATCGACGGTGTGCGCCTCTGCAAGGCAAAACGCTATCGCTACGCCAACGCAAACATGGAAGAACTTGAAAAGTGCCTGCAAGAAGCACAAGCACAGCGCTTCCGCATCATCGCCACCGATGGCGTGTTCTCGATGGACGGCAACGTGGCTCCAATGGACAAGATTTGCGAACTCGCAGAAAAATACGACGCTATGGTGATGGTCGACGAAAGCCACTCTGCTGGTGTGGTTGGTCCTACTGGTCACGGTGTGGCTGAGCAATTTAATCTCTATGGCAAAATCGACATCTTCACCGGCACACTCGGTAAGGCATTCGGTGGCGCTATGGGTGGCTTCACCACTGGTAAGAAGGAAATTATCGACCTTCTGCGCCAACGCTCTCGCCCATACCTGTTCAGCAACAGCCTTGCTCCTGGCATTGTGGGCGCAAGTCTCGAAACTTTCCGCATTTTGAAGGAAAGCAACGCACTGCACGACAAACTCGCTGAAAATGTGAACTACTTCCGCGACAAGATGTTGGCAGCTGGCTTCGACATCAAGCCTACACAAAGCGCCATCTGCGCCGTGATGCTCTACGACGCACGCCTCTCACAAGACTTCGCTGCCGCTATGCAGAAGGAAGGCATCTATGTGACTGGATTCTACTATCCAGTGGTGCCAAAGGGACAGGCACGCATCCGTGTGCAACTCTCTGCCGGACACGAACGCCAACACCTCGACAAGTGTATCGCCGCCTTCGTGAAAGTGGGCAAAGAATTGGGCGTAATCAAATAACACAAACGTATATACGCATTCAATCATAGGGTTAAGAAACTGCTAACCTTCTTAACGCCACCGAGCCTCGATGAGAAATGTTTTTCCCGTCGGGGCTCAAATTTTCCCCCACCCCCATCCCCAATAACAGATTTCCACGGGCGTGATACATAGAAAGCACTGAAAAAGTCGAAAAGAGGGATTTTAGAGCCGTTTCCAACGGCTACAAGCCTCCACAAGATTTTTACCTCTTTATGGTTTTTCTGTGGTTTCGGCTTTGGGAATGGTTTCTAATGCGGTGATACATTGCTGATTGCTATCGAAACATGCCGAAGGCATGTCCCTACATTATGATGAAATCGCAAATTTAATACACCATCTTCATTATAAATTTCAAAGCCGTATTTTGAAAATGCATTATACACTTCAAAGCTGAATTTTGAAGATTTTTCAGATGATGGTAGGGAAAAAACAAATCCGTGTGGCGGTGGGGGCCACACGGATTTTGTTATTTATTGGGATTTAGTGCCTTGTGGGGGTTATTTCACAAGCACTTTTGAGGCAGATGTTGTGCCGTCGGTGTAAACGGTCTGCATGATATATACGCCAGCGTTAGATGGCTTTTCTGCGAAGCGGATGCCGTTCACGCTGTAGTAGTAACGAGCTGCAATTGCCTTGCTGGTGGTCACTTCACTTACGCCAGTTGGCTCTGCAACCACAACATTGTAGGTGCGAGTGAATTTGCCTGTGGTTTTGGTGATAGTGGCTGGGCCAGCAACCTTAGCATAAACCTTGCCATCAGAAATTGAGAGGTTGTCGGAAACAGTCCATTCCACGCCTTCAAGTGCTCCGATAGAGATTGGCTTGGTCACATTCTCGAATGTGTCGCCATCGCCAAGAAGAACAGAAGCTACGAAGAAGTTGTTGTAAGGATTGTCGGCAAACACCTTCAACGATGGGTAGCAGGCTGTTTGCAACTCAAATTCGCTGCTGATGCCGTCTTGGTCAAACATTTCACGAGTGGATTTGCCGATTGGCTTACCAAACTCGCTTGCCAGGTCGTAAGCGGTGAGTGCGTTCACTGTGGTGTCGGCATAAGCGTTCACCACAGTGTAGAATTTACGAGAACCTGGATAAGCGGCTGCCACGGTGCTGACATTGCTGCCTTCCGACACAACCTTACCAGCATTGTAACTATCGGCAACGGTTGCGGCATAAGACGCAGCCTGACCGGTGTAAGGTTGGGCGAGAATACCACCCACATTGTCGGTACCAGTCACAGTACCGAAGTTGTAGCAGTCGTAAATCAAGAAACGACCTGCACCTGCGATACCACCCACATCGGTAAGGGCACCAGTCACGTTGCCCACGTTGAAGCAGCGATACATTGCCTTAGACTGGCTACCGTTGTAACCAGCGATACCGCCCACATTCTTACCAGCACCATTCACATCGCCCACATTGTAGCAATCTTCAACGAATGCCTTGAGCGTGCCACCGATACCACCAGCGAAGCCATTCTTCTCGTTGGTAGAAGTAATCGCACCGAGGTTGTAGCAGCGAGCCACATAAGTGGAGTCGCTACCAGTGACTGTGGCGTTACCCACGATACCGCCCACATGCATTGTGCCTGTTACGGCACCTTCGTTGTAGCAGTCGGTGATAGTGGAGAATACTGTGGCGTTGCTCACAAGGCGTGAAACCACACCACCCACGTATGAGCCGTTGGTGCTAACGTCGCTTACGTTGTAGCAGCGAGAAATACGAGTGCCAGCCAGCATGTTGCCAGCCACGCCACCCAAGCTACCAGAGGTAGAGGTAACTGATACGATACCGGCATTGTAGCAGCTGTCGATTACGAATGGAGTGGCATTGTTGTGAACCACGTTCAGTGCCACGATACCAGCGGCATAAGCCTTCTTCGCGGTCACTTCACCTTTGTTGAAGCTGTAGCTTACGCCTGATGGGAGCAATGCGTCGCCGATGATACCACCAGCATAGTTAGTGACAGCAGTCACCTTACCATAGTTGGCACAGGCTTTAGCATATACCGAAGCATAACCAGCCACACCACCAGCGTATTGGGTGGTGGCAGTCACTTCACCATAGTTGGCGCAACTATCCACAGTCACGCGAGAAGATGGAGCCGATGTACCGAAAATACCACCTGCGTTAGTGGTCTTGGCGGTCACCTTACCATAGTTAGCGCAACTCTTCAACTGACTGCCTTCGTAAGCAGTACCAGCGATACCGCCAGCCGAAATTGTGCCTGTGGTAGCCACTGCCGCATAGTTCTTAGCGTTATAAACCACGCCATACAGAGCGCCAACCACACCACCAGCAGAGGTGTAAGCGTTGATTACGCTGTTTTTGCCCACTGTAAGGTCGTGTACACAACCATCAGCGCCCACAACGCCAAACAAACCATAGTTGGCGTCAGTTTTTTCGGTAGCGTTCACAGCCACATTGTCGATGGTGTAGCCACCACCGTTGAAGTCGGCTTGGAATGCCTTGCCGCCACCAGCAATCACAGGGAATGCAGTGTCGGTAAAGTCGAGGTTGGTGGTGAGTTTGAAGTATGAGCCTTCAAAGTCGAAACCAGTAGAAGCGATAAAGTCGCTCACCTTTTTCCAGTCGGCAGTGCTTGTAATCAAGTAAGGCACGGCTTCAGTACCGTCGCCATCAAGAATCTTGCCATTGAGCGAGGTCAAAGGAAGTTCGCGAACAAAGCCATCGGCAGCCGAAACGAGCACATCGCTAACTGCGCCTTCAGCAGGCACGGTCACGCTCAGTTTTTCGCCAGCCACGCTGAAGTTGCTGCCAGTCTTCACGCTCCAAGCCACATCGGCTGTGTTGCAGAGTTGAGCAGCCGAGGTCACGTATGCCGCGCAGTTGCCTTCGGCAAATTTCACCACTGAGCGAGCCTGGAGTTTTGCGAGAGCAAAGTCCTTGGCAAACGACAGCATTGGATACACGCCATCAGCCTTGGTCCATGCCGAGTCAGGCAGAGCCACCTTTGCAGAGGCGAGGTCGGCAGTCTTCAGAGCTGTAATGCCCGAAACATTGGCTAAGCCAACGGCACCAACCTTTTGAATCTGCTTATCGTAAACTGCGTTCTCAAACGTGCCCAAAGTGTTCACGCCCACCAGTGCACCACCAGTAGAAGCATCGTCGGTGCTTACCACGATACCATAGTTCACGCCATTGGTGATTTTGGTTGGAGCGACAACAGTAGCCACTTGTGCACCTACTATACCACCCACTTGCTTACAAGAGCTCACCTTACCAGAGTTGAGCACATTCACCAGCTTAGTGCCAGCGGCTGCGCTACCCACAATACCACCTGCGCCATATTGTCGGCCTTCGGCTTGATATGGGTTGAGGAACTTGGCTGCCACATCGCCAGCATTCTGGCAATTTTCGATAGTGGCAGATGTGCTCTTACCTGCGATACCACCAGCGTAGGTGTAACCGGCATACACGTTACCGCCATTGAAGCAGCTGCGCACCGTGCCTTTTGCCTTCAAGTCGCCCACGATACCTCCAGCTTCAGAGAAGTAGGTTTTCACCGTACCGTAGTTAGCACAGTTTTCAATCAAACCGAGGTTTGAACCGGCTATTGCACCACCATAACTGAAGGTGTCGAACAAGCAGTTCTTGCCAATCGTTAGATTTTTCACCACGCCAGTTTCACCCACATTACCAAACAAGCCACCATAATTGTAGCTGTCGTCGCTTCTTGGATTCACATTGCCTGGTGTAGAAGAAGTTTCGTCGTAGAAAGCCACAGTGCTCACCACCATATTGTCGATAGTGTAGCCACCACCGTCGTAAGTGCCGAGGAACTGGAATCTTGCATATTGGTCTTTACAGATAGGCACAAGCATATCGCCTTCGCAGTCGATATTAGCCACTTGCTTCAGATATTTGCCATCAAAGTTGATGGTTGCTGCATTTGCGATGTGCGAGAGGTCGAAGAGGTCTTTCTTCGTGCGAATCAACCATGGGTTTTCTGCGGTGCCCTCGCCATCGAATGGCATTGGGGCGATGTTCAGAATCACATACTTGCGCACATTGCCCTTGCTCACAAACACGGTATCGGTGTATTGTTGATAGTTGAGTTCGCCCACGCCGTTGTTAAACTTGTAGGCATAGCCACCATCGGTGGTGTATTTCTTATCCTTTACACCATTCCACACCACATCGTTGGCAGTGCTGTAGGTGAAGTTGTTCTTCACTTGGTTCACATTGTCGCCTTCAGCGAGCTTCAATGCGGCAGAAGATGCGGCCTTGAAATCGGCAGGAAGTGATTTCAAAGTAGGATATACACCAGCCTCTGCTGTCCAAACGTCGGCAGAGTATCCTTCAGGAGCAGTGCCAGAAGTGAGTTCAGCAGTGCTCTTGCCATTGTCGGCTGTCACAGCGGCGATTTGAGCGTCGTAGTAGCAACCGCTACCGAGCGTGATATAGGTAGGAGTACCCACCAAACCACGAGTGCTTTCGGTAGAGCCTGTAACCACCATTGCAGAAGAATAGCAGTTGGTGACCACGCTACCGCCTGAAGAAGTGTTGTATTCTGAGCTCTTACCAATCAAGCCACCGCAGTGAGGGGTGTTGGGGTTGCTCACATAACCAGTGCTGTAGCAGTTGTCCACTGTAGAAGTGTAGATTGAGCCAATCAAGCCACCCACATAGCAAGCAGATGCCGATAAGCCCATCACAGTGGCAGAAGCCGCACAATTAGTGACAGCACCATTGCCCATGATACCAATCACACCACCCACAGCCACTTCGCTGTTGGTGCCATACACACTACCAGAGAACGAGCATTTATCAACCGATGCGGCTGGGCTGGAGGCGTTTGCCTTGCTTACCAAACCTACCACACCACCCACAAACACCTGCTTACCGGTGCCATACACGGTGCCGGTGGCATTAGCGTTGGAAATGCTGCCATACAATGCGCCAGCCACGCCACCGCTATAACCAAGCGAGCGAACATAAGCCTGAGCCACAGTCACATTGCTCACAGGACCATAAGAGCGGCCTACCACGCCACCCACATTATAGCCCTCTGAAGCCACCACTTTTGGAGAGGTCAATGTGATATTGTCAATCTTACCGAAGTTACGACCAGCCACAGCACCCACATTGTAGCCCAATGAGGTGATATAGGCATTAGCCATCTTCAAGTTTTTCACTTCACCCTTTTCGCCCACTTCGGAGAAAAGTCCGCAGTAGTCGTAAGCGTAGTCTTCGATAGAGAAATTGCTGATAGTCTTGCCGTCGCCGTCAAACACACCTTCAAACATATATTCGGTGCTGCCGATTGGGCTGATGGCTTCCTTGGTGTTGGCAAGGTCGATGTCGTTGGCGAGCTTGAAGTACTTGCCGGCGAACACGCCACGGTATTCCACATCGTTCACCGTTTTCGTAACAGTGGTGCTACGCACGGTGGCATCGTTTTTGGAGAGATAAGCCAAAGTGGCTAAATCTTTAGCAGTCTTAATCAGATAAGGACTTTCGGCTGTACCCTCACCCTCTAAATCCAAAGTGGGCTTAGCAGGGAATGTGAGGCTGGCAGTGGTGGTGATGTCGGTGCCATCATACATTGCCATAACAGCCTTATATGTGCCATAAGAGGCTTGCAGCCACTTCTTCCATGAAATCTTGCCCGATGCGTAAGTGGCTTCCACTGGGCTGAGGATTTGAGCCGACACCTTGATAGCGCCATCGCTGCCCTCGGTTTCGGTAAACGAATAAGCGTTCACATCACCGTAAGTGCTCACCGTGTAGAGCGTTTGTGGGTCGAAGCTTACTGTGCCATCTGGATTGAGGCTCAACAGCAAGTCGGTATATCCAAGCGAACCGGCAGGAATGTGCAGTGCACGAGCCTTGTTGTTCGCCACCTGATACACGAAACCGAAAGTGCTCTCATCGGTCACGGTGCGGTTGGCAGTAGTCATTGAGCCATCATAGCTCACCTTCTTGTCGTCGATGGTGGCATTAGGAGTTGCAGCCACCGCATACTTAAACAGACCATTGGTCAGGTATGCACCCGTGCTGGGGCCATCGGTAACAAAAAAGCCGAAAGCGTCTTCTATGAAGATTGCGCCATCGGCTACCGTACCCTTCACCTCATCGGTTACGCTGTACTCATTCTCTTTTGCATCATACTTACACAGTTGCACCGTGTTGCCGTCAATCTCTGCCACTTTTTGGACAGGGAAAGAGATTTCACCCGTTGTCTCGTTCACCTTCGCCTTTATCGACACATCGGTGTAGATGAATGGGGAAATCAACACACTGTCGTCGGCCACCTTTGTCACCGTCGTGTTGTAGGCTGGCACAAGACCTGATGTGCGTTTCGGCATCAGTGTTTTTGAGCCCACAAGCGATGTGATAGAAGTGGAAGCCGCCTTCCGAGGCGCACGCCACGGCCGCACATTTTGCTCGACCTTAGCGGTAGCCCCAAGCTTGAACAATTTGCTCTTGTCGAGCACCAGCGTACTGGTGTTCTCAGCTGCTGGAGCGAGTTGCACAGGGGCGTCGGTAAACGTCACCTCGCCGCTCTTCGCAGGAGCCTCTTGAGCAAAAGCGTGACTGGCGTATGCTACACACGCCAAGCACAACAAGAAAAACAGTTTCTTACTCATTGCTTGAATTTGTTAGGATTAATAATAAATGAACTTTGGAATATTGCCAATTAACAAAAATCAACTTTTATCTTGCAAAAGTATATAATCCAAAAACAAATCGCAACAATATTTTATAAAAAATTCGATTTTCCTATCACTTTTATTTTCCACCAAAATCAAACACGCTCATAAAAACACTCGAATTTCAATGCCATATTTTGAGGATTGGCAGATAGTGGGGGTATGCAATCGTTTGCATTTGGAAAATACGATTTTTCAAATGTTGGAGCATAGCATGTGGGATATTTATTCGTAAAATTGCAAAGTGATTATCACTCTTTTGTGCGAGAAGCTGTTTTGCATAGGTGGTTTTCACCCACCATTTACATTGACTGTATTACAATATTTTTTTCATAATAAACTTTAAACAATGAACAACTTATTTTCCCGTAAGGCTTTTGCCCTGCTCGCGTTGATTTGCTTTGGCTTCGCTGCCATGCAAGCGGCTTTTGTGGGCGGCAGAACCGACTTTCGCGACGAAAGTATCTATTTCGTGATCACTACCCGATTCTATGATGGCGACCCTGACAACAATGCCCAGTGCTGGGACGCACCAGCCTCGATGCACGGCGACCCCGCTTGGCGTGGCGACTTCAAGGGGCTTATCGAAAAACTCGACTACATCAAGGCACTTGGCTTCACCGCCATTTGGGTGACACCTGTGGTGGAAAACGCTTCGGGCTTCGACTACCACGGCTATCACGCCAGCAATTTCAGCAAGGTGGACCATCGCTACGAGAGCGAGGACGTGAGTTTCCAGACCCTGATCAACGAGGTGCACAAGCGTGGCATGAAAATAGTGCTCGACATTGTGCTCAACCACACCGGCAACTTTGGCGAGGAAAACCTCTGCAAGCAGTTCACCCGCGACTGGACCGCCAACCAATATCTGATTGATGCGTGTATGACTCCTTTCACCCAAAAGGACGGTGGAAAACTCCCCAACGACTACACCGATCTGATTCCAGGAATGCAATACGACAGTCGATTGGCTCTGATGAAAAATACCGACAAACAGAATCACGACACGCATAACTATTGGCACCATTTCGGACAGTTTAACTGGGATGACAACACTCGCTGGTATGCGCAAATAGCCGGCGACTGCGTGGACCTCAACACCGAGAACCCTGCCACTGCCGAATATCTAATCAACTGCTACGGCTCGTTTATCAAAATGGGTGTTGACGGTTTCCGTATCGACACAGGCGGTCACATTCCACGCCTCACCTTCAATAAGATGTTTGTGCCCCGATTCCTCGACATTGCCGAGCAATACAAGCACATGCGTGGCGGCACTCCATTCTTTATGTACACCGAGGTGTGCGCACGCTTCCAAGGCAGCGTCACCTATCGCAACCAGCCTTGCCTTTCACCATATTTCTACACTTGGAAAGAAAACAAGGAATACGCATGGAACTACGATTCTACCTACTGGAACACCAAGGAAGTTTACGAGCAGACCAGCCTTGCTTCGCTCGACAATATCGCATCGTGCGAACAGCAGTATGCCGACAACAGCCACGAGACAGATTCTGCAATGCCAACCTCTACCAACGCCTTGCTGAAGGGCAACGACTATCACACACCTGATGTGAGCAAGGCTTCGGGGCTGAGCATCATCGACTTCCCTTTGCACTACTCTTTCCACGACATCGCCAGCGTGTGGAACACAGCCATCGAAGGCGACAAATACTACAACGATGCCACCTATAATGTGGTGTATGTGGATTCACACGACTACGGTCCTGGTCCTAACGATGGACAGCGCTTCAACGAAGGCACAGCGCAATGGGCTGAGAACCTCGACTTTATGTTCACTTTCCGTGGCATCCCTTGCCTCTACTACGGTAGCGAAATCGAGTTCCGCAAAGGCGCAGTTATCGACAAGGGCCCGACTTTGGCACTGAAAGAAACCGGCCGCGCCTACTATGGCGGCTACATCACAGGCGATGTGAGTGTGAACGACTTTGCCGATGTGGCAAATGCCAGCGGCAATGTGGCTGCCACACTCAACGCCCCACTCTCACGACACCTGCAACGCCTCAACAAAATCCGCGCCGCCGTGCCAGCATTGCGCAAGGGACAGTACAGTGTGGAAGGCTGCAAGGCAAATGGCGGATATGCGTTCAAGCGCAGATACACCGATGATAATGTGGACAGTTATGTGCTGGTGAGCATCAACAGCGGCGCCACTTTCACCGGTGTGCTCAACGGCACCTACACCGACTGCGTCACCGGCGATGTGAAAACCGTGACCGACGGCACGCTCACCACCACCGCTTGCTCCGGACAGGGCAATATGCGTGTGTATGTGTTGAGCACCGACAAAACTCCAGCCCCAGGCAAGATTGGCGACGACGGTAAATTCCTCTTCACCACAAGTGCAGCCGCCGACCTCCCACAAGACTACGACGGACACGAGGAAGACCTCTCAACCAACGATGGCGAATCGAACGGCCACGGTGCTACAGGTGGTACTACCGACCCATCAACTCCGCTCCAACGCTACACCCCTGCTGTGGAGCAAGATGACAAGAGCGTGTTCTACGAAGCACCATTGAACGTGAATAAAATCACCGCATGGATATGGAACACCACCGACAACTTCACTGGAAAAAAATGGCCAGGTAAGAGCATGGAACTGATGGGCGTGAATGCCGACAGCACTCGCAAAATCTTTAAATGGACCTACGAAGGCACACTCACCACTATGCCAAGTAGCGTGATCTTTGTGGTTGACGGCAAGCAAACCGACGACCTTGTGTATAAAAACCACGGATATTACATCGACGGCACTTGGAGCAAGGAAATCACCAACTATGTGGCTGGTGCTCCAACCGTGACCATCGACAAGGAGAGTGGCAAATATGAGGGCAGCGTCACCGTCACCCTTACAGCAAGTGTGCCCGATGCAGTGATTGTATATACCACCGATGGCACTGCACCCACCACTTCAAGCCCACAGGCAACGGGCAGCAAGCAACTCACATTCACCGACAACACCACACTCTCTGCCGGCATTCTGCACGAAGGCAAGGTGCGCAATGTGGTGAGTCGTGAATACATCTTCCACGAAGTGCAACCCACCACCGCCACCATCTATCTGAAAGACCCAATGGTGGCACCCAACTTGTGGAGCAATCTCTACTTCTACGCATGGGATGGCGGAATAGCCCTCACCGACGCATGGCCCGGTGTGGCAGTCACCGACACCGACACCAAAATGGTGAAAGGCGAGAAGTTCTACTATCGCACCTTCACCAAGCCCACGGCTGATTATGTGTTCAACATCATCTTCAACCAAGGCGATGGCGAGCACCAAAGTGTGGATATTACAAACCTGACCAAGGACACCTATTTTGAAATTTCGTCAACCACCAACAAATACACCGTAACCGACATCACCAGCCAATATGGTAGCGTTTTTGGTGATGTGAATGGCGACGGCAAGGTGGACGTGAGTGATGTCACAGCTCTCATCAACGCCGTTCTAAGCACTGGCACATACGATGAAAAGATGTGCGACCTCAACGGCGACGGCTCTGTTGACGCAAGCGATGTAACCATCCTCATCACCCTGATATCCAAATCATAAACGAGAGATATTTATCTGAAATAAAAGCCACTCGCCGTTTTATGGCGAGTGGCTTTTATTGTCGTTGGTCACCAATCCGTTTCTCGGTGTACTTGACTTGTGGGTTACTGGAAATTTAGGCGGAGGCCGATACTCCACATGCGAGGGGCACCCCAGTAGCCACGGAAGGTGGCGAGGTCGTGCGATTTGCCGTCGATTCCTCGCTGAATGTAGAATGCGTCGAACAAGTTGGTGCAGGTGGCGAAGATGTTCATCATCACGCCTTTCGCCACCATCGTGTTCCAGCCCACAGTGGCATCAAAGAGGTGGTACGATGGCAGTTTGTAGGCATCGCCATCTGTCTCCTTGGTGCGCGACGATGGTTCGAAGTCGGCATACATGTCGGCATTGGCGTTCCACGACACCGACGCATACACATTGTCGGTCTTTCCCATGCCGTGCTTCAGCAGCCCCTTGATGGGGAGTGTGGCATTGAGTTCGGCACCATATTGGGTTTGTGGCGCGTCGCCCACGTGCAGGTTGTTGCAATACACCGCATATTCCTTCAGCGTGGCACCGCTGTAACTATCGTAGGTGATGCCCTTGCCACCGCTTTTCCACTTCCACGAAGCCAGCATGGCGTAAGCCTTCACACGCAGCCAGTCAGTCAGATTTTGGTGTGCGGAGAGTTCCACGCCCTTGTGCAGTGCGTTCAGTCCGGTGATTTGGAATTTTTCGGCAGCCTCATTCGCGCGTTTGGCAATGTTGACGGTGAGCGTTTTGTTGCGCCACGAGGCGATGTAGGCCGATACTTCCACGCCACCGCCATTCCACGCCGCGCGCACGCCCATTTCGCCGAGGGTGTTTTTCTCGTTGGTCACATTGTTGGTAATCGACAGGTCACTCGATGCCAAATACACGCCAGCGTAAGGCAAGCGGCTGTTGAAACCAGCGTTGGCAAACACCGACAGCGCAGTGCTACGGCTGGGAGTAGCATTAATAATGTGATACAGTGCGCCGCCTTTCACGCTCACGCCCCAACCAGTGGCCCAGTCGCTCACGGCACCAGTCTGGTCGTTGTGCCGACGGTAGTTGCCGTTAAACACGGTGGTGCCCAAATGCAGATTCCATCGGTCGGTCACATATTTTCCCTGCACGAAGGCGGAAGTATGGTGGGTGGTACGACCGTAGCGCGATCCGATATAGTCGCCCAAGCGGTAGGGTGCACCGTAATAGAGCAGATAATCGGCTCCCAAGAGGTCGAGCATCTTCATCTTCTGCCAAGTGTCGAAATACTGATACTGCACACCGCCCAACAGCGTGGTGGCATCTGTCAACTTGTATTCGCCCAACGCTATCGCGCCAGCCTGCAAATGCCCCGAAAGGTAGTCGATCATCGCATATTGCCCGATGCTGTTGCCGTCGGCATCTTTGTTGACTGCGTTTTCTTGAACGATGGCGTCGAAATCGATATGCCCAGTGGCATCTTGGTGCGAAATGATGCTGCTGCCACTGTTGGCGCTCACCGTAGAGCGTCCGCCACCGCTTGCAATCGCCACATACACAGAATTTTTCATCGAAAAGCGGTCGCCGTTCTTCAGATGCTGAAGAGTGAAATAAGGCTTGAAATAGTGGTTGCGCCCGATGGAGTATTTTTCGCCATTCAGATAGCCCCAGTTTTTGGAATAGCCACGGCCGTAGTTCATCACTTCTTCATACGAGAGTTCGGTGTTGCGCTGGTCGTGAGTTTCGGGCGAGCCGATGGCGGTGAACAGCAGCGTGTGGTCGGTGCCGAAATTCTTGCTCACCGAAAGCAGATACGACAGTGTGTTCACATTCGAGCACTCCACGAAGCCATTGCCGCGGGTGTAACTTACAAGGGCGTTGGCAGCCCAACCATTCGCCAAGCGGCCAGTGCTGTAGTTGAGCACCGTCTTGGTCAGTCCTTGCTGCGTGGTCGAAACCGACACTTCCCCTGCAGGGCTATGCGAAGCCGTTTTGGTGATAATGTTCACTATTCCGCCCATCGCGCAGTCGGCAAGCATCGAATTGCCCATACCTTTCTGAATTTGAATGGCATAGGTGGCATCGGGAAGTCCCATCCAGTTGCTCCAGTACATTGAGCCGGAGGTGAGTCCCTGAATAGGAATACCGTTGAGCATAATTGCCACATTGTCTTGCTTAAAGCCACGGATATTGAGCGACGCGTCGCCATAACTGCCCGAAGTGGAAGTGGCATACACGCCCGGCACACCCTGCATCACCTCCACATAATTGGGGGCGGTGGTGTGAATACGAAGACTTTGTGGTGTGATAGTGGTGAGATTGAGCGGAGTGACCTGCTCGTTAGCGAAGTTAGCACGAACCGACACTTCCTGGAGAGTGACCGTGGAATCGTGTTTCGCACTCAGTGAATTAGAGCCAGATGGCTCGCTCTCGCCTACGCCTCCTGCGTACACGAGTGGTGTGGACATCATCATGCCCAGCAAAAAGATGTTCTTTTTCATTTTTTCTTCTTCCATCCAGACTTTTACTGTCGGTACCGTAGTTGCAACGGTTCTGCCTTTCGGCTCGCGGACTTTACCGCCGGTCGGGAATCGCACCCTGCCCTGAAGATATGTTATTTTAAAAATCGCCTGCAAAGTTAATACATTCCCCCCATTCCCACAACCCCCTTCACCTTGCGAAAAGTTGCAAAAATCACCCCCCAAAAGGCGGAAAAAAGTTGCAAAAATACTGTGTAAACAGTGGAAAAAAGTTGTAAAAACTATTTGGAAATAGTGGAAAAAAGTTGTATTTTTGCATCAAAACCTAAATAGTATGCTCAAAAGGAAGATACATAACCACCTCATTGAGTGGAAAAACCGAGGCGACAAGAAGGCTCTCATCATCACAGGCGCCCGACAAGTGGGAAAAACAACCGCTATTCGGGAGTTTGCAAAAGAAAATTATACGCATTTTGTGGAAGTGAATTTTGTGAAGCATCCTGTGGCAAAACAAGCATTCGATGCCGACCTCGACACCAACACGATTGTCACTTATTTGTCAGCGATGGGTTTTGGACCATTCGTTGAGGGGAAAACACTTGTGTTTTTTGACGAAATTCAAGAGTGCCCCAATGCTCGAACCGCCATAAAGTTTTTGGTGGAAGACAACCGATTCGACTACATCGAGTCAGGCTCATTGCTTGGCATCAACTATAAAGATGTCACTTCCTACCCTGTGGGCTTTGAGGAAGAAATCAGGCTTTACCCCCTCGACTTCGAGGAATTTTTGGGGGCAAAGGGCATCGGGGAAAATGTGGTGGAGGTGCTACGAAAATGCTACAATCAGGAAAAGGCTGTGCCTGATTTCATACACAAGCAGATGAGCAAGGTATATCAAGAGTTTTTGGTGATTGGCGGAATGCCCGAAGTGGTGCAGAAGTATATCGACAACCCCGATATATCTAACGCTTTCCGAGCGCAAAAATCAATCATCACCACTTATCGTGACGACATATCGCATTATGCCGAAAAATCGGCGGTGCTGGTGAAACGCGTATTCGATGCTATGCCATCGCAACTCGGGAAACAGGACAAGCGGTTTGTTCTTGCCGAGATTGAGAAGGGCGCATCACTACGCAAATATGAAGCCCCCACACAATGGCTCATCGATGCCGGACTTGCCTACTATTCATTCAACACAAAGGCTTTTGAACTGCCTTTTGAATCGACAGAAAACAGAAAACTATATAAACTGTATATGGTGGACACAGGTTTGCTATGCTCGCAAATGATTAACGAAATGCAATTTGAGGTGTTGAAAGGAAATATCGACATCAACGAAGGAGCGCTCACCGAGAACTTTGTGGCGTGCGCCTTATCCGCCAAAGGAAAATCACTGCATTACTACGACAAGAAAAGCAAGCAGGAACTGGATTTCATCATTCAAGAAAACAACAAAATCACAATCTTGGAAGTGAAGTCGGGCGACAACTACAAGAAGCACGCTTCTCTTGACGCTGCACTCAACAGTTTTTCCGACAGCATCGGTCGCGCTATCGTGTTGTGTAAAAATAATGTGGAGAAATCCGGCGATGTTACTTACATGCCCCTATATATGGCAATGTTCCTGTAGTATTGCTGTCCAGTAAAACTTTATCAAAATAATTTAGGGCTGATGCCTCGTGATGAAGTGTCAGCCCTAATTTATGTTGCTTGCAAAAAGTTTTACCGAACAGCAATAATTTGCAATATCCATTAGGAAAGCATCAAACCAAGTTATTCTGCGCGAAAGCACACAAGAAAGCCGACGGTTTTGATGCTTTTATTTATTCTCATGAAATGCAAAAAACATCCATCCTTGTTGACTTTCCTTTTGAGTTCAATAACCAATCCCCCGTATTTGTCCAGAATGTTTACAAGGTGTTTTAATGCTGTTTATTTTTACACATTTCGTTTTTCCAGAATTTACAAGGTTTCATCCTATACCTTATTTCTTTGTAATAGTCGGTGGAGCCCAATTATCCAATGCCTTTAAATCGGGCAGATACATGCGCATGAAAAGATGGAAAGCCTTATTGCCTGTGGGCAACCAATAAGAGCCATCTTGAGGGGCGTTAGCCGACAATGTAACATCAAGTGTTCCATCAGCATTGAGCTTGTATTCGCTACGGTCGGTAACATTATATCTATTGATAGGATTATCAATAAGATAGTTGTCATCTCCATAGGCAGTTATCGACCAGAAACCGCCTTCCTCAACCGGAGGAAGTGAGCTGAAATGCAACGTGTAACTATTTGCACCATTAAGGGGCTCATTGTTAGAATCATAGTCGGCAC